>Ga0182232_1000419_pt1 | contig 10763 bp, 14 predicted proteins | sample G6R1MG_30_FD_155484 | JGI IMG/M metagenome (GOLD analysis project Ga0182232, IMG submission 155484) | Phyllosphere microbial comminities from miscanthus, Michigan, USA - G6R3_NF_07NOV2016_LD2 MG | ecosystem: Host-associated > Plants > Phyllosphere > Phylloplane/Leaf | place: USA: Michigan... | reverse complement strand
TGCACCTCGACTACCTCGAAAAAACCTACTGGCAAACCAAGTACAGTCTCTCGTTTCCGCGCCTGCGGCCGGCCGAGGGCCTGCTGCAACCCAAGGTGGAGATGAGCGACCGCGAGCTGGTGCAGCTCATCTGTGCCTATCGCCTGCTGAATGAGGAGGTGGAGCTGTCGCTCTCGACCCGCGAAAACCCGGCTTTTCGGGACCAGGTTATCAAGCTGGGTATCACCAGCATTAGCGCGGGCTCGAAGACCAACCCCGGCGGCTACGCGGTGGCGCCCGAGTCGCTGGAGCAGTTTGAGATATCGGACGAGCGCAGCCCGGCCGAAATAGCGGCCATGCTGCGCCGCCAGGGCTACGAGCCGGTGTGGAAGGACTGGGACGCGGCGCTGGCGTAGTGGGCGGGCGCGCTGGCCGTAGCTTGCAGCTGCCCAAAAGCCGCCACCGGGTCGGCATTTTGCCAGATGCTGCCCAGCACGGCCGCGCCCGCAAAGCCCGCCTGCCGCACCAAGCCAATGTTTTCGGTGGTAATGCCGCCCAGCGCCAGCACCGCCGGGCGCCGGGCGGGCAGCCGCAAAAAGGCCTGCGCCGCCGCCAAATCAACCTTACCAGCGTAGCCGGCCTTGCTGATGCTGTCGAAAATGGGGCTTAGAAATACGTAGTCGTAGCGGCGGCGGCAGCGGCTGATTTCGGCCAGCGCGTGAAACGAAGTAGACAGCGACTGGCCGGGCAGCAGGCGCGGGCGGCGGCGGGCGGCGGCGCGCTGGCTAGCCGTGAGGTGCAGGCCGCCCAGCCCGTAGCGCCGCACCAAGCCAGGGTGGCCGTGCAGCACGAGGCGAGGCCAAAAAGGCGGCGGCAGGGCCTGAATCAGGGCTTCTACCTGCGCGGCGGGCCAGCCCGGCTTGCGCAGGTGCAGGCGCGCCAGGCCGGCGGCCAGCAGCGCTGCGAGCAGGCGCGGCTCATCGGGCAGGGCCGTGGGCGCGGTGATGACAACGAGGCGGAACACGGCGCGGCTAGCTGATTTTGGCGGCCAGCGCGGCGGGCAGGGCGCGCAGCTTGCGGGTGGTGTAGTCGAAGGTCAGCATCCCGGTTTTGGCGCGGGCAACTTCCTTACCCACCTGGTTTTTGACTTGGTACACGAGGTCGAAGCCGTACTTGCTGAGGTCGTTGACCCCGACCTCGACGTGCAGCACGTCGCCGTAGAAGGCCTCGGCTTTGTACTCGATGGCCACGTCGGCCATGATGAAGCCGAGCTGCGTGGCGGGGTCTACCTCCCGCTCGCCCAGCGCGGCCAGAAACTGCACCCGCGCCTCGTGCAGCAGGCTCAGCAGGGCATCGTTGCCGAGGTGGCCGCCGTAGTTGAGGTCGGTGATGCGCACGGGCAGCTGCGTGGCGAAGAGAAACGTACTGGGTAAACCTATTTTTACGCGGGCCATATTTTCAGTTATCAGTGAGCAATTATCAGTTATCAGCGGAAGCAGCGTCGGATGATGCGTCAAAAGTAGAGGTGCGCACCACGGCCGACGGCTCGCCCACGCTCTACGTGCCGGCCCTGAACGAACACTACCACTCGCACCACGGCGCGGCGCAAGAGTCGCGGCACGTGTTTATTGAGGCGGGGCTGCGGCCGCTGCTGGCGGCGAGGCGAGGCCAAAATGGCTTGTTAAATGTGCTGGAAGTGGGCCTTGGCACTGGCCTGAATGCGCTGCTGACGCTGGAAGCTGCCAAAGCGGCCGGGGCGCTCATCGCCTACGATGGCTACGAAACGTTTGCGCTACCACCGGCCGCCATCGCGGCCCTGGCGCCCCAGTGGGCAGATAGGCCCGCGCTCAGTACTGCCTTTGCGGAGCTGCACGCCGCCCCGTGGGGCATGAAAACGGAGCTTGCTGAAACGCTCTTTTTAACTAAAATGCAGCAGGCAGTGCAGGCCGCCGAACTACCGGCCAGCTACTACGACCTGTTTTATTTCGATGCCTTCGCCCCCGAAAAACAGCCCGAGCTGTGGACGGAGGTCGTATTTGCGAAGCTCTATGCCGCCGCCGCGCCCGGCGCGGTGCTGGTGAGCTACTGCGCCCAGGGCCAGTTCAGGCGCAACCTGCGGGCGGCGGGCTGGCTCACCGAAAAGCTGCCCGGCCCGCCCGGCAAGCGCGAAATGACGCGCGCCCGTAAACCCGCCTAATTCCTTTCCTCATTTCCCTTTCCTGGCTATGGCTACCGACAATTCCATCGAAATTTATTGCCCCAGCTGCCACTGGGAGCCCGACGGTGGGGCGCACTGGCAGTGCCGTTGCGGCCACGTCTGGGACACGTTTGAAACGGCCGGCACCTGCCCGCAGTGCCGCTACCGCTGGCGCGTGACCACCTGCCCATCGCAGCCGGGCGGCTGCGGCGTTACTTCGCCGCACATCGACTGGTACCACGGCCTCGAAGCGCTGGTGGCCGAACTAGTAGAAGAGGCGCTGCACGCGCCGGCCGCCATAGGTTGCCCCCCCGCATGAGTCGTAAATTCTTAGAAACCGAGAGCCCGGCCTGGGTGGCCGAAGGCCTCATCACCCCCGAGCAGCAGCAGCGGCTGCTGGCCCGCTACCCCGGTGGCGAAACCGCCGTGGCGCTGCTGCCGCTGCTGGGCGGCCTGCTGCTGGGCCTGGGCGTGCTCAGCTACGTGGCGGCCAACTGGCAGGGCATCCCCGAAGCATTCCGGCTATTACTACTGCTGCTGGCCTTGGGCGGGGCGTATGGCGGCGGCCTGTATTTTTTGCAAAAAGGCCAGCAGGCGCTGGGCGTGGGCTTGCTGGGGCTGGGGCTGCTCGCCTTCGGGGGCGGCATCGTGCTCACGGGCCAGATGTACCACCTCGTGAGCTACGATGCGCGGGCGCTGGTGCTGTGGGGTGCGGCCGGCGTGGCCCTCACCTGGCTGGCGCAGAGCCGGTTTATCTTCTTGCTTACCTTGCTGATACTCTGCGGGGCGCAGGGTTATAGCACCGACCAGTTTGAGGTATACAGCTACGCCGCGATGGCGCTGCTGGGCCTGGGGCTGGGTGCCTACTGGCTGCGGCAGCCCTCGCGCCTGCTGGGCTGGGCGCTGGCCCTGGCCTGGCTCGCTCAGATGGGCCTGCTCGTGAATACCGAGCACTACCCCACCCTGTGGCTGGTGCCGCTGATGGGCGTTTTTTACGTAGCGGCCGACTGGCTGCCCCGCCGCCAGCTGGCCTACCCGGTGCAGCTGCTGCCGCTGGTGGCCGCGCTGGGCCTGAGCCTGCTGGCTACCAGCACCTACACGCTGCCCTGGCTGCGGCGCGAGCTGGTGGCCGTGGGCAGCCCGTACTGGCTGGCGCTGCTGGGGCTCTTTTTGGCCTCGGCAGCGGGCAAGCGCCGCCAGGGCGAATTGAGCGGGCTGGCCGACTGGCTGCTGGTGCTGCCCGTGGCGGCCCTGCCGGTGGGGCCGGGTGTGGCGGCTTTTGGGCAGCTGCTGGTGCTGTACGCCTATGCTGGGCTGGTGCTGTGGGCCGGCTACCGCGAGCAGTGGCGCACGAAGGTAAACGCGGGTACGCTGCTGTTTATCGTGGCCACCACGGCGGCGTACTTCCGCCTCACGTGGGCATTTCTGGATAAGTCGCTGTTCTTTCTGCTGGGTGGTGCGCTGCTGCTGAGCCTCAGCTGGTGGCTGCGCCGGCAAGGCGAGCGGGCGCTGCGCAAGAAGCCGGCCTAGCAACTACCTGCCCTGGCGGGCGCAGCGAAGTAGCCCCCCGGGCGGCCCGGCTGACCAGGGGCGCTCGCGGTACTACACGCGCCAGAACAATCATTTCATTCGCTACTAATGACTACTAACCAGCCTACTAGCCATACCTCACCCGCCCCGGCCGCCTGGTCGCGAGGCCGGCTCTACCGGCTGGGCGGGCTGGCCATCGCGCAGGTACTGGTGCTGCTGGGCATTGCGGCGCTGGCCTGGGCCACGGCGGGCCAGGGGCAGCTGGTGCAGCTGCGCACCCGCCCGCTCGACCCGCGCGATGCGCTCTACGGCGACTTTGTACGCCTCCACTACGCCATCAGCGACCTGCCGCCGGCCCTGTGGCGCGGGCCGGGCCCCCGGCCCGATTTTGGCCGGACTGGGCAGCGGGTATTTGTGCGGGTGGCCCCGGCCGGAGCGGTGTGGGCAGCCACGGGCATCTACGGCAGCCGCCCGGCGGCTGGGCCAGGGCCAGCCGCCATTTTGCCCGCTACCGTGGATGGCCAATGGGCCGGCACCGTGCACCTGCGCTACGGCCTCGAACGCTTTTACCTGCCCGAAGGCACTGGCCGCCGCCTCGAAGCTACCGGCCGCGACACCAGCGGCCGGCTCGTGCGCATTGCGGTAGCGCCGTGGGGCACGGTGCGGCTGCTGGGCGTAGAATAGCGGGGCGAGATGTAAATTTTAGGCTTTTGCCCGACACCCACGCTATTCATAACTCATAACCAGCTTGACACAGCAAGTCGGCATCGCGGGGCGACAACTTCATCAAGGTGTATCTATTCTGGTCAGTAATGTTCATTTCATCTAGGATATCAACCATATCGCGGTAGGTAGCCTGTGGACCAGGTTTTATTAAAATAGGCAACTTATCCAGCTGCGACCGCCAAGCTAGTAGTTGGCGGCGAATACCTTGGGGGCTGAAATTGGAGGCGTGCACCACTGGTCGCGGCCCTTCCGGGCCATGTATCCCATAGTACCCCACGTAATAATACAGCTGGTGATTTTTGCCCAGCACGATGGTTGCCCGCTTAAAGCCATGATGGCGGCCACAGTATTCTACATGGTCACCCGGGCGGGGAAGCGCTGGCATTGTCAACTGCAACATAGGCGGCCGGACGGTTACCATAAAAAACGTCAGCAGCACAAACGCCAGGTCCACCATCGGCGTCATATCAAGGCGAAAATGCTGCCCGCTAGTGCGCCGCTGAACACGGGAGCGACAGGTAGCAGCTGATACTATAGCCATTGGGGAAGGAAATAAGATTCCCTTTCCCGATGCTTTTCGCTCAAAAATTCCACACCCCGCCCGGCGTGAGGCAGGCGTGCAGCGGCACGTCGGTGGGCAGCACGTCAGCCATCGCGGCCACCGGCTCCTCGTCCAGAATGCTCAGCCCGATGAACAGCGCCCCCGGCCGGCACTGGGCCAAAAACCGGTCGTAGAAGCCTCCCCCGTAGCCTACCCGGTGGCCGCGCTGGTCGCAGGCCAGCAGCGGCACCAGCACGGCATCGAGCTGCGTGGGCCGCACCTCGGCGGCCGGGTCGGGCGCGGGCTCGGGAATGCCCCAGCGGCTGGTAATGAGCGGCGTAGCGGGCACTAGTGCGTAGTGTTTCAGCGAGATGCCATCGGGCTGCACCACGGGTGCGGCCAAGCGTGGGGCAGCCGCAGCCGCCCACAGCTGCCGGATGATGGGCCAGGTATCGGGCTCGTTTTTCGCCAGCAGCGGCAGGAACAGGTGCAGCCACCGCCACTCGGCCACCGGAAAATGCCGAAACAAGCCCGCGCGCAGCTGCTCGCTGCGGCGGGCTAGCTCGGCGCTGCCTAGGGCGCGGCGGCGGGCCAGGGCGGCGCGGCGCAGGGCGGCTTTAGGCGCGGAACTCATTGGCATTCGCTTGCGGGGCGCTCAACTAGGCGCTTCTTTTTTTCGCTCCAGCGGTAGCAATGCGTTTCAAGCGGTACCATTTCATTCTTCACCAGCTTATACACGGCCGTAGTGACAGACGTACCCGCACAGCAGGAATTGCGCTCGTAGATGCGCTTTTTGGCCGCATCAAATTCCAGCGAAATACCCTCAAAACCGCTTTCCTCGAAGCGCTTAGTAGCCGGGTTGTACAAGAAGTATAGGCTTGCGGTGTTAGGGCCGGCGTAGCCGTGCTCAAACACCGCAAAGTCGGGGTGGCTATCGAGATTATAGTCTCCCACCGTTATGCTAGTCAGCCCTTGGCGCTCACATTCCACGTCGAACTGCTGCACCAGGCGGTCAGTTTTTTTCTCCAGCAGGTGCACCTGCGAAACCGCCAAATTGCCGGTTTCGGCATCTTCCGCCAGCACTTCCTGAAAGTAGATACTTGGCAGTGAGGCGTATTGGCGCAGCTCGAGTGGGCCACCGGGCATGGGGCTGGTCCACAGGTCGAAGCGGCGCGTGAGCACCAGCGGCAGCTGCTGGCCGGTAGCCAGGTTTTTCCAAGTGCCCGTGTAGCTGGCACGGTTAGCCGAAAACGCCGCCACCGTAAACGTACCCGTGGCCTTGCCGTGGCTGTCGCGCTCAGTCAGCGTCAGGGCACCGTGCTTCAGCGTCCCACTCACCTTTATGGGAGTATCGAACTTGGTGTAGACGTACATTCCCTGTTGCTGCACGCTTTGGTTGGCCCCGCCATCTTCCAGCATTAGCTCAATGGGCAATAAGCCAATCGTGCCCGTGTAGCACGACTGGCCCATTGCCACGCTGCTCAGGCTCAACCCGAGCAACGTGGCAGCCAGTCGCTTGGCTAGTTGGCTCATCGCGCGTTACGCCTTCAGTTCGCCCACGCCGTCGGCCAGGGTCGTCACGTAGGTTTCCAGCTCCCGGCCCAGGCGGTCCTGGTAGCCTTTGGTCATGAAGTCGATAAATGTATCAACCTCCTCGGTCGCCACCAGGTTGATGGTGCAGCCGCCGAAGCCGCCGCCCATCATGCGGGCGCCGTAGGCGCCGGGGGCCTCGTGGGCCAGCTCCACCAGCACGTCGAGCTCGGGGCAGCTCACCTCGTAGTCGTCGCGCAGGCCGTTGTGGCTGGCATATATCAGCTCGCCTATCTCGTGCAGCGGGCGGCCGGCTTCCAGGTCTTGGGTCACCTTTTCGACGCGGGCATTTTCCTCGACCACGTAGCGGCAGCGGCGCGCGATTACCTCGCCCATCTCGTCTTTCGACGCCTCAATATCAGCCAGCGTAGCGTAGCGCAACGACTTGATTTCGGGGTTTTTCTCGTTCATGATGCGCACGCCCTCGGCGCACTCCTCGCGGCGGGTGTTGTACTCGCTATCGGCCAGCGCGTGCTTCACGCCCGAGTTGCAGAGTACGAGGCGGCAGGTAGTGGTATCGAGCGGGAAATACGCGTATTCGAGCGAGCGGCAGTCGAGCCGCACCACGTGCCCGGCCCGGCCAAACAGGCTGGCAAACTGGTCCATGAGTCCGCACTGCACCAGCGCGTATTCGTGCTCGGCCTGCTGCGCGATGAGGGCCAGCGCCATCGTATCGTGGCCCAGGTCGAGCATTTTATTCAACCCCCAAGCGATGCCGCACTCCACGGCGGCCGACGACGAGAGCCCCGCACCCGACGGAATATCCCCCCCAAACGCGCAGTCAAAACCCGGTATTTGGGCGCCGCGCTGCACCAGGCCGGCCACCACGCCCAGCTGGTAGTTGGCCCAGTGGCCCTGCGGCAGCGGTTTAATATCAGCCACCGCCACCTCGTAGTCCTTGTCAAAGTCGAGCGCCCGCAGCCGGATTTTATCGGTGCCATTGAGGCGCAGCGCGAAGCTCACGGCCTGCATAATGGCCCCCGGCAGCACCAGCCCCTGGTTGTAGTCGGTGTGCTCGCCAATGAGGTTGAGGCGGCCGGGGGCGCGCACCAGCAGCGTGGGCGGGGCGTCAAAGTGCTGAGTAAAAGCCTGGGTGAGGTCAGCGGCGGTCATGCGAAGAAGTAGGGAAAATAAGTGGAAGAACCAGCCACCGTGCCACGCGGCGGCCGTCGAGACAGCGAAGGTAGCGCCAACCTTTTACCGCCGCAGGCAGTAAGCCGAAGCGATAGCCAGCAACCCGCTGACTAGCTTCATCCTCCTTCGACCTACGCTCATGACTACTTCACGTTTCTCTTTCTTTCTGGTGCTGGCGGCACTGGCTACCACGCTCACGAGCTGCGAACTCGCGGGCGACCTCGTAAAAGGCGGCATTTGGGTGGGCGTCATCGGCGTATTTGTCGTGGTAGCCATTGTTTTCTGGCTGGTTACCAAAATGGGCGGCGGCAATACGCCCAAGTAGTGCGGTAAGCTTCAGCTTGCCGTATAAAGTGTAGGGTATGCTTAAGCTTGCCAGCGCAACCATCAGTAGAATACTAAAAAAGGCGCGGCTCCCAACGTGGGAGCCGCGCCTTTTTTGCGAGCGGGTGGCAAGCCAAAGCTTACCCTACACTTTCTTCGGCAAGCCAGAGCTTACCAAACACTACGAATGCTGCTTCTTAGGCATGGTGCCGATGATGTGGTCCCAGAGCGTGCTACTCACCCCAAAGGCCACCTCGTCCTGGCGGTAGTGATGCTGGGCGTGGTGCGTCCACCACACTTTGAGGAAGTTTTTGGGCGGCGCATATACGTGAATGGCGTAGTGCACAAAAAGATACATGGCGTAGCCGAAGGTGAAGCCCGCCAGAATGCCAAAGGCCCAATTTCCAAACACAAACCGGAAGATGAAGAACAGGAGCGAGGCCACAAATACCGTCAGAATGGGCGGCATGGCCAGGCGGGTTTCGTCTTTGGGGTACTCGTGGTGCACGCCGTGCATGGTGTACTGAAACTTGGCGCGGCCCGGCGTGGTGGCCGGAATATGATACACGTAGCGGTGCACCAAGTATTCGACCAAGCTGAACAGCAGCAGCCCGCCCAAAAACAGCCCCAGCCCCGACAACCCCGCCACGAAGCCGTGGGTGATGCCATAGTATAAGCTCACAAGGGCAGTAGCAACAAAGATGCTGACCGGCAGCGCGATGTGCGTGTGCGAAAGCCGCTCCAGCACCGGGTTTTTGAATAGCTGGGCCGAGCCTTTGTGCTTGGGCCGTACCGGCGCGGCGGCGGGCTGGGCAGGGGCGTCCGTCTGTATCTCCATATCAGTATAAAAACCTTTAAAACCAGAAGCTAAGGAACAAATTTACGACGGCCCCCGCGATAGGTTGGTTTCGGGGCGAAAGCCGGCTCGCGCCAGCGCCGCCACCACGGTGGCCGCCGTGGCTACCCCCGCGTGCCGCAGCCGGGCCTGCTGGTAAAACCGCTCGCGGGCGGCCAGGGTTCGGTGGAGGCGGGCAAAAAGTGCGTTTTCGGGCGTTTCGCCGGCGGGCAGCGTGGCCAGCAGCGGGCGCTCGTTGGCACTGCGCAGCACGCGGCGCACCAGCTCGGGCACGGGCACATCGAGCCAGAGCGTGAAGCCCGTGCGGTGCAAAATATCCAGATTGTCGTGGAAGCAGGGCGTGCCGCCACCCGTGGCCAGCACCAGCGGCGGGCCGGGCCGGGCCGCCACGGCCCGCAGCGCCGCCGCCTCGCGCGCCCGAAAGCCCGCCTCGCCCTCGGCCGCGAAAATATCGGGCACCGTGCACCCGGCCTGAGCCACTATGTCGGCGTCGAGGTCGCGAAACTCCCAGCCGTAGTGCGCCGCCAGCCGGCGGCCAATGGTAGTTTTGCCCGAGCCCGGCATGCCGATGAGGTATAGGTTATTCAATGATTTTTGGTGCGTAGGGCGTAGTAGTGCTCAAAGATTAGCGATTGGGGATTGGCCCTATCAGCTAGGCCCTAACTGATTTTCACCCGCGGGTCGAGCAGGGCGTACAGCATATCCACGGCGATGTTGATGAGCACGAAAATGGCGGCCACGAACAGCGTAGCGCCCATCACCACCGGAAAATCCAGGTTTTCGACGGCGCGCAGCGTTACGGTGCCGAGGCCTTTCCAGTTGAAGATATATTCGATAAAAAACGCCCCCGCCATGAGCGAGGCCAGCCAGCCCGACACGGCCGTAACCACGGGGTTTAGGGCATTGCGCAGGGCGTGGCGCCACACGGTATTACTGGCGCTCAGGCCCTTGGCCCGCGCCGTGCGGATGTAGTCCTGGCTTAGCACGTCGAGCATACTAGAGCGCGTGAGTTGCATGATGATGGCCAGCGGCCGCACGCCCAGCGCGATGGCCGGCAGCAGCAGGTTGCGCAGCACCAGCTGGCGCTCGCCGGTGAACGGGTTGGTTTCGTAAAGCTGCCCCGTGAGGCTGAGGCCCGTCCAGTGGCTCCAGTAGAAGCCAAACGTGACCGCGATGAGGATGGCCGCCACGAACGACGGCACCGAAATTCCGAGTACCGACGTGGTTACCAGCACCCTATCGAGCCACGACTGCGGGCGTAGCGCCGCCGCCACGCCCAGCGCCACGCCACCCACCGCCGCCAGCAGCATGGCCGCCAGCGCCAGCCACAGCGTACCAGGAAAGTAGCCCAGCAGCAGCTTCAGCACGTCTTCATTGCTCTGAAATGAGCGCCGCAGATAGGGCCACTTCAGCACCACGGCCCGCTGGCCGCCCACGGGCAGCAGCGCCACGCCGCCGTAGCGCGCCACGCCGGCCGAGTCGCGCCGGTGCACGCCCACCGGCGAGGCGTCGTTGAGGTAGCCCAGCAGGCGGGTGGGCAGCGGCTCGTCGAGGCCCAAATCGGCCCGAATGGCGGCTTGCGTGCCCACGTCGGAGCGCTGGCCGGCCAGCAGGGCGGCCGGGTCGCCGGGCAGCACGTTGAAGAGGCAAAACACCACCACCGCCACGCCCACCAGCACGAGCAGGCCCTGGCCCAGGCGGCGCAAAAGAAAGGAAAGCATTTTTTAATTGTTAGTTATTAAGGGTTAATGCTGACTTTACAAAAAGCTACTAATAAATACCTTAACCCTTAACCGTTAACTAAAGCGCCTTTTCAATCTCAAACAGCGCCGGAATGTCGTGGTAGTGGTACTTGGCTATCACGGTGCCATTTTTGAGGACCATGA
>Ga0182232_1000418_pt1 | contig 10811 bp, 2 predicted proteins | sample G6R1MG_30_FD_155484 | JGI IMG/M metagenome (GOLD analysis project Ga0182232, IMG submission 155484) | Phyllosphere microbial comminities from miscanthus, Michigan, USA - G6R3_NF_07NOV2016_LD2 MG | ecosystem: Host-associated > Plants > Phyllosphere > Phylloplane/Leaf | place: USA: Michigan... | reverse complement strand
TTTGACTACGGTCACGGCCACCATGCTGTTCAAATCGCACATGCAGTACCAGGCCTTTTACGACTGGTTCAAATCGAAGGACGGGGCCAATGCGGGTGCCGCGTGGTTTACTTGGGAAGACTGCCGCACGCACACCACAAGAACCGCCCGTTTGGTTGCCGCGCAAATGGGTCCGGTTATCCCAGTAGATTTGGCTTACGCCGTAGTGTCGCAAACCTGCGCGCTCGAATACGTGGACGACATGTACGCATGACTTTCTCTCAAAACTTTCGCAAGCAACTGCAGTCCACCGATGACGGCGACGGTATTTTGTTGCTCATCATCATCGAAGGCACCAAACTGGGCGGGCCGGTCCATGTCGTCTCCGATACTCGGGACTGGGTAATCGGGGACATAGCGTATATCGGTTTGCCGGTGCGTTTTTCTTTTCCGACGGACCAGGCAGGTTCCTCTTCGTCGGCCCAGATCACCATCGACAACGTGAGTCGCGAGTTGGTGCAAGAAATCGAGGCGTTGCAGTTCGGCGACTTGCTGGACATCACGCTTCGTCTGGTGACGCGGAACAACCCGACCTTTGTCGAGTGGGAGTACCCTGCTACCCTGCAGCGCGCCACGATGACCACGGCGCAAATCGTTCTTTCGATGGGCGACGACACGCTTCTACGCCAAAGCGCCTGTTTGCTCCGCTATGACCCAATCACCGTCCCCGGGGTCTTCTAACCTCACCCTGCGCGACCTCGAAAAGTATGTCTTCACGACCACTTACGAAGACCGCGTTTACGACTGCGTAGACCTCGTCGTTCAGGTCCAGCGCGAGGTGTACGGTCGCCTGCTGGACACGCCTGGCGCCGCAGACCGTTCGGCGGGGGTTCGCGGCCATGCTCGCTTGCTGCGAGAGTCATTGGTCACTTATCTTGAAAAAACAGACGACCCGCAAAACGGGGACGTGGTCTTGGTGTGGGAAACTACGCCTTTCGGAAAACCGCCCTACAACCGGCGCTGGCACATAGGCGTTTTCCATCGGCACTACGGCGAGCCCTGGATGCTTCACGCGGCGAACGCGAAAGCAGGCACCCGTTTGCAGAGACTGGATGACGTGTTGCGAGCGGGTAATCATTTTGAGGCTTATCTGGCATGGAAATAATTGACGTTGAGAGCCGCTGGGTGCCTCCCTCGGAATCGCATATCGGTCTTGCGGTTTCGTACAACCCGCTGCAGCCGGCCGTAACGCGGTATTTCGAGCCGGGTTGCACTCTCGCGGAACTGCTCGAAACCGAAGGCGTTACCGGTACGGGTTGGCTCGTCACCGTGGGCGGCGTCGAGGTCGAAAAGCAGTATTGGTCCTTGGTCCGCGTCAAGCACGGCCACTTGATCGAAGCCAAGTCTGTCGTGCGCAAGCAGGTCCTGGCCATCGCCGCGATCGCGGCTATCAGCTACTTCACCCTGGGTTTGGGTGGTTATGCTGCGGCAGGTACCTTCCTGGGCGTCAGTGGCACGGCCGGCTTCGCTTTGGCGGCCGGTGTGATGATGGCCGGCACGCTGCTGGTCAACAAACTGCTTGCACCGAAAATCCCACCTGCGGACAGCGGCAGCACCGAGGTTGCCAAGAGCTACGGTTTGTCCGGCGGTCAGAACAATGCGCGTCTGTATCAGCCGCTTGCGATGGTCTTCGGTGAGACCAAAATGGTGCCGGACCTGGCGTCCAAGCAGTTCACGTTTTTTCAGGGCGACGATCAGTTTCTCCAGGCAGTTTTCCATGCGGGCGTAAACACCGCGAGCATTCGCGCGCTGCAGATCGGTGACACCGATGCGGGCCTGTACCAAGAGGTTTCGACCATCCAGCAGGGGTTTGCAACCCCAGACACCGGCACCATCCCGGTCACCAACGTGGACACCATTGCCGGTGCGCTGCTGGACAACCCCGGTACGCCGGTCATCACCACGCGCACCACGAGCGACGCCACCGTATCCATCGGGGTGGACATCGAAGCGCAGATCACGTCGATCAACAACAGCGGTAAGTACGAGGCCGCGACCGCGCAGTTCTACTTCCACTATCGCCGGGTCGGCGACTCCGCCTGGACTCCGTTTGCGGATGGGGTTTTCACCATCACGAATTCCGACGGCAAGCCAGCGCGCCGGACGTACCGCATCGACGTGCCGGCGGGCAAGTACGAACTGCAGGGTTGGAAGGTCACGCCAAACGCGTCCACTACCCAGAAGTCCAACACCATCACTTGGGCGGCACTGAAGTCGTATCAAGCCGACACTGCCGACTACGCAGGTCAGCCGCGCCTGTGGATGCAGGTGAAGGCCACCGGGCAGTTGAACGGTTCGCTGGATACCGTCAACTTCATTGCGCGCGGCCGTACTTTCCCGCTCTGGAACGGCTTTGGTTGGGATTCGCCTACCGAGCCTGGCGCCAACGGCGTCAGCAACCCCGGCGGCATCATCCTGCAGTTGCTGCGCGGTATTCGCCGTGAGAGCGACGGACGCTTGATCGCAGGCCTGGGGCTGGCCGACAGGTTCATCGACATCCCGAGCCTGCAGCGTTTCATGATGCGTTGCCGGGCGAAGGGCTTCCGATTCGACGCGTGCATTCAGGAGAGCATGAGCATCCTGGACCTGATCGATACCATCGCAGACTGCGGTTTCGGTCGGCTCACGCGCCAGTCCGGCAAGTACGGCATCACGTACCTGGCGGAAGACGACCCGGTCGTCGGCCTCATCAACATGGCGACGATGGTGTCGCAGTCGTTCTCGATCGAGGAAGATTTCACCCCCGTGGCCGATGAACTGGAATACCAGTTCTACGACGCCGAGAATGGCTGGGTTCAAAACCCGGTTCGCGTCACCTCGCCCATCCTTGTGGGCACGCCGCAGCGCACAGCGTCCATTCCGGTCGTCGGCACGTCCTATGGCGAGCAGGCCGCGCGCCGTGCCCGCCTGACGCTGGGTCAAGCGCTCTACGCTCGCCAGTCCATCAAGTTCTCGATGGACCTCGAAGGTTTGCTCTACCCGCGCGGTTCGGTCGTTGCGCTGAGCCACGATTTGACCCAGTGGGGTGCGGGCGGCCAGCTTCGTCGCTTCCAACGCGACGGCGCCAACACGATCGTTACCCTGGACGAGCCGTACCCGGAAGTGACCGGCGCGCTCATGCTCGGCCTGCGGTTGCCGGGCGAAATGCAGATGCGCGTCATGCCGGTGGCGGCGCTGTCGGCCGATCGACGCGTGGTCACGCTGGGCTACGCTTGGCCTGCCGGCCTCGCGGTTCCAGGCGTGGATTTCCCGGCGCACGATACACTGTGGGTAGGCGACGCCAAGGCTACGCCGGGCTATCGCGCTCGGGTTACCAACGTCGAGTTCGATGATTCGGAAACCGCAACGATGACGTGCGTTCCGGAGTCCGACGAGCTCTGGGATTTCGTTTGGAACGGTACGTGGAAACAGCCGGCTAGCGGCAGCATCGCTGTGGTGCGGCCGCCGTCGGTCACCGACGTTCAGGTGACCGCCGAGCGCATTCGCGTGGGCGAGGCATTCCGCACGCAACTGACCGCAATTTTCAACGTCCAGGGCAACTACGACCACGCGTTGCTGTTCGGGTCTGCCGACGGTGCGCCTCAGCAACTGATCGGTAGCAGTATTTTCGGTACCCGGGTTACCTGGGATGCCGACATCGGCACGAACTGGTCGATCACGATTCGTGCATTCGACACCCTCGGTCGGTCGGGCACGCCGGGTACTGCGAATTTCATCATCGCGTCGGATGTCGTCAAGACGGTTGAGCAACTGGCCCTGGCCGTCGATAACAACGGCATTCGCGCTACCTGGGCCGCGCCGGAAGGCCTCGCAGCCGTCGATTGGTCCCTGACCGAACTCCGTGTCGGCGACACGTTCGAAACGGCGGCAACGGTCTATTCCGGTCGCGGGACCAACGTTCTGCTCGGGTGGGTTGCTGCGGGTGAACTGCGCGTCTGGGCGTCGCACAAAAACACCGTCGGCGACTGGTCTCCGGCGCAGACGGCCACCCTGTTGGTCCGCGCGCCTCTGCAGCCGAACGTGTCGATCACGCGGATGCAAAGTGAGGCCACCACGACGTGGAGCGACAGCCGGACCACGCAGCCGCTCAAGGCCTACCGCGTTCGGGTTGGCGCGACCTACGAGTCTGCCGTACTGGTCTGGGAAGGTCTGACCCTACAGTGGAAAACGCAGTACACGACGGCGGGCACCCGTAAACATTGGGTGACCGCGATCGACCAGGGCAACAACGAAAGCGCCCCGGGTTCCGCGACCATCGAAACCCTGCCTTCGATCGAGGATGCGATCGCGCAGTTGCACGACGGCTTGGACGAGGTCGGCGAGGACATCAACGGCAACGCTGCGGCAATCGCGGCGCAGCAGGTTGCTTTGGCGAACGAGGTTGCTACGCGCGGCCAACAGATCGCAGAGGAAACCGCAGCCCGAGTGCAAGCCATCGCGAACGAGGTTTCGGCCCGTACCGATGCGATTACCGCTGCTGCGCAGGCGGAAGCGGACCTTCGGGTTCAGGCGATTCAAGCCGAGGCATTGGCCCGCACCCAGGCGCTCGCAAAAGAGGCCAGCGACCGCGCTGCAGCGATCATTGACGAGACCAATGCGCGCAATGCTGCCTTGGCCGCAGAGGCGGCTACGCGCGCGCAGGCACTGACCGATGAAGCCCTGGCGCGAACCAATGCGATCACCTCTGCGGTGGCGAAAGAGGCGACCGACCGCGCCAACGCGATCACCAAAGAGGCTTCGGATCGTGCGGACGCCATTTACCAAGAGGCTCAGGCCCGCGCCCAAGCCTTGCTTGACGAAGCCGAAGCGCGGGATTCGGCCGTAGCGTCCGAAAGCAACGCCCGCGTGGAAGGCGATGCCGCAATCGGCCGTCGTGTAGACACGGTGGTTTCCCAGGCGAATACCGACCGCGGCAATTACACGTCTTTGGTGCAAACGGAAGCCCAGACTCGTGCCGATTCGGACGGGGCATTGGGCCGGCGCATCGACACCGTTTCGGCATCGGGCGACACGAACCTCGGCAAGGCTCTGGCGGCCGTCCAGACGGAGGCAGATGCACGCGTGGGCGCGGACGGTGTGCTGGGTTCGCGTATCGATACCACGGTGGCGCGGATTGCGGACGCCGAAGGCAACATCCTGGGTCAAGCGACCGAGATTTCGAACGTCAAAACCCGCGTGTCGGCGACCGAAACCGGCCTCGAAACGCAAGCCGGCAGGACCACGGCGTTGGTGAGTCAGGTCAATCAGGTTCGCAACTACCGCCTCGTGGCGGCGGGCAACGGTTCGCCTGCAGCGATCATCAACGGTCGAGGTATTTTCAACCAGCAAGGCGACCGCCTGTGGACGACGCAGCGCAGCTGGACCACGTTCGGTTTGACGCCGGCGGGAGAAATCCTCAACCCCACTACCTGGGATGTGTACGCTGGTGCCGCACCGGACTTGGCGGCGGTTCTTGCGGCACAACCCTACGGTCAGTTCACAGGTTTCATCACTTTCGATGAGCCCTATTCGAACAGCCAGAACCCGGCTTTGCGCGCGCAGTTGCTGGATTACGGCGCAACGCTCGGAAATCTAGACGCGATTAAATTCCGTGGTGCCTACATCCTCTTGGGCTACAAAGGTGCAGGCGCTGGTCAGGGCATCGAGTCGATCAGCCCGTTCGGCAACAACGACGATGGCGAAACCCGCAATTGGGTCGAGACGCAGTTGCAAGTCGTCAACGGCAAACCGGTAGGCCTCAATGGCGCCGTCAAAGGTTTGTCGGCTACGGTAGCAGGCGTGGCGTCCGTGGCAAGTGATGCGCAGACGCGGGTTGCAACGGTCGAAGGCCGCGTGGTGGTGGAAGCCGCACGCACGGACACGGTGGTGGCGCAGGCCAATACCGATCGAGCCAACGCTACGGCCGCCGTGAATTCCGAGGCCAAGACGCGTGCAGATGCAGATAGCGCGCAAGCCAGTCGGATCGACACGGTGCAGGCTGCGTTCCAGCAGAACGGTGCCAACCGCACGACCAATGGCGACATGGAAATCGTGGACCCGGTGTTCTGGGTCGGTCCCAACACGAGTATCGCCAAGGGCATCGAGATTTACAACAACGCGCAGGTTGCTTGTTCCCCCCAAATCGTCCCGGGTCGGGACAATTTCGGCAAAGCACAGCGCATAACGTTTACTGAACTGGCCAATAGCCAGATGGGTATTCTGGCGACCGAAGGTTTCAACCCAGATTGGGTGCCGGGCCAGACGTACGTTTTCAGCTTCTACCACCGCAGGCAAGCCGGGTATCCAGGTACCGGTTGCTACCTGGGTTGGAACAAACAGCCTGCGGAATCTACTTTTCTGCTGAATCCTCCCGCAACAGAACAATGGCAGCGGTATGCCATTCGCCTGAAGATGGGCACGGTGGTGGAGCCTTCTGGCGGCTTCTATCTTTCGATCGATACGTACCCGATCGGAGGTTGGAAAGGCTGGATGGAGTTTGCGGACCTGATGATTTCGGAAGGTCCGGCGCTGTTGCCGTATTCGCCACCCTCCAAAGGTGCTGTCATTGCACGCACGACGGCAATGGCGGCGGTTACCTCCGAGGCCAGCACGCGCGCCACGGCGGACGGCGCCCTCGGCGGCCGGATCGACACCGTGGTTTCGCAGGCCAACACTGACCGCGGCAATTCGGTGGCGCTGGTGCAGGAAGAGGCCTTGGCGCGTACCACGGCGGATAGCGCCCTGGCGACTCGTGCCGATGCCATCACGGCGCGTTTGAATCAAGACTCGGCGAACTTCTGCTGGAACCCTCGGTTCTCGTTGGGCAATGCCGGTTGGGTTCAACAGCCCGAACCCGTGGCCGGCTCGCCGACCCCCTTGGTCATGCGCCACTACGGTCGGGACATGTATTTCGGCGATTTGGTCGAAGTCAACGAAGGTGAGATTCACTACTTCGAGGTAATGGCCGCGCCTGTTGATTTGGGGGATATTCCTTTTGGCATCGGTATTCGCGTAACTGATGTAAATGACCAGAACCCTAATTGGGTTCGGGTTACCACAAGTTTGGGTCACGAAGTTAATCCGGAAACGGGTACGACTTGGCGGCGGGCTTTCGGCACGTTCAAAATCCCGCACGGTGTTCGATATGCACTCCTGTGGGTTCAAGTGGACCGTGGCTTGCCAGCCAACCCGACTCAGGACTGGTATTTCACCAACGTGGTGTGGCGTGCTGCTGGCGTCCTTACTTCGGCGTTTGCGTCGATTACCGCCGAGGCTAAGGCTTCGGTTGACCGCGACAATGTGCTGACGGAAACGACCAATGCCCAAACGTCGCGTTTGAATTCGCTGGATGGTACGGTAGCCGGCCAAGCGACGGACATCACAAATATCAAAACTCGGGTTTCGGCAACCGAAACAGGTTTGGTGACGGAAGCCAACCGCACGACGGCGCTTACCACGCAGGTTAACCGCACGGCCAACTATCTGTTGGTGGCGGCGGGTGCGGGTTCGGCCCGTAGTGGTCAAAGCGGCGTTTACACCGCAGACGGCCAGCGGCCTTTGGTGGCTGGTCGAAGCTGGAATACTTTCGGCGTAGGCACGGCGAACAATATTTACGGCTGGACCACGTGGGACGTTTTTGCAACCGGCGGAACGCCGCTGGCAGATGCGATCCGCGGCAATCCGTACGGCACGTTCACGGCCTTCATCACGGACGACGAGCCGAGTGGGGGTTTGAGCGCCGATCTTCGCGAGCAGTTGCTGGACTACGGCGCGACCAAGGGCAACCTGGACAACATCCGGTACCGGGGCGCCTACATCCTTATCGGCTACAAGGGCGCTGGCGAAGGCGGCGGCATCGAGCTCTTGAGCCAGTATGTTTTGGGCGATGGCACCGACAACCGCGCCTGGGTTCAGTACAGCCTTCAGTTGGTCAACGGTTGGCCTGTGGGCCTCAACGGGTCTGCCCGCGGTTTGACGGCGGTCGCCGCCGGAATTGCGACGGTTGCATCGGATGCGCAGACCCGCGTGGGCGTGGTCGAAGATCGGGTAACCGTCGAAGCCGCGCGTACGGATTCGGTGATTTCGCAGGCCAACACCGATCGCGGCAACTACCAGGGTTTGGTGAGCCAGGAAGCGGCTACGCGTGCGTCGGAAGATGCGGCTGCCGCAACCCGGGTAGACATCGTCGCTGCACGTTTGGCGACGAAAGGCAAGGCGCTCAATAGCGACCCGTTCTTTACGGACCCCACCCAGTGGTTTCCTGCGGATGCCTATGCTCCTATTGCGCAATTTGTTGGTCCGGAGGTCATCAGCCTCAGCGATTCTGGTAAGACTGCGGTAGCGGCCAGCACCAGCCGTTCCATCCTGGCGCGGACGACCGTGGCGGTGAGTCAAGGTAAACGGTACCGTTTGTCTTGGGCTGTTTATAAAGAGCCAAACCAAAAAGGTTCTCTTTATATCCGCATGTACCCTACTGATATTTACGGTAGCGCCAACGGACCGGAAATCCAAAGCCTGATTGAAGCCAAGTTTTACCCCAATAACCAGTGGATTAAAGACTCCGCGGATTGGGTTTGCCCCGCGAATATTTACTACGTGCGGCCTTTTGCGCTTTTAGCCTGGGGTGCTGACGGCCAGGACGGCCATCGCATGTACCTGCAGAACTTCCGGATCGAAGAGATTACCGGCGAGTATGAAATTGCAGCATCGGTTACCACCGAAGCGTCCACTCGCGCGACTGCCGACGGCGCTTTGTCCATTCGAGTGGACGGGGTAGTGTCGCAAGCCAACACGGACCGTAGCAACGCCACGGCCGCAGTTTCGACGGAAGCCAAGACCCGGGCCGACGCAGACATCGCGCAAGCCAGCCGTACCGACACGATTCAGTCGGCTTTCGAGCAAGGCGGTTACAACCGCACGACCAACGGCGACATGCAGATGGTTGCAGCGCCTGGCGTGCAGGGCTCTGTCACGTACGGGGTATTGCCCTACAACAACGGCGGTTTGCCGGTTGTTGAGAGCCGCGTGGACGGTCGCAACGGCGGCATTGCCCACCGCGTGGAGTACAAAGACAACGCCGCGGGCACAGGCAACAAGTCTTCGAATCAGGGCTTCTATTTCGAGCGTTTTTTCCAGCCCGTGTGGGAGCCGAACAAAACCTATGTGGTTTCGTTTTACATGCGCCGTCAAGCCGGCACGGCCGGCATCGGACGGTTGACGAGTTCGGCTTGGAACGTGCCTCCCGTTGCCGAAACTTTCCTGCTGAACCCGCCAATCACCGATCAGTTTCAGCGTTATGCGCGCCGCATCGTGTGGGGCGCCAACGTGGAAGCGAACGGCCGGTGGTTCATCGACACCTCTCCGGCCGGCTATGACCGCCTGGGCTGGCTTGACCTGTGCGATGTGATGGTCTCGGAAGGTACGGCGCTGTTGCCGTACTCGCCGCCGGCCCTGGGCGCACCTCGCGCGCAGGCAGCAATCACGAGCGAGGCTAGCACTCGCGCGACTGCCGACGGCGCTTTGTCCATTCGAGTGGACGGGGTAGTGTCGCAAGCAAATACGGACCGTAGCAACGCGAGTTCGGCGGTGAATGCAGAAGCTCTGGCGCGGGCGAATGCGGATTCGGCGATGGCGTCGAACATCACTTCGATTTCTGCACGGTTCTCGGGTCTTGGCAAAGCGCTGAATAGCGATCCGTTTTTCCTTGACCCCCTCCAGTGGGATGAAGGTGCGCACGGAAGTTTTGCCGCGTTTGGTTCTTTTAATGACGGGGAGTTTACCTACGCATATTCTCGGGTTGGCGGTTCCCTTCAAAGCAAGGGTGTTCAAGTCATACCTGGGCGTCGTTATCGGATTAGTGCGTACCTGATTAACGAGCCGGGTGCACGAACCGCGTACCTTCGTTTGGTGAACCTTAACGGGCAGTACAACGTTCAAATCATTCCAGGCCTGGAAAACTTTACGCCGCCAACGGGTGACTACCAGCTTTTCTCTTACGACTGGGTTTGCACGCAAGGTGTTAATCGTGTAGCAATTCGTGCTATTTTGAATTGGCCTCCGGCTGCGGATACCCCCGGTCAATTCATCCGAAACTTCCGCATTGAGGAAGTCACTGGAGAGTTCGACACCAACGCTCTAATCCAGACCGAGCAAGTCACGCGGGCTAATGCCGATTCGGCAATGGCTTCGGACATTTTGGCTATCAAGGCTTCGTCGGGTGCTTCGGCCAACCTTTACCCCGATGCGGAACTTGCCGGTGACCTCTCCGGTTGGTATCGCGTGGACGGTCTGGACTTCATTGTTGAGGTAGCCCGTAACCTCGCGGGTAGTTTTTGGCAACCGTACGGTCGAAACAATATCGGTTTCCGAGTGCTTGGCGGCATGGGCCAGCAGGACCTTTTTGCGCTCTACGGACCCGCTATTCCGGTCGTGCCTTTAACTAAATACATTCTTTCGTACTACTCTGCCGCCCACCGTAGCCGGGCGCAGATTTACGTAGGTTTGTACGACGCCAATCTGACTTTCCTGGGTGCTTTGCCAGGCCCAACGGCAGAAGCAGGTAAGGAAGGCGGCCAGAACCTCAACGCTTGGCAGCGACTCACTCAGGTTTTCGATACGTTGGCATCTTGTGCCTACGTTCGGCCGATCATGGCCACGCATCGGACGGCAGGCCAAGACAACCTCTACATGTGGATGACGATGCCCATGTTGGAGCAAGCCAAGCCAGGGCAGACGGAGGCGTCCCCTTGGGCTCCAGGCGGCGCAGGTTCGATGGCAGCGATCGTGTCCGAGGC
>Ga0182232_1000417_pt1 | contig 10828 bp, 9 predicted proteins | sample G6R1MG_30_FD_155484 | JGI IMG/M metagenome (GOLD analysis project Ga0182232, IMG submission 155484) | Phyllosphere microbial comminities from miscanthus, Michigan, USA - G6R3_NF_07NOV2016_LD2 MG | ecosystem: Host-associated > Plants > Phyllosphere > Phylloplane/Leaf | place: USA: Michigan... | reverse complement strand
TAACAAAATCGCCGAACTCATCGCGAATGTCGATGATGTAGTGCGGAAAACCCAGGCGCACGGCAATGTCGCGGGCATCGTTGATGCTGTCGAGCGAGCAGCAGCCGGTTTCTTTTTTCGAGCCGCCGGCGCTGGCGTAGTCCCAGGTTTTCATCGTCATGCCGACGACTTCGTAGCCGGCTTCGTGCAGCAGTACGGCGGCCACCGACGAATCGATGCCGCCACTCATGGCCACGAGCACGCGGCCTTTGGTTGGCGTATTTTCCATGAAGTTGGCTAACCCACTCAGGGAGGTGAACGTTCCGGCTGGGGCCAGGGGCAAAGGTACTGGAAAGGCAATTATGAAATGAGAAATTATGAATTATGAATTGCGTAGAGGTGCCAAGCTTGCGACACCGCATACCCCTCTTTACTAGCCCGACTTACTTTTGCACTCAGCCAAGCAATTCATAATTTTTAATTCATAATTCATAATTAAGACGCATGTCTCTCGCTCTTCCCGTGCTCGTGCGCGGCATCAATAACCTCTCCGACGCCCGCTACTGCGCCGGCATGGGCGCCCAGGGCCTCGTTTTCACGCTCGACGCCAGCCTACCCGGCGCCGTGGACGCGGCCACCGCCCGCGAACTGGCCGGCTGGGTGGCCGGCGTCGACATCATCGGCGAGTTTGGCCACGTGGCCGGCCCCGAAATCAACCGCCTGGTCGAAGAGTGCGGCCTCACGGGCGTGCTGCTGCGCCTCGACCGCGCCCGCCAGGCCTGGCCCGAGGGGCTGGCCGTGCCCGCGCTGGTGGAGGTGCCTTCTACGGTCATTACCAATCAGGCGCACTTCGCCACCGCCATTGCCGACCTCACGGCGGCGCTGCCGGCGGGCTTTGCGTTCTTTACCGCAGCCCCGCAGCCCTACCCCGCCGACTACGAGTACTGGCACCAGCTGGCCCGGCAGGCTCCGCTCTGGCTGGCCGGCCCCACCGACCCCACCCAGGCTGCCGATACCGCGCAGCGCGTGCACCCGGCGGGCCTCATTTTGGCGGGCGGCGACGAGATAAAGCCCGGCCTGCGCGACTTCACGGAGCTCGAAGCCGTGTTTGAGGCGCTAGAAGAAGCGTAGGCTGGCCGGTTTTGACCCGCACTGAGCCGGCTATCTCACTTGCGCAAGCGAGGCAGGTAGCCGGTTTTTCTTTCTAAAAAGAAGCTCGACCTTGAAATAACAACATGCTTCTCGCACAGCAATTACCGCATTTCGGATAGAAAAGCCCGGCACCAAGCGAAAGGATTGTCCTCGCCAAAACCGCCCGCCGAAACGGCGGCGTAGGTCCGGCCCCCTTCCCTACCGCATGAACGCTCTTTTTATCGCCGCTTTTTCTCTCACACTCGGCCTACCCGCCGTGGCCCTGGCGCAGGGCACCGCCGCCCACCCGCACCCGGCCGCTGCCCGCCTGCTCACCATGCAGCTACCCGCCAGCGCGGAGCCGGCCACGCCCCATACCTACCACCTGGTGGGCCGCGTATTCGGGCCGGCGGGCCGCGCCCAGCCGGGGGCCACGCTGGTGCTGAAGGGCACCAGCACGGTGGCCACCACCGACGCGGGCGGCAAGTTCGCCCTCGACCTGCCCCTGCACACACGCGGCACGCTGGTAGTCGGCTACGTGGGCTGCGAAGACCTCACGGTGCCCGTGGCCGCGCCCGGGGGCCCGCTCACGCTTAACCTGCGCCCCAGCCTGGCCACCGGCCTCGACCGGGCGCTGCGCATCGGCGACTTCGCCCCCGATTTTGACTTGCCCACGGCCGACGGTCGCAACTTCAAGCTCAGCGAGCACCGGGGGCACCCCGTGGTGCTGTATTTCTATCCCAAAGACGGCTCGCCGGGCTGCACCCGGGAGGCCTGCTCGTTTCGCGACCAGTACCAGGAATTTGAGGCGATGGGCGCCGAAGTCATCGGCATCAGCTCCGACAGTGAGGTGTCGCACCGCGCCTTCGCCACCAAAAACGCGCTGCCCTTCCCGCTGCTCAGCGACGAGGGCGGCCAGCTGCGCAAGAAATACGCCGTGCCCCGCGCCGCGCTAGGGTTGCTGCCCGGCCGCGTCACCTACGTGCTCGACGAGGAGGGGCGCGTGCAGTACGTATTCAACTCCCTCAACAATGCCATCGACCACGTGCTCAATGCCAAAACCATCCTGAGCGATTCGCACTAGGCCCCCTGCGCTTACCTGGCTCTCTGGCAACGGCAAGCTAAAACTTACCGCGCATTAGAGCGTAAACCGCACGTACTTAATCGGCACGCCCACGGCGCGGTACTTGCCCTCGAAGTGCGTTTGAATGGCCTGCGCGGCCGCAAAAGCCGGGTCGGTTTCGGCGTAGAGGTTGCGGGTGGCTACGTCGATAGCCGCGCCGGGGCGCGCGGCCAGCACCTCCATTGTGTACTCAAACAGGCCTTCGCTGTCGGTTTTGAGCTGGGCCACGCCGCCGGGCGCGAGCAGCGTTTGGTACATATCCAGAAAGCGCGGGGCGGTGAGGCGGCGCTTGATGTCGCGGTCGCGGGGCCGCGGGTCAGGAAACGTTATCCAGATTTCGCTGAGCTCGCCGGGCGCGAAATGCTCGGTAAGCTGATGGGCCAGCAGGCGCAGAAAACCCACGTTTTGGAGCCCCAGCGCCTCGGCGCGGGTGCTGCCCCGCCAGATGCGCTCGCCCTTAATGTCGAGACCCAGAAAGTTTTGGTCAAGGTGCAATTGGGCCAGGCCTACGGTGTACTCACCCTTACCGCAGCCTACTTCGAGCACCAGCGGGTGGTCGTTGTGAAAGAAATCGGCCGCCCAGCGGCCGGCTAGCTGGCCAAAGTTGGCTTTGCCCGGCTCTACGATGTTAGGGCGGGTGGCATTTTCGGCGAAGCGCTGAAGCTTGATGCGGGGCACGGCAAGTAAACTAAAAGAAAGCGAAAAACGGGCTGCAAAACTACGGCTACCCTTGCCTTTCGCCCGCGCCCGCCCTCATCGCGGCTCGTAGAGCTCGGCCACTTCGGCCACCACAAACGTGCTGCCGCCGATGAACACGACATCGTCGGGCGCGGCGGCGGCGCGGGCGGCGGCCACGGCCACTGGCACCGGGCCGTGCACCTCCCCGGTCAGCCCGGCCGCGTGGGCAAGTGCAGCCAACTCTTCGACCGGCAGGGCGCGCGGAATGTCGGCCTGGCAGAAGTAGTACGTGGCTGCGCGGGGCAGCAAGGCCAGCGCCTTAGTCACGTCCTTATCATTGACGACGCCGATAACTATATGAAGATTTCGGTGCGGCACCCGCGCCAGTTGCGCCAGCACCAGCTGCAGCCCGGCCTCATTGTGGCCCGTGTCGGCCACCACCAGCGGGCGCTGCCCCAGGATGCTCCAGCGCCCGCGCAGGCCAGTGCGGCGCGTGACCTCGCGCAGACCCTGGCGCAGGGCCGCTTCGGGGATAACGAAGCCCTGCGCCCGCAGTTCGTCCAGGGTAGCGAGCACGCCCGGCAGGTTCAGGCGTTGGTAGTCGCCGAGCAGGCCTAACTCTACATTTTCTAAATACAGCTGACCGTCGCGGTATACGTTCAGCAGTTGCACGCCCGCTTGGGCGGCCTCGTCAGTGGTAGTTTCGGCGGCTAGGCGGGCCTCGTAGCGCGTGTCAGCAAATAGCAGCGTGCTTTTTTCCTTCTCGGCTTTGGCCTCGAACACGGCCGCCACTTCGGGCTGCGACTGGCTCACCACCACCGGCCGGCCGGGCTTGATAATACCAGCTTTTTCGCCCGCTATTTCGGGCAGCGTGTTGCCCAGCATGGCCTGGTGGTCGTAGCTGATGTTGGTGATGAGCGACACGAGCGGCGTGACGATGTTGGTCGAGTCGAGCCGGCCGCCCAGGCCCACTTCCACTACGGCGATGTCAACCTGCTCGGCGGCGAAGTAGTCGAAGGCCAGCGCCACGCACATCTCAAAAAACGAGGGCTGAATGGTATCGAACAGCCCCCGGTGGTTTTCGACCCAGCGCACCAGGTAGTCCGGGGCCAGTTCCTGCCCATTTACCCGGATGCGCTCGGTAAACTCGCGCAGGTGCGGCGAGGTGTAGAGGCCCACCTTATAGCCCGCGCTTTGCAGCACCGCCGCCAGCAGGTGCGACGACGAGCCCTTGCCATTGGTACCCGCCACGTGCACGCTCCGAAAGCGGGTTTCGGGATGGCCCAGTGCCGCCGCCAGCGCCTCCGTGTTGCCCAATCCCTTCTTGAAGCCCGCTGCCCCTACCCGCTGATACATGGGCAGTTGTGCGTAAAGCCAGGCGAGCGTTTCAGAATAAGTCATTATTTTAATTATGAATTATGAATTAGAAATTATGAATTGCTACTCTAGGTGCTTTTCGAGTCAAGCCCCTACTTAGTCCACCTATTCATAATTCATAATTTCTAATTCATAATTTATCTCACGGTGAGCGGAAGGTGTAGAAGCCGGTAGCGCCGCCCTGTCCCGAATTGGTGCGGATGAAATTGGCGTCGAGCAGTTTGTCGCGGCACAGCTTTTCCTGAGCTGCCGACACGTTGCCCGATACTTTGGTTACGGCCTCTACCTCACCTTCGTCACTAATTTTGATTTTAAAGCGAATCACGCCGGGGTTGTCGTCCACGGCTTCGACCGTAGGCGTGCTCTCGAAGCGCCAGCCGCTCATTTCGAGGCCGCCGCCCCCACCGCTGCCGGGGCGCGAGCCACTGCCACCGCTGCCGGGCGCGCCGTAGAGGGCCTTAGCGTCGAGCGAGCCGCGGGGGTCGCCTTGGTCGCCCACGCTGCCGGGGCGGTCGCCGTTATTGTTGCCGGTGGGCGCGTTGCTGGTGCCGTTTACGCCATTGCCGCCGGCCGCGCCAGTAGCCCCGCGCGGGGTGTACACGGTGCGGGGCTGCTCGCGGGGTTTGGTTGGCGCGGGCGGCGTTTCGCGCACGGGCTCCACGGGGCGCACGGGCTTGGTGGTGGGCTTCTCGACGGGCGGGGCGGTTACTTCCGTTTCCTCGGCTTCGCTGGTGATGGTTTTTTCCTGGACTTCGGGCTGCGGCGGCGGGGCCTCCACGCGGGGCTGGGCGGGCTGCGGCGTGGGGTCGGGCTGGGCGGCGGGCGGGCGCGAGTCTTCGCGGTTTTGGGAGGCGTTGGCGGTGGCCATCGTCTGGATGTCGCCCGAGCCGGCCTCATCGAGGCCGTAATTCAGTTCCACGCCGTCGCCGCCCATTGCGGTCAGGGGCGGGTTGGGACCGTTAAATTTTAGAAAAAAGCAAATAAGCGCCAGCAGCAGCACGATGGCCGCCGTGATACCCAGGGCTTCGCGCCGGTGCTCTTCGGGATAGTCGAGGGCCATGAGTGTGTAAGGGAAGCTTTAACTTGCCGGTAAAACCTGCTGACCGGCCTGAGTTGCTTTTTTGAGGCAGTAATTTCTTTAAAAAGGCAAGCTAAAGCTTACCCTACATCTTATTTCCCCGCGGCTTGCTGCGACTGCGTGGCCATAACCATTTTCAGCTTCAGACGGTTGCCGATTTCCAGCACGTCCACCAGCTTCTGCACGTTGAGGCCGGCATCGACGCGCAGCACCACCGAGGGCTGCGCCTCGGGCGGCTGGCCGGGCACGAGTAGCGCCTTCAGCTCGGGCTCCAGGGTGGCCGCCGTGGCGGGCTTTTTGTTCACGTAGTACTCGCCCGCCGCGTTGATACTCACGGTAATGGGCTGTTTCATCACCTGTTTACTGCTCTTGGCATTGGGCAGCAACAGCTTGATAACGTTGGGGTTCACCATCGTGGACACAATCAGGAAGAACAGCATCAAGAAGAACATGATGTCGTTCATCGAGCTGGTCTCGACGTGCGAAGTAGCGTGGCGGCGGCGGGAAAGGTTCAAGGTTTTGAGCTGTTAGCTGTTAGCTGCTAGCTCTTAGCCTCTTCTGCCGAACGCCTTTTAAAAAGCCAACAGCTAACAGCTAACAGCCAACAGCTCAAAAATTAATTATCCTGAAGGATGTCCATAAACTCGATGGCCGAGTTTTCCATGCGAAATACCATGCGCTCGACCAGGATGCTGAGCCAGTGGTAGCCGATGTGGGCGATGATGCCCACGATGAGGCCCGCCGCCGACGTTACCATCTTGGTATACAGGCCGCCCGCGATTTGGGTGATGCCGAACTCGCCGCTGCTGCTGATGGCGTAGAAGATTTTGATAACGCCGATAATCGTGCCCACAAAACCCAGCATGGGCGCGATGCCCGCGATGATGCCCAGGATACTGATGTTCTTTTCGAGGCGGGCAATTTCAATCTTGCCCACGTTTTCGACGCTGGCCTCAATCTCGGTGATGGGCAGGCCGATGCGGCGCAACCCTTTTTCGACCATGCGGGCCAGCGGCGAGGGGTTTTGGGCGCAGTAGAGCTTGGCGCCCGGCAGGTCACCCTTCACCATGAGCGCCCGAATGCCGGCCATGAAGCTCTCGGGATTGCCGCCCGCGCTTCGAATAGTCAGGTAGCGCTCGGCAATAATGTAAATCGAGACGATGAGCAGGGCGAAGATGGGCAGCATTATCCAGCCCCCCTTCAGAATCAGGTCGATGAGCGAGAGGCCGGTATCCGCGCCAGCGGCGGCGGTGGCCGCAGTGGCAGCCGTATCGACAGCGGTGGTGAGGGCGGGGCCGGCTTGCAGCAGAAAAACGGACATTCAGCGAAAATTAGGTGGGCAGATAATTAGCGAAAGACACTTGTCATTGCGAGCAAGTTGCGCTTAAAGCAAGGGGCGATGTAATCGCACCAGAGCGGCGTGGCTCAACAGCTATAATTGCTTCGCTACGCTCGCAATGACAAATAGCGCACAGATAGCTCACTAGTAAGGAAACACCGAAATTCCTTGTTCAAACTTGGGGTTTTGGCGCAGGCGAGCGGCGGCGGCCAACGCCTCGGTGCGGCCGGCAAAATCGGCAGCCGTGAGGCGGTAGTAGCGCGTGCCGGGGAAAGGCAGAATAACCTTGGCCGGGCGGCCGGCGTGGGCCAGGTTGCGGCGGCCTTCCTCGGCGCGGGCCAGCGATGAGTACGCGGCCACCATGATGTAGAAACGGCCGGTGCGCGCTTTAATTGTGGTGGCGGCCGGGACGGCCGTAGTGGCTACGGTGGCCGGAGCCACGGGTGCTTTGGACGCAGCTGGGGCGGCGGGCTTAGCGGCCGCTACTACCACGGTTTTGCTGTCCTTGATGCTCACTACCGGCTTGCTGACGGCAGGCTTAGCGGCTACCGCAGCCGGGGCAACCACTTCTTTCTTAGGAGCTACCGTCGCAGAGACCACAGCTACCGGAGCAGCGGCTGGCGTTGTCTTCTTCAAAACGACGGTCGGCATTTCAACCAGCTCTTTCGGTGTCTCGGCCGCTTCAGTGGGCGCGGTGGCTAGCTCTTCCAGCAGCTTTTCGCCGGGCGCATTAGCGGCTGGCGTGGCGGTGAGGCTGGGCTCGTTGGTTTCGCCCAGGCCGGTGTGGGCCAGCGTGGCTTGCTGCGGCGCGGTGGCCGGCGACAGCTGCTCCCAGCGGGGCACGTAGCTCTGCCAAGCTACCGGCAGCACCGTAGGGTGCAAGGACAGCAGGTACACGGCCGCCGCCACTACCCCAGCGGCCAGCCCGATAGCCCCGCCGCGCACCAGTTGGCGCAGGGGTGCCCGGCCGCGGCTGGCGGCCGTGCGCAAGCGCGGCACCAGCTGGGCCTGCTGCTCGCGGGCCAGGCGGGCGTCGCTCACGGCCACGGGCTGGGCCGTGAGCTCGGGCAGGCCGAAGGCGGCGGCCAGCAGGTTTTCGGTGCCAGTGTACTCAAACTGCAAGCCGCGGCCCACCTGCTGCCGAAACACGCCGATGCCCGGCAGCTCGGTGCGCTGCTGGGCCTTTAGCTCGTAGTGCAGCATGGCCACGGCCTGGCGCACGTACTCGCGGGCTTCGGCGGCCGACAAGCCCAAATGCTGGCGCAGGGCGTCGAGCAAGAGGCCGTCGTTGCGGGTCAGGGCTTGGTTGAAGGCCACCTGGCGGGTGGGCGGGCTCAGCAAATGCCGACCGGCGGGTTGCACTTTGGCCGAGGTATATTCGGCCACGAGGCCGCCAAAATCCGGAATTATCACGCAGTCGTGGTCGCGGAGCAGCGGGCGCAGGTGGTCGGAGAGAGTCATTTTGGGGAATTATGAATTATGAGTTAGAAATTATGAATTGCGGTAACTGAACTGAAATCCTGAAAATAAATCTGACCTATCATGTTAATGGTCAATACCTAATTCATAATTTCTAATTCATAATTCATAATGCTAAAAGCTGTAGGACGCCCCGCCGATGACGTTGATACCTTGGCTTTGGTAGTTCAGGTAGCGCTGGTAGCGGCGGTTGGTGAGGTTGTTTGCTTGCGCAAAGATGCTGAATTTTGGGGTAATGCGGTAGTCACCCCGCAGGCTGAGGTCGATTACGGCATTGGTTTGGCGCGGGGTTTCGGTGCGCTGGAAGCCGTTAACGGTGTAGCCTACGCCGTAGTTGGGCGAGTAGTAATACAGATTGGCACCCAGCAGCAGCTTGTCGCTGGCCTTGTAGGTGCCGTAGAGCGTGCCCAAAAACGTGGGCCGCCCGAAGGCCTGGGCCAGGTTTTTGACCCCGTAGTAGTTGTAGTCGGCCTTGAAACCGACGCGCACCTGCTCGGTGGCGCTATAGAGCGCCTCGCCGTGCACGTTGACCACGCCGATGGCCTCCTGGTCGTACACCAAATCAAACTTGGTGGTGTCGGCCAGCGAGTTGCGGTAGAAGTACAGGTTGCGGGCGCGGCCGGCGGTGGCGCGCAAAGCCAGCTCCAGCCCACCCGTGGGCGCCGCCGTAAAGCCCAGATACACCGTGGTACCAGCGTGGACGTCGGCCACGGTCTGGCTGCTGCCCAGGTTCAGCCAGGGGTTTTCCTGGCTCAGGTCGTAGCGCGTCACGCGCTGCAAAGCGCCGCCCAGGCCGCCGTAGAACTGTAATTTTTCGGGAATAATCGCGTAGCCAATGCGCACGGCCGGGTACACTACGCCTTTGCTCACCCCGTTGGGCTGCTGGTCGCTGCCACCGCTGCCATTCGTAGTTGGCGCAACCGGCTCGCTCGAATAGCCCAGCGTGGCCCCTAGCGTCAGCGAAAGACCGGTTTTGCCGGTCAGTTCATAGGCGGGCGTGGCCTGCACAAAGTTGCGGCTGCGGCTCAGGGTCGTGGCGCCGGCCGAGGGCAGGCCGAGCACGAAGTTTTCCTTTTCGGTGATGAACGAGGCATCGGCTTGCAGCGTGAGGCGGCTGCTTTCATTCAGGGCAAAACCGGCCTTGCCGTCGAGTACGAAGTTGCCTTCCGACGAGGTGTACTGGTCTTCCCAGAACTTGTAGCCCACGCCCACTTCGTATTGCAGCGGGGCATCGGTGGCGCGGTTGCGGGCAAAGGCGCGGGCGTTGAAGCGGTTGAAGGTTTGCTCGATGGCCTGCCGGTCGGGCGTGCTGCTGAGGCGGCTTTTGTCGTAGCCGTAGAAGTGGTAGCGCTCGCGGCCGTAGCCCAGCTCCGCACCCACGGCGGCGGTGCCCAGGTAGTACTCGCCGGTGAGGGCGGCGCTGGTTTGGCTCATGCCCGAATTGCCACCATCGACGGGGCCACTGCTGGAGCCCTGGTGGCGCACATCGAGGCCGTAGCTGTAGGTTTCGTTGCGGGTCGAGTGCAGGTGGGCGCGGCCGTAGGCGGTGCCGTAGTTGCCCACGCCCAGCTTGAGGTAGTTGCCGGTGAGCGGGTTCAGCTCGTCGGGCGCGATGCTGAGCACCTGCCCCACGGGGTTGAGGCGGGTGATGGGCAGGCGAAAATCGGGGTAGGTGTAGGTCACCTGCCGGGTGGGCTTGGGTGGCGGGGCCAGCCGGATTTTCTCGAAGTTACGGGTGGCCTCGGGCAGGGTATTCACCCGGTCCTTCACAATCTCAATCTCGGCATCTTGAATGGTGCCCCGCGCCTTGCCCCGGCCCGGCTGCTGGCCCTGCGCCTGCGCGCCAAGAGCCAGCCCGCCCAGGCCGGCGGCCAGCAGCAGCGGCCGGGCCAGGGTTACACCTTTACTTGATTTACTTCCTTCCAAACGTTTCATTATGCTATTCTTACGCATCAGAGCTGCTAATCAAGTTAGGGGCGGGTGCCGGGTTTTGGGGCCGGCGTTTTGGCCGGGGCCGGGGTGGTTCTGGTGGGCGTCGCGGCCTTGGCGGGGGCCGGCGCGGGCGAAGTGGTTTTGGCCGGCGCGCTGGTTTTGGGCGCGTTTTTGGCCGGCGCTTCGGGAGCCGGGGCCGGCTCGTCGTCGCCTGCGGGCAAGGCTTTTAGGCGCTGGCGGGCGCCTTCCACAATCTCGGCCACCGGGAATTTATTCTCGATAATCGAGTTCAGCGTGGCCCGCGCCTGGAAGTAATCGCGCTGCGCCGTGTAGATGTCGCCGAGTAGCAGGAAGGCCCGGCCGAGCCACAAGTCGTAGGAGCTGTAGTTGGAATTGACCTTAAAGGCTTCCTTGATGGCGTCTTCGTATTTCTCCTGTTTGAAAAGCACTTCGGCCAGCGTGTACTGGGCCTCGGCGCCGGTAGCATCGCTGGGCGCGGCGGCCACGGTGGCGGTGAGCTCGGTGGCGGCCTGGTCGAGGTTGCCGAGCTGGTAGTCGGCCTTGCCGAGGTAGAGTTGGGCGGTATTCGTGGCCGTGGCCGTGGCGCCGGCCAGGGTGCTCAGCTCGGTGGCGGTGCGGCGGGCGGCGGTGTAGTCGCCGCTGTCGTAGTAGCTGCGCAGCAAACCCAGCGTGGCGGTGGCCACCTCGGGCG
>Ga0182232_1000416_pt1 | contig 10865 bp, 9 predicted proteins | sample G6R1MG_30_FD_155484 | JGI IMG/M metagenome (GOLD analysis project Ga0182232, IMG submission 155484) | Phyllosphere microbial comminities from miscanthus, Michigan, USA - G6R3_NF_07NOV2016_LD2 MG | ecosystem: Host-associated > Plants > Phyllosphere > Phylloplane/Leaf | place: USA: Michigan... | reverse complement strand
ACCGGCACAGGACAGACATGACCGCGAACGCCTCACACGCCGACCACGACCATACCGGGCATGACCACGAAGAAAGTGGGGGCCATGACCATTCAGGGCACGCCCATGGCCTGGGGCACGCCCACGCGCCAGCCACCTTCGGCAAGGCGTTCGCCATCGGCATCGCCCTCAACGTCGGCTTCGTTGCCGTCGAGGCCACCTACGGCATCCTCGCGAACTCGATGGCCCTGCTGGCCGATGCCGGCCACAACCTCTCCGACGTGCTCGGCCTCGTGGTGGCGTGGGCCGCCACGGTGCTGGCCAAGCGCGCGCCGAGCGCCCGCTACACCTACGGGATGAAGGGCACGTCGATCCTGGCCGCCCTGTTCAACGCCGTGTTCCTGCTGGTCGCCGTCGGCGCCATCGCCTGGGAGGCCGTCCAACGCTTCGGCGAGCCCGCCCCCGTCGCGGGCAAGACCGTGATGGTGGTGGCCGCCATCGGCATCCTCGTGAACGGCATCACCGCGTGGCTGTTCGCATCGGGCGCCAAGGGCGACATCAACATCCGGGGCGCCTTCCTGCACATGGCCGCGGACGCCGCCGTGTCGGCGGGCGTGGTCCTCGCCGGCCTGGTGATCCTTTACACGGGGTGGGCCTGGCTCGATCCGGTCGTCAGCCTCGCCATCGTGGCGGTCATCGTATGGGGCACGTGGGGACTCCTCCGGGACAGCGTCACGCTGTCCCTCGCCGCGGTCCCGCCGGGCATCGACCCGGTCGCCGTCCGCTCCCACCTCGAAAGGCTGCCCGGGGTCTCGGACATCCACGACCTGCATGTCTGGGCGATGAGCACCACCGAGACCTGCCTCACAGCGCACCTCCTGATGCCCGGCGGCCGTCCGGACGACGACTTCCTGGCCGGCGCGGCGAACGGCATCAGGGAGCGGTTCGGCATCGGCCACACCACGCTCCAGGTCGAGACCGGTTCGGGAGCGGCCTGCCCCCTGGCTCCCGCCCATGTCGTCTGAGGCCGATGCAGGTCACAGCAAGCTTATCCAAGGAACCCAAAGGCTGCCGGCTTCGGAACGATGAACGCCGATGTCAGGCTGGGTTCAACCTACCACGCCCATCGTGACGGAATGCTCATCGAGGAACGTGCCATGCGCATCCGCATCCCAGCCCTGGTCGCCGCCAGCCTGATCCTGGCTCCGGCTGCCGCGTCCGCCCAATACTACCGCGGTGACTTCAACCGGCGCGGCGACGTTCACGTCGACCGCTACCACCACGGCGACCACGACGACGTCGTCATCCACCGCCCGCATCGGGATTACGGCGACCGTGCCTACTACGGCGAGCGCAGGTTCTACGGCGAGCCAAGGCACCATCATCACCATCACGACGATTATTGACGTCACGGCCCCATCGCGGACCGCGGCGTCCACGCGTCTGCGGCAGCGACGGACCTCGATGGTGACCAGTGATGCTGCTCCCGCAGCATCGTTCACCTCCGAGGTATCCTCGACTTCCTCCCCCGTCCCGGGCTCGCCACGAAGGGGTATGGCAACCCGAGCACCCCGCCGAAGGGCGACCTGAGACCGTTTACGATACGGGCACGACCGGCTTGCCGAGCGTTCGAGGGCGTGGTGTGATCGTCCGAAGGCCGCGATGATCCTTCCGTCGACGCCCGACATTCCTCTCCTTGCGGAGGGCAACCCGCCACCGCCAGCGTTTCAACGCCAACAAGCCAAGCCTCCTCCCCTTCACGGGAGGGCAAACCTTCCAAATCCGACGTCATTCGAAGCGTTCGTTCTTCCTCCCCACCCGGGAGGGCAAACCAAGCCCTAGGTTCGCAGGTTTCGCGAGCGATTTCTCACCTCCCACGTCCGGGAGGGCAAACCCTGGATCTCAAGCTTCACGGAAAAGACGGTCCTTCTCCTCCCCTTGCGGGAGGGCATGCAGAAGACAGGTGCGACGGCGAAGCCGAGTACCAACCATCGCGACGGGCGCTGATTGCGAGCCCTCGTCCTTGGCTGCCCGGCATGTACGGGCGGTCCTGAATCGGTCATAAGGCGGACATGGGCACGGGACCTCGGATCAGGGCCTGCGGGACGATGCGCGGCTGGTGGGCGACCACCGTCCGCCTGCTGTCGTTCGTCCTCGTCCTGGCGCTCGTCGTCCCCGGCGCGATCCATTCCGCCGAGGCCCACCGGGCTGCCAGCCATGAGACGTCGCTGTCGGCCCCGACCGGGACCGGCACGGCCGACCATTCCGATGCCTGTCCGGCCTGCCACGCAAACTGCGGCTGCCATCTGGGCCTGAGCCTGGATACGGTCCCCGCCTTGCCAGCCCCCATGGCCGGGCGCGCTTCCTATGACATCCTGGTCACCGCCATCGGGTCCGTCTCGCTCGACCGCCTTCCACGGCCGCCTCGCGCCTGAGGCCGCAGCGCCACGTCCCGTGGCGCGTGCCGACCGTTCATCCTCGCGGATGCCGGCCCTTCATCGAGCGTGATCCGAACCGGACCTTCGAGGCCGCCCGAGCGGCGTCCCGGTCCCAGGCGAGTTGGCCCTTCCTTCCATGCGTGCATTCCTCTCCGTGGCCTTCCTGGCCATCGGCATCGCCATCGGCGGTGCCTTCCCTCGTGTCTCCGAGGTCGTCCAGGGGGCACTCGCCGCCGCCGGCCTGACGACCGCCCGGGCGACGCCACCCACCAACGCGGCCATGACCAAGCCGGCGGCCGAGGAGCCCGACGACGGCCATGGGCACGGCGAACACGGCCACGCGCATGCCGAGGGCGAGGCGCACGGCCACGAAGAGGAGGGCGAGGGCAAGATCAGGATGACGGCCGAGCAGGCCGCGGAGCAGGACATCAGGCTGGCCAAGGTCGAGGGCGGCGTCCTCTCGCGCCACCTCCTCGTCTCCGGCACCATCGCCCAGGACGCGGACCGGATCGCCCGGGTGCCCGTGCGGGTGGTCGGGACCGTGGCCGAGATGCGCAAGCGCCTCGGCGAGGCGGTCGCCAAGGGCGAGGTGGTGGCCGTCCTCGACAGCCGCGAGGTCGCCGAGGCCAAGAGCGACTTCCTGACCGCAACCGTGAAGGCGGACCTGGAGAAGACGAACTTCGACCGCCAGCAGGCCCTCTGGGACAAGCGCATCTCGGCGGAATCGGCCTTCCTGAACGCCAAGGCCGCCTACTCGGAGGCGACCCTGCGGGTCGACCTCGCACGCCAGAAGCTTTCCGCGCTGGGCTTGAATGCCGCCGAGGTGGCGGCCTCCGCCAAGAAGGACGAGACCACCCCGAACCTGTCGAGCCTGCGCCGCTACGAACTGAGGTCACCGCTTGCCGGACGGGTGGTCGAGCGCAAGGTCGACGTCGGCACCGCGGTCGGCAAGGAGGGCGACCCGGCCGACGTCTACACCGTGGCCGACCTCTCGTCCGTGTGGATCGAGCTCGCGGTCCCGACCACCGAGCTCTCGAAGGTCCGCGAGGGCGCGCGGGTGACCATCGTCGGGGGCGAGGACGCCTCCCGCCCCGAGGGAAAGGTGATCTTCGTCAGCCCGATCCTGAACCCGGACACGCGCTCCGCCCGGGTCATCGTCGCCCTGGCCAACAAGGACATGGCCTGGCGCCCGGGGACGTTCGTGACAACCGAGGTCGAGATCGCCCGTGACCCCGTCGGGGTCCGGCTCCCGAAGTCCGCCATCCAGACCATCGGCGGCGAGAAGGTCGCCTTCGTCCGGACCCCGGAGGGGTTCGAGCGTCGGGACGTGACCCTCGGCAGGGCCGATGACGACGCCTTCGAGGTCCTCTGCGGCCTGAGGCCCGGCGACGAGGTCGCGGTCGCCAACTCCTTCGTCCTGAAGGCCGAGCTCGGCAAGGCCGAAGCCGACCACGACCATTGAGGGAGGGCGACATGATCTCGAAGATCCTCGACTTCGCCGTCCACCAGCGCTGGCTCGTGGTGCTGCTATCGCTGCTGGCGGCGGGCTTCGGCGCGTTCTCGCTGACCAAGCTCCCCATCGACGCCGTGCCCGACATCACCAACAACCAGGTGCAGATCAACACCACCGCGCCGTCGCTCTCCCCGGTCGATATCGAGAAGCAGGTGACCTACCCGGTCGAGACCGCGCTCGCCGGCATCAAGGGCCTGGAATACACCCGGTCCCTCTCGCGCAACGGCTTCTCCCAGGTCACGGCGGTCTTCGACGAGCGGGCCGACATCTACTTCGCCCGCCAACAAGTCGCCGAGCGCATCGGCGAGGCGAAGTCGACCCTGCCGCCCGGGGCCGAGCCTCACATGGGTCCGATCTCCACCGGCCTCGGCGAGATCTACATGTGGTCGGTACACTACGCTCCGCCCAAGGACCGCAAGGTCTCCCCGGACGGCAAGCCCGGCTGGCAGTCGGACGGCAGCTACCTGACCCCCGAGGGCCAGCGGCTCACGACCGAGCTCGAACGCACCGCGTATCTCCGCACCGTGCAGGACTGGATCATCCGTCCCCAAGTGAAGACCGTGCGGGGCGTGGCCGGCGTCGACAGCATCGGCGGCTTCGACAAGCAGTACCACGTCCAGCCGGACCCGACGAAGCTGACCGCCCTCGACCTGTCCTTCGCCGACATCGGCCGGGCGCTGGAGGCCAATAACGCCAACCAGGGCGCCCGCTACCTTGAGGACAACGGCGAGGGCTACGTCGTGCGCGCGGCCGGGCGCCTGGAGACCATGGCGGACATCGGCTCGGTCGTCGTGACCACGCGCGGCGGCGTGCCGGTGCGCATCTCCGACATCGCCGAGGTTCGCATCGGCAAGGACCTTCGGACCGGGTCCGGCAGCGAGGACGGGCAGGAGGTGGTCATCGGCACCGCCCTGATGCTCATCGGCGAAAACAGCCGCACGGTCGCGGCGGCCGTCGACGCGCGCATGGCGGAGATCCGGCGCACCCTGCCGCCGGGCGTCGAGGCCCAGACCGTCCTCAACCGGACCCTGCTGGTCGAGGCCACCATCCGGACGGTGGCCAAGAACCTCGCCGAGGGGGCCGCCCTCGTCATCGTCATCCTGTTCCTGCTGCTCGGCAACATCCGCGCCGCCATCGTCACCGCACTCGTGATCCCGGTGGCAATGCTGATGACCATAACCGGCATGGTCCAGGGCCGCATCAGCGCCAACCTGATGAGCCTCGGCGCCCTCGACTTCGGCCTCATCGTCGACGGTGCCGTCATCATCACCGAGAACGCCCTGCGCCACCTCGCCGAGCGGCAGGCCGAGCTCGGGCGCAAGCTCGACCTGGAGGAACGCCTCGTCACCGTGCGGGCCTCGGCCGAGGAGATGATTAAGCCGTCCCTCTACGGGCAGGCCATCATCATCCTCGTCTACGTCCCGCTCCTCACCTTCACCGGGGTCGAGGGCAAGATGTTCGAGCCGATGGCGCTCACCGTCATCATCGCGCTCGTCTCGGCCTTCGTCCTGTCGCTGACCTTCGTGCCGGCGATGATCGCCATCGTCATCACCGGCAAGGTCACGGAGAAGGACAACGTCCTGATCCGCGGGCTCAAGGGGGCCTACCGCCCGGTCCTCGGCGCCGCCCTGCGGGTCCCGCTGACGTTCGTGGCGGCGGCCCTCGCGCTGCTGGTCGGGGCCGGGGTCCTGTTCACCACCCTGGGGCAGGAGTTCATCCCCCAGCTTGACGAGAAGAGCATCGCGCTCAACGCACAGCGCATCCCCTCGACGTCCCTGAGCCAGTCGCAGGCGATGCAGTTGAAGGTCGAGCAGGCCATCAGCCGATTCCCGCAGGTCGCCTACGTCTTCTCGAAGACCGGCACCGCGGAGGTCGCCTCCGACCCGATGCCGCCGAGCTCGTCCGACACCTTCGTCATGCTCAAGCCGCAGGAGGAATGGCCCGACCCGAGCCTGACCAAGGCGGCGCTGCAGGAGGAGATCGAGAAGGCGCTCGGGGGCCTCGCCGGCAACGTCTACGAGTTCTCCCAGCCGATCCAGCTTCGGTTCAACGAGCTCCTGGCCGGTACCCGCGGCGACCTCGCCGTGAAGGTGTTCGGAGACGAGTTCGAGCCCATGCTCAAGGCCGCCAACCAGGTCGCCGCGATCCTGCGCGGGACGGAAGGGGCCGACGACGTCAAGGTCGAGCAGACGGCCGGGCTGCCGTTCCTGGAGATCAGGATCAACAAGGGCGAGGCGGCGCGCCTCGGCCTCAGCACCTCCGCGATCCAGGACGTCATCGGGGCGGCCATCGGCGGGCGCGAGGCCGGCATGGTGTTCGAGGGCGACCGGCGCTTCCCCATCGTGGTGCGCCTCAACGACAAGGTGCGCGAGGACCGGGAGGCCTTGGAGAACATCCCCGTGCCGCTGCCCCCGGGCGTGAACGGGCGGGCGTCGTCGGTGCTCCTGAAGCAGGTGGCGAGCTTCTCCGTCACGGAAGGACCGAACCAGATCTCGCGCGAGAATGGCCGCCGCCGCGTCGTGGTCACCGCCAACGTGCGCGGCCGCGACATCGGCTCGCTCGTGGCCGAGGCGCAGGCCAAGGTCGCGTCGGGGGTGACGTTACCGCCGGGCTACACCGTGACCTGGGGCGGGCAGTTCGAGAACCTGGCCTCCGCGCGCCAGCGCCTGATGGTGGTGGTGCCGGTGTGCTTCTTCCTGATCTTCCTGCTGCTGTTCTCGGCCCTCGGCTCCGCCCGGGACGCCGTGCTGGTGTTCAGCGCCGTACCGCTGGCCCTGACCGGCGGCATCGCCGCCCTGTGGCTGCGCGGGATGCCGTTCTCGGTGCCGGCGGCCGTCGGGTTCATCGCCCTGTCCGGGGTGGCCGTCCTCAACGGCCTGGTGATGCTGACCTACATCAAGCAGCTCATCGCGGAGGGCCGGCCGAAGCGCGAGGCCATCCTGGAGGGCGCCATGACCCGGCTCCGCCCGGTAGCGATGACGGCGCTCGTCGCGTCCCTTGGGTTCGTGCCAATGGCGCTGGCCACCGAGACCGGCGCCGAGGTCCAGCGGCCGCTCGCGACCGTGGTCATCGGCGGCCTCATCAGCGCGACCCTCCTGACCTTGGTGGTGTTGCCCGCCCTCTATGCCCGGTTCGCCCGGACCGCGGCCGTATCCCCGGTCCGGGCTCCGGAGGCCCAGACGCATCTCAGGGCAGCGGAGTAGGCCGATGCTGCGCCGCGCAGCTCTCGCCCTTGCCATGGCGGCTTGGACCGGCATCGCCGCGGCGGCGGACGCCTCGGGCGGCGATGCACCGTTCGGGCTGGCCTGGGGACCTGTCGACCGGATCGCGCCGCCCTCCATGGTCGACCGCGAGGCCAACCTGACCGGATTGTTCTACTTCCATGACAAACCGCTCGCCTCGGGGGCGGACACCGCCGAGGTCATCCTCGTCGTCTGCAGGGAGCAAGGCCTGCAGCAGGTCGTCTGGGTCGGGCGCCCGCTCCTCGACGCTGCAGCCGCCTTGGAATGGGAGCGGATACGGCTCGAAGGCGTGCGGCGTCACGGCGAGCCCCGGGCGGGTCAGGGGGCGAACGTCCTGGAATGGCCCGAGGCGCGGACGAGCCTGGCGATGCGCATCGGAGTAGAGGGCACCCGCACGCTGGTGATGACCGTGTCGGGCCCTCGGTTCGCCGCATGCTCGGACGTGCATCGCGCCGCCACCGGTCATCCGGCCGAGGCCCACGTGACGGACCTTCTCGGCGCGACCGGACCGTGAGGGCGCCGTGTCGGGCATGCGGTATTCACCGATTGATGCATCCCCTCCAGGGGGATGGGATCGGCGGATGGAACATGCCTCCCATCCGGACATCGTCAAGCGCCTGAAGCGCGCATACGGCCACCTCGCCGGGGTCATCGCCATGATCGAGGCTGGCCGCCCCTGCGTGGACCTCGCCCAGCAACTGCACGTGGTCGAGAGCGCCAGCACGAACGCCAAGCGGGTCCTGATCGAGGACCACATGGAGCACTGCCTCGCGGACGGCGTCGGGCACGGAGGCAAGTCCACCAAGGACGCCCTCGCCGAGTTCAAGTTGCTCGCGAAGTACCTGTGAGCCGCGTCCGATGCTGAGCGTCCTCGCCCACCGCACCTACCGGCACCTGTTCGCGGCCCAGGTCATCGCGCTGATCGGCACCGGCCTGCTCACCGTCGCCCTCGGCCTGCTGGCGTTCCGGATTGCCGGGGACCGCGCCGGGACGGTGCTGGGAACCGCGCTCGCCATCAAGATGGTGGCCTACGTCCTCGTCGCGCCCGTGGCCCAGGCCTTCACCGGACGGTTGCCGCGCCGCGCCTTCCTGGTGGCCACAGACCTCGTCCGGGCCGGCATCGCGCTGCTCCTGCCCTTCGTCGACCAGGTCTGGCAGGTCTACGTCCTCGTCTTCGTGCTGCAGTCGTGCTCAGCGGCATTCACCCCGACCTTCCAGGCCACCATCCCCGACATCCTGCCGGACGAGCGAGACTACACCCGGGCCCTGTCGCTCTCGCGCCTCGCCTACGACCTGGAGAACCTGCTCAGCCCGACCCTGGCCGCCCTGCTCCTTACAGTGGTGCCCTACAACGCCCTGTTCGGCGGCACCGTCGTCGGGTTCCTGGGATCGGCGCTCCTCGTCGTGTCCGTGACCCTGCCGGTGACCCGACCGGCTGAACGCACGGGTGGCATTTACGACCGGACCACGCGCGGATTGCGGATCTACCTGGCGACGCCGCGCCTGCGGGGCCTTCTGGGGCTCAACCTCGCGGTCGCCGCGGCCGGAGCCATGGTCATCGTCAACACGGTGGTCATCGTAGAGGGACTCCTCCATCGCCCCCAGGGCGATGTCGCCCTCGCCCTCGGCCTGTTCGGCGGCGGCTCCATGGTCGCCGCCCTGACGCTGCCTCGCCTCCTCGACCGGCTGTCCGACCGGGCCGTAATGATCCCGGCGGCGGCGCTCCTCGGCGGGGTGCTCCTCTGCGTCGCCGCCATGACATGGGGCGACGTCATCGGCTGGCCGTTGCTCTTCGAAACATGGCTCGTCCTCGGCATCGCCTATTCCGCCGTCCAGGCGCCAACCGGACGGCTCCTGCGCCGGTCCGCCACCCAGGAGGACCGGCCCGCCGTCTTCGCCGCGCAGTTCGCCCTGTCCCACGCCGCCTGGCTCGTCACCTATCCGCTCGCGGGTTGGCTCGGCGCCTACGCGGGGATGCCGGCGACGCTCGCGGTCCTCGGGGCCCTGACGCTCGCCGGGGTCGCTGCGGCGGCTTGGACGTGGCCGGCGTCCGATCCCGACGTGATCGAGCATGCCCATGCCGACCTCGATCCGGCGCACCCGCACCTCCACGAGGGGCGGCGCCATGCGCACGCCTTCGTCATCGACGACCTGCATCGGCAATGGCCGGCCCGCGCGGGTTGACGGACCGGACGCGTGGGGATGTCCCGAAGGGCCGAACGCTTTCCTGGAATGCGGAGACGGGCGGCGCCCCGGCTTGGCGCGAGGGCCCACGAGGCCGGGGCGACCATGGGAAGAACGTTCCCTTATCCATGCGAGGCTTGGGAGCACGCCCCCCGGAACGGTCTAGGAAGCGGCCGTTCACCGATGTCGCCGGACTGGTCTCAGACCCGTTCCAGGCCACCAACAACCCACGAGGAAGCCCCCATGAGGAAGTCCCTGTTAGCCGTCGCCGCCCTGGCCGCGCTCGGCGCCATCGGCATCGCCGCCCCCGCCTCGGCCGCTCCCGGCATGATCGGCGCCGCCGATGCCACCACGAACATCGTCGACGTCCGCATGGACGGCATGCATGGCCACCGCGGCCATGGCCGCATGATGCGCCATCGCCATGGGCACGGCCACATGATGCGCCACCATCACCACCGCGGGCACATGATGCGCCACGGTCACGGCCATCGCCACCACCGCATGTGATCGTCCAGGGGCCCTTCGGGGCCCCTTCCCGTTTCGGGGGCGTTCCGACGGCAGGCAAGCGACCATCCCGCATCCGGAACCCGGGCTCATCGGATCGCTCGGTCCCCGTGGGCTAAAGATCGGATTCCCGGACTTGCCGAGCTGTATCCTCTGAAAGCCCGCGACCACGACCGTCTTGCCGGCCTTCGGCCCCCGACGACCCATCTGGGGTCGTTGAGCGCGCCGTCGCGCAGCGGACGCAAGGCGGTCGTTGCGTGTTTCGCCTCGCGGCGCGCGTCGCGTTTTCCACGTGCATCGCTCGACATTCCGACACTGCTTCGACGGACCAAGGGGCATCGACGGCCGTCGAGCGCAGTCGCGTGGAGCGACTCGGCGGATGCCGCGTAACGGGTAGCGTTCCCCGTTACGCGTACCTTGGCGCGGGTTGGAGCGGCTCCCACATCATGGGCCTTCTCCTGGACGGTCGCCCCATGCTCGCAGACACTCCCATCTGGCCCGTCCCCGGTGGGCAGACCGACCTTGGCATCGCGTTCGCGAGCCACCTCACCGCCCATCGAGCAAACCCGGACCTGACGCTCGGCGCACCGGAGTTCGAGTGGCTCGACGTCCTCCGCGACCGGGCCTTCCGCACCGGGGACGCGACCCTGACGACCCTGACCGACACGATGCTGGGCCTCCTCGCGAACCCGGCGGCGCATCCCGCTTTTCAGTCCGACTTCATGGCGGCCTACGAGGCGGCACGCCGTCACGCCTACCCGCTGACGCGGGCGCTGGTCGATGAACACCACCGCCTGGTGGGGCTGTCGCGGGACTACACCCTCGGCTGCATCGACCTGGGGCAGGTGCGCCTGATCGAGGACGAGGCGACCGCGAATACTTCGCTCAAGGAGTTCGTGCGGGACATGCGGGCCAAGCTGGCGTCAACCAAGCTGGCCCGGCACGAGGTGCTCCGGCAGGTGTTCGACGTCTACGCGGAGGCGCTAATCTGCCGCCTGCTCA
>Ga0182232_1000415_pt1 | contig 10884 bp, 5 predicted proteins | sample G6R1MG_30_FD_155484 | JGI IMG/M metagenome (GOLD analysis project Ga0182232, IMG submission 155484) | Phyllosphere microbial comminities from miscanthus, Michigan, USA - G6R3_NF_07NOV2016_LD2 MG | ecosystem: Host-associated > Plants > Phyllosphere > Phylloplane/Leaf | place: USA: Michigan... | reverse complement strand
GCGGGCCCCGGCGCGGGCTCCACGGCCTGGGTGGTAGTGGGCGCCGCCGCCGTCGGAATGTAGTAGGGCGAGAGCGGCTCCACGTCGGCGTCGTGGGCGGGGGTGTCGGAGGCAAACAGCGCCATGCTGAAGCGCGGCAGGCCCTCCGACGCGGGCCGGAGCAGAAAGCGCGCCTTGATGCTGTGCACGCCGGGCGCCGTTACCAGCGCCACTACCTGGTCGAGCGAGAAATTCAGAAAATTCAGGCGCGGCGCGTCCGCTACCCGAAAGGCCTCCCGGAAGGCATCGTCGTCCTTCTGTGTGATAAGCTCTTCCCAAGCAGCCTGGTAGTCGCGGTATTGCTTAGGCGTGATAAAATCCGGGTTTTCGGGCATGGTAAGCGAAAAGCTAAGTTTGGGCCCCAAATGTAGGCGCGTGCCCCCTACAATCACGCTATACTATCCATAATTAAGTAGAAGGCTGCACGATAGCGCCCGTCGACCAGGCAGCTTATCCGCCGTTTTGCCAGCGGGGAGGCATTAAGAGGGCTTTTGGGCCCCCACCGGCTTGAAGCTGACGGCCGCGCCGCCGCCCGGCGCCAGCCGCAGCGTCAGCGTCGATTTGCTGGTCACGATTTGCCGGGTAATCTGGTAGCTGGCCGGGTTTTGCTGCCAGTCGGCGTCCTTGCCATCGGCATAAATAACGGCCTCGTAGCGGCGGCCGGGCGTCAGAAAATCGAGCTTCACGGGCTGCTGGCGCGCCTGCTCGTCGGTGATGCTGCCCAGGTACCACTCGTCTTTGCCCTTGGCCCGGCGCACGGTCGTGATATAGTCGCCGGGCTCGGCGGCCAAAATGCGGGTATCGTCCCAGTCCACCGGCACGTCCTCGATAAACCGGAAGGCATCAAGGTGCGCCTCGTAGTTTTCGGGCAGGTCGGCGGCCATTTGCAGCGGCGAGTACAGCGTCACGTACAGGGCCAGTTGCTTGGCCAGGGTGGTGTGCACCTGGCGCTCGGGCGCGCTGGCGCTGTAGCCTTTGAGCTTGAAAATGCCGGGCGTGTAGTCCATCGGCCCGCCCATGAGGCGCGTGAAGGGCATGATGGTTTCGTGCTCGGGCGGGCTGCCGATGCTGAAGGCGTTGTACTCGTTGCCGCGGCCGGCCTCGCTGGCCAGCCAGTTGGGGTAGGTGCGCGCGAGGCCGGTGGGACGCACCGACTCGTGCATATCGACCGTGACGTGGTGCCGGGCCGCCATTTCGGCCACCCGTGCAAAGTGGTTGCTCATCCATTGCCCGTCGTGGTGCTCGCCGCGCGGGATGATGCGGCCCACGTAGCCGGTCTTCACCGACGGGTAGCCGTAGCGGTTCATAAACTGGTAGGCCGTGTCGAGGTGCTGCTCGTAGTTGGTGGCTGCGCCGCTGGTTTCGTGGTGCATTAGCAGGCTCACGTTCTTGCTTTTAGCATAGGCGCTCAGCTCGGGCACGTTGAAGTCGGGGTAGGGCGTCACGAAGTCAAAAACCCGCTCTTTCCAGTTGCCAAACCAGTCTTCCCAGCCCACATTCCAGCCCTCGACCAGCACGCCCGGAATCTGGTGGGCGGCCGCAAAGTCGATGTAGCGCTTCACGTTGGCCGTGTTGGCCCCGTGCCGCCCGGTGGGGATGAGGTGGCCCTGGGCGTCGAGCGTGTCGATGCTTTCGGCATACTTCCAGTCGCTCTTGCCGACCTGCATTTCCCACCACACGCCCACAAATTTCAGGGGCTTTATCCAGTCGGTGTTAGGAAGCTTGCTGGGCTCGTTGAGGTTGAGAATGAGCTTGGAAGCCAGGATTTTGGGGGCCTTGTCGCTCACGATAATGGTGCGCCAGGGCGTGCGGGCTGGCGCGTGCAAAAAGGCCTTGCTGCCCACCGCGTTGGGCACGAGCTGGGCCGTGAGGCGGTGGCTGGCGCGGTCTACGTGCAGCTGCATGGCCGGGTAATCGACCTGCGCCGCCTCGTGAATGTTGATGTACAGCCCGTTATCGGCCTTGAGCATGAGCGGCGTGGCCACGGCCTGCGCGTCGGGCGCGCTGCGCACCGCGATTTCGCCCGAGCCCTTCACCTGCGCCGAGTTATCGACGGCGCTCAGCCGCGATTTGGTGTACAGGTACTCGTTGGTATCGTAGTCGCCGGGTATCCAGAAGGCCTGGTGGTCGGCGGGCAGGGCAAACTCGGTGAGCTCGTCCATAACCACAAAATTGCCCAGCGCCAGCTGGCGCGGCACCTCGTAGCGAAAGCCCACGCCATCGGCAAAAACCCGAAACACGACATCGACGCGGCGGCCGGGAGCGGCGGGCTGGCGCAGGTGCACCGTCAGCTGCTGGTAGTGGTTGCGAATGCTTTTGACCTCGCCCCACACCGGCTGCCAGGTTTCGTCCACGTCCTTTACCTCGCTGCCAGTTAGCACCAGCCGCCCGTCGAAGCCCTGCTTATCTTGGAAAACCAGGCCCAGGCGCGAGGTATTTACCACCGATTTGGGGCCGTAGTTTACGGCGTAGGTCGGCCGCCCGTCGGCGCTCAAGGCAAAGGTTAGCTTGACTTTATCGAGGTGGGCGGTGAGGGGCGTAGAGGTTTGCGCACTGGCCTGGTGGCCGACTAAGAGTAACAGCAGGAGTTTTTTCATGAATAAAGCGGAGCGCCGACGAGCGGCGGGTAGGAGCGTTTGGGGGAATATTTTGGGTTGAAAGATGGTCGTTGAGCGGTGTAGAGACGCATCCTTGCGTCTCACGTTGTTCTGTTCGGGCTCGCCTGACGCGAGACGCAAGGATGCGGCTCTACACCTGGCAACGACCATTCATCAAAATGCAACGATGCGCTCCGCATGGCGAGCGCGCTTGTTCCGACTTCCCTGCACAGCCTCCACGATAAGAACAACGGAGGAACAAAGTTATTCGCCCGCTACGGAGCCCGCCCGCACCCGCGCCCAAAACCCGTGCCCGCGCCGCTCGCTGCCGGGTTTTTGCTTAAGTTGCGCCCGTGCCTATGCCTGCCTTGCCCTTCTATTGCCCCAAAAGGCGCCCCGCCGCCCTGCTGCCGCTGGCGCTGCTTTCGCTCACCACCGCCTGCGGCCAAAACCCGCCCGCCACCGCGCCCGCCCAGCCCGGCATCGTAAAAGACTCGGCCACTGGCCGGGCCGATATGCCCTGGCTGCGCCAGCAGCTTGACAGCAGCGCCACGCTGCGCCGCCAGCAAGTGGGCGTGGCCCTGGCCGATGCCAGTACCGGCGAGGCGCTTTTTGGCTACAACGACGCCAAGTACTTCACGCCGGCCAGCACCATGAAGCTGCTGAGCCTCTACGCGGGCCTCACGCTGCTGCCCGACTCGCTGCCCAGTCTGCGCTACTTCTCGCGGGGCGATACATTGTTTTTTCAGGGCACCGGCGACCCCACGCTGCTGCACGGCGACGTGCCTTCGCGCCGGGCCTACACCTTTTTGGCCAATCGGCCCGAAAAGCTGCTGGCCTACTGCGACATCGCCACCGTGCCCGCCTACGGGCCGGGCTGGACCTGGGACGATTTTAACTACTACTTCCAGCCCGAGCGCACGGCGTTTCCGCTCTATGGCAACACGGTGCGCTTTTATGCCGCCGCGCCGCAGCTGGTGCGGCCCCGGCCGGGCGCGGCGGCCCAGGCGCTGCCGCAGCGGGTGCGCGTGTTTCCAAGGGCCTTCGCGCCGCTCACCGAGCGGGCGGGGGCCGGTTTTCGCCTCTCGCCCGACCAGGACGAGGACATGCACGTGTACCGGGCGCAGCTCGAAAACCGCTTTACCTACCGCCCGGCGGCCAAAAAGTGGATTGATGAGGTGCCGTACCGCACCAGCCGCCAGCTGTTTTTGCGGCTGCTCGGCGACACGCTGCGCCGCGCCATCGTGGGCACGGCGTGGCACCCGCGCCCCGGCCGCGACAGCATTCGCACGCTGCGCGGGCTGCGGGCCGACTCGCTCTACCGCCGGATGCTGCGCGTGAGCGACAATTTCCTGGCCGAGCAGCTGCTGCTCATGACCAGCTCGCAGGTGGGCTACCGCGACTCGCTGAGCGGCCAGCGGGCCATTCGGTACTTGCTCAAAAACCAGCTGCACGACCTGCCCGACCGCCCCGACTGGGTCGATGGCTCGGGCCTCTCGCGCCTGAACCTGCTGACGCCGCGCACGCTCACGGCGCTGCTGGCCCGCCTGCACCAGCAGGTGCCCGAGCCGCGCCTGCTAAGCCTGCTGGCCGCCGGCGGCGGCCAGGGCACGCTGCGCAAGCGCTACTTCGAGGCCGGCCCACCCAAGATGCCGTGGTTTTGGGGTAAAACCGGCACCCTCACCCACACCTGCAACCTGGCGGGCTACGTGCGCTGCAAAAGCGGCCGGCTGGTGGCCGTCACGTTCTTCAACAACAGCATCCCAACCAACGACCAGGCCACCCGCAACGCCATGGAGCGCCTGCTGCGCGAGGTGCGCGAGCGGCTGTAAGCCCGCCCCAGCCTGCCCCAAACTCTTCTAAGCCCGCTTTTTGGCTGCCGCCGCCGCAGCCGAAGGCGGGCTTGCTATTTGAAGGGCTGGTACTAAGGCAAGAATAAACAGGCTTATTGCTGTTAATGAGAAATATACATAGCCTACTGTTGCCTTAATCACTGGAATAATTGAGATTGCTCACACAGTAAACGGCTGCATTGGCAGACCCCAGGGAGACATTAAGCGAGAATGCCCAGGCGGGCCTGGAGCGGCCCGATACTTTTGTATCACTAAAACGGCAGCGGTTATTCAAGCTCAGCATTAGCTGAAAATAAATCTTGAATAGAAGCTATTTATAAAAACCGTTTTGCCTAACCTGATACTTTTCTCGCCTTTCTCTTCTGCTATTATGTTCCGCCTTGCTACCGCCGCCGCTCTGCTTCCTTCGTTCCGCCGCCTCGCCCTGGCCAGCCTCGGCCTGCTGCCGGTAGCCGCCTCGGCCCAAACCATCCTGGGCTTTTCGCCGAGCCAGGCGGCGGCCGGCGCTACGGTTCGCATCACGGGCGCTGGTTTTGATAACCTCAAATCGGTGATGATTAACGGGCAGCCGATGAAGGTAGCCAAGGCGTCGGCCACTTCGATTGACGTGATTGTGCCGGTGGCCGCCGCCACGGGCCGCATTCGCCTCACCACTAGCACGGGCACGGCCCTAACGGGCACCAAGCTGGGCATCACCCGCCAGTCGTCGTCGGTGAGCTACGCGCAGGTAGCGACCAGCGTGACGGGCACCACGGCCCCCGGCAGCTACTCGACGCCCACCACCGGCGACCTCGATGGCGACGGCCTCATCGACCTGATTCAGGGCAATGGCAACGGCACCATCACGGTATTTGAGCAAACGGCTGCTGGCGCGGCTACCTTCGGTACCGGCGTGCTGCTCAAGAATAGCGACGGCACTACCCTCGACGTAGGCAACTATGCCAAGCCCACGCTGGCCGACCTCGATGGCAACGGCCTGCTGGAGCTGCTGGTGGGCGAGGACACGGGCACCGTGCTGCGCTACGAGCAAACAGCCGCTACGGGCGCTGGCGCGCTGACCTTCACCAAAACCACGCTCTTTACAAACCCCTTCGGCACCGCTACCACCGGCGCGCCCAACGGCGGCTCGTATCCCCGCCCCACGGTGGCTGACCTCGACAACAACGGCCTGCTCGATGTGCTGGTAGGTAGTAACGACGGCACCCTGCGCCGCTACGAGCAAACCGCTGCCAACACCGCTACCTTCACCAGCAAAGGCCAAATGACGCTGGCCGACGGTACCGCCATCGACGCCGGCGACGTAGACAAGCCCCTGCTGACTGACTACGACGGCGACGGCTACCTCGACATGCTGCTTGGCAACAAGGCCGGCAACATCGTGCTCTACACGCAGTCGGCCGCCAATTCGGCCACCTTCCGGCTAGTGGGCAACCTGACTACCAACGGCACCACGGCCCTGAGCCTGAGCAGTGTAGGTGGCTACGCCGCCCCGGCCATCAGCGACATCGACGGCGACGGTCTGCTCGACCTTTTCGTGGGCAACGCCAGCGGCACCATCCAGCGCTACGAGCAAACGCAATCGGCCACCCAGCCCACGCTGGCCTCGGGGGCCCTGGCCGGTGCTACGCCGCTGCCCGTGGTGCTCACCGCCTTCACCGGCCAGGCCGGCGCCACCGGCAACGTGCTGCGCTGGACCACCGCTTCGGAAACCAACAGCGACCACTTCGAGGTAGAGCGTTCGCTGGATGGCCAGGTGTTTACGAAAATTGGTGAACTGGCCGCCGCCGGCACCACCAGCGCCGCCCACAGCTACGTGTTTACCGATGTGGCCGCTACGGCCACCAGCTACTACCGCCTGCGCCAGGTCGACTTCGACGGCACCACCAGCTACTCGCCCGTCGTAACGCTGGCCGCCAACCTCGCCGCCAGCCTCGCCAAGCCCGTGGCTTACCCCACCATCTTCACCACCGAGCTGACCGTGGCCCTGCCCGGCGCCGAAGCCCAAGCCGCCACCGTGGCCCTGCTCACCGCCGATGGCCGCCCTGTGTACAGCCGCACCGTGCAGCTGGGTACCGCCCCCCAGGCCCTGGCCGAGCTGCCCACGCTGGCCCCCGGCATGTACCTGCTGCGCGTAGCCACGGCCGCCGGCGCTACCACTCAGCGCGTAGTGCGTAACTAATATATCCGCTCAATCTTCCGCTTTATGTTACCAAAAAGGCCGGCCCGCTACGTAGCGGGCCGGCCTTTTGCCTTGCGAAAAAGCGGTTTACAGCGTGAGCACCCGCGTGCTTTCCTCGCCAAACTGACTGATGACGCGCACGGCTACCTGGCGGCCTATTTTGGCCTCGATGGGGTGCGACCGGAAGCCGTAGAGGCGCTCCCAAGCGTCTTCGTCGAGCTCGATGCGCAGGGTTTGCTCGGCCTTGCGCTTGGTGCTGGCGCTGGCCTGGCCGTCGAGCTTGGTGCGCCACTTCTTGAACTCGCCCTTCTCGCCGCCGCAGAAAAACACCTGCCGCACCAGAAAATTGGAGCCGTCGTAGTTGTCGTCGAGCATCCAGTAGGCAATGTCTTCGACCGAGCGGGCAGCCAGGCGGTTGTTGATGGGGTCCCAAATGTCGAGGCCGCGCACCTCCACGGTGGCGGTGCCGGCCGCCTCATCGCGCAGCAACCCAATTTCGGGTTCGCCGATGGTCACGAAGGAGGCTGCTTTCTTGTCCTTTTTCAGCAGGCCTTCCTGCAACAAGTCCTCGCCGATGCGCGCCCGCGTTACCTGGAAAGTGCCGGCGCTCATGGTTTGCTCGCGGTTTTCGATAGCGTCGTCGAAGGCGAAGCCCAGCACCACCAGCCAGTCGGCATCGCCGAGCTGGCGGCACTCCTTCACGGCCTCATTTACCTGGCTTTTGCTTACGGTGCCGAAGCGCGGGCCGAGCAGAAAATACGCCTTGCGCTCGCGGCCTTCAGCGTCGCGCCAGTAGCCCTCAGCCGGCAGGGCGGGCGAGGCGCGCCGCTCCACGCGCAGGAACACGGCCTGCTCGTTTTTGGCCCCGTTGCGCACGCCCGAGGCGGTGAGGCCGGCAAATACCCGCGCCTCAAACTGGGCCTGGCTTTCCAACTCTTCGGCGGGCGTTTCCAGCTCTTCGGGGGCCACGGGGTTGAGGCTTTGCAGCGTTTCGACGGTGAAGGGGCCAGCCACGCGCAGGCGCTTTTTGTCTTCCTCGGGCTGGTCGTAGAGCTTTTCGGTGGCGGGCGGCTCGTCGTTGGCTAGGCTCTTGAGGGTGATGTGCGGCACCTCCTTGTACACGAAGCCCTGGCGAATGTCCTGCCCGCTTTCGTCGTAGAGGCGGTAGTAGGGGAAGCTGGCCGTCATCAGCCGCGTTTTGGCGATGTTGAGCGCAATGCGCGAGGTGTCCATCGTAATCCAGCGGCGGCCCCACTGCTCGGCCACGTAGGCCGTGGTACCGCTGCCGCAGGTGGGGTCGAGCACGAGGTCGCCGGGGTCGGTGCACATGAGTAGGCACCGTTGGATAGGTTTGTTTGAGCTTTGAACTACGTATACTTTCTTCTCATTAAACCCGCCCGACTGAGTGTCGAACCACGCATTATGGAGGCGTTCGGCCGGGTAATAATCCCAAAAAAGCTTAAAGCCCAAGCCATTGCCAGATTTTAAAATGAGTTTTTTCGCGGCTAGGCGCTTTAAGCCAGCTACTGTAGTTTTCCAGTGGCTATTAGTACCTGGTTTGTACAATTGTCCTTCAAACTCAAATTCCTGTGGTGTATTGGATTTGCCCTCTGATTGCAAAGGGCCATGCCGAAATATTCTCGCTCCTTTCGGCAGTGCAGTCTCTCGTCTCTTTTCGGCCCCGGTTAACTTTCTTACTTGTCCGTCAATTAGCTCTATCCACACATAGTTAGGGTCGTCTTTGTCCGGGGTGGGACATTCTATAAATAAGGGTTTCGCTTTCACTTGGTCCTTATTGCGAGCATACCACAAAATATAATCGCCAACTGAGGCAATAGGATGGCTAGCGAAACCTCCGGTTTTCTGGTAAAAAATCTGGGCTACAAAGTTGCCACTGCCAAAAATCTCGTCCATCAGCCCGCGCACCAGGTGCACGTTCTCATCCGAAATCTGCACAAAGCATGAGCCTGATTCCGTCAGTAGCTCCCGAGTCACCAGCAGCCGGTCGCGCAGGTAGCTGAGGTAGCTGTGGATGCCTAGCTCCCAGGTGTCGCGGAAGGCTTTGATTTGCTCGGGCTCGGAGGAGAGGTGTTCGTCCTTGCCGTCCTGCACGGTCCGGTTGTTGAGCTTGATTTGCCAGTTGGAACCGTATTTGATGCCGTAGGGCGGGTCGAGGTACACCATTTGCACCTTTTGGCCCAGGCCTTCGCGCTCGAGCAGCGAGGTCATCACGGCCAGCGAGTCGCCGAGGATGAGGCGGTTTTCCCAGGCGGCGTGGTGCTGGTAGTAGCTCAGGGGCTTGTCGAGCTCGTCCACGGTCTGGTAGTCCTGGCCGAAGAGGCCGAGCTGGGCGTTGGCCTCGGCGAGGCGCTCGCGCTAGAGGCGCGCCATCAGCTCCTGCGGCCGGATGTGCTCGTGGCGGTAGAGCGAGCGGATGTCGAGCTTGAGGTAGTCGGGCTGGTCGCCCTCGTGGTCGTACTTGCCCAGCCATTTCAGCTCGGGGTCCTGCCCGCGGTGGATGATGGGGTTTTTGTCGAGCTGGTGCGTCAAGTGGCCGTGGACTTTGGGGTTGAGCTGCTCGGCCCCGGCCTCGGTTTCGGAGGGGATATAAGGGCGCTTGTCCTGGTGGACGTAGGCGGTGGGGTCGGCGGCGGGCGGGGTTTGTTTTTTGGGCATGACAGCTTGCGCGAACTACTAGCGTTCGTCATGCTGAGCGGAGCGCAGCGCAGTCGAAGCATCTCTACCGTTTCGTTGCCGACGATGGAGTTAGTTCACCGGTAGAGATGCTTCGACTGCGCTGCGCTCCGCTCAGCATGACGGAATTATTTAAGGCTGATTTATAAATTCTTAATCTTCTCCACCAAGTGGTTGCGCGTGAAGCGGATATCCTCGCTGATTTCGATGAAAGCCCACGGCTCATCCACTGGCAGCCCTAGGGCCGCTAGGTCGCCGTTCACGGCGGGCAGCCAGTATTTTTCGGTGTAGAGCTTCTTGGCCTGCTTGTCCTTGTTCATGCCCGTAACCTCGATAATGAGGTTCACGACCTGCCCGCCGGGCGTGCGCACGCGAGCCACGAAATCGGGTAGGTAGTCGTGCTTGCGGCCCTCGCGCAGGTAGGGGATTTTGAAGTCTAGAAACGCGTTTTTGACGTAGCAAATGACCTCGGGCAGGTCTTCGAGCACCTTGGCGCAGATTTGCTCCCAGCTTTCGGTGTCGGCTACCACGTAGTCGACGTGGCTTTTGATGGTGGCAAATACTGGCCGCGTGGTTTGGCCGTGCACAAAGCGCGTGCTGCCGCGCGGGTTGTAGTAGTTGGGCACCGGCCGGATGCGGCGCTCCGCGGCCGGCGCGCCCACCGTGATGGCCTCCGCGATGTGGCTGGCCACGGCCTGCGCATCCCAGTACTTGACTAGGCGCTTAAAGGCGGGGTCGGTTTGGTGCACCAGCGTCAGGCACTCGTCGTACCACTGCGCCACGATGCGGCGCACCGGCCCGAAATACTCCATTTTGGGCTCGTGGTTGACGTCGGAAAAGTGGTAGCGCATGACCTCGCGGGCCACGTAGTACACCACCTCGTTGTCGCGCAGCTGCTCGTGGGCTTGCAGGCGCAGGTCTTCGGTAGCGCCCGAAAAGGCCGAGGCCAGCTCCGTGTGAGTCGGAATTTTGGAGAAGTCCAGCTCAAACTTGCCCACCGCCGCGAAGTCGGGCACCAGCGTGCCCGCGCCCAATTCTTCGCGGTAGCCCAGCAGGTTGGGAAAGCTGATTTCCAGCGCGCCGCGCGCCGCCAGCGCCCGGATGGGCGTAATGTCCTCGCCGCCCGCGCCGCCGCTGCCACCCTTGCCCCGCTCAAACGCCTTGAACGGAATGCCCACGATGCGCGCGTACTCGGGCGGAAACTTGTAGGCTACGATGCGGGCCTTGTCGGCCTTGGTAGCGCCCGTAACCGGCTCGCCCTGTTTATCATAGCCCACCAGCTCGTAGTGGCGGCGGCGCAGGGCACGGCCCGCCACCTGCTCGCACAGCAGCTGCGAGCCGAAGGCCCGCAGGCCCATGATGTGGGTTACGGTGTTGGCGTCCCAGCCCTCGGTGAGCATGCTCACGCTCACCACGCAGCGGATGTGCGCGCCCAGCTTGCCAGGGCGGCCCACGGTGTTCACCACCTCGCGCAGCAGGGCGGCATCGGTGAGGTCGTCGGCCGAGCGGTCGGGGTGGAGGC
>Ga0182232_1000414_pt1 | contig 10940 bp, 9 predicted proteins | sample G6R1MG_30_FD_155484 | JGI IMG/M metagenome (GOLD analysis project Ga0182232, IMG submission 155484) | Phyllosphere microbial comminities from miscanthus, Michigan, USA - G6R3_NF_07NOV2016_LD2 MG | ecosystem: Host-associated > Plants > Phyllosphere > Phylloplane/Leaf | place: USA: Michigan... | reverse complement strand
AGTGTAACCGTGTGAGCCAGGTAAGCAGCTCGTTTTCTTGTCGTTTGCAAGCCCTGTTTGTGATTGGGAGTGCAAAGGTAAGAAGTTTTTCTGACTTTCCAAATTTTATTTCCAATTAAAATAAAATTTCGTGTTGGTGTCAGCTTTCTATCGTTGTCAGCGAGTAGCTTCTTTCGATTTGGGAGTGCAAAAGTACGAAGACTTTTTAACTTTCCAAATTTTTCTTTAAAATTTTTTGGTAGCGTTTTCGAGTGAATCAGTTACCAGGCCAGTCCCTTTCGGATTGGGAGTGCAAAAGTACGATTTTAATTTTAAGAAACAAGCTTTGGCCGAAAGAGTAGTTACTCTTTTTTTCTAAATGCTCTAAACGCAGGAGCAATACCGCATGAAAATCAACTACTTATAAATAAAATTAAATATTGGCAAGATGGCGTATTTCTTGGGCAAACTTGCGTTTGCCAGTGGGACAAGAGCTTTGCTTATACCGAAAGTGCCTCTTTTTGAATAAGATACTTGTTTCAGACCAACGTTTCCCGACTCACTTGCCGCTTGCACATTAGAAGAAACTACCTAACGGCCATACTTGCTCTATGATACGCCGCACGTATGTTCTGCTTGAGTGCAAGCATACAAATCAGACAACGGCTTTTACTCGTAGGCCCGCACGGGCTTGACCATATAGACGCGAGCCAGGCGGCAGGTTAGAGGCCCGCTATTTGGCCTTGATAGGCCACCGCGCCCACTATTACTGTACCAAGGCTTGGTGCCTACGCAAGATGGCGAGGCATTACGCCGCAATGGCCGCCGCATTTTACTTGAGGAACTGGGATGGTCAGCAGCCTAGCGATTTCCAAGCTTATAAGGATGGGGTAGAATAATGAGCACCAGAATGCCTTCAGAATGCCTGCGTTTTTTAGGGCCGGTACTTCTTTCCCACCTCATGAAATTACTCTTAGTCGAAGACGAGCCCGCGCTACGCAGCACCTTGCTTGAAGCACTGCGCCAAGGCGGCTACGTGGTCGAAGTAGCTCCTGGCTTTGACCAAGCCTACGAAAAAATCAAGCTTTACCGCTACGATTGCATCCTACTTGACCTAACGCTGCCCGATGGCAATGGGCTTGATTTATTGCGTGCCCTCAAGGCTGATGGCTCTACGGCCGGTGTGCTCATTATCACGGCCCGCGATGCTATTGAGGATAAAGTAGCTGGCCTCGACCTCGGGGCTGATGACTACCTTATCAAGCCGTTTCACCTTTCGGAGCTAAATGCCCGGCTGCGAGCCATTATCCGGCGGCGGCAGTTTCAGGGCCAGCATCATATCGTGTTCCGCGACCTGCTCGTGTGGCCCGAGCAGGCCGAGGTGCTGGTGCGGGGCGAGTCCGTGCCTCTTACTCGCAAAGAATACGACCTGCTGCTGTACCTACTGGCCAACCCTGGTCGTATTCTTACCAAGGAAGCCATTGCCGAGCACCTGTGCGGCGATACCGTAGATACGGCCGACTCGTTCGACTTCATCTATACGCACCTCAAAAACCTGCGTCGTAAACTACAGGATAAGGGCGCGGACAACTACATCCGTACCATGTACGGCGTTGGCTATAAGCTGAGTAGTGAATAGATTTTAGGGCAAGCGAGTGAAGGCGAATGCTTTTGCTGCTTCCTTACCTACTTCACCGCCTTACCCTAAAACCCGCCCAATGAAGCTTCTTGCCGCCACCAACCGCTACTATCTGGCCGTGGTGGCGGTGCTGTTTGCCCTGGCCAGCGGCGTGCTATACTATGGTATGCAAATGGCCCTGCGCCACGAGGTAGATGAGCAGTTGGGCCTGCACCAACGGCAGATTGAGGCATTGGTGCGGGTGGGGCAGCCGCTGGTAGCCACGCCCTTTGCCGACCAGTTTGTGCTGAGCAGCTGGCCCCGGCCATTGGGCCTGGCCGATACCATTTTGCCCGACCCGGTGGAGGGCACCTGCGTGCCGCACCGGCAGCTCACCTTCCGGCTGCTGGCCCAGGGCCAGCCCCGGTGGGTAACGCTGCGCAAGTCGCTGGTCGAAACCAACGACCTGCTGGCCGTGGTGCTGGGGGTGATGCTGGGCGTACTCGTAGTGCTGATGCTGAGTATTTTGCGGCTAAACCAATGGCTAAGCAAACGCCTGTGGCGGCAGTTTCACCGCACGCTGGCGGCCCTGCGGCACTACGACCTGCAGCAACACCGGCCGCTGGTGCTGCCCCAGCCCCGCATCGATGAGTTTGCTGAACTCAACCAGGCAGTCACGCACCTGAGCCAGCGCTTGGTGGCTGATTATGAGAGTCTGCGCGAGTTTACGGCCAACGCGGCCCACGAAACCCAAACGCCGCTGGCCATTATGCAGGCGCAGCTCGAGCAATTGCTGCAAGTGCCCGCCCTGGCCACCGACCCCACGGCCGCCCCGCTGCTGGCCGACCTCTACGGGGCCACGCGCCGCCTTTCGCGCCTGCACCAGGCGCTGGGGCTGCTAAGCAAGATTGAAAACCGGCAATTTGGCCCCACGCAGCGGCTGAACCTGGCCGCCGTGCTCGACGAAAAAGTTGACCAGCTGGCGCCGCTGCTAGAGGCCCGCGGCCTGCGGCTGCACCGGCACATCGACCAGGCGCCCGTGCTGGCCATGCACCCCGGCCTGGCCGATTCGCTGCTCCACAACCTGCTTTACAACGCCATTAAGCACAACCAGCCGGGCGGCAGCATCACGGTGCGCCTCAGCGGCGAAGCGCTGGAAATCAGCAATCCTGGCGCGGCCATCGGCGGCGACCCGAGCCGCTTTTTTGAGCGCTTCCGCAAGCATTCGGCCGCCACCGAATCGCCGGGCCTGGGTTTGAGCATCGTGCAGCAAATCGGGGCGTACTACGGCTTTGCCGTAACGTATGGGTACGCGGTGGCCGGGCAGGTGCACACGCTACGGGTAGCCTTTGGGCATAGTGCGGCGGGCCCAACTACCTAACCAGCGGACCAAGTCGCCGTTTCTTTGCATTCGCATTCCCCACAGCTCATGTCCGATTTAGCCCCCAAACTCACCCATCTCAACGAAGCCGGCCAGCCCGCCATGGTCAACGTGGGCCCAAAAGCCGTGACGGCCCGCCTGGCCCGGGCCCGCGCTAGGGTGCGCGTCGGGGCTGATATTTTGGCCCTGGTGCAGGCCGGCGACCTACCGACCCGCAAGGGCCCCGTGTTTCAAACGGCCATTATCGCGGGCGTGATGGCTGCCAAAAAGACGGCCGACCTCATCCCGCTCTGCCACCCGCTGGGGCTCGATGACTGCCAAATCACCATCGAAGCCGTGCAGCCCGACTCGCTGCTTATTGAATGCACCGCGCGCGTCACGGGCAAAACCGGGATAGAGATGGAGGCCCTGACCGGCGCCACGGTGGCCGCCCTCACCGTGTACGATATGTGCAAGGCCATGTCGCACGGCATTGTCATCGAAGAGGTTAGGCTACTAGAGAAAACAGGCGGCAAGTCCGATTTTCTCTACACTGAATAAAATAGTGAGGCGTGAATGAGGGCATTACTTGCCCACTGCTCTTTCGCAACTTACTGCTTTACCGCCTGCTACGGGTGCGCGGCTACCCACACGGTGCCATCTTCGTATTCCTCTTTCTTCCAGATGGGGACCACTTCTTTGAGCGTGTCGATGATGTACTCGCAGGCGGCAAACGAGTCGGCCCGGTGCGGTGTAGACACGGCCACCACTACGGCCACGTCGCCGATTTCGAGGGTGCCGTGGCGGTGCGTTATGGCGATTTTGCGCAGCATAGGCCACTTTTCCTGGGCCATTTCGGCCACGCGGGCTAGTTGGCGCAGGGCCATGGGAGGGTAGGCCTCGTAGTGCAGGCGCACCACGCGGCGGCCCTCACTGCGGTTGCGCACCGTGCCGATGAAGGCATTTACGGCCCCGGCTTCCGCCGATTCGGCAGCTTGCAGCACCGCCGCTACGTCGATGGGCTGGTCGGTGAGGTCGATTTGCATTTGGTAAGAAAGAAGTAGAAAAAGGGTGGCTGGCCAGCAAACACGGGCAAGCACTAGCCGCCGCTCACGGGCGGAATGAGCGCGATTTCGTCGCGCTCGTGGAGCACCACGTCATCGGCGGCGTACTCACTGTTGACGGCCACGGCCAGGCTGCGCAGCCCCGCCAGGCCAGGATAAGCCGAGCGCAGCTCGGCTAGCAGGCCCGCGGCCGACTGACCGGCCGGCGCGTCGAGGGCGATGGATGGCTGCCCCACAATCTCGCGGGCAATACCAAAAAGGGCAACGGTAATAGTCACAATAACAGCTTATTGGAGTGATAAAAACTACCCACCTATCGTGGCCATGCTCTCAAAATTGAGCTGGTGCGTAGGGCGCAGGCGTTCGGCCTCGAAGCCATTGGCCGCGCGGTGGTAGAAAGCCTGACTTAGCGCTTCGGCAATCTCCTGGTCGGACGAGCCGCCGCGCAGCATGGCGCGCAGGTCGAGCACGCCCTGGTCGTAGAGGCAGGTTTTGATACCGCCTTCGGCCGTGAGGCGCAGGCGGTTGCAGGTGCCGCAAAAGGTGCGTGAATAGGCCGCAATGATGCCAATTTTGCCCACGTGGCCGGCTACGGTGTAGTCGTCGGCGGTGGCGCCGGCGGGCGCGTAGGCGGGCAGTAGCGGCCCCAGGTGGGCCTCCAGGTGCTGCCGAATGCGGCGGTGGTTCCAGGGCAGCGATTCGGGCGTGGCCACGTGGCTGCCACCATTGAAAGGCATTTCCTCGATAAACCGCACCTCTACCGGCAGCTCGCGGGTGAGCTCGGCCAGCGGCACCAGGTCCTGAATATTGCGGTCGCTCATCACGACGGCGTTGATTTTGAGCTGAATACCGGCGTCGAGCAACGCATGAAACGTGCGCATTACCTGCGGCAGCTCGTCGCGCCGCGTAATCTCGAAAAAGCGCTGCCGGTCCAGCGTGTCCAGGCTGAGGTTCACGGCCTTCACCCCCATGCGGGCCATGGTGGGCACGTGCGGGGCGGTGAGCACACCGTTGGTGGTCAGGCTGAGGTCGTTGATGCCCGGAATAGCCGCCAGGCGTTCCATAAAGGGCACCAAATCGCGCCGCACGAAGGGTTCGCCGCCCGTTAGGCGCACTTTCCGCACGCCCAGGCCGGTCATTAGCGCCACCAGCCGCAGCATTTCTTCGTAGCTAAGCAGCTCTTGCTTAGGCATATACTTGATGCCTTCTTCGGGCATGCAGTAAAAGCAGCGCAGGTTGCAGCGGTCGGTTACGGCCAGGCGTAGGTATTCCAGGGGCCGGCCGTGGGCGTCGTACAGCGTGGAAGGTGAGGAAAGACTGCTCATGCAAAAAACGGAAATCAACCGGCCGGGCCGGTCACTGTAGTACCCTAAACACTAACCGCGTGTTTTCATTCCTCCCAACTTCACAGCGTTATATAAGGTTGTATACAACGGCTGTGCGGTAAGCTTTTGCTCGCCGCTGGTGCCTGAAGCATACGCGGTTCTGCCGACGGCAACGGCTAGCTAACGCTTACTGTACGCTAAAACTCTTCTATCCCGCCGCTTAGCGTGCGCACATTGTCGTGCCCCAGGCCGCGCAGCAGCTCCATGGCCTGGGCACTGCGCACGCCGCTTTGGCAATACACCACCACTGGCCCGTGGCGCGGCACCTCGGCGGCGCGGGCGGCGAGCTGCGGCAGGGGCAGCAGCACAGCGCCCGGCAGGTGGCGGCGCTGGTGCTCCAGGGGGTTGCGCACATCGAGCAGCAGCGGCGGCTCGGTCGAGGCGAGCAGCACACGCAGCTCACTAGCAGTCAATATGTTATTGGAAGCAACCGGCGCGCAGCTGGCGTCGAAGTAATCGGCTGGGTTGGCCGTATCCAGGTTTAGCTGGCTTTGCACCGGGTCGCGCTTGAAGCGGAGCGTGCGGCTCTGGAAGCTGAGCGTATCGAGCAGCCACAGCCGGCCGCTGAGCACATCGCCGAGGCCCAGCACCACCTTCAGCGCCTCGGTAGCCTGCACCGTGCCAATGAGACCGGGCAGCACGTTGAGCACGCCGGTCGTGTTGCAGTCGGGTGCTTCGGCAGCGCTCGGCGGCTCCGGAAACAGGCAGCGATAGGTAGGCCCGCCCTGGTAGTTGAAGACCGAAACCTGCCCTTCAAACTTGTAAATGGCGCCCGATACCAGCGGCTTGCCCAGGCTCACGCAGGCATCGTTGAGCAGGTAGCGGGTCGGAAAATTATCGGAGCCATCGACCACCACGTCGTAGGCCGCCACCAAGGCCCGCACGTTGTCGGGATTCACCCGCATTGGGTGTAACTCATACGCTACCAAATTGTTGAGGCGAGCCAGCGCGCGAGCGGCGGCCTCGATTTTGGGCTGGCCCACGTCGGCGGGGCCGTAGAGAATCTGGCGGGGCAGGTTGGTCAGCTCCACGTTGTCGGCATCGGCCAGGCCCAGCGTGCCCACGCCGGCGGCGGCCAGGTATTGCAGAATGGGGCAGCCCAGGCCGCCCGCGCCCACCACCAGCACACGGGCGGCGCGCAGGCGCGCCTGGCCCACCTCGCCAATTTCGGCGAGCTGGAGGTGGCGGCGGTAGCGCTGGCGCTCGGCAGGGGTGAAGGGGATTGGGCTGGAAGCGGAAGAAACCAAATCTGTCATTGCAAGGAGGAACGACGAAGCAATCTTTCCTTTGTCGTTAGTTTCTCAGAAAGAGCGAATGCAAAGGAAAGGTTGCTTCGTCGTTTTCTCTCCCACTGGCAACTGCCAGGCTTTTACAGCCCATACGCCACCGTCAAGTAATACAAGCCGCCCACGCTCGGCCCACCCAAATAGCTCACGTAGTAGTGGTTGAGCACGTTGGTAGCGCCTAGTTTCAGGCGCACCTGGGCGGCCGGAATCTGGTAGCTGAGCTGGGCATCGAGCGTGCTGTAGGCGGGCACGTCGCCAGTGACCAGAAAGGTCTGGGAATAGTAGCCGACCTGGTGCCGAAAGTTGAGGCCAAAGCCGATATTTTGGTACGCGTTCTCGTTGGCCAGGCTCAGGTTGTACATCCAGCGCGGGGTGTTGAAGCCGTCTTCGAGGCCATCGCCGTTTTCGGTGCGGTCGAGGCGGGTGTAAGTGGCGTTGCCGCCGAGCAGGTAGCCGCCGGCCACTTGGTAGCGCAGGCCCGCCGAGCCACCGTAGTTGTGCACCTGGCTGCGCGAGTTGGTCCAGAGGCGGTAGCGGGCCTGGGTGGCGCGGGTATTGAGGGCGGTAGCCACGGCATTGAGGCCGCTGGCACTTTCGGTAAGCGGCTGATACGCAGCTGACTGTGGGTCGCGCAGGGGCGAATTGGCCACGCCCACCTGGCCGATGGGCACGTAGGCCTCGACCTGCGCGATGAAATCGCGGTACGAGTTGTAGTAAAAATCGACATCGACCAGCAGCCGGCCGACGGCCCCGAAAGCCGCCTTGTAGCCCATTTCGAGCGACTTTATGTACTCGGGCTTGAGGTACGTGTACGGGTTCTTTTGCAGAGTATTTTGGCTGGCCAAGATGGCGGCGGCCCGCTTCTGGGCCGTGGTTTGGGCCGATGTGTTGGCGTTCACGGCGGCCGTTACCTGGTTATTAAACGCGTCGATGCTGGCGCGGGTGTAGCTGTTCTCAAACACGCCCTCGCTCATCACGCGCAGCCCACCGATGCGCTTCACCTGCCCGCTGTTCACGTTGGAAAACCCCTCGAACAAGCTCGGAAACCGGTAGCCGCTCTGGTAGCTGAGGCGAAAATTCTGCCGCTGCGCGGGCGAAAAAACCGCCGTAAAGCGCGGGTTGAGCTTTACGGCGAAATACTCATTCTTATCCATCCGCAGCGTGGCCGTCAGGCGCAGCCTTTCCTGCCAAAGCCGGCCGCCCGCCTGCACGAAGCCCCCGGTTTTGGAATACGTCAGGCGGTCGGCCAGCGCGTCTTTACCCGGCTCGGGGTTCACAAAGTAGTTGCCATCGGGCACTACCACGTAGGTGCGGTGGTCGGCTCCGGCCAGCAGGTCCAGCCTGTCAGTCAAATACTTGCCACTACGGCGCAGGGCTTCGGCTAGGTTCACCTGGGCCTCGCCGTGCAGCATGTTGGCCTGCACGCGCAGAGCCGCGCCCTGGTCCCAGTTATTAATATCTTGGAGCTGGGCCAGGCGCTGGGTGAAGGCGGTGGTACCGGGCAGCAGGCGGCCGGCATCGGCGGCCGTGCGGGCGGCGGCGTGCGCGGCGGCCACGCTGGCGCCGCCGCCGGTGGCGGCATTCCAGGCGCTGGTGTAGTCGGCGTTCCAGGCAGCATCGGGCTTGTAGCTGCGGTCGATGTTTTCGGCCATCGAGCGCAGGTTGTAGCTGCGGCCAGTGTTCTCCTGGGTAAGGTAGGCGCGGGCCTGCACCACGGGCGTGGTCAGCGTGAGGGCGTGCTGCTGCAAGCGGTAGTCTTGCAGCCGGAAGCGGTTCGAGCGCTGGTACACGTTGTCGAAGCCCGCCACGCGGTAGGTATAGGCCAGCGCCACACCCGGCCGAAAGCGGTAGTGCAGCGCCGCGTCGGCCTTGAGGCTCTTAATGTTATAATCAACTACGTCGCGCTCGTCGTAGCCGGTGCGCCCCACCGAGTACACCCGGCCGCCCAGTGTCAGGTTCGTGCGGTTCGACGACTCGTTGCCGTAGCCACTCACCGGGTCGCGGGCCGGGTTTTCGGCCCCGAATAGCCCCGTGGTCGCGTTGCCGTTGGGGTTAGTATCGGTCTGGTCGTTGGCCACCCAGTCGTAGGCGCGCAGGTACGTCGCGTTTACTTTAAAGGCCAGCTTGTCGGCTACGAGTACCTTGGCGTAGCGCAGGCTGGTTTCCGAATAGACGTTCGACGACGTGCCACCCGCCCCAAACGTCTTCACATTCGGGTCGTTGAGGTGGTTCACGCCCGTTTGCTGGCGCACGCTCAGGCCCTGGTAGTCAAACGGGTTTTTGGTCGTAAAATTAGCCAGCCCATTGATGGCGTTCAGGCCGTAGAGCGCGGCGGCGGTGCCGGGCACCAGCTCCACGCTCAGAATATCCAGGTCGCTCGGCCCCAACACGTTGCCAATCGGCCCGCCGATGTGCGGCGCCTGGTTGTCCACGCCATCCACGAGCTGCGCAAAGCGCACGTTGGTGGTGTTGGTGAAGCCCCGGGCGTTTATCACCTTAAAGCCCAGGCTGGGCGTGATAACCTGCACGCCTTTCAGGTGCTCAATCGACTCAAAAAAGGAGGGCGCCGGCGACAGCCGGATGGCCCGCGCAGTGAGCTTTTCCACCGTTACCGGCGATTGCAAGAAGCTCTCCTCCACCCGCGAGGCCGCCACCACCACCTCCCCGAGGTCCGCGCGCAGCGTGTCGCGGCGCGCGGGCGGGCGGGGCGGCGGGGCCGTTTGAGCCGCCGCTGGGTAGGCCAGGACCAGCGCGGCAGCCCACGCCAGCGAGCCGCGTAAAATTCGTAGCTTTTTCTTCATAGAAAGTCTGACAGCCGGTTTTTACCGCCGCTGCGGGGCGGCTGGTTTTCACCCCACGGCCGCTGCCAGAAGTAAATTCCGCAAATGGGTGCGCTCAAAATCAAACGCCCCGCGTTATATCTTGGCGAATATAACGATAGTGAGAGGCCGAATGTTTAGCCCAGGTGCCGCTCTAGAAAGCCCGCTGGCGCGCCGCGAGCAGCCCGGCGGCCAACATTGCGTCTTGTGGCTAGTTGTGCTGGCTGCGGCGGGCCGGCAAAAAGCCCGCCACGCCCCCTTTTCCGCTTGTTTTGTCGCCCATGAAAGTATCCTCCGCCATTTTTCGCACGGCCCTGCTGCTGGGCAGCATTTGGGGCACCGCCCCCACGGCCGCGGCCCAAACCTTTGCCAAAGGGGCCGACGTGGGCTGGCTTCAGCAGATGGAGGCCACCGGCTACGTGTTCTACAACGAGCAGGGCGTGGCCCAGGACTGCTTTGCCATTCTGAAAGCGCACGGCATCAACTCGATACGGCTGCGCGTGTTCGTCAATCCGTCCGACGACAAAGCCAGCGGGCATTGCAGCCCGGCCGAAGTCGTGACGATGGCCAAGCGCGCTACCGACCTGGGGTTTCGGGTCATGATTGACTTTCACTACAGCGATACCTGGGCCGACCCCGGCAAGCAGGCCAAGCCCGCCGCCTGGGCCAGCCATCCTTTTGCGCAGCTCCTCACCGACCTCTACGGCCACACCTTCACTACGATGACCATGCTGAAGGCGGCGGGCATAACGCCCGAATGGGTGCAAATCGGCAACGAAATACCCGGCGGGATGCTGTGGCCCGAGGGCAGCACCAAAAACTTCGGCCAGCTCGCCCAGCTCATCACCAAAGGCTACGAGGCCGTGAAGGCCGTGAGCCCGACCTCCAAAGTGGTGGTGCACCTCGACCGGGGCAATGACAACGCCCTGTACCGCTCGTTTTTTGACAACCTGACCAGCAACGGCGGTAAGTTCGACGTCATCGGCATGTCGTATTATCCCTACTGGCTCAAGCAAGACTACACCGCCTCCATCGCCAACCTGCGCACCAACCTGCTGGATATGGTGCGCCGCTACCCCGGCAAGGAAGTGGTAGTGGCCGAGGTGGGCGGCGACTACACGCTGGTCAAAAACACCTACGACCTGCTGGTAGCCACCCAGCAAGCCGTGCGCGCCGTGCCCCAAAACAAGGGTTTGGGCGTGTTTTATTGGGAGCCCGAGGGTGCCAAAAGCTGGAGCCACTACCAGCTCAGCGCCTGGGGCGACGATGGCAAGCCTTCGCCCGCCCTGAAGGCCTTTTTGGACAAGCCCACGGCAAAACCCACCCCGGCCAAGCCAACTAAAGCGAACTAAACGAGCCGGCGGCAGTGGGCGCTGCCGCCGGCTCAGCCTTGATACAGCCGGGCCGTTTCGTCGGCCAGAAACTGGGC
>Ga0182232_1000413_pt1 | contig 11004 bp, 9 predicted proteins | sample G6R1MG_30_FD_155484 | JGI IMG/M metagenome (GOLD analysis project Ga0182232, IMG submission 155484) | Phyllosphere microbial comminities from miscanthus, Michigan, USA - G6R3_NF_07NOV2016_LD2 MG | ecosystem: Host-associated > Plants > Phyllosphere > Phylloplane/Leaf | place: USA: Michigan... | reverse complement strand
TTCAACAAGCCGGATAAGCCGCTGGAAGCGCTGACGACTCCGCAGCGAAATAAGGAAATGGCCCGGCTATGTGCCCTAGTGATGAAAATTTTTGGCCTAAAGTCTGGGCCGGCGAAACCCGCTGTAACTAAAGCCACAGCTTCCAAAAAGGAGGCTGCACCTGCTCGGCCCAAGCGCCTGACCACGTCTACTAGCAAAGTAGCCCCGGCTGCCGAAGCAACTACAAAGCCAAAGGTGGTAGCCAAGCCCAAAGTGACAGCTAAAACCAAAGCAGATGGCGCTAAGCCCAAGGTAGTTACCAACCCCGCGAATAAGGCTACTACCAAGCCAGCTCCTAGGCCGCCGTCTAAAACCGCCCCCAAAGCCGTTAAGAAAGCCGCACCTCGCGCTAAGAAATGACTTCGTTTTAGGCAGGTTTGGGAATGAGACTACCCAGTGAAAATGTGAATTGCCCAGTAGGCGAAGACAGCGACCTGGAAGGACAAGACAGCAGAGCATCTCATTGCTGCCTAAGCAGATAATACCCCTTTTAACTTTATCCTAAATGGAATTACCAACGATACGCCAGACTTATCTACTGCCAGCCACTTCGCAGGCCATTAACAAAGCGCTGGCGACCCTGGCTGCATTAGGCCTCGCCTACGAAGAGCCTCACGCAGTTAGCAGTTTAACTGAAGCACTGCTTGCGCTGGTGGTCGAAGTACCTACCATCCCGGTGGTGCATCGCTTCGAATTGATAGAGCTTCGTCATGAGCTGGTAGCAGAGCGAAATAAGCGTACCGATAGACCTTCGCATCGAGAAGCGCGGGGGTGGAATGCTGGCCCACTAGCCGTCGCTTATCCGGATTCGTTTTTTTCATCTGCCGGCCAAGAAGTAGTAGCTGCTTCCATTACCGACTTGGTTGTACGGGAACGCATTATCCAACACTTCGCGACGCAGGGCATTGTCGTGCATAAAATCACGTTATCTAAACCGGCTGCTGAAGCGTTGGGTGCCGGGCGCTTTTTTCCGCAGGACGGCTGGTATGCCTTTGCAGAGGAGGCGCGGCCCGCACTACCAGAATTAGCCACTTTACTGGGAGCAGTAGAAAGATAATTCAAGGCCTATAGCTCACGCTTTACTATGCTTTTGAGCATAGGCTTGGCTAATCTACTGCAAAGCGTTAAAATGAAGTAGCAAGCTCTTGGCTAGGTTTTCATTGCGGCTGAAGACGATGAGTTGTAAATCAGTCTGTTTACGTTCCGGCTGATTTTTTTAAAAGCAATCTATTTCCTTCGCGTACCGTGTGAACCCAAGGGATAGGCTTTAAATCAAAATCAGCTGGATTGATTCCTTCCTCGCCAATAAACTCAGCATACCCGATATCTGAGGTAACGATGGGGAAAGAGAAACTAGGAGTTTGTGCCATCAACGCTATCGAGTAAGATGAACAAGCTGATTCGTGCGGCGTAGTCCTGTTGCCGTGCAGCGATAAATAAGCGGTTGCTTCCTGTCCATCGTAGAGTTTGAATTTAGCATCGTGCATCAATGCCAGAATTGACACAAAAATAGCGTCAAATTTTCTACTGAATGCTTTGCTCTGAAATGCAGCTAGCCTCAGGTCTTTTGCAACTCTACCTAGCGCAGTATTGAATTGGTATTGTAATTTATCGTAGCTAAGTGCGCCGATACCTAGTACCGTTCCGCGAATGAATTTTAGTAAGTCATCAATAAAGCGGATTGAGTTCAGTGTTAACTTTGTATTAAGATGATAAAAACCCACATTTTTGGTAAAAGCTTTTTTTAATAGCTGATGCGCATCATGTTTATTTATATTGTAATATTTTATTAAAATTTCATCCGTTAAATCATCCAGGCTATCAAGAACGAAAAGTTGATAATCATCTTTTGAGATAGTTGGTAGGCTAATATAACTTAGTATTTTATCTGTATAAAAATTATCCGGCTTATTGGGTTCGCGCGTCATGATATTGGACTCAATCAGCTTTTTTGTTCCCTCCGAAGCCATCTTCATTTTTGCGTATCTCGCGTTGATGGCTTTATGGCAGATGCCCCGTTCTCGTTGGGGGTGCGCCACGAAGTCGGCTACTTCGCGCAGGAACGTTTCTTCCCGTAAGTATTCCCGCACATCAATAAGGAGCATTTTTATATCATACTCATCGAACTGGTCAGCGGCTATCTTGTGCAGGCTTCGATTTAGCGAAGCAGTTAATTTCGAATTAGGCGACATAATCTGGTGATGATACGATAAGTGCTAAGTAAATGGAGTTGCTTACAAGCCTAATTCCTTGGCCGAGTTGTGCTGCCGCACGTTGTCGAGGCGAGTGTAGCGACGAATCATCGCACTGGTCTTATGCTTAGTCTGGTTCATCACCTTGCTGTCGTCAGCCCCGTTAAGCTTGGACACTGTTACAAAAGAGGCGCGCAGGGAGTGCGCAGTATAGTTGCTGCCTAAATACTGTTGAGTAATCAAGTTGATGTACTTGGTCGTCATCCTCCGAGTAGTAACCTGCTGATTTTTGCGTAGCGACACAAATACACACCCTTCTGACCGGTCAAGCACCCGCAACCAAGCTTGCAGCGAGCGGATGGGGCAGAGGGCGACGTCCGGCGAATAAAAGATGGCCTTTTCCTCCGCTTGACCAAGCTGGTTGGTTTTGCTCTTATCGAGCGAGACTACGAGGCCTTCTTCGTCGAAGGCCAAATCCTCGATATTGAGCGCTTCCAATTCAGAGCGGCGAAAGGCTCCCGTGAACCCCAGTAACAGCAACGCCCGATTGCGTAGCCCCGTGGGCGTGGTGACATTGATGCTTTTAATGGTTCGCTTGAAATTGGCCAGCGAGAAAGCCGCCGCTTGCTTTATGCGCGTTTTCTTCTCCCGGGCGATGCCTTTGAGTAGCACCTTGATTTTTTTATCGGCCGTAGGCGAGTCTAGTCCGGCCAGTTCGTGGGCCTTGGCGATGGCCGAGGCATGGCGCTGGATAGTGGCGACCTTTTTGCCCGCGTCCGCGAGCTCGGTCAGAAATCCCGCGAGCGCTTCGACCGGCGCGGGCAGGGAATTCATCCCGTGTAACTGACACCAAGTGGTGAAGCGTTGCCAGTCGCCGGCGTAGGCGCGAATCGTGTTGGCCGCCCCGCGCAGGCCCGTCTCGACGTAGCGGTTGGTGGAATCCACCAAGTGCGCGGGCACTTGCGCGGTGGGCAGTTCGGGAACGAGGAGCGCGTGGTTCACGGTATCTATATAATATAGGAGTGAAAAGGTCGATTTCGACCACTTTTCAAAGGTAGTCTATAAGGACTGATAATACCCTATTATCAGTCCTTATGCAGAAGCTTTGGGAATACGACACTTTACTACTCGCTCCCTATCTAAGCCGACGATAATAGCGACGTGCGTCGCCTCTTCGTTCGCTAGTCGCACTTGCGACGAACAAACCCACCCCGCCACTCATGTAGTACCCGCTCAGCCCGATGCGCACTGCGTGCTTAGTCCGCCGGTCAGCGCGCTGTCGCCCCTAACAAGAACGTTGCGTGGACAAGTATCTTCGCGGCCCAGTTCTGAACGGATAGGAGGACTAGATGCACCACCTTATTTACCTGAGTCAGGCTACGCGGCCTTTATCTGCTAAGGCCTTGACGTGCTTACTCGACCAAGCACGGCTGGCGAACGAACGGCAGCACCTCACTGGGGCCCTGGTCTACGGCAACAAGCGCTTCATCCAGCTACTGGAGGGTGAACCGGCCGTCCTGGAGCAAGCTTATGCGCGTATTATCCGAGACCCGCGGCATCAGCATCTGTGCCGGGTGGCCGACTACCCCATCGTGGCCCGTCAGTTTGCTGACTGGCCCCTGGCTTTTCAGGCCCTCTCGCCGGCCCAGTTTACTCACTTAGCCGGCTACCTGGCGCCGACCAAGTCAAGGCAACACTTCCCGGGCTACAGTTCTGTTGCGTCCTTGTTTGTCGAAGCTATGCGAGCGCTTGTGCAGCCGCCCGCGTCAGCTACTTGATTGTCAGCCTAGCTATTTCGTGAGCCAGTTATTGAGAAGTATAAGGAACAAGTAGGATACCTAAACTTGGTTTTACTAATACGGAAACGTAGAGCTGGCTAAGAACCATATAATAAGGAGTAGCTCGCCATTTCTGCTCCAACCTAGCTGGCAGCTGTAAGTAGTCTTATCGTTTCCTTATCGCTACCTATCTGAACTCAGTGAAACCAGGCACTCTACCCGCGAAAAGGACTCTTCTCTGCAGCCAACAGGCTCACTTAGAGCGGTTCTCAGGATAGTATACGGTTTTTCAGGTAGCTTACTGACATGAAAGCATATTCGTTGGATTTACGCGAACGGGTCGCGGCAGCGTGTGCGCAGCCTGGGCACACTATGGGGGCAGTCGCGGTCCAATTCAGCGTGTCGGTTTCGTTCGTGGAGAAGCTCTTGCGCCGCCAGCGCACGAGTGGGTCACTGGCGGTGCTGGCTCCGCGGAGCGGTCCCGCCCCGCTGCTCGATGCGGTGGCCCGGGATACACTGGTGGCCTGCTTGCGCCAGCAGCCCGACGTTACCCTGGACGAATTATGCGTGTAGGTGGCCGCGTTGGGCGGACCAGCGGTGAGCCCGGCCACGATGGGGCGGGCAGTGCAGGCGCTGGACTGGCGGCGAAAAAAAAGAGCGCCTACGCTGCCGAGCGCGACACCGAGCGGGTGAAGCACTTGCGAGCGGCCTTTCTTGAGGCGGTGCAAACCGAGGATTTTACCTGCTTCAAGTTCGTAGACGAAACGAGTACCAACCTGACCTACTGCCGCCGCTACGCCCGCGCCGAAGGCGGGCAGCGAGCCCACCAAGCCACGCCCCTGCACGGCGGGCCAAACGTGACGCTGGTAGCGGCGCTGACCCCGAATGGCCTGCAAGCGGCCATGACCGTGAGCGGAGCCGTCAATGGGGGCGTCTTCGCCGCCTATTTGGCACAGGTACTCGGCCCTACGCTGGTGCCTGGCGACGTGGTCGTGCTCGATAACTTGCCCGCCCACAAAGTGGCTGGGCTGGTCGAATTGGTCGAAGCCCGCGGGGCCCGCCAGCTTTACCTGCCGCCCTATTCGCCCGATTTTAATCCCATTGAACTGGCCTTCAGCAAGCTCAAAACCTGGCTGCGTACGGCCCAGGCCCGCACCCGGGAGGCCTTGGAGGCCGTCATTCAAACCGCCACCGCTTGGATAACGAAGCACGACGCGAAAAACTGGTTTGACCATTGTGGCTACCACGTACACTAACCTGAGAACTGCTCTAGGTACTTAGCCATGTAGTCGGCGTTGGCCTTGGTTTCGGCCTCCGTGACGGTGGGGCCGTAGCAGTCCCAGCTAGTCCAACCTATGGGCGGCGTAGCGGCCCAGGTGCGGAAGGCGGGCGTGAGTTGCTGGGCCGCAGTGGAGCCGGCGGCCAGCAAGCTGACCACGGCTGCCAGGCGGCCCCAGCGGGTAGTCAAAAAATTACGGCGGCGTATAAGTCAATCGAGCGATTAAAGTAGATGGGTAACGGCTCTAGGGGGCCGGGGCAATGCTATTATTTCAGCAGGCGCACGTCATAAATGCCGCCGGCCATAGAGCCGGGCGCGGCGGCAAACTTTACCGTGAGCACCGACGCGGTGCGCAGGGTTCCGGGTAGGGCGTAGTCGGCCTCGTAGAAGCTGTCGCCCTGGCTGCCGTCGAGCTTCACTTCAGTTAGCGGCTGGCCATTGATTAGGATGGTGAAATAGCGGCTGCGGTCGCCACCGAAGTAGGTTAGGCGTAACGTCTTGGCTTCGCGCTTGGGGTTTTGCAGGCGGTAGCTAAACCAGTGGGCGGCGTCGCGCCAGTGGCGGTCGCGGAAGGTGCCAGCCTGGGTTTGCTCGCCCGCAAAGCCGTGGTCCGACTCGGGCTGCTGCTCGCCGGGGCTCACCTGGTCGACGGTGCGAGCGGCCAGGGCACGGCGGGCGGCGTCGTCGCGGTGCAGGGTTTCCTTGCGGGCGGCCAACTCGCCCGCCGTGGACACGGGCCAGTACAGCGTGTAGCGCGCATCGTGCACCTGGTAGAAGGGCACCAGCTCGGTTTGGCCCGACTGACCGGCCCCGGCGAGGCTAGCGACGGAGAAAGTGAGCGGCTTGCCCACAACGGGTCGCAGGCCCGCCGCCAGCTCAGCGGCCGAGCTGGCCACCAGCACGGGCGTATTTTCGATGGGCATGAGCGGCCCCCGCGCCACGTGGCCCATGCGGCTGGCATCAGCGCGCAGGCCGGTGAGGCCGGTGGTATCGGTGCGGGCGGCCAGCACCACGGGGCCGCGCACGAAGGACACCCAGGGCGAGTGGTCGGGCAGGTACTCGACCCGCGTGTGCTGTGGCAGGGCCACCGTCAGCACGTCGCCGGTGCGCCACTTGCGGCTGATGGTGGCGTAGCCAGCCTGCGCTGTGGTGTCGGTGGGCACGGGCTGGCCGTTTACCCATAGCTTAAACTCGGCGGGGCGCACCCAGGCCGGGCGGCGCACACGCAGGGTCAGCTGGCGGGGCTTTTTGAGAGTGAGACGCAGGGTGCTCTGCTCCTCGTAGGGCAGGCGCGTGGCTTGCTCCAGCACTAGGCCGCCTTCGGGCCAGCGCAGGCGCGAGGGCACAAACAGGTTTACCAGCAAGTCATTATCTTTGCGGTGTGCGTACACCAACTCGCCGTATTTGCTGTGGTTTTCGAGGCCCGAGCCCACGCAGCACCAAAAGCCTTGCTGCGGCTGCGAGTACACGCGGTAGTGCTGCGGCCGAATAGGCGTGAAATACACGAAGCCCCCTTCAGGACCGGGGTGCTGGCTCGACAAGATGTGGTTGTACATGGCCCGCTCGTAGTAGTCGAGGTAGCGCGTGGCGCCGCTCGTGAAGTAGAGCTGCTTGCTAAGCTTGAGCATGTTGTAGGTGTTGCACGTTTCCGGCCCCTCGCGGCTTTCCAGCATGGGCTGGAAGTTGCCCACCGGGTTGAAGTGCTCGCTCACGCTGTTGCCCCCGATGCTCACCGTGCGCTTGTGCACCACGGTTTGCCAAAAGAAGTTGGCCGCCCGCGCCCAGGTGGTGTCGCCGCCCACTTCGGCCACGCGCTTAAAGCCAATCACCTTCGGAATCTGCGTGTTGGCGTGCTGGCCGGTCAGCACGTCCTGGCCCGCCAGCAGCGGGGCCAGGGTGCTGCGCTGCGAAAAGCGCTGGGCCAGGCGCAGGTACTTGGGGTCGTGGGTAAGCTGGGCCACGTCGGCAAACACCTCATTCAGGCCGCCGTGCTCGCTCAGTAGCATCTGCTGAATTTGCGCGTCGGTGAGGCCGGCGGTGAGGTCCAGCATCCAGTCCACCAGACCAATAAGGACCGTGCAGGCCGGCGCGCTGCCTGCGTAGAGGTAGGCATCGCGCAGGCCGGCGTAGGTCTTGTGGATGTTGTAGAGCGGTACCCACTTCTTGTTCAGCTCGAAGCCCCCGACCTGGATGCGCCCGGCCTTTACGTCGGCCCACATGGCCTGGCCGCCGGGCACGCCGCCCACGTAGCCGTTGCCGTTTTGGCGCTGGCAGCGGGCCAGCTGGTCCACTACGTAGGTCAGGCGCTGCTGCACCTGGGCGTCGCCGGTGGCGGCGCACATCAGGGCTAGGGCCGAGAGGTAGTGCCCGCCCATGTGCCCGTCGAGGCCGGTATCTTCCCAGTTGGGGTAACGCTCGGTGGCGGTGGGCAAGCCCGCATCGACCAAGTAGGGCACCAGCAGGCGGTCGGGGTCGAGGGCCAGCAGGTAGGCTTTATCGGTTTGCTGGGCGGCCAGAAACGGGCTGTCGAGCAGCTGCACCGCCGCCAGTGGGAAGGCTTGCAGCGGCGGCAGTGGGCGCGGCTGAGCCCGGCCCGCCAGCGGCAGCGCCACCGCCAGCAGCAGCACACCTAGGGCGCGGGCGGCGGCGGGACGCACGGGGAAGGGAGAAATAGACTGCATTAGCTGCCTGCTTTTTTCTTGCTATTTAATTGGTTACGCCGGTGGGCGGGGCAGCCCACCGGCGAGCTTACTGGGGCTGCACCACAAAGCCCCCGCGCGCGGGCAGTGTGAGGCTAAGGCCCGCCCCGGCTACCGGCTTGGTGCTGAAGCTGCGGTTGGTGTCGCCGTCGGTGATGAGCGCGCCGGCTTTCAGGCCCAACTTACTTAGGTCGAGCTGAATGGTTTTGGGCTGGTCGGTGGCGTTGATGCCCGCCACAAACCAGCGGCCGTCGGGGGCCTGGCGGGCCAGCACCGCGTACTGGCCGGGAAAGCCATCGAGCAGGCGCACATCGGCCCAGCGGGGCGGCAGCTGCCGCAAAAACTCCTGCACGTAGGCGGGCTGGCGGGCCATGCCCTCGTCAGTTTCGGCATAGTGCTGAATACCCGATTGAAACACCACCGACAAGGCCAGCTCGAAGGCGTTGGAGGTGCGGCGCTGCCTGCCGGTAATCTCCGAAAACGCCATGGGCGTAAAGTCCATCGGCCCCACGGCGTTGCGGGTAAAGGGCAGCGTGGCGCAGTGCGTGGGCTCCTGGTCGGTATTGGCTTGGTCGAAAGTCAGAAACTCGAAGCCGCGTACCGATTCCATGCTCACCAAGTTGGGGTAGGTGCGGTTCCAGCCCCGCGGGATGGTGGCTCCGTGAAAGTTGACCAGTAGCCCGGCCTGGGCCGCATCGGTGAGCAGGTCCTGGTAATAATTCATAAACGACTGCCCATCGCCGCCAAAAAAGTCGATTTTGACCCCTGTCACGCCCATCTGCCGCAGGCGGGCAAACTCGGCCCGCCGGCTGGCCGGGTCAAACAGCTTGTTGAGGGGCGTTTGCGGGGCCTCGTTCCAGTGGCCATTCGAGTTGTACCAGACCAGCAGGCCCACTTTTTTGGTGCGGGCGTACTGCGCCAGCTCGGCTATCTTGTCGTAGCCAATTTGCGTGTCCCAGAGGGCATCGACCAGGCAGTACTCCCAGCCCATGCGGGCGGCGTAGTCGATGAAGCGGCGCTGCACGTCGTAGGTCGTGTTCTTGTCACCCAGCAGCACCCACGACCACGACGAGCGGCCCGCCGCACTGAGTTGGACGGCCGTGGTGGCTGGCGCACTCAGGTCGGTGGTCAGCGTCGATTCAACTACCGGGGCCAGCGTGCTACCCACCACCAGCACGCGCCAGGGCGAGCGCAAGGGCAGGCGGCCTTTGGGCAGCACGGTGGCCGTGGGCGTGGTGCCCTCCGGAGCTTGGGCAAAGGCTACGCTGTACTCGCCCCCCGGCGACTGATGCGCCAGGTGGCTGCCGCAGTAGGCGCGGCCCATGCCAGCCTCGGTAAGTAGCAGCCAGTGCCCACCCACCTGAAACAAGGCCGGAAACGACCACCCCTCGCCAAACGGCGAGGCCGTGCCGGCGGCCACCCCCTGCTGGTAGTACTCCTCATACGAGGGCTGGGTTTTAGCCCAGCCGGTGCCGGCTTTGGCGTGCGGGTGCAGCCAGCCCTTGGCCCCGGCGGGCAGGCTAAAGGTGGTTTTTTCGGCCGTAATGCGCTGCGCGTCCGGGCTCTTGCCCGTTACCACGTAGCGTAGGGCCACCCCATCGTTTGATACCTGAAACTCTATATCCAGCTGCGGCCCCCCGGCCGGGCCGGCAAAATGCAGCACCCGACGATTAGCTCGGTAGGTACAGCTGGCGCGCTTGTCGGTGGCGAGCTGGTACTGGTCAGCCACGGCCGTTACCCGGTCGGCGCGTACCAGCTTCAGGCGCTGGGTCAGGTCGGCGCTGGCCAGCACCAGGCCCAGCCGCGAGGGGCGCAGAATGTCGGCGCGGCCGTAGCGCACGGCATAGCTGGGGCGGCCCTGGGCATCCAGGTGCACAGTTACTTCGATGGCCCCGTTGGGGCTAGCCACGCGGATGGGGTCGGCAGCCTTAGCGCGGGTAGCTACCAAAAGGCCTACCGCTAGGAGAAGGCGGGAATACAGCATTTAATTATGTTAGGAGTCAACGTACTACTTCACCACTTCCCACGCGAAGCACGCGCCGTCGCGGCGGTCGGGGCGGGTGCCGGGCGCGTCGGCCGAGCACAGGCTGCCCGCCTTAGGGTCGGCAAAGAGGTAGCGGTGCGTCAGCAGCGAGTGCAGCATCAGGTCGCCGCGCTGCATGTCCTGCCACTGAAAGAGCGAGGCGTCGCCCTGAGCTTCCTTTTCCAGGCGCACCTCGGCCATGCCGCCCAGCCCGCGCACCGTAACCCAGCCGCCGGTAGCCACCGACTGCAAGGCCACCCGGCCCTGACCTTTATCGACCACCCGGAAGCGGGTGGTGGGGCCATCGGCGGCCAGCTTGTCGTGGCCGGCCACGGGGCGCACGAAGTTTTTCCAGCTAATCAGCACCGCACTGTCGGCCAGGCTCGTCAGCTTGATTTCCTGGCCGTATGGAATGGGTCGCGACAGGCCCCTGGGGCGCGGCTCGGCTACCTCGAAGGTGTTGAAGTCGGCGTAGCCGCCCGCCTGGCCGGTGGTGTTGTAGTTGAAGAGGCCGTAGCGCACGCCCTGGAAGGTGTAGAGCTGAAACACCATGGTGTACGCCGCCCCTAGGTCGGTGAATGTGCGCCCGTCGAGGCTGTAGCTGAAGCGGGCCTTCTCGGTGTCGAAGTTGCAACTGGCACGCAGCCACAAGTGGGTGGCCGTGAGCGCCTGTTGCGCCAGCTGGCCCGTTACGTGGTCATACTGGCGCAGTTCTAGGCCGCTGGCCGAGCGGACCGCGCCCAGCCACGCATAAGGCCAGTTGAGCAGGGCCAGGCCGGCCACATCGCCGGGTTGTAGCTTGCCGAGGTCTACCTCCGTTGTCACCACCGACTCGGGGCCGATGGCGCGCTGCGTGAGCGTGTTGCGAGCATGCCAGAAATCGGCGGCGGGCAAAGAGTGCAGGCGCAGGTGGCCCTTGCGCTCGGCCAGCGACCACTTGCTGGCCGTAGGGGCGTGGTTCCACTGCCACACGGGTTGCAGGGTGGCGGCCGCG
>Ga0182232_1000412_pt1 | contig 11014 bp, 9 predicted proteins | sample G6R1MG_30_FD_155484 | JGI IMG/M metagenome (GOLD analysis project Ga0182232, IMG submission 155484) | Phyllosphere microbial comminities from miscanthus, Michigan, USA - G6R3_NF_07NOV2016_LD2 MG | ecosystem: Host-associated > Plants > Phyllosphere > Phylloplane/Leaf | place: USA: Michigan... | reverse complement strand
CTCCGTTTTACACTTATGCTACCACCCCGTTTTCCACGTCCGGCACCGGCAATATCTTCGGGTGCTCATTGGGGTTTATCTCGTCAAAATACTGCTCGAACAGCGCCTGCAAGAGCCCGTCTTTCAGGCCGATGTCGGGCACTATCATGCTGCTAACGCCGGCCCACTCCATGGCTGATAGGTAGATGTGGCCGGCGGGCACTATCACATCGGCGCGGTCGGGGTTAAGCATGGCCACGTTCACGCGCTCGCTCATGCTGAGGCCGCCAAGGCGCTCCAGCAGCGCTTGCAGGCTGCGGCGGGTGGCGGGCTTGTGGCCGCTGGCGGCGGGCGTCATGCTGTAAAGCTTGCCGATGTTGCCGCCCGTGCCGATGGCCCGCGTGACGTGGTAGCGGCGGGCATTTTCGCGCACCCACTCCTCCATGCGCTGCCAGAGGCCGTTCATTTCCTGCACGGTGCCGCCACTTTGCTCTTGCTGCATGCGCCGGATGGAGCCGATTTCGAACGACTGCGCGGCCACCTTGTGGCGGTCGTGGTAGATGTTGAATTCGGTGCTGCCGCCGCCCACGTCGATGTGCAGGTAGTGGCGGTTGTCTTCGAGCAAATGCTCGATTACGCGGTTGATGTACGAAGCTTCGGCCTGCCCGTCAATTACTTGGATGTCAAGGCCCAGCTCCTCCCGCACGCGCGCGGCCACGGCCGCGCCGTTGGCGGCCGTGCGCATGGCCGAGGTGGCGCAGATGAGGTGGTGCGATACTTCGTGCACCTCCATCAAGAGCTTAAGCGCGTGCAAAAACTTAACGAATTTGTCGGCCTTGGCGGTCGGAATCTCGCCGGTGGCAAATACGTCTTCGCCCAGCCGCAGCGGGTAGCGCACGTACTCGACGCGCTTGAGGCGGTAGCGCCCATTATAAAAAAGCACTGCCGAAATCTGGCAGCGCACAGCGTTGGAGCCAATATCAATGGCGGCTAATTTGGTGAGTTGATACTCCATAGACCGCAGATTCAAACGGATTTGTAGGATTGAACGGATACGCCCGGCTGCGCCGGGCTGGCTAAGCAACTACCCGGGATAAGCTGCAAAGTTGGGGCATGCGGGCGTTTTTGTGGCTGCTGACCCGGCTAATTTGTGCGAAAGCCAGGTTTTCTTCGCTAGCCGCCACGCTACATAGTCAGCCTGGCGCAGCCGGGCGTATCCGTTCAATCCTACAAATCCGTTTGAATCTGCGGTCTACTTGTCGATGCGGAAGCCCAGCCCAAACTGCACCAGCGTATTCTCCTCCGAAACCTGGTACGATACCGAAAACGCCAGCGTCTCGATGAGCGGGGCCAGGTAAAGGCCGCCGCCGTAGCCCGCGTGCCAGCCGCCCGGCGAGGCGCCCTGGTAGTACACCCGGCCTTGGTCATAGAAGCCAAAAACGCCGTAGTAGAAGGGCAGGAAGTGATTTTTGCTTTGGCCCAGCGCCAGGCGCAGCTCCGTGTTATAATAGAGGCTAGCGTCGCCGGTGAAGCGGTTGCGGTAGTAGCCGCGCAGGTTTTCGGCCAGGCCCAGGCTGGTGAGCTTATAGAAGGGAATGTGGGCCGAGTTGCCGTAGTTTTTGGCACCGCCGCCGCGCAGCGCCAGCGTGACCGGGATGCCCAGCCGGGCCGTGCCCAGGTACTCGGCCGAGGCCTGGGTGAGGCCGTAGAATTCCTCATAGCCCGTAAGCTGGCGGTACGAGTCGTGGCGCACCAGCAGGCGCACGCCGCGCTGGGCGAAGGTGCTGCGGTTGCGCAGGTCGAGGTCCAGCACGGCATTCAGGCCCGCGAGGCGCTGAAAGTCGGCATTCGGGCGCGGGTTGTCGGGCAGCGGCTGGCTCAAATCGCGGCCCAGCTGGCTGTCGCTGGTGTAGCTGGAGGTGTAGTACTCGTACGACGGCCCCACTCGAAAGACGCTGCGCTGCCAGAAGGTGCGCTCTACGAAAGCATTGAAGGTGATGCCTTTGTAGCGGGCGCGGTAGAAGTTAGCCTCGTACAGGTCCTGGCTTTTCTGCGAGTTGTTGCCGATGCCGAAGAAGTTGTAGAAGGGAAAGTAGCTGCCGTAGTTGACCGCGCCGCCGAGGTCGAGCTTGCCGATGGCGTGGCGGTGGCGCGTGCTGGCCGCCAGCTGAAATTGCCCGGCCGTCGAGGTTTGCAACCCAAAATCGTAGCGGCTGCTGTAGTTGGGCTTGCGGAAGCCCTGCTGAATGAAGCCGATGCCCAGCGACAGCCCAAAGCCGTCGTTGCGGTTGTAAAACAGCCCCAGGCGCGGCCGGTAGGTATTGTATTCAAAGGCCTCGCGGTCGTAGAGGTTCACGCTGCGGCTGGTGCTGCGGCGGTCGTCGGTTTCGGGGCCGCGGCCCAGGTCGGTGCCGGGCGTGTCGTACACTTTGGTAAGGGCGCGCAGGCCGCTGGCCCGCGAGTCGTCGGCTATCTGGTCTTTGCCCGCGCCCCCAATCACGCGCACCAAAATGCTGTGCCGCCCGCCCTGGCCGGTAATTTGGAAGATATCCTGGCCATTGAGGCCATAAAGGCAGATTTCCTTGGTTTCCTTAGGCTCGAAGGTGCGGTCGAACAGCGCCGGGCCGTTGGCCTCTGCGGTGTCGCCCTTGCGGTCGAACTCCTGCACGCGCACCCGGCCGCCCGGCAGGCGCTCAACCTTGAAAATCTCGGCCTTATTGGAGCCTACTACATCGACGCGGCGGGCCAGCAGCGCGTAGTAGCGGTCTACGGCGCGGGGCAGGGCCTGCATGCGAGCCTTGAGCTTGCGGTTGATGTCCTGGCCCGAAAGTGGTTGAACCTCAGCGGGCAGCGTGGCCGTGGCCTCGTCAATGACGGCGGGCGTGAGCTGCTGCTGCAAGTACTTGGCCGCGTCCTGCCAATCCTGGCGGCTCAGGCTTTGCAGCAAAAAGCGGTCGAGGTGGCGGGCGGGCCAGTTCAGGCTTTTCATGTCGTGAAACTCGGCCTGAAAATCCTCGATGCTCGGCACGGCCCACTCGCGGTTGGCGAGGTAGGTGAGCAGGCCGTTCCAGCGCGTAAACGACTGGTCGCGGTCGCGCGGAATGGGCCTGTACACGGTGCCTTTGCCCTTGCCCTGGTCGTAGCCGGCCCACTTCCAGTTGTCTTCGTGCTTGCCAAAATCAGCCACCAGCATGTCAAAAACGCGGGCTTTGGCCAGCGCCGGGGCATCGACGCGGTTGTCGTGGTCTTTGTAGAGCTGGCGCAAAAAGCTGTAGCTGCGCCGCACCTCATCGGCTTTGGCAAAGCCCGGCAGGTTGGGTTTTGGGTCGCCGGGCCGCTCCTCCAGCGTGCCGAGCAGGCCCGCGTAGTCCTGGCGGTAGGGGCCGAGCTGGTTGTTGTCGGGCAGCCGAAACAGGCGCGGCCGGGCGTGCAGAATGTCGGTGTGGTCGAGCAGCGCGCTGATGGGCAGCCCCGAATACGGGTTGGCCGTGGCCGTAATATCCCGCAAAATCGGCTCCACGAACGAGTTGCGCAGCTCGGGCGGCAAGATGGTCGTCACATCCTTATCCACCGACCGAAACACGTACTCCGCGCTGTCGGCCGCGATGAGCTTGAGCGAGGTCGTCTGGCGCCCGCCGCCCCGCCCAAACGGCCGCAAGCCGCCTTTTTCGGCCTTGAGATTTAAGGTATTAACTTTAATCGGCTGGAGCCACGACGTGCGGTAGAGCGGCCCGATAAAGAAGCGCTTGCTCGCGCCAGCCCGGTATTCCGGCCCCGGCGCCACCACCGTCGCGGCCTGAAACGGCGCATCGGGCCGGCGCTCGGCCGGCGTTTTGGCCACGCCGGGGCACTCCGTAATAAAGGAGTTGACCGGCACGCGCGAGGTGGTATCCGCGTCGCAGGGCGAGCGAAACAGCGTGCCCGCGTAGGATTCAGTGGCCGGCTGGTCGCTGCCCGCAAAGGCGTAGAAGCGGTTTTTTACCGAGCCGTCGGCAAAGTATTCGATGGTGGCGTAGCCTTCCTGCTTTTCATTATAAAGCGAAGCGCTATTGACCCCGACGTGCTGGCGCTGGGCAAAGCTGCCGGCCACCAAATGGTAATTGCCCTGCAACGGCGTGAGCTGCAACGAAAAGTCGTGCGCGGCGGCGTACACTACGCCGGGGTTGCTTTGCAGGGTGTTCAGCAGTTCTTTGCGCAAGGCCTGGTAGCCGGGGCTGGCCAGGTCGCGCGGCGTGCCCACGTTTTGGCGGTAGGCGGCGTAGAGGGTGCCCAGCACCGGCGGGCTCAGGTGGCGGCTCAGCGGCTCGTGGCCGCCATACACGCCATTGGTCACCACGGGGTGGTGGCCCAGCAGCAGCAGGTTTTTGCCCCGCGTGTCGTCAATCAGGTCTTGCAGCTGCTCCCGAAATTCCTCCTGGGTCAGCGTTTTGCAATCGGTATCGGGCGCCTCGGGGCGGTCGTAGGGGTGCGTAAACCAGGGCGTATTCAGGGCCACCAGCCGCACCAGCGGGGCCACATCGACCACCTCGGGGCCGGGGCAGCCATTGGTGGGCAAAAAGGCGTTCTGGCCGGGCAACTGCTGCTCGATGTAGTTCTCCAGGCGGCGCACGGCCTTCAGGCCGTCGCGGCCCGAGTTGGCCCAGTCCTTGTCGCCGGGCAGAAAGTAGATTTTGCCCAGCGGCAAGCCCTTGACCAACGCGATAAGTGCGTCGGCCCGGCTTTTTTCGGCCTGCGACAGGGCGGTGTCCTTTTTGGCGGCCAAGCCTTCATTAGCCACAATATCACCGAGGTGCACGACGGTGAAAGGCGTAGTCTGGCGGGCCAGCGCCTGGTGCAGGGCTTGCAGGCGGGCGGCGGGCAAGTCGCCCTGGGCCGTATTGCCAAGCAAGAAAACTGTGTGCGCGGGCGGGGTAGTTTGGGCAGAAAGAGAGGTGGTAGCCAGCCCCAGCAGGGCCAGCGAAGCGAGGAGCGTTTTGGGCATAAATACGAGAATAGGGATGTATTTACGGAAAAACGCTCCGCTGAGGTTGTCACGCGGCCCTAAAGCGCTGCTCGCGCTACTGCCCGGCCAGCTCGCGCAGCACCTGCGGCACGCCCATGCTGGCGGCCTCCACTACGTAGTGCACGCCACGCCGGCCCGTTACCTCGGGCTGGTGCGGGTCGATGACGTAGACCGGGCAGCTGGCCGGCGCGTAGTGCAGCAGCCCGGCGGCCGGGTACACTTGCAGCGAGGTGCCCACCACCAAGAGCACGTCGGCCGTAGCCGCGATTTCGGCGGCCTCCTCAATGGCGGGCACCAGCTCGCCAAACCACACGATGTGCGGGCGAAACTGGCTGCCGTCGGGCGCGAGGTCGCCGACGTTGATATCGCCGTCGCAGTAGTACACGGTAGCCTCGTCGGCCACCGAGCGCATCTCGTTGAGCATGCCGTGCAGGTGCAGCACCTGGGTCGAGCCGGCGCGCTCGTGCAGGTCATCCACGTTTTGGGTGATGATGCTGACCGTCCAGCCCGGCACTTCCTCAAAGCCAGCCAGGGCCAGGTGCGCGGCATTGGGCTCGACGGTGCGGGCCTGCGCCCGGCGCTTGTTGTAAAAGTCAAGCACCAGCGCCGGGTTGCGGGCAAACGCTTCGGGCGTGGCCACGTCCTCGATACGGTGCTCTTCCCAGAGCCCGTTGGTGTCGCGGAAGGTGCGGATGCCGCTCTCGGCCGATACGCCGGCCCCGGTGAGCACTACTAAATGAGGCATGATTTCGCTAGTTTTAAGTGGGTTAGGTCTGCGTAAGGTCATGCTGAACGCAGTGAAGCAACTCGCAGCTTGCAGTAATTTCTGGCGCAAGCAACGAAGCAAGCAAGATGCTTCGCTGTGCTCAGCATGACGGGCGTATCAACGTTCTTAACTGGCCGATACTTGCTCGTATTGCTTTTCGGCAAAATTGCGTAGGCGCTGAAAGGCCGCATCAACCTCCTGCGCATCTTCGCTGAGCAGGTTGCCATATACTACGCGGTCGGTGGCGCGCAGGGCGCGGCGCACATCGTCGTCGTTGCTGAAGTGTTCGACCAGCTCCTTAGTGGTTAGTGAGTTAAGATTGGTGTCCTCCAGGCTGGATAGGTAGTTTTTCCAGAGTACGACCACCCGCTCTACCACCGGGGCCGAGCGCGAGAGCGCGAAGCGCTCGGCGTGGCGCGCAAACTGCGCCAAGAAGTACACGTGGTTTTTGCGGCGTTTGTAGAGGCCGTAGCGCCGCCGCCAGCGCCGGCCAAACAGCGCCGCGCCCGCCGCCGCCAGCGCCAGCACCCCCGCCAGCCCCGCCAGCCAAAAAGGGTAGTTGAAGGCCGGTGTCAGCGGCAGTTGGCGTAGGTCTTGGTGCAGGGTGGGTGGTGTGGTGGCGTTGCCTAGCAGCGCCGGGGCCGTGCGGCGCAGCTGCACTTGGGCCGGGGGGGGCAGCAGGCGCAGGGTATCGGTGCGGCGCAGCACCAGCACCGGCAATTGCAGCGCCTGGGCCGGGGCCAGCGAAAACGTGCGCAGGTGGTACACCGTGCGGTCGAGGCTGCGGCCATTGCGGGTGCGAGTGGGCTGCCAGGTGCGGCCCACGTACTCAAACGGCGCGAATTGCGCCAGCGAGTCGGGAAAAACCACTTCCTCATCGGGCGCGTGCTCGTAGCGCAGCTCGTAGTCGAGGGGCTGGCCCACCGCCACCTCGGCGCGCGAAAAGCGGCCCGTGGGGCCTTGCGCGCGCGCCCCCAGGCTGCTGCAAAGTAGCAGCGAGAGCAGGAGAAGGGGCCCGGCAGGGTTTTCTTTCAGCCCCAAAAGCCGCCCAAAGAAGCAGGCCAATTCATGATTCATACTTTTTGATTCCTAATGCAACTAGTGTCCGCGCCGCTGAAACAGGCCCACCAGCTGGGGCACAAAATCCTCATCGGTGCGCAGGGCCAAAAAGCCGACCCGCTGGCGGCGGCACAGCGCTTGCAAGGCTTGCTGGCGCGCCTCGGTCTGGGCGGCGTAGCTGGCCCGAAAGCCCGGCGCCGACGTATCGACCCAGCGCAGCACGCCGGTTTCGGCATCGCGCAGCGGAATGATACCCAGGGCCGGAAACGCGGCTTCTTGCGGGGCCAGCAGCTGCACTACCAGCAAGTCGTGCTGGCGGGCCAGCATGGTAAGCTCACGCTCGTAGTTTTCGTCGATAAAATCGGAAACGAGCACGACCAGGCTGCGCCGGCGCAGTAGGCTCAGGGCCAGCTTGATGCCCGCGCCCAGGCCCGTGTGCCGCGAGGTGGGCTCCAGCCCAAACAGCCGCTGAATGAGGGCGTAGGCGGGCCGCAGCCCCTTGGCGGGCGGCAGGTACAGCTCCTTGTGGTCGGAGAAGGCGAGCAGGCCCAGGGCCGAATCTTGGCGGGCGGCCGACAGGGCCAGCAACCCGGCCAGGTCGCGGCCCACGTCGAGCTTGCGCTGGCCGCTGGCGGCGTGGCCCACGCGCTGCGAGGCGCTCACGTCGAGGGCCACCAGCACCTGCTGCTCGCGCTCTTCCTTGTAGGTTTTGACGAACGTGCCGTGGCCTTTGCTGCTCACGGCCCAGTCGATGGCCCGCACCTCATCGCCGTACTGGTAGAGACGCACGTCGTCAAACTCCAGCCCCGTGCCCCGGAATACCGACCGGAAATTGCCTTGTAGCTGGCTTTCCACGGCGTGCCGCATGCGGATTTCGAGGTGGCGCAGGCGGCGCACCAGCCCCGCGAGGCTGGCCGGAAAAGCAGCGGAAGAAGCGTCGGGAGCGGCCATGGTAGAAGCGAAGCTACGGCGTATGAGCTATTTTTGAAGGGTGAACTACGCTCGTTTTATCTCCGTGCGGCCCCTGCTGGCCGCCAGCGCCCTGTGCCTGGCCGTGCTCGGCGGCTGCGCCATCCCCGAAGAGGTAGCGCCGCCCCGGCAGCTGCTGCCCAAAGACAAAATGGTGAGCCTGCTGGTGCAGCTGCACCTGCTCGAAGCTCGCGTTGAGGGCAGCCGCCTCCCGCCCGATTCGGCGCGGGCCTTGTTTCAGGCCCAAAAAACGGCCTTGCTGTGGAAGAACGACCTGAAAGCCGCCGACTCGCTGCTGGAGCACAGCTACCGCTTCTACGCCGTCAACAACAAGGACATGGACGAGATTTATAAGGCTGTGGTCGACTCGCTTGAGCGCCGCGAAGCGCAGCTCAACGGCGGCAAGCCGGGGTCGTCCGCCCACCCGTGGTAAGCGGCGGCGTAGCGTGCCCTTAGCCCTGCGCTACAGGAGCCGGCCGCCATTGGGCACGGGCGCGGCCAGGGCCGTGAGCACGATGTGGCCCGCGGCGTCGGGCACGCCCAGTACCAGCACTTCGGAGCGAAAAGGGCCAATCTGGCGGGGCGAAAAATTGACCACCGCCAGCACCTGCCGGCCCACCAGCGTGGCGGGCGTGTAGTGGTGCGTGAGTTGGGCGCTCGATTTGCGCAGGCCGATTTCGGGGCCAAAATCCAGCAGCAGCTGGTAGGCGGGCTTGCGCGCTTCGGGAAACTCGCGGGCTTCGACAATGGTGGCGGCGCGAATGTCGACGCGCTCAAACTCGGGCCAGGTGAGGGGAGATAGCATAGGGTATAGCCGATAAAAGCTGCCGGGCGGTGCGCCCAGGGGCGTTTTTGGCCCGCAAGCTAACGCCGGGCCGCTGCCTACGCCGCCTCGTCGGCCCACTCGGCCAGCTCGCGCAGTTGCTGCTGCACTTGGGCTTCCCACCGGGCCTGGGGCTCGGGCTTGAGGCCGTGGTTGGTGTCGCGGTCGTACTGCTGCTCGGCCTTTTCCCACTCGGCATACACGCCCTGGGCGAGGGTTTCGAAGGCGCTGCCCAGCTGGGCGCAGGGCACGCGCACGGCGGCCAGCTTTTGGCGCAGGCGGCGGGCATACACCTCCGTGATGTCGAAGTGCAGCTGCTCGTGGCGCAGCAGCCGGGGCGTGGCGGTGCCGGGCTCGCGCCACCACGACGCCGTGGGATCGAAAGCCGCCTGCACGTGGCCCGTAAACTGCCCGCCCTTGCAGGCCACCTGGGCCACGATGGTAGCCGAGGTGAGCGCCGCGTGGGCCTCGCTGGGCCGGGGCCGGCTCTTAAAATCGGCGAGCGTGAGCGGGCGGCTGGCCGACCAGTGCAGCGTGCCGCCTGCCGTGCCAGCCTGGGCGTGGGCAGCGGGCGAAAAAAAGCAGGCCAGCGCAAGCAGCGCGCCGACAAATAACTGGTGAAGCATACGTGAAAAAGGGCCGCCAAAGCTGCCCTTTTGCCAACGCCACCCAGCGCTAAAAAGTGTCGGCTGCGCCTACCCAGCCGGCTGGCCCAGCACCAGCACCTCTTCGGGCCCAGCCAGCGTGGCCGCGCTAGCGGGCACGGCGGGCAGGCGGGCCCCCGGCCGGCTCTGGCGTCGAAAGCGCAGCAGCAGCACCACAGCCACCACCGAGAGGCCCGTGAGCAGCCCCAGCCACACGCCCGGCGCGCCCAGCCCGAGGCCAAAACCCAGGCCGTAGCCGATGGGCAGCGCCAGCGCCCAGTACGCCAGCAGCGCCACCACAGAGGGGATTTTCACGTCTTCGAGGCCGCGCAGCGCGCCCAGCCCCACCACCTGCAAGCCATCCGACACCTGAAAGGCCGCCGCGATGGTTAGGAGCGTGGCGGCCTGCGCCAGCACCTGCGGGTCGTGGTTGTAGAACTGCGGAATGACGTGACGCAGGGCCAGCATTAGCAGGCCCATGGCGCTCATGAAGCCGAAGGCCAGCCAATAGGCCGCAAAACCCGCCTTTCGGGCCTCGGCCAGGTCGCCGCTGCCGCGCAGGTTGCCTACCCGGATGGTGGCCGCCGCCGCAATGCCGGTAGCCGCCATATACGTCACGGAGGCCACGTTGATGGCAATCTGGTGGGCGGCCTGGGGCGTTACCCCAATCCAGCCTATCATCAAAAACGACGCGCTGAACGCGCCCACTTCCAGCATCATCTGCACCCCGATAGGCAGGCCCAGGGCCAGCTGCCCGCGCAGCTCGGCCAGGCCCGGCCGCAGCCAGGCGCCGGCCTCGGCGGGGCGGCGCCTGCGCAGCTGCTCGGCCCGTAGCACGTACTGCGCCATGAGGGCGGCCATGCCGACGCGCGAAATCAGGGTGGCCCAGGCGGCGCCCATCAGGCCCAGGGCGGGCGCCCCGAAGTGCCCGAAAATGAGGGCGTAGCAGAGCAGCGCGTTCACCAGGTTGCCGGCGATGGAAAGCTGCATGGCCTGCTTGGTGAGTCCCAGGCCCTCGGCCCACTCGCGGAAGCCCTGAAACACCATGAGCGGCAGCAGCGACCAGCCCACCACGCGCACCCAGGGCGCGGCCAGCGCCACTACTTCGGGCGCTTGCTTGAGCAGGGGCAGTAGCAGGGGCAGCAGCTGGCTGAGGCCCACTAGAGCCACGCCCACCAGCGTATTGAGCCATACGGTGCCCACCAGCAGGCGGCCCAAAAAGGCGTCGTCGCCGCGCCCGTTGGCCGCCGCCACGCGCGGCACCGAGCCCATGCTGATGCCCAGGCCCAGCACCAGCAGCAGGGTCGTCACGCTCACGCCCATGCCCACGGCATCGAGCGGCAGCTTGCCGAGCTGGCCCACCATCACGGAGTCGCACACGCCCACCAGCACGTGGCCCAACTGGCTGAGCACGACAGGGTAAGCTAGAAGAATAGTAGGGCGAAAATGCGCTTTCAAAATGTAATACGGCTTACTTAAAAACGGGTCATGCTGAGCGTAGCGCAGCGGAGTCGAAGCATCTTGCTTGCATAGCTAACCTCTATTACGCTAGAGATTACCGCACCAGCCAGGATGCTTCGACTCCGCTGCGCTGCGCTCAGCATGACGGGAATAGGGGGCTTATTGCCTACAAAATTACGCCCGCGCCAGCACCACGTCGGCAAAGTCGCCGGCCGCGTCCTGGAAAACCTCCACCACCCGCAGCCCGACCGCATCGGCCAACGCCGCGATTTGGGGCAGGGTAAATTTGAAGGAGTTTTCGGTGTGAATGG
>Ga0182232_1000410_pt1 | contig 11032 bp, 7 predicted proteins | sample G6R1MG_30_FD_155484 | JGI IMG/M metagenome (GOLD analysis project Ga0182232, IMG submission 155484) | Phyllosphere microbial comminities from miscanthus, Michigan, USA - G6R3_NF_07NOV2016_LD2 MG | ecosystem: Host-associated > Plants > Phyllosphere > Phylloplane/Leaf | place: USA: Michigan... | reverse complement strand
GACTGCCGCAGCAGGGCGGGGGTGAGGGCTTTCATAGAAAAAAAGAGGAGTAAGGATGAAAAAACAAGTCGGATAGGGGCCGCTGGCCCCTAGGCCGGGCCGGGGGCACGGGCCGCCAGCACGCGGGCACTGCTAGCGTGGGCCGGGGCAGCCGGGGTAGCAAGGGCTTCGTCGGGCAGCTCGCTGCCCTCGTCAGGCATAGGGACCTCGGCCGAGAGGTCGCTGGGCGTGGTATCTTCTTCACCAGCTGCGTATTTGGCCGCGTCGGGCGGAGTATTAGTCGGGTCGTCCCGAAGTCCCGGCGCGCCGTCCCGAAGTCCCGGCGTGCCGTCCCGAAGTCCCGGCGTGCCGTCCCGAAGTCCCGGCGTGCCGTCCCGAAGTCCCGGCATGGTGTCAAAAGCTTGCTCGCTGGTTAGTAAAGTGTCCGTCGGCTCCTCATTTGGTACCGCCAGGTTGACCGGGGCATTGGGCTCGGGGGGCGGAAAGGCCGCGCTACCGGCCGGAAAGGCCGGGGCCACGGCCGGGGTGGCTGCTTCGGGGGCCGTAGGGGCGGCGGGTGGGGCTTTGTGCAGTTCGGCCAGGGTATTCTGCATGTGCTGCACCCAGCCGTCGAGGTTGCTTTGCAGCACCTGCTCGGTGTGGCTCACCAGCAGGTCGATGTTGGGTTGCCGCAGCTGGTCGTCGGGGCTGAGGGCGTGCCACCACGCCCGCACGTTGGCCAGGTCGGTGGCACTCTGGTTGTATTTAGTAAGCGTGCTCTCCGTCTGCCGGTAGCCGAGGTAGGCGCTGAGGGCGGCCACGCCCGCCGTGGTCAGGGCTATCCACACCTGCTGCCCCACGGCCGCCAGGTAGGTGCCCACGCCCCCCACCCCAAAAGTGAGCCAGGCCACGAGCCGCAGCTGGGCTTCGAGGCGCACGGCCTTGCGGCGGTAATACGCGAGCTGGTCGTCGAGGCGCACCTGCACGTAGCGCCCGGCGGGTAGCCAGCTCAGCCCATCGTCGGGCGGGGTGCCCCCGGTGGCGGGCGGCAGGCCCGCGCCGCCGGGCGGGGCCACTAGCGCCGAGGTATTGACCTCGGTGCGCATGGTGCGGCGGGTAATCTCCTCCACGCGGCGCGTGAGCAGGGTTTCGGGGGCCTCCTGGTACTGCCCGGTGCGGGTGCGGTAGCCGTACAGCTCGCGCTTGATGGCCTCGGCGCCGCCCCGCAGCAGCAGCCACTTGGTACCGGCCTTAAAGCGGCTGGCCGCCGCCACCAGCACCGTGAGCACTATCGGAATGACGAGCAGCGCCTGGTGCAGCCCCCACCACCCGTAGGTGCCGGCGGCCCACAGCGCGGCGGCGGGGCGCAGCTCGGCGGTGCCCGGCAGCTTGGGCGCATACAGCTGCTGCACGATGGCCAGCCCCGCGCCCGCCAGCCCCAGCCAAATGAGGCCCTGCTGCAAGCGGTCGAAGCGCCGCTGCTGCACGTTGGCATTGTGGTCGTACTCGGCAAAGGTGGCCCAGGCCTGCACCAGCCCACTGGCGGCCCCCAGCTGCCGCACCAAGTGCTGGCCCAGGCCCTGCGCCGAGCCGCCCAGGTCATAAAAGCTGAGGGTGCCCTCGGCCAGGATTTCGGCCAGCACCGGGTCGTCGGGCGGGGCCTCGCGGGTGGGCCAGGCGGCGGCCAGCGCATCGGCCACCCCGCCCGTGCCCGCCAGCACCAGCAGCGGCAGGCGCAGGCGCACGGCCCGCAGCACCTCGCGCAGGGCCACGGCGCCGCCGCCCACCACCAGCCCCAGGGCCGGGGTGCCGCCGGCCTCGGGGCCGCGCAGCGCCGCCAGCAGCCCGAACAGCAGGGGCGTTTCGGCGCCCCAGTAGTCGCCCTCGGTCAGCACAAAGTGCGAGTGGTGGGGCTCTAGCGCCGGCCCGCCGGGCGCCTGGCCGGGGGGGGGCACCAGCGCGGCCGGGGCCACGCCCACCAGCGGCGTGCGCTGGCCCCGGCTGGCCACGCCCTGCCCCATAAGGGCCATCACGCCGGCATCGGTGCCGCCGTCCAAAACCACGGCCCCCGTGTCGAGGGCCGCCCGCGCAATGCCCCGGCCAAAAAACTGGCGCAGGCGGGGCAGCCGGGCCGTATCGAGGCCGTCGGCCCCGCCCAGTAGCAGTAGCACGGCCTGGTGCGGGGGCAGGGCCAGGGCGGGCAGCACCTCGGCCGCCGTGGCGCCGGGGCCGGCCACTACGGCGCGGGCCACCACGCCCTGGCCCAGGTCAATCGTCGTTTGTTGCATAGCAGGCACCGCAGGGGGCAGGAGGGTGAAGAGTAAAGAGTTAGCAGTTAGGAGTTAGGGGCAGCGGGTGGCGGTCAAGCGAAAAAGGGTCAGCCCCTTCCCCCCAACTCTTCACTCCCAGCGCTTCACTCTTCACTGACCCTATGCCGTGTAGGCGGCCTGGGTGCGGCGCAGCCAGCTGGTGAGAAACCGCTGCATGGTGGCATCGGTGCGCAGGCGCAGCTCTTGCTGAAAAAAGCGGTGCCAGGGCGCGAGCGCCCGCGCCTCGGCCGGGGTGTAGCTGCCGGCCCGGTACTGGTAAAAGGCCTGGCGCATGGCCACGAAGCGCTGGTAGAAAGCCTCGTGGTTCACCCCGTTGAGCGCCGCGATGGTGCGCGGGCCTATTTTACCATTTACCACCATGCCCGCCGCCCCAAACTCGCTGCCCAGCAGGTATTGCAGCATCTTGGCGGGGCGGCTGGGGCCGGCATTCACCCCGTGGTCGGCCAGCTGCTCGGCCAGGCACTGGCACTGCACCTCATCGAGGCACAGCGGGTTCCAGTACGCGGCTTTGTAAAAGGTATGGATGGAGGCCGCCATGGCCGCATCTACTTGCAGCACCTTGCCCAGGGCGGCCCAGCTAGCGCGGGGCACGGGGCTGCTGAGGCCCAGGCGGGCCTTCACGGCATCGAGGGCGGCCCAGCCGCTCCACTGCGGGTTGGCGGCGCGGGCAATGCCGCGGTAGGTTTCGCCGCCGGGGTCTTGCAGGTCGTGGCAGTAGCCCCCCTCATTGGCGAGCAGGGTAGGGAAGTACTTGGTAAAATCAGCCATGGCAAGGGTGGGTTTGGAGGTGCTGACTGGTAGGGTGTTTAGCTAGCAATCGAATCAAAAAAGGCCTTTTATAAAGTCGGCCAAACCGGCCAGGTCTTTTAGGCCGAAACCAAAGGCATCCTTGATGTAGTCAAGCAACTCCTTAAAGCCGTAGCCGGCGGATTGCAGCGCGCGGGCCACGTCCTGGTAGCCCAGCTTACAGTTGTCTTTCAGTAAGTTGCCAATATCCTGGATGCCGTAGCCGGCCGCCCTGAGCGCGGCGGCCAGCTGGTCGTTGTTGACCTGGTACACCCGTTGCAGCGTGTTCTTGAGCTGGTCGATGGGGAAGGTTTTCAGCAGCGCCGCTGCTTGCTTGTAGTCCGTGACACTGAATGTATTGCGCAGTACACTGCCGATATCATCGAGACCATAGCCCACGGGGGCCAGCACGCCCACAATATTGTTTTTGGTGAGGTCGTAAGTCGTGCGCAGGGCCTGGGTAAGCTGGTCGGCGGTGGCGCGCGGCGGCCCCGGTATTCTGATGCCACCCGAAAAGACGTTTACAAGCTGCCGGCCCACGTTGCCCAGCAGCAGGCCGGCCTCGGCGGGGTCCAGCACGCCGTATGCCCGGTTGAGCGCGCCGCCGATTTCCGCGAGCGGGTAGCCAGCCTTATCGAGCAGGTCGCCGATATCCGCCTTGGCAACGCCGTAGGCGGCTTTCAGGCCCTGGGCGGCCTGGTGGGCGGGGTAGCTGGCAGCGGCGTAGGCCGCCGCCGCCAGCTCCTTCGACAAGCCATAGTACTCTTTCAGAACCTGCCCGACTTCCTGGCCGACGACCAGCAGGTTTTTGGCCACCGCCTCCAGCCAGGCACCCGCCTCCTTGAGCAGGCTTAGGAGCTGGGCGGCCAGCGCGCTCACTACCTGCTGCTGAATGCTGGGCAAGGAGGGCGACTCGACGTTCAGCGCTAGTTGCTGCAAGCTCAGGGTGCGGCCCAGGGCCTGCACGTCGGCGCTGAGCGTAGCCGTGGTGCGCACCGTGGCCGGCGCGTTTGCGCCGGGCTGCACCCGCAGCTCAAACTGGCCCTGCACGCCGGTGCTCAGGCGTACGTTGCCTAGCGGCCCCAAGTCGATGTCCAGGCCGTCGGCCCCCAGCAGCAGCCCGCCGCCCACGCGCAGGTTGCTCGGGTCGCGGCAGCTGCCCTTGAGGCTGGCCGTAATGCCGGGATACAGGGTGCCGATGAGCTCAAAGGCAATGCCGCCGCTGGAAACGCTGGCGTAGATGCCGCGCTTCACGGCCAGAAAAGTCAGCTGCCCATCGAGCAAAAAATGCGGCTTCCAGGCGCTGGCCGGCAGCAGGGCCTGGGCTACCTGGTCGAAGGCGGCCTGCGCCTGCGCCAGGGCGGCGGTGGCCCGGTCGAGGGCGGCCTGCGCCTGGGTGGCATTGGCCTGCGCCTGCGCCTGGGCCACCTGGTCGCGCGCGGCCTGCATCTGCTGCTGCTGCGCCTTCCATATAGACTGCGCGCCCGCCGGCGCCTGGCTGGTGGCGGCCTGGGTGGTGCGGCCCTGGGCCGCAGCGGTGGCGCTTCGCAGCGCCTGCAGTGCCGCTTGGCGGGCCGCCTGGGCCTGCTGCACGGCCAGGGCCAGGGGGGGCAGCTGGTTTTGCAGCTGCGCCTGGCTGGCGGGCTGCGGCTGCCCATACGTGGCCAGCGAGAGGTGCGCCCCTTTTTGCGGGTCCGACGTGGCCGTGAGGCTGAACAGGTCTGGGGCGCCAAGCACGAGGGGGCTCAGGTAGCCCTCCGCCAGCAGGCCCTCGGTGAGCGAGGCCCGGATGTTGGCCAGGGCCTCGAAGCCGAGAAACTGGAGCTTGGCATTGAAAAACAGGCCCTGGGCAAACGTCAGGTTGCCGAGCTGGGTATCCTGCGGGGCGAAGTAAAACTGGGGGTTCAGGCTGACGGTGAGGATGCCGTTCTTTTTGGAGAGCTCGTAATGCACAGGCGGCGCGAGGCTCATATCCGTCAGAAACCAGGTGCTGCCCCCGCTACCAGCCTTCAGCAGGGTTTTGGCTACATCGCGGGTCATGGGCTGCTTAGGCGGCAGCAGGGGGTTGGCGGCGGCGGCCAGCTTATTGAGCTGGCGCGCCTTTAAACTATCGGTCAGCGCGTTATCATCGTCCTTGAGCTCGATGGAACGGGTGCCGGTTAGCGTTACCTTATCCAGCACGCCCCGTAGCTCGGGCGGCACCGGCGCCTGGGGCGTAAAGTTGCGTAGCACGTCGTAGAGGTTCAGGTTGCTGACCGAGCCGGCCAGCATACTGCGCGAGGGGTTGGTGCTGTCGAAAAACGCGGCCACCGACGATTGAAAATCCTTAACGTTCAGCGCACCGGCCAAGCCCAGGCTGGGTATGCCTTCCACGCTTAGCCCCACTACCAGGGCCGGGTTGGAAAGCTTGAGGGGCAGCGGCTCAAACGCAACCGTGCCCTGCATCGAGCCGCTGAGCAGCGCCCCGGCCGGCAGAAACTCGGCCGCCACCGCAAAAGTCACGTCCTCGCGCTGCAGCTTGGTCGTCATCGTGCCGGTGAGAAACAGCTCGGCCTTGCTGGCTTTAAGCCGAAAGCCAAAATTGCCACTGAACGTGAGCGGATTACTGCTTTTTTGGTTGAAGGCAAAGCTAACTCCCGTCTGCATACTGCCCCCCGTCAGCGTTGGGTCGAGCTGCAGCAGCACGGCTAGCTGCGTCGATAGGGCCGGTAGTAGCCGGCGCAGCATTTTCTGGTTAGGGCTGGCCGCCAGCTCCCAGCTGGCGTAGGCCGTCAGGCCCTGCAGCAGCCCGCCGCTCAGGGCCAGCGAATTGCCGCTGGGGGCCAGGCCGGTGAGCGCAAAGCCAGTATCGGCGTAGGAACTGTACACCAGCAGCATCGCGTCGAGGTCGCAGAGCTGCATGGTATCCTTCAGCGCCGCCGGCAGGCCGGTCGATTTTTTGTCGAGGCCCAGGCCCAGCGCTACGCCGCTGGCCTTTATCAGTAGCAGCAGCCCCACGCCGCCTACCGTGCCGGTAGCCGTGAAGGCTAGGCCCCCGGCTTCGCGGCCGATGGTTACCTGGCCGTTGTCGAAGGGCAGGTCAAAAATGCTTAAATCGGGCAGCTCGTGCTGGGCCACGGCGCGCACCAGCCCGCGCGGCGTGGTGGGCGGCAGCGTCGCCCCGAGGCAAATGCCGCCCGCTGTGTCGCCGTTCAGAGTCAGGGCCAGGGTCAGGGCGTCGCCGAGGGCCAGCTCGCCGCTAAGGCTGCTGGTTGCGCCGCCGTTGAGCGCGCACGTGGTCAGCAGCTTTGCGTTGGCCAGCTGCAGGCGGGTCGGGCCCAGGTCCAGGGGCCAGGCTGCTGGCAGCTCGGCTTCCAGTTGGAGCTTGCCAGTGGTCGGCTCCACGGTGGCGCGCAGCGCGATGGGCAGGTTAAGCTGGTTCAGCACGCCGCGCACGCCCACCGTATTGAGCGCGGTATCCGACGTGCGGGTAACATTGCTGAGGGTGATGGGGCCCCCAGCCAGCAGGCTTAGCGGCGCGGCCAGCGCCGCACCCGGCCCGGTGCCGGCGCTTAGGTTTAGGGTGTCGTCGGGGGCGGCCACCAGCAAAGTGGCCAGGTCCATTGTTTCCATAGAAAAAGAAGAAAGAGTGAAGGCTTGAAAATGCTGTTAGTCAGTTATTTTATGATAACATATACCACAGGCACTTTCAGAACAAATATATAAGCAAGTATCTGTTTATTGTTCTAGTTGGGCTTAAAAAAATAATATATTTCGGTGTGCTTTGAATAAGCGCAGCACTAGCCGCTAGTTGCACGTGGGAGCTACCTAGCACCGGGCCGTGCCCACGCCCGTAGCCTGCGGCGTGCAACCCGCCGGCCCCGGCCGGTGTCTGTTAGGCAGAAGGTTTGGGGCCCGCCCCCGACCTTTGCGCCTCGCCCAGTTGACCTTGCGTATGGAAGCCGTAGCCTATATCGACATCAATGCCCCGCTGGTAGAGCGGTGCCGCCTCAACGACCGCCAGGCCCAGGCCGAGCTATACCGGCGCTACGCCAAGGCCATGTTCAACGCCGCCCTGCGCATTACGGGCGACTACGCCGAGGCCGAGGACGTGCTGCAAGAGTCCTTCCTGAGCGCCTTTCGGGAGCTGAGCAGCTACAAGGGCGACTCGTCGTTCGGAGCCTGGCTCAAGCGCATCGTGGTAAACAAGAGTATTAACTGCCTGCGGCAGCGTCGCTTGCAGCTGGTGCCCCTCGAAGACTTTCACCACGATGCCCCCGCCGAGCCCGCCGCCCCGCCCACCGGCGAGGAGGCCGACGAGCAGCAATACCGCGCCGATGTGCTGCGGCGCTGCATCCAGGAGCTGCCCGATGGCTACCGCGTGGTGCTCTCGCTGTACCTGCTCGAAGGCTACGACCACCTCGAAATTGCCGGCATTTTGGGCATCACCGAGTCCACGTCCAAGTCTCAGTACAGCCGCGCCCGCACCCGGCTGCGCGAACTGGCCCAGCAGCGCGGCCTGAGCTAAGGCTACAAGTAAAACTTATTGACTACTACCGCTTTTCAACTTTCTCCCTTCTTCCCTGTCGGCCTCCGCGCCTCGGCACCGTATTAGCCTGAGATAAAAAGCCCTCGCGCCGCCAGATTTTTAGCCGCTATCCACCATGGACTATACCAAGCAAGACCGCCTCGAAACCTTCGTGGAGCGCCACCGGGCCGACTTCGACCTGCACGAGCCGCGCCCCGACCTGTGGGCCGCGCTGGAGCAGCAGCTGCACGGCGAAGCCGCGCCCGCCCCACTGATGAGCATCGTGGCCGCCGACAACGAACCCGCGCCAATGGGCCGCCAGTTGCCTTTCAGCCGGCCGGCCCCAGCGGCTGCCCCCGCCTCGCGCCGCGCCTGGCGCGAGCACTACAGCCTGGCCGCTGCGCTGGTAGTGCTGCTGCTGGCCGCCGGGCTGGGCGAGCTCTGGAAATCGGGCCGCGTGGCGGCCGAGCGCGGCGCGGTAAGCCAAGCTGCCCCCGCCCGCCCGGCCGACGAGGCCCTCTACCTCGCGCCCACCGGCGAGCTCACGCCGAGCCCCGTGGGCCAGAACCTGAATGCCCGCCTCGACACCGCCGTGCGCGGCATGGAAACCTACTACGTGAGCCAGCTCGCCGACCGCAAGGCCGAGCTCAGCCAGCTGGCCCCCGAAGACGCGGCCGAGTGGGGCCGCGAGCTGGTGGACCTCGACACCCTCTACCAGCGCCTTAAGCGCGAGCTGCCCCGCCACCCGCAGCCCGAGGTAGTGCTCACGGCCATGAACAAAAACCTGCAAATCCGGCTCGATATCCTGGACCGGCAGCTCGAGCTGCGCGACCCCGCCCAAACGGCCCTGGCCCGCGAAAACCGTAGCGAGTACGCCTTGGCCGACAGCCGGCAGTTTTCGGAAGCTGCGCTGCGCCATGACCGCTAGCCGCCGCCTGCTCGCGGGCCTGCTGCTGGGCTGGCTGGTGGCCGGCCCGCTGGCCGCCTACCCGGCCGCGTGGGCCGGGGCCGGCCGCGCCGGGCAAACGCCCGCGCAAGACGGCCCCGCCCAAACCAACCAAAACCCCAATGACGGCCCCGACGGCGACCCGGCCGTGCCGCCCGTAGAGCAGCGCCGCCGCCTCAGCCGCCGCTTTGCGCTGGGTAAGGCCGGCCGCTCGTTTGCGCTGGACACGCGCTACGGCCGGGTGCAGATTAATGCCTGGAATAAGAACGAAATCAAGGTAGAAACCGAGCTGGTGGCGCGGGCCGAAACGCCCGAGGCCGCCACCCAGCTGCTGGGCGCGCTCGGGGTGCAGTACCTCGACTACGACGCCAGCACGGGTGGCGTCAGCGTGAGCTCGCAGTACGGCCCGGCGCTGCGGGGCAAGTGCGGCGGCGGCCGCCGCTACGAGGTCAACTACGTCATCTGGCTGCCGCGCACCACGCCGCTGCGAGTGGCCGCTGCCTTCGCCGACGTGGCGCTGGTGGGCGAATGGCAGGGCAACACCCAGCTGGCCGTGGACTACGGCACGCTGCGCACCGGGCGGCTCAATGGCGCGCGCAACGTGGTACGCATCGCCAACGGCGACGCGACCATTCCGGCCGTGAAGCAGGCCACCTGCGAGGCCAGCTACGCCAAGCTGCGCCTAGGCGAGGGCGAGCGCGTGGAGCTGCGCAGCAACTACTCGGACATCGACATGGGCACCGTGCGCGACCTGACGGTGCACAGCAAGTACGGCGACGTGGCCCTGGGCCGCGTGCGCAACCTGCGCGGCTCGTCGGGCTACTCGCGCTTTAGTGTGGAGCAGCTGAGCGAGGGCCTCGACATGGCCGTGCGCTACTGCCCCGATTTTGAGGTGCGTGACATGGGCGCCAACTTCCGACAGATAACCCTGGATGGTGGTTTCAGCACCATCCGGCTGGGTTTTGCCGAAGAAACGCCGAGCTTTCAGTTCGACGTGAGCACCGAGCAGGGACAGCTGCTGGTCGATAAAAAGCTGGTACGCGTGCTGTCTACGGGCGAGAGCCCGCAGGGCGTGGCCGACGTGCTGGGCGTGTACGGCGGCCGGGTGCCCGCGCGGGGCGCGGGCAGCGTCAACATCAAGGTGCGCTACGGCACGGTGCGGTTCAGCAAGTAGGCGCGGCCTACCTTGCGGGCCATGCGCGCTGTTTTTTTCTTGCTTTTACTGGGGCTGCTCGGCGGCCCGCCGGCCATGGCCCAAACCTCTCCTGCCCACACCTCGGCCACGCGGGCGCACGCGCTGCGCCTGCGCCCCGGCGACGACCTGCGCGATGCGCTGCTGGCCTACACCGCCGCGCACCACCTAAAAGCCGGCGCAGTGCTCACCTGCGTGGGCAGCCTCACGGTAGCCACGCTGCGCCTGGCCAACCAGGAAGGGCCGACCGAGTACCACGGCCATTTCGAGATAGTGTCGCTGGTGGGCACGCTCTCGAGCACGGGCGGCTCGCACCTGCATTTGTCCATTGCCGACAGCACGGGGCGCACCCTGGGCGGGCACTTGCTGGCTGGCTGCCGCGTGTATACCACCGCCGAAATCGTGCTGGCCGAACTGCCCGAGCTGGAGTTTGGGCGCGAAACCGACCCAACGTTTGGGTACAAGGAGTTGGTCGTGAAGCCCAAAAGGTAGGTTCTGGCGCGGGCCTGCGGCCAAACCTACCTGCACTCTCCCGCTGGCTGGGGCCGTGGGGCGTTAGCGGTCAGCTTAGTAAGCGGGCCGCGCGCGCAGGGCTGGAGCCGGACTGCACGCTGGGCGGCCGCCCAGCGCACCAACGCAAAGTATCTGGCTAGCTGCCAGTGATGCCGGCGTACCGGCCAGCTACCGGGGCCGGCACCTTCGGCCCCGATGAACGGGACGTGAAGCAAGCGCGGGGCTGCTAACGGCGTTCGGAGCGCCCGGCTAATAGGAAAGGCATTTTTTTGGTGAGAAACAGGTGAGGGCAGGTAGGCTTCTGCCTGAGCGTCTGGCATTTTTGTAGCCCCTTCATCCGAAGGCCATTCAGACTCCTTTTTCCCACCCCTCTTCCTATGAAGAAAATCTACTGCTTTGGCGGCGGCCTCGTGCTGCTGCTGTGGCTGTGGGCTGGCGCGGCGCTGGCCCAGTCCAAGCCCCCGGTTACCATTACGGGTAAGATAACGGCCGCCAAAACCAACGAAACCCTGCCCGGCGTGACGGTGCTGCTGAAAGGCACTACCAACGGCACCGCCACCGGCGCCGACGGCAGCTACTCGCTGAGCGTGCCGGGCGGCGAGGGCACGCTCATTTTCTCCTTCGTGGGCTACGTGAAGCGCGAGATTCCGCTCAGCGGCAAAACCAGCGTCAGCCTCAGCCTCGACCCCGACGATAACGCGCTGGAGGACGTAGTGGTAGTGGGCTACGGCACCCAAAAGGCCGGCAACGTGACCGGTGCGGTGGCGGGCATCACGGCC
>Ga0182232_1000409_pt1 | contig 11053 bp, 10 predicted proteins | sample G6R1MG_30_FD_155484 | JGI IMG/M metagenome (GOLD analysis project Ga0182232, IMG submission 155484) | Phyllosphere microbial comminities from miscanthus, Michigan, USA - G6R3_NF_07NOV2016_LD2 MG | ecosystem: Host-associated > Plants > Phyllosphere > Phylloplane/Leaf | place: USA: Michigan... | reverse complement strand
GACCCTGGAGATGATGATCCTGCAGGCGCAGGCGGTGATCCGCGGCACCGCCAAGGCGCTGGTGGTGGTCGACATGCCGTTCGGCTCCTACGAGGCGAGCCGGGAGCAGGCCTTCCTCAACGCCTCCCGGGTGCTCAAGGAGACCGGGGCGGGGGCGATCAAGATGGAGGGCGGGGCCCATTTCGCCGAGACCGTGGCCTTCCTGGTCCAGCGCGGCGTGCCGGTGATGGGCCATATCGGCCTCACCCCGCAGGCGGTGAACACGATGGGCGGGTTCAAGGTCCAGGGCCGGGCGCCGGACGACGAGCGCCGCCTCCTGGAGGACGCGCGGGCGATCTCCGAGGCCGGCGCCTTCGCGATCGTGCTGGAGGGCATCGTCGAGCCGGTGGCGCGGGCGATCGCGACGTCGCCCCAGGTCACCGCCGCAACGATCGGCATCGGCGCCTCGGCGGTCTGCGACGGGCAGATCCTGGTGCTGGAAGACATGCTCGGCCTCTCTGAGAAGACGCCGAAATTCGTGCGCCAGTTCGGCTCGCTCCGGGCCCATATCGAGGACGCCGTGAAGGCCTACGCGGACGCGGTGCGGGCCGGGCGGTTCCCCGCCGACGACCACACCTACGGGTAGGGGCGGGACCTACGCTGCCTGCCCGGTCGCGGCCTTATCGGGCAGCAGCGCCATAAGGGCGCGCAGGGCCGCGCTGGCTTCCCCCGACCAGACCAGGCGGGTGCGGTTGCGGCGCAGGTGCGGCGGCAGCGGATGGCGCTCCACCGCCGTGCTCATCACCGCGTGGTCGAGCACCTCCGCCGGCACGATGGCCATGCCGGTGCCGGCCGCCACGCAGGCCACGATGGCGTGATACGAGCTCATCTCCAGAACCCGGTCGTAGGACGCGCCCTCTTCGGCCAGCCACTCGATCAGGCGCTGGCGGTACGAGCAGCCGTGCGGAAACGCCACCAGGGTCCGTCGGCCGGACCCGAGCCCGTTCCGGCCGGTGATCAGCACCAGCTCCTCGTCGAAGGCCGGCACCGACGACAGGCTCGCGCGATCGAACGGCTCGGAGACGAAGGCCGCCTCGATCGCGAAGCGCTCCAGCTGCCGGAGCATGGCGCGGGTCGTGCCGGTCTGCAGCTCGATCGTGACGTCGGGGAACTGCGCGTGGAAGGCCGACAGGATCGGCGGCAGCCGCGCGCCCGCCGCGCTCTCCAGCGAGCCCAGCCGCAGGACGCCGCGGACCACGCCGCTGCGCAGCTCCTGCTCAGCCAGATCGGCCATCTGCAGCAGCGCCTCGGCATGGCCCAGGAGGGTGCGCCCGGCCTCGGTGAGGGTCAGGCCACGGCCCTCGCGGCGGAACAGGGCCACGCCCAGCCGCGCCTCGAACTGCTTGATCCGGGTCGTCACGTTGGACGGGACCCGGTGCAGCATCGCCGCCGCCCGCGTGACCCCGCCTTCCCGGACCACGCAGCGGAAGATGTCGAGGTCGTCGAGATCCATCGTTCTCATCGAGAGAACCGTACGTCACAAAAATTCATTTTCCAAGAATGGCGGGCGGGTGTTCAAAGGGTGCTGACATGAGCACGCGCCCGCACGCCCCGACCGATTCCGAACGCACGCCCTGGCCGGTGGTCGGCAGCGGCCTCGTCGCCCTCGCGGTGGCGATGGGGATCGGCCGGTTCGCGTTCACGCCCCTGATGCCGCTGATGATGCGCGACGGCACTCTCACGGCCGCCGCGGGGGCGGAATGGGCTTCGGCTAACTATGTCGGGTATCTGGTCGGCGCCCTGACGGCGTCGTGGTTCGCCCGCGATCCGCGTCGGGGGCTCCTCCTGAGCCTGGCCGGCGTGGCGCTCACGACGGTGGCGATGGCGGCGGTCAATCATGACGGGCCGGCCGGTGCCGGGATCGGATTGCGGGCGCTGGCCGGGGTGTTCAGCGCCTGGGCCCTGGTCTGCGCGAGCGGCTGGTGCCTGGCCGAGCTGGCCCGGCGTGGCGTCGCGCAGCGCGGCGCCTGGATCTACACCGGCGTCGGCTTAGGCATCGCGCTCGCCGGCATGCTGGCTTGGCTCGGCGGCCTCCAGCCGGCGGCCCGGTTGTGGCTCGATCTCGGCCTGGTCGCGGGGCTCGGCGCGCTGCTGGTCTGGTTCCTGTCGCGGGGGCAGGGCACGGCCTCGGCCGGGATCGGGGAGCGCGAGGCCACCGCCGTCGTCCGACGCCCCCGGAACGGCCAGACGGCCCTGGTCCTGTGCTACGGCATCTTCGGGTTCGGCTACATCGTGCCGGCGACGTTCCTGCCCGCCATGGCCCGCGAACTGGCCTCCGACCCAAAAGTGTTCGGCCTGACCTGGCCGCTGTTCGGCCTGGCCGCCGCCCTGTCGGTCGCGGCCGTGGCCCGCTGGCTCACACAGGTGCCGCGCCGGCGCCTCTGGGCGGGGGCGCAGGGCGTCATGGCGCTCGGCACCGGCCTGCCCCTAGCCGCCCACACCCTCTGGGCGGTCGCGGCCTCGGCAATCCTGGTGGGCGGCACCTTCATGGTCGCCACCATGGCGGGCCTGCAACTGGCCCGCGAGGCGCGGCCCGACAACCCGACGCCGCTCCTCGCCCGCATGACCGCCGCCTTCGCGGCCGGACAGATCGTCGGCCCCGTTCTAGTGCGCCTTCTCGGCCCCGGCCGCCGGGCCGGCTGGGACGCGCTGGACTGCACCGGCGCCGTCGCGACCGTGCTGCTGGTGTTGACGGCGGTCTGGCTGTGGCGCGGCGCGCGACCTTCTGCGAAGAGCCCTACGATGTTCAAACCTCGTCCTCTGTGAAGCGCGACGCGCGCTCCTCAGCCTTTTGGGCTTGCGGATTCACACATCGCATCGGCCGAAGACACGGGAGATACCGCGGCTCTCCCTCCCCCCCTCTGCGGGGGAGGGTGGCCCTCGAAGGGGGTCGGGAGAGGGGAGCAACGGCGCAGAACAGGGCTTCGCCCGTCATGCCGGTCACGCCCTTTCCTGAAACCAGGTTCCCCTCTCCCGACCCCTGCTGACGCAGGGGCCACCCTCCCCCGCAGAGGGGGAGGGAAGGCGCGCTTGGGGTTGGCCTTGGCCCTCATCTGGCAGCGATGCGTGAATGTCGTAGCCCTTGTGGGAGGAGTTGGAGGTGGGGTGGTTCAGAAGGCACCACGGCGCCCCATCCTGCACCACCCTCAGCCCTGATCCATCCCCGCAAGGAGGAGAGGAAACGCGTTGCTTTTCAGAGGCTTGCTTCTGATTACGATACGGGCATTCGGGAGCCTGAAGCCCGTCTGACGTGGCGTCGAGGCAACATTGCCGACCCGGTGGCCCTCCGTGCGAACGCATCGAGCGCGGTGGATCACCCCACCCGCCGGGACGGCAGCCGCAGCCCGGGGGCCGGCCTTTCCAAAAGAACCTCCCGGCGGAAGCGCACCAGCCGGGCCGGGCGGCCGGCGGTGCCGCGGGTGAGGGCTTCAGTCTCCTCCACCAGCCCCTGCTGGGCGACGAGCCGGCGAAAGTTCTGCTTGTGCAGCTGCGTGCCCGAGAGCGCCTCGACGGTGCGCTGGAGCTGGAGCAGCGTGAAGGCCGGGGGCATCAGCTCGAACACAACGGGGCGGTACTTGATCTTGCCGCGCAGGCGGCCGATCGCCGTGGCGAGCACCCGGCGATGGTCGAAGGCCATGGGTACGCCGGTGGGATCGTTCGGCACCGCCGGGCCGGCATTGCCCCGCGCCTCCGGGATCAGGCCGGCCTCGAACAGCAATTCGTAGCGCTCCAGCACCCGCTCCTCGTTCCAGGTGCCGCCGTTCATCCCGAAGGTGAGGCCGAGGCGGTCGAGGCGGCGGGTCCGGATGGCGCAATCCGCGGGCTCGGCCGCCCAGGCCGCGAGCCGCCCTTCGATCGCGTCGAGCTGGGGCGGGCGGCCGTTGCGGAAATCCTCGTACGGGAGGTAGCGGTACCAGTTGTGCCACGCCGCCTCGGCGAGGCCGGCCGGGCGCTCCTCGCGGACCAGGGCGAGATAGGCCACCGACAGCGCGTGCGCCTCCGGCGCCTCGTCCCCGCCGGAGCGGTCGCGGTCGCCGAAGGTGTAGAGCTGCTCGACATAGCCGAGGCGCTGGTGCGTCTGCCGCTCGACCCAGGCGCGCAGGCCGCGCTCCAGGGTGGCGTGCTCGGGCACGAGCGGCCCGGCCGGCAGGCCATCGCCGCGGCCCGGCGCCTGGTCCGGGACCCGGATGGTCAGGGCGCGCGGCTCCCCCTTGGTCGCCGCGACGATCACCGCGACGAGGCCCACGGAGGAGCGCTCCGGCAGGGCCTGTACCCCGCCCGCACCCGTCTGCGCCGCGCCGACCGTCATCGCCCCTCGAAACCCTCTCCCGCCGGGCGCGGGATTCGTTCAGACCGGATCCGTCCCTATAGGGGGACAGGATCGCCCCGCGTCAACGCGGCCGTGTGACCGGACGGGTTGCCAAGCCGGCGACCGCTGCCCAAACAGGGCCGCCGGAGATGTGCCGGCGCGGGGCCGATTCCGGCGAGGGGCAGGCGACCACGATGGCAGCGAGCGCGACCTCCGCGACGGCCGGGAGCCGGCCCGTCGACCTGCGGCTCTACGGCCTCCTCGATGTCGGCGTCTGCGGCGCGGACGGAGACCATCTGGCCCGGCTCGCCGCCGACGCGGTGACGGGGGGCGCCACCCTGCTCCAGGTCCGCGAGAAGGACATCCCGGATGCCCGCGCGGCGCTGGCGCGGATCCGGGCGATCCAGGCTGCCGTGGGGGGCCGGGTGCCGGTCCTGGTCAACGACCGGGTCGACCTCGCTTTGGCCGCGGGGGCGGACGGGGTGCATCTCGGCCAGAGCGACCTCCACCCGGCCGAGGCGCGCCGCCTCCTGGGGGAGGGGGCGATCATCGGGTTGACCGTGAAGAATGCCGCCCAGGCCGACGAGCTGTACCGGCTCCCGGTCGATTACGCCTGCATCGGCGGCGTGTTCGCCACCACCAGCAAGGACAATCCCGACCCGCCGGTCGGCCTCGACGGCTTCTCGCGCATCGCCTTCCGGGCCCGGCTCGCCCGGGGCGCGGGCCTGCCGATCGGCGCCATCGCGGGGATCGGCCTGCACAACGCCGCCCCGGTGATCGCCGCGGGGGCGGACGGCGTCGCGGTGATCACCGCCCTGTTCGGGACCGAGCCGGTACGCCAGCGTGCCCGGGAGCTGCGCGCGGCGATCGACGCCGCGCTGACGGCGCGGGGAGCCGCCCGATGAGCGGCGCCAGCCCCATCGCGGTCACCATCGCGGGATCGGATTCCGGCGGCGGCGCCGGCATCCAGGCCGATCTCAAGACCTTCTCGGCGCTCGGTGTCTACGGCGCCAGCGTGATCACGGCGCTCACCGCCCAGAACACCCGCGGCGTCCAGGGCATCCACGACGTGCCGGCGGCGTTTGTCGCCCGGCAGATCGACAGCGTCTTCTCCGACCTCGCGGTCGACGCCGTGAAGATCGGCATGCTGTCGCAGATCGCGGTGATCGAAGCGGTCGCCGACGGGCTGGCACGGCAGGCGAAGACGATCCCGGTGGTCCTCGACCCCGTGATGGTCGCCACCAGCGGCGACCGGCTGATCTCGGAGGATGCCGTGGCGGCGCTCCGGGACCGGCTGCTCGGGCGCGCCGACCTGATCACCCCCAACCTGCCGGAGGCGGCGGTGCTGCTCGGCGAGGCGGTCGCCGAGGATGAGGCGGGAGCGGCCGCCCAGGCTCGGCGGCTGGTGGCGCTCGGTGCCCGGGCCGTGCTGATCAAGGGCGGCCACGGGACCGGCGCCCTAAGCGTCGACCACCTCGTGACCGCCGCGGGTCACGCGCAGACCTTCGCGGCCCCGCGCGTCGCCACCCGCAACACGCATGGCACCGGCTGCACTCTGTCCTCCGCGATCACGGCCGGGCTCGCCCGGGGCCTGACGGTGCCGGAGGCGGTGGCCGCCGCCAAGGATTACCTCACGGCGGCGCTCAACGCGGCGGATCGGCTCGCGATCGGCTCCGGCCACGGCCCGGTCCACCACTTTCACGCGATCTGGCACTAGCGTCCGGGGCACGCGCGCCTTGCGTCCGGCCGGCGATTGCGTTTGAAGAAGCGCACGATCGTTCGGATAACGGAACGGCCTAGGTGGACCGGTGACGATGCAGGATCAGGCGGAACGGCCCGACCGGGCGCGCGGACGCGACCTGCTGACCGGGGCGCAGGTGCTCTCCGGCCAGCTCGGCAAGACGATCCAGCGCCTGCGCAAGGCCTACAATCTCTCCCTGTCAGAGCTCGCCGAGCAATCGGGCGTGGCGAAGTCGATCATCAGCCAGATCGAGCGCAACGAGACCAACCCGACGCTGGCGACGATCTGGCGGCTGTCCCAGGCGCTCGACGTCTCGATCGACCGGGTCCTGGCGGCGGGCGACGAGGAGCCGTTCATCGAGAAGACCTCCCGGGCGGATACGCCGATCCTGGTCTCGGAGGACGGCAAGGTCCGGCTGGCGATCATCGGCTGGATCAAGACGATCGAGTGGCTGCAATGGTACGAGGTCACGGCCGATCTCGGCGGCGTCCTCGATTCGGACCCGCATCAGCGCGGCTCGGTGGAGTCGCTTTCGGTCGCCGAGGGCGCGTTCGAGGTCGAGATCGGCGGCAGCGTGCAGCGGGCCCGGGCGGGCGAGACCCTGCGCTACCGCTGCGACCGCCCCCACCTCGTGCGCTGCACCGAAGGCCCGGCCCGGGCCACCATGGTGGTGATCATGAAGGCGGCCGTGATGGAGTGAGGCGGGCGGGCACGCAAGCGCGTCGCCTCGTCCGGCGCGGGCATCATGTCGCCCGCAAATCTGTCTTCCCACGGACCGTGCACACCGGGTCCGACCGGGGCGCGGGACGAGACGGCCGTCTCCTCAGCAGGCGACGGCGTGCGACAGCGCGCGGTGGCGATAGTCGCGTGGGCTCAGGCCGTAGCGCTCCTTGAAGCGGCGGGAGAAGTGAGCCTGGCTGGCGAAGCCGCAACCATAGGCCAGGGTGCCGAGCGGCATGTGGAGGTATCCGGGATCGGTCAGGCAGTTGGCCGCAGCTTCCAACCGGCGCTGCCAGATCCAGTCGGAAATGTGCTGGCCGCGCTCGTGGAACAGTTCCTGGAGCCGCCGCAACGACACCCCGGTCGCGGCCGCGAGGTGGCGCGGATCCAGCGCCTGGTCGTGAAGGTTGGCCTCGACATAGGCCTTGGCGCGCTGGATCACGACGCTGCCGTGAACGGGCCGGGGCACCTCCCGCGCGAGGCGCTCGGCGAGGCTGGCGACGACGAGATCGATCCCCACCCCGGCCATGCGCTCGGCCACATGCGGCGGCAGCCGATCCTCCTCGCGCAGCAGGTTGGACAGGAACGAGCGGGCCAGGGTCGCCACCGGCAGATGACCCTCGACGGTCAGGCCGGCGAAGATCCGGGCCGACCCCAGCACCCCCTCCAGCCGCTCCCGCGGGATCGCGATGGCCAGCACCTCGCTGTACCCGCTGTGCTCGATCGTCCACGGCGTATTCGTGTCGCGGATCGCGAAGTCGCCGTTTGTGTCCGTGCTGGATCGATCGTTCTGGTCTGCGCGGACGGTCCCGGACAGGACCATGCTCATGAAGAGGTGATCGGTCTTGTGATTTTCGTGCCGGAGCGTTCGGGGCGTCGTCGAGGCCCTGAGATTGCGCAACGCGAACTTCGTGAAATCCAGACCGCCGATACTTGCACCGTCGATCGTGGCGTCAAATTGCCCCTCGCCCAGGCAGTCCTGCTCCATCGGGACGAGGCGGTCTTCGCAGACATCCCGCCAATGGCGAAATCGATCTTTCGGTCGAACCTCGTCCGTCGAAAAGATGGTCTGCATCGCGGCTGCGCTATGGCTGCAATTGCTGCAGGCTGCAACCGTCAATTTCTATCGACTCCGCATGGATACGATCGAAAGCAGCCCTGTGATCGGCTCGCTGCGAGAACGACCGGCGGCGCGAAAAGCCCCGATCCGATCCGCACGGACCTTCGGCCCCCGGACGGCGCGGATCCCGTCCGAGACCCGGCGCGCTCAGCGCCCGGTATTCACCCAGCGGACCACGTCGGCCAGCACGATGGTCAGCGCCCGGTCGAGGGCTTGGGCGCCGTTGCCGGCGTCGATCTTCGCCACCGGCACGCGGGCGGTGAAGATCCGGGCGGCGGTGACCTTGCCGGTGCCGTCGGCCACGAGCTTCAGCGACAGGTCGACCACCGCCTCCCCGGTCGTCGCCTGGATGTCGAAGGCGCGGATCTCGCTGATCAGCTGGTAATCGGCCACGACCTTGTCGCCGGGGCGGCTCACCGACCGGAGCCGACCGGAATTCTCCAGGCTCTGGAGGAGCCGGGTCTGGATCAGCCGCGGCAGCCGGTCGGCCCATTGGCCGCCACCCAGGAAGGCCAGGGCGCCGCCGGATTCGCGCACGATGATCCGGTCGGCCTCGAACGGCTGGATGCCCACCGGCTCCGAGACTGCGATCGAGCGGCCGGCCGCGACCGGGCGCCCAACCGGGGGCAGAGCCGCGAGATCGAAGGTCAGGGGCGTGGCGCCACCGCCGCAGCCACCCAGGAGGGCGGCGAGCAGCGCGGCGGCGAGGAGGTGGGACGAGCGGGCCATACGCACAACCTGAGAAACCCCGCCGACACGCGGCAGAGCTGAATAAGCTATGCCGCAGAAACTATCCCTCGCCTGTATCCGTGCCGTGCGCCGGGACACATCGACCCGGCGGCCAGTGATTTCACCGGCCGCCGTTGTATTCGGGCAACGACGGCTTGCCGCCGAAGATCACCTGGCTCGGATCGCGTTCCAGGCTGCGCACGGTCCGGTTCAGGGTGTTCAGCGTGCGCTGGCCGTCCCCCGACAGCGCCTCCACCTCCCGGCGGCCTGTACCGCTCAGGCGGCCGAAATTGGCCGAGATGCTGGCGGTGCGCTTGTCGAGGTTCTCCGACATGACGCGAAAGGCCTTGCCGGCGTCGCGCACCGAGACCGCGGCCGCACGGATCTCGGTGAACGTGCTGGAGCCCTCCTGGCCCGCGGCGGAGCCGAGGAAGCCCTGGGCTCCGTTCAGCACCGAGTCGATCTTGTCGGCCGAGGCGTTGAGCTTGGCCGCGAGCGAGCGGGCGTCGTGGACCGCCCCCTCGATGTCGGGGCTCGACTTGGACAGGGCCGCGGAGAAGCGGTCGGCATTGTCGATCACGTGGCCGAGCTTCACCCCGTCCACCGCCTTGACCAGGGTCGCGATGTTCGGGCCGGCATCGGCCAGCGTCTTCGAGAACGTCTCGACATTGGTGAGGGCCCGGTTGATCGCGCCCTCGTTGCCGGCCACGATCCGGTCGAGGCGGGCCAGCATGTCGTCGGCCCGCTGAGCCACCTGGCGGGCCAGCGCCATCATGTCCTGCATGTCGGAGGAATCGGCGAAGATCGTCGGCGGCTCGCCATTGGCCATCGGCGCGAGCACCGGCGCGTCGGCGTTGCCGCCCGACAGGGAGATCACCGAGACGCCGGTCAGCATTGCCGAATCGAGGCGGGCCCGGGTGTCGGCCCGGAGCGGCGTCGAGGGATCGACCTTGATCTGGGCCAGCACCCGGCGCGGATCCTGCGGGGCGAGGCGGATATCCGTCACCTCGCCGACCTTGATGCCGTTGAAGTTCACGCTCGAGCCGCGGGAGAGCCCGCCGACCGAGCCGGAGAACACGATGCGGACGATCTGGCTCACCTGCCGTGACGAGCCGCCGGAGAGCCACAGCACGGTGCCGAAGCCCGCCAGGATGACGGCGAGGGTGAAGGCCCCGATGAGGGCGTAGTTCGCGCGGGTTTCCATGCGGTCAGCCTGCGGTTCCGCTCGGCGAAACAAGTCCGGCCGAGCTGCGTGTCGCCGATCCCGGGAGGGACCGGGACGGGGTCAGGGGGAAGGGGCGGTCAGGCATGCGCCGGCGCCCCGGAGGTGATGGCGCGGGCCCGCTTGCCGTGGAAGTACGAGCGCAACCAGGGGTGGTCGCTCGCCAGCATCTCCTCGATCGTGCCGGCGGCGATGATCTGGCCGTCGCCCAGCGCCGCGATGCGATCGCAGGCGGTGTAGAGGCTGTCGAGGTCGTGGGTGACCATGAACACGGTCAGGCCCAGCGTCTCCTTGAGCGTCGAGACGAGGTCGTCGAACTCACCGGCGCCGATCGGGTCGAGCCCCGAGGTCGGCTCGTCCAGGAACAGGATCTCGGGATCGAGCGCCAGGGAGCGGGCGAGCGCCGCGCGCTTGATCATGCCGCCGGACAGCTCCGAGGGCAGCTTGTCGGCGGCGTCCGGTTGCAAGCCGACCATCTCGATCTTGAGCCGCGCGAACTCGTCGAGGAGGCGCTCGGACAGGTTCAGGTGCTCGCGCATCGGGACCTGGATGTTCTGCTTGACGGTGAGCGCCGAGAACAGGGCGCCCTGCTGGAACAGCACGCCCCAGCGCTGCTCCATGCGGCGGCGCTCGGCATAGGTCATGCCGTCGACGTCGCGGCCGAACACCTCGATCGTGCCCGCCCGCTTCGGCGTGAGGCCGAGGATCGTCCGGGTGAGCACCGACTTGCCCTGACCCGAGGGCCCGACGAAGCCCATGATCTCGCCCGCCCGGATGTCGAGGTTGAGACCCTTGAGGATGTTCCGGTCGCGGAATCCGACCACGAGGTCGCGCACCCGGATGATGGGCGCAGGGCCGGCTTCGGGCTCGGGCGTGGCGGGGGCGATCATCAGCACGGGCTCAGAAATCGATCGCGGCGAAGAACACCGCGAACAATCCATCGAGGACGATGACCATGAAGATGGACTTCACGACTGAGGCGGTGACGTGGCGGCCCAGCGATTCCGCCGAGCCCTCCACCGCGAAGCCCTCGATCGTGGCGAGGATCCCGATGATCAGCGCCATGAACGGGGCCTTGATCAGGCCGACCATGACGTGGTGCACGCCCACCGCCGCCTGGAGCCGGACCAGGAACTGATCCAGCGTCAGGCCGCCGTACAGCATAGCGGTGAG
>Ga0182232_1000408_pt1 | contig 11058 bp, 10 predicted proteins | sample G6R1MG_30_FD_155484 | JGI IMG/M metagenome (GOLD analysis project Ga0182232, IMG submission 155484) | Phyllosphere microbial comminities from miscanthus, Michigan, USA - G6R3_NF_07NOV2016_LD2 MG | ecosystem: Host-associated > Plants > Phyllosphere > Phylloplane/Leaf | place: USA: Michigan... | reverse complement strand
TCAGCGATGCCTGCGCGGGCCGGGAAGCGGTGGTCGACGGCGAAACCGGCTTCTGGTTCCGCTCGGGCGATCCCGATGCGCTCGCCGCCCATCTCCGCCGCCTGTCCGACGACTCCCTCGCCGGCCGGATGGCTCGGGCAGCGCATGCCCGCTACTGGACCGCGCCCCTGACCCCGGAGGTCCATCTCGATCGGCTGACCAGCGTCTACGACACCGTGATGCGTGAGGCGTCTGCGCCAGGCCGGGCGGCGCGGCTATCGGCCGGCCGGGCGGTGGTGACGGCCTGACGCGACAGCCCGATTGACACCCTTTGCGATCGAAAGAACCGGAAACACCCGGGCTCCGTCGCGTTGACGCGCACAGGCACCGAGCGTGCACCCGTCACGGACGAGCGACAGACATGGCCGACGACCACAAGCTGAAGAACGAGACCAAGCCCGGCTTCCAGCAGGGCAGCGCCAAGCCGGACAAGGCTAATCCCGCCAACAAGCAGGAGAAGATGGACGAGCGCCTCGACGACGCCCTTGAGGAGACGTTCCCGTCGAGCGACCCGGTCTCGGTGAAGATCACCAAGTAGCGGGTTCTCAAAGGGCTCAGCCCTTTGGCGGGGTTCGGGGGCAGAGCCCCCGAGCCTTTCAGTTCCTGATCCGTCAGGCGGCTTCGAGCAGCCGCCGGGCAATGACCTGAGCCTGGATCTCCGCGGCGCCCTCGAAGATCGACAGGATGCGAGCATCGCACAGGATCCGGCTGACCGGGTATTCCAGCGCGAAGCCGTTGCCGCCGTGGATCTGGAGCGCGTTGTCGGCAGCCGCCCAGGCGACCCGGGCACCCAGCAGCTTGGCCATTCCGGCCTCCAGGTCGCAGCGCTTGCCGGCATCCTTCTCGCGGGCCGAGAAGTAGGTCAGCTGGCGGGCGATGTTGATCTCCACCGCCATCATGGCGAGCTTGTCGGCCACCCGCGGGAAGCTGACCAGCGCCTTGCCGAACTGGACCCGCTCCTCGGCGTAGCGCAGCCCCACGTCGAGGGCCGACTGGGCGACGCCGATGGCCCGGGCCGCAGTCTGGATCCGGGCCGACTCGAAGGTCTGCATCAGCTGGGCGAAGCCCTTGCCCTCGACCTCGCCGAGCAGGTTGCCGCCGGGCACCTCGAACCCCTCGAAGGCCAGCTCGTACTCCTTCATGCCCCGGTAGCCGAGCACCTCGATCTCGCCGCCCGACAGGCCCTGGACCGGGAACGGCTCTTCGTCCGTGCCCCGGGGCTTCTCGGCGATCAGCATCGAGAGGCCGCGATGGCCCTTCTCCTCGGGCTTGGTCCGCACCAGCACGGTCATGATGTCGGCCCGGACCGGATGGGTGATCCAGGTCTTGTTGCCCGTTATCTTCCAGACCTCGCCCTCCTTCACCGCCTTGGTGCGCAGGCTGGCCAGGTCCGAACCCGTGTTCGGCTCGGTGAAGACGGCGGTCGGCAGGATGTCGCCGCTGGCGATCTTCGGCAGGAAGCGGTGCTTCTGCTCCTCGGTACCGCCGCACAGGATCAGCTCCGCGGCAATCTCCGAGCGGGTGCCAAGGGAGCCGACGCCGATATAAGCCCGGGACAGCTCCTCCGAGACCACGCACATGGCGGTCTTGGGCAGACCCATGCCGCCGTATTCCTCCGGGATGGTGAGGCCGAACACACCCAGCTCGGCCATCTTGGTGACGACCTCCATGGGGATGTATTCATTCTTCAGGTGCCACTCATGCGCCTGCTCGACCACCTCGGCCTTGCCGAAGCGGCGCATCTCGGACCGGATCGCCTCCATGTCCTCGTCGAGGCCTGAGGCACCGACGGTGGCCGAGCCGCCGCCCTCGCGCATCAGCGCCACCAGGGCGGCGCGGTGCTCCGGGGTGTTGCCCTCGGCGATCAGCGTCTCGATTGCGTCGGTGCGGTACTGCGCCACCTCCTTGGCCGAGAGACCGAGCGATCCGATCGGACGGACCATCTCGCCCTGGCTCATCGGGATGCCGGAGAACAGCTGGTCGAGATACTCGCCGGCGCCGATCCGCACGAGCAGCGTCTCGGTCTCGCCGAACCGTCCCTCCGCCTGCAGGCGCTCGGCATAGCCGCCGAGTTCGGCCACCGCCTCCGCGTAGGTCGCGAGCCAGGCCAGCCCGTGGGCGGCATGCTGCTGCGCCTCAAGCTTGCCCGCATCGATCCGCCCATCCGTGCCGAGGATGCGGGTCCGCACCCGGCGCGTGGCCTCGGCCACGAGGGCCTTTGCGCTCTCGCCAGCAGCCTTGGTGAGGCTGACGACGTCCTGCGGCTCGGTCTGGATGGCGGGGGATGCGGACATGATTTTTGCTCGCGTGGCGTTTTATTGGATCGTGACTTCTAACCCGTCCGACGCCAAGGCCGAAGCAGATTTCATTTGTCGCGTCTTGAACTCAAGTTGAAGAGGACGACGTACGGTCCTTCGCAGTCGAGGCCGGTCCGGCCCCAGACCGCGCCTCGCGCCGGAGACTGATCAGCCGCAGGCTTGTTCGTCCGGAACGCGTCCGGCTCAGCGCTTCTGCTCGCAGCGGGTCTTCACGTAGGCGCCGCCCTCACCCGTGAAACCGGAATTGGCCGCCAGCACCGGTCCCTGGATCAGGCATTCCTGAAGCGTGTGGGCCGGGCCGGTGATCACGTCCAAAGCGGTGTCGCGCGAGCAATCCGGGGCCTGGACGGAGGCGGCACAGATCAGCGCGACGACGACAATCGAATTCATGATGCCTCCCAGGATGGCCCAGCTTCTCTGACGGCGGGCAGCGTTTTACTGAAGGATCGACCGTCAGAACTGGTTCCTTCGACATGAAGGCGCCCGTCCCGACGATTCGATTCAGTACCGCTACGTCAATCGGCCGCGTACTGTCCTGGGGCTCATCGCCGCGCGCGAAGACGGCACGCAGCGAAGCCGGGGGTCACACCAGCGCGGGGAGATCCGCGCCGGCCTCGATCGCCTCCGGGCTCGGCACCCTGTCCTCGCCCAACAGGTGCAGGAAGGCGGTGAAGGCCGGGTTGCGCCCAATGCTGCAGGCGGCCACGGCCCGGTTCTCACGGACGTAATAGGCGATGAAGTCCAGGGCCTCCGGATCGCCCTGCAGGATGAGCCGGTCGAAATCCGGCGCGTAGCCGCCGTAATCCAGGCGCTTGTCGCCCTGGTTGCTCCAGAAGAACGGCACGCCGGAGAACGCCTCCGTCGCACCCAGGATCGCCTGGGCCGCGTGGGTCCCATGCTGCTGGGCCAGCCGCCAGTGCTCGATCCGGGCAGTGAGCCCGCTGCCGCGCTCCGGGAAGGCCGCGATGTCGCCCGCGATCCACACCCCGTCGGCGAGCTTCAGATCGGCACCGACCGGCAGGCCGCCGTGCTCGTCCGGCTCCACCCCGGCGACGATCGCGGTCTCCGGCGCGGCGCCGGCGCCGATCAGCACGATGTCGGCTGGCAGCCGCGCGCCGTCCTCCATCTCGACCGCCTCAACGGATCCGTTGCCGGCGATCCGCGCGACCTGTCCCGTTACGAAGGTCACGCCGTTGCCAGCATGGTAGCGCTTCAGCGCCGTCCCCACCGCCTCGCCGAAGCGCTTGGCGAAGGGCACGGCCTCGCGGGACAGTACCGTCACGGACAGGCCGCGCTTGGTCAGGAAGGCCGCCGCCTCCAGGCCGATGAAGCCGGCCCCGATCACCACCACACGCTTGCCGTGCTCCGCCGCGTCGCTCAACCGCACCGCGTCGTCGAGGCTGCGCAACGTCATGACACCCGCGAGGTCCGTCCCCTCGAAATCCAGCACCACCGCGCGGCTGCCCGTGGCGATCAGCAGCGCGTCGCCGGTGAGCACGCGCCCGTCTGCAAGGGTGACGCTGCGGGCAGCCGGCTCGATCCGGGTCGCCTCGGCCTCGATCCGCTCGACATGGTGCGCAGCGGTGAAATCCGGCTCCAGCAGAGTCTTCTCGGCGGGCGTCGGCTTGGCCAGGAACTGCTTGGACAGCTTGGTCCGGTCGTAGGGCGGGTGGTCCTCGCGGCCGACCATGGTGATGGCTCCCGAGAAGCCCTCGCGCCGGAGCGTGGTGACGCAGGCGACCGCCGCAGCGCCGGTGCCGACGATCAGAACGTTCCCGGTGGAAGTCTCGGCACGCTTGGCCGGGGCGGGCTCGGGGGTCAGCGTCGCCACCGCCTCGCCGCCCTCGATCCGGACGGGATAACGGGTGAGCGCCGTAAGGGCCGGCGGCTCCTCCAGGCTGCCGTCGGCGAGCGCGAAGGCCGCCTTGTGCCATGGGCAGTAGAGGCGGCTGCCGCAAATCTCGCCCTTGGCGAGCGGTGCCCCGAGATGCGGGCACTTGGCCTGGAAGGCGCGCACGCCGTTTGCGTCGCGCACGAACAGCACCGCATCCTCGCCCGCCTTGCCCTCGGCCTTGCCGCCGAGGGGAATTGCCTCGAGGGCGAGACGGATCTCGCGGGGCTTGTCCTGGTCCATCCTCGCCTCTCACGGTGCCGACCCGGGCCGTCTGGCCCGCGCACCAAACCGCGAGGGGGTGAAGGGTTTCCGGGCCTTCGGTCGCAGGTCCGGCCGCTCAGGCCCGGCTCGCCACCGCGACCCCGAGTGCCGCCACCGCCATCCCGGCGCCCTGCACCAGGGTGAGCACCTCGCCGAACAGCAGGTAGCCTAGGACGGCTGCGACCGGCGGCACCAGGAAGAACAGGGCGGCGACGCCCGCCACCGCGCCGCGCCGGATCAGCGCCAGGAGCAGCAGGATTCCGGCCACCGAGTTGACCAGGATCGCCCAGGCGAGCCCGAGCCACAGGGGCGCCACCGGGTCGATCGTTGCATGGCCGAAGGCCAGCGCCAGCGGGATCGCGCAGGCCATCCCGCCCACGAATTGCAGCGTCGCGTTGGCCAGGAGGTCGCCACCGCCACCGGTCCGCTTCTGCCAGAGGGTACCCAGCGTCAGAGCCAGGACCGCGACCAGGCTGACCGCGAGGGCGATCGGCGGGATCCCGGATGGGTCGGCGGCGCCGAGCTTGGGGGCGAGCACCAGACCGGCCCCGGCAAAACCCAGTAGGATCCCCAGCGCCCGCTGGCCGCTGACGCGCTCGCCGAGCAGCGGCCCCGCCAGGAGCGCCGTCAGCAGCGGCTGAAGGCTGCCGACCAGGGCGGCGATCCCGGCCGGGAGCCCCCGGCTCACAGCCCAGAACACCCCCGACAGGTAGATCCCCTGCATCAGGAAGCCCGCCACCATGGGATCGCGCCAGCCCGCCCGGGTCCCGGGCCAACGCACCCGGGAGGCCGCCGCGATCAAAGCCAGCAGCACGGCGACCCCGGTGAACCGGACCGCCGTGAAGCCCAGCGGATCGGCGTGCGGGATCACGGCCCGGGCGGAGATGAAGCCGGTCGCCCAGATCGGGACGAACAGCACCGGCAGGGCGCTGGCGGTGCGGGGGGAATTGCCTGAGAGGGTGGGCATGACGGCGCGGACGGAGCATGCCGGGGGGCAAATGGCAACGGCGATTCCGTACCAGGATCCGGTCGATTCGGCGTGGCCGTGGCGCGTCACCGGTCAGCGAACGGGACCGGACCGGCTCAGCGGCGTTGACGGGCCGGCCCGGGCGCCCTTCATCGGCGGGCCGGCACGAGGATCGTTGAACACCCGTGAACTCTCTCCGCAACGGATTCCAGGTCGCGGGCCTCGCGGCGCAGCGCTTCGTCGCCCATGACGGCTGGGCGATTGCCAGCCACATCGCGCTCTCGACCCTGACCTCCCTGTTCCCATTCCTGATCCTGCTGGCCGCGCTCGCCGGCCTGTTCGGCACGCAGTCGCTCGCCGACGAGGCCGGCGTCCTGATCTTCGACGCCTGGCCCCGGGAAATCGCCAAGCCGATCGTCGGGGAGGTCCATCGGGTGCTGACCGAGCAGCGCAGCGGCGTGCTGACGCTCGGCGCACTGTTCGCGCTCTACTTCTCCTCCTCGGGGGTCGAGAGCCTGAGGGTCGGCCTGAATCGGGCCTATGGGCTGCGGGAGAGCCGGCCGTGGTGGCTGACCCGACTCGAATCGATCGGCTACGTGATCTGCGGCGCCTTCGCGATGCTGGCCTTCGCGCTGCTCGTGGTGTTGGGGCCGCTGATCTGGCGCAACGTCGTGCTGGTCGCGCCCGGGCTGGAGCCCTTGAGCCTCACGGTGGCGATCGGGCGGATCGCCGTCACGGCGCTGCTGCTGACCGTCGTGCTGGTGATCGCCCACAAGTTCGTCGCCGCCGGCCGGCGCTCGATCCTGTCGGTACTGCCAGGGATCGGGGTAACGCTGATCCTGTGGTTCTTCGCCGGCCTCGGCTTCGGCTATTATCTCGACCGCTTCTCGAACGCCTACGCGTCGACCTACGGGGGCTTGGCCACCGCGATGGTGTTCCTGGTGTTCCTGTACTGGCTCGCCGCGATGTTCCTGTTCGGCGGCGAGATCAACGGCACAGTGATCGCCGCCCGCCGCAGCCGTCTGCAGGCGAAGATGCTGGCGCGCCGGGCCGAGATGGAAGGAAGATGGACGGGATCGAGCACCTGAGGATTGGCGCGGATCGGGCGGATCGGCCGGTTTCGAGCTCGTCCATCCGGGTCGCGGCCCCCGCCGCGGGGCACCCGACCGGCTGAACGAGATCCGGGACCCGTCCTGCAACCCGATGGGTCCGGCGGAGACGCGGGTCGGCGTCGGCCGGGCAGGTGATGCTGCTCATGACACTGCGCACCGACGAGGCCCTGCCCCGACCTACGGCCGTTGCGCCGTCGAACGGGCCGTTCCGCCTTCCCTTGAGCTACCGCCTGCGTCGCGGGCCGCTGCCTGTACGCGCGCGCAAAGAGGACTGTCGCGAACCCGGAAGGTTTAATCTTGACGCGGCGGCCTCGGGCGCCTCTCATGTGTCATCGGATAAGACTTATGCAGTTGATTCGTTTGTACTGGATACTAAATTATATTACATATTCCGATTCATGTAGATATGGACTTCCACGATGAGTTCGACCGTCAGAGCATTATCGTCCTCGATCATCGCCCTGAACACCCTTCAGAACGATGCGGCGACGCAGACGAAAGGCGCCCACGGAGAAGGGCATCCCCTCCTTCGGTCGCCGGATCCGCGCAGCGCCTATACGATCTCAGTGTCCGTCGCGAATGTTCTCTTGTCTTTCTCCGACAAAACGGGCGAACGAACGCTGGACCCGTCACCGACCGATTATAAAACCGATACCCCATCTCAAAACGCGAATTCGAGCGCAGTGGTCTTTCGAAACGTTCATTTCAGCGACGCAGAGATCCTGCAATTAAATCTACAATCCTTCTCCAGACATCCGGATTCCGATATCAAATCGCTATCATCCGATCTTCCGAAATATTTGGCAAGACAAATTGAATCTCACAAGGCGTCGGATTTTGCGACCCCACCAAAAATTCACCTCGACGATGAAAGTTTGGTAAGATTGGCGCGGAATAACGTGCTCGGCATCTACGAAATCGCCACGACAGACCAGAAAGCACGAGATTGGGTCGCACGCCACATGTCCCATTCCGGTCCCTACGACCCGAATGACGCCAAGGCTCAGGCCGTCTTGAATGGAACGGCTCGGATCGTTCGCGGTCCTGAACTGCTTGAGGCGAGAGATATTTCGCACAATCGGACGATCTATGGCCGCGATCCGGTCACGGGGATCGTCGAGGACATAGGCACCACAACCTGGTCAGAAACCAACCCGAAACGAGCCGAAAACGACAAGGCATTCGTCGAAGACTTCGAGCGGAAAAACCCAGGTCTTACGGTCTACACGGTCCATCTGTACGATGATGTGGCCCTCGTGATTTACCCGATCGCCCCGAGCGCGCCGAACGCCAAGCCGATTGCATCTCAGCCGATCCGGTAAGCGGGTTCGGTCATACGCCGTTCGAAACCGAGATCCGGGGTCCGGGCACTCGGCCCGGGCTCCGCATCCGTCTTTCAGCGATGGATCCCCATCACGCCTGCCGGGAGCGGGCTGGCGTGAGGGAGGAGACTCTTCGGGGCGGGTCATACCGCTCACCGGGATCTTGTCGCGCGCCGGCTTATGCCTCCAGGCGAAGAGACGGACCTGCGCGCACCCAGTGCGCTCAGCGCCAGCCCGGCCTCACGCGGCCGGTGCCAGCCCCTCTCTCGCGTCAAACGCCGGGGGTCTGGCCACCGCGATAGTGTTCCTGGTGTTCCTCTGTCGGCGCGCCGCCGTGTGCTTGTTTGGCGGCGAGAACAACGGCACGGTGATCGCCGCCCGCCGCAACCGGCTGCATGCAGGCGAAGATGCTGGCGCGCCGGGCCGAGATGGAGGGACGATGGACGGCCTCGAGCACCTGACGATCCGCGTGAACGGCGCGGACCTGCACGTCGCGCGCTGCGGCACGGGATCGCCGCTGCTGCTGCTCCACGGCTGGCCGGAATTCTGGCTGACCTGGGAGCCGGTGATGGAACGGCTCGCCGCCCGCCACACCCTGATCGCCCCGGACCTGCGCGGCTTCGGCGACAGCGACAAGCCCGCCGGTCCGTTCGGGGCGGCCGACCAGGCCGCCGACATGGCGGCGCTGCTCGATGCGCTCGGCATCGACCACGCCGGCATCGTCGGTCACGATGTCGGCGGCGCGGTGATACAGGCACTGGCGCGCGCCCATCCGGAGCTTTGCGCCGGCCTGTTTCTGCTCGACTTCGTCTATCCTGGGATCGGTCCCCGCCTCGGGGCGCCCGACCGGCTCAGCGAGATCTGGTACCAGTCCTTCAACCAGATGGACCTGGCGCTGACGCTGGTGGGCGCCAGCCGGGAGAGTTGCGCCGCCTATATCGGCCACTTCCTGCGTCACTGGTCGCACCGCAAGGACGCGTTCGATCCCGTGATGGACGCCTTCGCAGACACCTTCTGGAAGCCGGGAAACCTCGCGGGCGGTTTCGCGCATTACCGGGCAGCCCATGCCGGTCGGATCGCGATGCTGAAGGGCGAGGCCCCGCCCCTGCCGCCGATCGCCGTGCCGACCTGCGTGCGCTGGGCCGAGCACGACCCGATCTTCCCCTATGCCTGGACCGACCGCCTGGGCGAGACGTTTTCGAATCTCGACCTCGCGCTGTTCCCGGGCGTCGGCCACTTCCCACACCGGGAGGATCCCGACCGAGCTGCAGCCGAGATCGCGGGGTTCTTCGGGCGGATCGGGTGGGTCTGAAAGCGTCAGCGGGATTGGTTGCGGTAGACGCAGTCGCGCCCGCGATCCTCGTACCCGCCCGGGCAGGCGGTGACGCAGGCGCCGGCCGCGAGCTTCTTCGGGGGCGGGCAGGCGCCGGCAACTTGCGCCTCGGCCGGCACGGCCGCGAGCAGCGGCAGGATCAGCAGCGCGATCAAGACTTTGGCCATGATCGCGAGGTTCGCCGAGGTCCGGCCGATCCCTTCGAGACACCGCATCGTCGTCGTCCATCCCGCAGCTGGATCGGTGACCGGGAGATATGCCGTCCCGCGGCCGCGTCACCCGGCGGCGGGGTGTTCCGGCGCACGACGCTCCGCCAGCGCGGCCACGATCCGCGCCACCTCGGCCTCGGCGGCGGGAAAGCCCCGGCTGGTATCGATCACGAAATCCGCCCGGGCCCGCTTCTCGGCATCCGGCATCTGCTTGGCCAGGATCGCTGCGAAGGCGTCCGCGGTCATGCCGGGACGGGCCAGGACCCGGGCGCGTTGAACCTCGGGGGGGGCGCTGACCACCGCGACTGCGTCGCAGCGGCTTTCGCCCCCGGTCTCGTAGAGGAGCGGGATGTCGAGGACGACCAGGGGTGCGTCCGCGTGCCGGGCCAGGAACGCCGTGCTGGCCGCCCGGACCAGCGGGTGGACGATAGCCTCAAGCGCCGCCATCCGGCCGGAATCGCCGAGCACCGCCGCGCGCAGGCGGGCGCGGTCGACGCCGCCCTGCGGGTCGAGCACGCCGGGAAAGGCCGTTCCGATCGCCGCGGCGGCCTCGCCCCCTGGACCGTAGAGGGCGTGGACGGCCGCGTCGGCATCGTGGACCGGGACGCCGAGCGCTGAAAACATCTTGGCGGTGGCCGACTTGCCCATGCCGATCGAGCCGGTCAGGCCGAGAATGACGGGGCGGCTGACGGGTGGCCCCTTGGTCATCCGGCGAGATCCGCCACGATCCGGTCCCGCAGGCCCGGGGTGACGGCGGGGCGCAGGCCGAACCAAGCCTCAAAACCCGGCACCGCCTGGTGTAGCAGCATTCCGAGACCGTCCACCGCCGCGAGTCCCCGGCGGCGCGCCGCCGCGAGCAGGTCCGTCTCCAGGGGGGCGTAGACGATGTCGGCCACCGCGGCGGAGGCCGGCAGCGGAGTGAGATCGATAGCGAGGGGCGGCTGGCCCTTCATGCCGAGCGCGGTGGTGTTGACCAACAGCCCCGCCCCTGCGAGCGCCTCAGGCAGGTCGTCCCAGGCAAGCGCCGCAGCGATCCCCGGTGCCAGGGCCGCCAGGGTCTCGGCCCGGGCGCGGGTCCGGTTGGCGATCAGGATCCGGCGCAGGCCGTTTTCGGCCAGCCCGACCACGATCGCCCGCGCCGCCCCGCCGGCCCCCAGCACCAATGCGGTGCCGCCGGCCCGCTCGGGCCAACCGGCGCCGAGGCTGTGGTCGAGATGGGCACAGAAGCCCGGCGCATCGGTGTTGTCGCCGCGGATCCGGCCGTCGGGCTCGACCACCAGCGTGTTCACCGCCCCGATCTTTTTCGCCCGTGGCGTCAGGGTGTCGGCCAGCGCGAAGGCCGCCTCCTTGTGGGGGATCGTGACGTTGCCGCCCCGGAAGCCGGATTCCGGCAGCGCCCGGAGGAAGTCGGGAAACGCCGCCGGGGCGACGTCCAGGCGCTCGTAGGAGCCTGGGATGCCGTGCTGGCTAAGCCAATAGCCGTGAATGAGCGGCGAGCGCGAATGCGCGATCGGGTGGCCGACCACGAAGGCCCGGGGGATCGGGGCCGCGCTCACGCGGCGCACGCCTCGGCGAGCCGGCAGGCCGGGCCGCCGGCCGCCTC
>Ga0182232_1000407_pt1 | contig 11063 bp, 12 predicted proteins | sample G6R1MG_30_FD_155484 | JGI IMG/M metagenome (GOLD analysis project Ga0182232, IMG submission 155484) | Phyllosphere microbial comminities from miscanthus, Michigan, USA - G6R3_NF_07NOV2016_LD2 MG | ecosystem: Host-associated > Plants > Phyllosphere > Phylloplane/Leaf | place: USA: Michigan... | reverse complement strand
TCGCACCACCCGTCTCGGCCAGAACCTTCGTGATCGCCGCCGTCAGCGACGTCTTGCCGTGATCCACGTGACCGATCGTGCCGATGTTGCAGTGCGGCTTCGTACGAGCGAATTTCTCTTTGGCCATCGTCTCTTTCCTGCGGCAAGCTCACACGAGCGGGCGCCCGGTCAGTCGCTCGAAAATCCATCGAGCCGGGCGAAAGACGGGGGCCCGCTTAGAGGCTCCCGGTCCTTTGATCAAGGGCTTTGCCCGTGATCGAGGGCTTTGCCGACAATCGGGTCCCTTGGCCGGTCCCCGGCGCGGACCTCGAAGCGGCCCCTAGGCGAGGGGGCGCTTGACCGGGGAAGCACCGAGGAGCGCCGTCTTGTCGACGCGCAGAGCCTCGGCGATCTCGTCGAGGGCCGCCGCTTCGAGGGGCGAGATGCCGTCGAGATCGGCCACATCGGCTGCGACGAGGAAGGCGGCGGCACGGTCCGTCTCGCTGCGCTCGTGGAGACCCGCGACGCGGCGCAGGTTCTCTGCGCGTCCCGCCCGCGTCCGCGCCCGGGCGATGCCGTCGTAGAGTTCGCTCTCCAGCATCAACCGGTCGTAGCCCTTCTCCAGGATGGGATTGGCCTGGATGCCGGCGAGCGCCGTATCGAATTCCTCACCGGCCACCTCGCCATCGGCGACGATGACGTTGGCGGCGGCCGAGACCATGGCCTGCATGAGGACCGTGTCGCCCGCATAGGCGGTGACGGTCTGGCTGAAGCGGGCGACGATGTCTTGAAAGATGTTCATGGGAGGATGTTCATGAGCGGAATGTGACCGGGGCAGCGTCGGCCTCCCGATATGGTGCCGGGGACCTCGCCCGTCCGCGTCGGGAAGGCAAGGGGTTTGAGGCGGGGGGATCGCCCCGGGCGGTACGTCAGAACAGGGCCACGAGGGTGACGCCCGCGACCATGAGGAGTCCGCCGACGATCCGCCACAGGCTCGCCGCATGGACGGTGAAGCCGATCCAGCCGAAATGGTCGAGGAGGATCGAGGTCGCGACCCCGGCGGTGACGAGGATTGCAAGGAACGGGGCCGCGCCGATGGCCTGTGCGGCGAAGAACTGCGACAGGACCACGAGGGCGCCGAGACATCCGCCGAACCAGGCCCAGGCCGGAACCTGCGCGGCCTGAGCGAGGGCCGGCAGGTGCAGGCGGCCAAGGGCTAGACCCGTCAGGAGCAGGGTGGCGCCGGTCCCCAGGGCCACGACGAGGCCGGCGGCGAAGGGTTGGCCCAGGGTCTTGGCGAGGGTCGCGTTGGTGCCGCCCTGGACGGCGTTGGCGATGCCGGCCAGAAGCGCGAGGCCATAGAGGTACCACATGGGGAATCCTCGCTCGAAGGGGCCGGCTCGGCGCTGTCGATCCGCGCCGGATAGGGCACGGTCACTAGAACAAGTAGGGCAGCGGCGGTCACACATGACGAAGGAAATGGGACGCGACGACGCAGCCGTCCGTGAAGGAGCCGGCCACGACCTGCGGGGGCACCTGCGGCGGGCAACGGCGGACGCGCATCGCCGCCTCGACGCGGGTTGGGAGAACCACGATTTCGGGGACTTGAAGGATTACGGCGGCTTCCTCAGCGCCATGGCGGTCGCCCTGGTGCCCCTCGAGGCGGATTTGGATCGCGCAGCCGAGGGCGTGTTGCCGCCCGACTGGCCGGCACGCCGTCGTACCGACGCCATCCTGGCCGATCTCGCCGCCCTCGGCCGCCCGCTGCCGCCGGCGTCGGCCTCACCGCAGCCGCCGGCGCAAGCCGAAGCCGCCGGGCTGCTCTACGTCCTCGAAGGTTCGCGTCTCGGCGGTCAGCTTCTCCTGCGCCGGGCCCTGGCCAGTTCTGATGCCCGCGTCCGCGACAACACCCGTTTTCTCCGGCACGGCGAGGGCCAGCGCCTGTGGCCGAGTTTCGCCGCCTGGCTCGCGGCGCGACCCCCTGCGGAGGCCGGCGGCGCCGTTGTTGGAGCCCTCAGGGCATTCTCGGTGTTCGAGGCGGCTCAAGGAATCTGACGGGCAGGCCGAGAAGGCGACGATGTTCGCGCCGGGGAATCGGCGGCTGGTCTGTCGGGAGTAGTCGCTGGGGCGGACGACGGATCACACGGAGCGCGCCTCAGGGGATTGGTACAGCCGCCAGAGCTCGAACCCCGAGAGCGCGACGACGGCGAGGCCGATGACCACGTGCACACCCGTGGCAAACTTCACATCCGCGAAGCCGAGCACCCACGGTGCCGCCGTCACCCATGCGCCGACGGCGAGGTTGAGGTATTCCTCCCAATCGTAGGACTTGCTGAGCGCGAGCATGGCGATGACGGAGATCGCGGCACCGCAGATGAAGGCGTTGCGGGCCGCGGCGGTCTCGCTGCTCAGTTCGAGGTACCAGGGGGCGAGAAACAGGGCGATCCCCAAAAACACGTTCAGGCCATTCAGGACCGCGTCCTCGGTTCGGTTTTCGATGGTGCGCATCGAAATCTCCTCGAATGACAGGCTGCCCGCTTACGAAGGCGACGGGAGCCGAACGACAGAACCCTGCCGTTTCCATTCAAGAACGTTCGCCTCGCGGCGGCCGAGCGGCCTTGATCCAGGTCAAGCCAGAATCGCGGTCAAGCGACCGCCGTAGCGCGGCGAAGCCGCATCGAGGATGCCGCCACGCTCCGGACGGCGTTCGCAACCGAGCCGCTTCGCCCGCCTCCGCCCGATGAGGCCGCAGAGGCCGGGCATGGCCCGATCTATGAGCACGCATGGGAGTCCGAGGCCGGAAAAAGCCTTCGGAAGATCCTCGCCATTGACGAAGGCCCGAACCGAGAAGCCCTCGCCCCTCGAGCAGGGAGCGGGCCGCATGCGGATCGTGGTCCATGACGGAGTTGGAGGAGCTGAGGTTCGACGACATGAAAGGGGAATCGAAACGTGCGGTTGCGTGAGTTGCGCGGCGGAGAATGGCCTGCACCGGTCCCGCGTCGGCGATGATTTGAGGTGGATCAAGGCCGATCGTTCGGTCCCGCTCGATTTTGGGGACGGCCCCATCCGGAGACGAACGATGTCCAAGAGTTCTCCATCCCCGCTCGCTGTCATCCGCGATGTGTTCGTCGGCACGACCATCGAAACGGAGCGCGAGCAGAGGTCGAGCGCAATCGGATACGGGCTGACGCTCGCGAAAGCCGCGGGCGCTCACCTCACGGTTCAATCGGCCTCGTGGTGCCTCTCGGGCGACGAAGCCTGGCTCGGCACCTTCGATGACGATGGAATGGCCCTCATCGACCGCCGCCTCGACGATCTGGCTCGGGCCGTCGCGGACCGCGCGGCCGGCGAAGCGGCCCAGGCCGGCGTAGTCTGTACGACGCAGGCCCCGAGCCTGCCGTATCCGGATGTCGTCGGTCGACTGGCGTTCCAGGCGCGCCTGTTTGACCTGACCGTCCTCGACGCGGGGCTCGGGACATACGACCTCGATCGCGAGACCATCCAGAAGACGCTGTTCGAAAGCGGGCGCCCGGTCATTGCCGTGCCGCCGGAACACGATGCCTTCACCGGGCGGAGGATCATCGTCGCCTGGGACGGCAGCGCCCAGGCGGCGCGGGCCGCCAACGACGCCCTGCCGTTCCTCCGTGCGGCGCACGCCGTCGAGATCGTGTCCGTCGCGGGGACCGAAGCGCTTCATACATCTGTGCCGGGCGCCGAGTTCGCACCCCATCTCGCGCGCCACGGCGTGAACGTCACCGTCGTCGACGTGCCGGTGGTGGGTGACGTCGCGGAGACGCTGCGTAATCAGGCGAAGATGTTCCACGCCGACATGATGGTGCTGGGCGCCTACGGCCATTCGCGCATCCGGGAGTTCTTTTTCGGCGGCGTTACACGCTCGCTCCTGCGCGGCAGTCCTGCTCCGCTGTTCCTGGCGCATTGAGACGGACATGGATCATGGCGCACCTTGGTGGGGCCGGCAGCGGGTTGGCCTGAAGCGCCTCCCTCCCCTCGGGGGTGACGCGTGAACCATCGAACCCCGGATCGAACATCCGGTGCGGATGGTCGTCGTCGATGAATTCGCGCGTGATTCCGGTCTGCTCCCTCGATCTTCACCGTCCGATGCCGATCTTTAGCCCGCCCGTAGGAATTCCCTCTGTCAGTGCGCCAGGAACAGGGGCACGGGGCTGCGACCCAGCAGGGCGTGCGTCACGCCGCCGAGGAACCACTCCTGGAGGCGCGAATGCCGGTAGGCGCCCATCACCAGCATGTCGGCGCCGAAGTGACGGATGTGGGTTCTCAGGGTTTCGGCGACGTCGCCGACGACCGGCAGGTCGTTCGCGGAAACCCTCACGCCATGGCGCGCGAGGTGTGGGGCGAACGCGGCGGCGGTCGCGGATGTCGACAGATCCTTCTCGCCGACGATGGACACGACCTCCACCGCGTCGGCGGCGCACAGGAACGGCAGTGCATCGTGGGCGGCCCGGGCCGCCTGGGCGCTGCCGTCCCAGGCGACGATGATCCGCCGCGTCGCGACCTCATGGCCGGGCGGGACGACGAGGAGCGGCCGCCCGCTCCGGAAGAGGACCCCGTCGATGAGGTCGCGGTCGAGAGCGACGTCCCTCGCCTCGCTGTCGAGGATCGTCAGGTCGACGAGCCGCGCCTGTCCGACGAGGCGCGCGAGCAGGTCCGGGTAGGCGAGCGCCGGTGCCTCGGTGGTACAGATCACGCCCGAACCGGCCGCCTCCGCCGCGGCGCGTTCGGCGCCGGCCTGCGCGAGCGCATGCCGGCGCCGGTTCTCGCCGGCGACGAGACCGTTGACGATTCCCCAGGCCGCGCCGGCGACCACGGTCATGCGATGGGCCGAGGACTGTACGGTGAGGTGGGCCCCCGCGGCGGCGGCCAGGGAAAGGCCGTAGGCCAACGCGGTCCCGGCCTCGTCGTCGCCTCCCTCCTCGGTGAGGCACACTAGGAGATCGCGGATTCGCGACAGGGAGGACGGGGATGGCGAAGGCATGCGGGGCCTCGGTGGGTTCTCGTGTTCGAGCTTGCCACCGCCGGAACGTAGCGCGTTGACCCATCGCAATGTGAGCGACCGCTCCGCCCGCGCGGCTCACCGGCGCCCGGCCAGGGCCATCGTGCCGATCTGGATGACGAGGACGGGCAGGAGGCTGGCGCAGAGGACGATCGCCCACATGGACGAATCGGGCGGCACGAGGCCGAGCACGGTTCCGACCCGAGGCGCGTAAGCCGGACCGACGAGCAATCCCGTGCAGATGAGGAGTGCGGCCCAGATCCATGGATTGCGCGTCACCTCATTACGCAGCGGACCCGACGCGGAAGCCCGCATATTGAACACGTGCCAGAGCTGCGCGAAGGCGAGCGTCAGGAAGGTCACGGTGACGACGGCGGCGCGGTCGAGGGCAAGCCAGGCATCGGCCGCCGCGAGACTGGCGAAGGTCGCGCCCGTCATGAGCGCGCCGTGCGCGACGATCCGCACCCACTGCGCACGCTCCAGGATGGCTTCCTTCGGGGCGCGCGGGGGACGGGCGAGGAGGTCGTCCCGCCCCTCGCACATCGCCAGGGCGAAGGCCGGGAACACGTCGGTCACGACGTTCAGGTAGAGGATCTGCAAGGGCAGGATCGGGAGCGGCAGGGCGGAGAGGATCGCCAGCCCGACGACCATGATCTCGCTGAGGTTGCAGGCCAGGAGATAGGCCGCGAACCGGCGGATGTTGTCGAAGATGACCCGCCCTTCGCGAACCGCCCCGACAATGGTCGGAAAGGCGTCGTCGAGGAGCACCATGGCGGCCGCCTCCCGCGCCACGTCCGTCCCGCGCCGCCCCATGGCGACGCCGATATCCGCCTGTTTCAGGGCCGGGGCGTCGTTGACTCCGTCGCCGGTCATGGCGACGATCTCACCGCCCTGCTGATAGGCTTTCACCAATGCCAGTTTGTCGGCGGGACTCACGCGCGCGAAGACCGCGACCTCGTCCAGGCGGTCGCGTCCGTCGCCGAGGAGACCACCCTCCATCACCCGGTCCCCCGGACGGGCGAGCCCGACCGCGTGAGCGACGCTGAGGGCCGTGTAGGCGTGGTCGCCGGTGACCATGATCACCCGGATACCGGCCCTGCGGCAGGCCGCCAGCGCGTCCGGGACGCCCTCGCGCGCCGGATCCTCCAACCCGATCAACCCGAGAAAGACGAGCCCGCCGAAGGGATCCGCCGTCGCGTCCTCGGTCGTCTTCTCGGCACAGGCGATCACGCGCAGGCCCCGGCTGGCCAGTTCCTCGGCCCGGCGCCGCCACAGGCACCGGGCCGCGTCGTCGAGGGGGACGGCACCCGTCCCATCGTCGACGTGCCGCGAGGCGGCCAGCACGGCCTCCGGAGCCCCTTTGACCACGGTCAGGTGGTCCGATCCGGATGCATGGACCGTGGCCATCATGCGGCGGGCGGCGTCGAAGGCATGTTTCCGAACGAGCGGTCGCTCGCGCACGAGCGCCGTCCGTTTCAATCCGACGGACAGCGCCGCCCGCAGAAGCGCCTGCTCCATTGGGTCGCCGCTGTCTCCGCCCGGGCCTTCTCCGAGGGTGGCGTCGTTGCAGAGAACCGCCACCTGAAACAGACGTTCACTCCCACCGGCGGCCCCGGAACTCGGATCGGTCAGGTCGACTTCGCCCAAGGGCAGCGACAGCCGCCGCACCGTCATCCGGTTCTCGGTCAGGGTGCCGGTCTTGTCGGTCAGAATCACCGTAGTGGCGCCGAGCGTCTCGACGGCCGACAGGCGCTCGATCAAGGCGTTCTTCCGGGCCATCCGCCACATGCCGCGGGCGAGGGTTAAGGTCGCCACGATGGGCAACCCCTCCGGGATCGCCGCGACCGCCAGAGCGATCCCCGCCTCGATCATGAGGCGAAGGTCCTTGCCGGTCGCGACCCCGACGCCGACGAGAGCAAGGGCCAGGGTCAGGATCACCCAGACCATCTGGCCGGACAGGCGCTCGAGGCGCCGCTCCAGGGGGGACCTGTCCGGCTCGGCCTGGGCGACGAGGCGCGAGACGGCGCCGAGTTCGGTTTCCGATCCCGTCGCCACGACGACACCGGTGCCGCTGCCGCGGGTGATCAGCGTTCCGCGCAACAGCATCGACGCACGCTCCGTGAGGGGCGTGTCCGCGCCGACCGGATCCGCCGCCTTGTCGACCGGCACGGACTCGCCCGTGAGCAGGGATTCGTCCGCCCCCAGGTTGGACGCCTCGACCAGCCGGATGTCGGCCGGGACGGCATCGCCGCCCTCGAGCAGCACGATGTCCCCTGGAACGAGCTCCTCGGCGGCGAGCCCTCGCGTGCGTCCGTCGCGGCGCGCGCGGGCCGAGCGCCCCCCGAGCGCCCGCAATCCCTCGATGGACCGTGCCGCCCTCAACTCGGTGAAGAAGCCGAGGCCGCTGTTGATGGCCAGGACCGCGATGATGGCCATCCCTTCCTGCCAATCGCCGAAGGCGAACGACAGCACACCCGCCGCCGCGAGCAGGTAGACCACGGGGCTCGCGAGCTGGTGGACGAGCAGGGCGCGCGGGCGGGTCTTCTTCTTAGCGGCGATCACGTTCGGGCCGTAGCGTGCGAGCCGTCGCCTGGCCTCCGCGTCCGACAGGCCCGAGCGCAGGCAGGTTCCGAACGCCCCCGGAACGTCCGCCACCGGCGCGGCGTGGATCTGCGCCATGCCCGGCCTGGCAGGTTCGAAAGCGCCCTGCGGCCCTGACGTCACGGGTTCGATGGGTGGTCCCGGTTCAAGCATGCCGCGAGCCGTCCGGGCGCGCGGCATTCGGGTAGACATCCGGGGCGGCACCGAGGGCGATTCCAGTCCGCACTCCGCGCCCATCGAGGCGGCGACGCCGGAGCGGGCGATCGGGTCGTGTGCGTCGGCGGGCCATCCGGATCGATGCGGGTCCACAGGCGGCGACGCGAGCGCCCCGGGCACCCACGGCTGCGGGGGAGAGGCGCCGGATCATGCGATGCTCCGAAAGGGACCAAGCACAGACCCTGTCCGCGCGGGACGCTCCGAACCTTGATCCATCTCAAGGCGACGGCGAACGGAGTCTGGGCTTGCTTGCCGGGTTTTCCCGCGGGTGCAGATCCCCGAGGCCAGACCATGCCCGGCTCGAACGAAGCGCGACCGGCACCACGGGCGATCCTTGGCCTAACTCGTCATGGATCCTGGTGGCTGGCCGGTGTTTCGGGCATGGCCGGCGCCATTCTGGCCTGTACGGTATCCTCGGATGCAGGGCTGGGGACCAGGGAATTCCCCAGAGGCTCCTACGGGGCGCCCGCCGTGTTCGGAGCGGTGTTCCACGCCGTCCGGACGAAGGCCGTCGAAGTGCGCAGCGACGGCCAGCTCGTGGATGCGGCGATATCCGGGATGGTCGCGTCGTTGGATCCGTACTCGCAGTATATCACCGCGGCCGAGCTTCGCGCGTTCGATGAGGAGGATACCGGGAGCTACGTCGGGATCGGGGCCGAGGTCGAGGCGGGCGGGCGCGTCCGGTCCGCCTTGCCCGGCGCGCCTGCGGCACGGGCCGGCCTGACGGGTGGGACCGTCATCGAGCGGATCGACGGCAACCCCATTGGCGACCTCGAACGCGCCAGGATCGTCGACCGCCTGCGCGGCGAGCCGGGCTCCACCGTGCGCCTGCGGGTCGTTCTTCCGAAGGCCCGCGCCGCCACCGAGGTCGTCCTGACCCGGGAATGGCTCCCCCTGCACCCCGTCCGAATGCGCGCCCTGGGCCGCGTGGGCTATGTCGGGGTGGACCACTTCGACGATTTCACCACGGGGAGGCTGCTCAAGGCCCTGGCGAACCTCATGGCCGATATCGGGCCCGATGCGCTCACCGGCCTCATCCTCGACCTGCGTGGCAATCCGGGTGGCCTCGTCGTGCAGGCCGTGGCGGTCGCCGGAGTGTTCCTCGACCGGGGGGAGATCGTGCGCCTGGTCGGACGCGCTCCCGAGGACATCGAGCGTTTCGCCCTCGACCGCGGCGGACGGGACCTGGTCAACGGCCGCGCCCTCGTCGTGCTCGTGGACGGCGATACCGCCTCCTCGGCCGAGATCGTCGCCGCCGCCTTGCAGGATCATCGACGCGCGACGGTTGTCGGCACACGCACCTATGGCAAGGGCGCCGTCCAGACGACGTATGTCCATCGCAGCGGGCGCGGCCTGCGCCTGACGACGGCCTGGGTCGTCACGCCGGCGGGCCGCAGGGTGCAGGGAAACGGCATCGAGCCCGACCTCGCGGTCACGCGGGCTGTCGATGCCGCGACGCGGCCCGACGATGCGATGCTGACCGGGCGTCCCGGGCGGGATGCTGAATCCCTGCAGGATGGCATCGTCGAGGATGCCCGCCTCGATCCGGCTCGCGATGCCCCGTTGATGGCTGCGCTGCGGCACCTCGCGACCGTGTCCGAAAGCCCCGGCCGCCGCTCGCGGAACATTGATCTGCCTCAAGGTGCGCGCGCCCCGGTGGGCCGAGAATGAGCGATCGGTTTCGACGTGGCCTCACATGTTCGGACAGGTGAAGCATCCCATGAGCACGACGTTCGACGAGCGCGAGCGGGCCTTCGAGAGCCACTTCGCCCATGAGGAGGAGTTGCGCTTTAGGGCCCGTGCCCAACGCAATCGCCTGCTGGCGACCTGGGCCGGCGAGCGGATGCGGCTGACTCAGGACGCGGCCGCCGGCTACGTGGCTTCCATCACCGAGGACGGCGCCGTGGCGAGCGACGAAGCGTTGCTCGCCCGCCTGCAGGCGGACCTTCGTGCCTGCGGGATCGAGGAGACGCTGCCTGCCCTGCGCCGGGAGATGGAGCGCTGCCTCGCTCTCGTGCGCGCCGAGCAGCGCGTCGGCCTTCGGCTGGATCAAGGCTCCTCCGTCTAGGGGGCTTGCCGGCGTACGGACTCCACCACGACGGCAAACGGGAGAGACGCCATGCCCCAGGGAACACGTTCATCGGCCGAGGCCGCCAATCCGCGCGGCCATCCGGCCCGATCCGGTTCTCCCGCTAGGCTGCACCGGGTGACGCTGACGCTGGCTCGCTGCCCACAGCACCCCGACGGCAGCGCCGGGCGCGGCTACGAGATCCTGGCCCCCCTCGGACCGGACGGCCGCCTCGACGCGGCGCTCTGGCACGAGGCCCGCGACCGCTGTCGCGTCCGCCGCTTCTGGACGGGCGAGCCCGACCGGCACGGCCGGCTCGTGCACCGCGCCGGCGGCGAGGGCGGCGCGACCTGGCTCATCGACTACGAGGACTGGACGAACGAGGACGACGAGGCCGGCTACCGCCTCGGCACGCACGCCTTTGTCGAAGGCGAATACGTCTCGATCCGCGAGGCCGGCGACGACGCCTACCACACCTTCCGGGTTGCCCGGATCGAGCGCACGATCATCGGAGAGCGGTCATGACGCAGATCCCTCCGGCTCCTCACGGCAACGAACAGCCCACCGAGTTCGACGTCGCGGGACAAGCTTGGCTGACCTTCTGGCGCACCGTCTGGCTTGACCTGCCCCTCGCCTGGGCTCGCGAGGCCGATCGCTTCCTTTACCGTTGGGGGCGGCCGACGGACACCGGAATGGCGGGCCCCGGTTCCCACGCCAGCACCGACCTCAATCAGGCCGCGGACACGATCCCGCTGGGCCTCGGAGACTGATCCGAGAGCTTTTCTCGAGAGGGGATCGGTGCGTCCTGCTCTGAACAGCGTTCGTTGCTGGACGATCGAAAGAAGCTTCAGATCGGTTTCTTTCATCGTCGACAGGATCACCCAGAGTGCTCTGCTGCTTTGCGGATAGCAGGCGATCGCATTCCAAGTTTGGCGCCGCCACCCGTCATCCCGGGAGCGCAGCAGAATTGAAGATCAGAGTTGTAAGATCTAACGTCATTCGTAGCTCCGGTTTGCAAGCCTCCAGCCTCGTCCGGTGGGATGCGGCAGGCCCTCGCATCATCCTGGCGGCTCCGGCCTCGACCTGTCCTCTGGCGTATGAGGCGTCTGGGCATCGTCCGCGACGGAGTTCGCGAAAAGATGGCCCGCTGAATTCAGGATCGAAAGT
>Ga0182232_1000406_pt1 | contig 11064 bp, 8 predicted proteins | sample G6R1MG_30_FD_155484 | JGI IMG/M metagenome (GOLD analysis project Ga0182232, IMG submission 155484) | Phyllosphere microbial comminities from miscanthus, Michigan, USA - G6R3_NF_07NOV2016_LD2 MG | ecosystem: Host-associated > Plants > Phyllosphere > Phylloplane/Leaf | place: USA: Michigan... | reverse complement strand
GTTTGGTTGGCCAGGCAGATTACCACGAAGAGCACGTCGGCCAGTTCGTCGCCCAGCTCGCGGCCTCGGTCCGACTCCTTAAACGACTGCTCGCCGTACTGCCGGGCAATGAGGCGAGCCACCTCCCCTACTTCTTCGGTGAGAATGGCCAGGTTGGTGAGCTCGCTGAAATAGCGCACGCCGGTGGTCGTAATCCACTCATCTACGGTGGCTTGGGCTTGGTCGAGGGTCATTGTTTGATAAGCTGTTAGCTCCTGGCTTTAAGCCATTCACTTTTCCTGAATAAGTAGTAAGTGCGGCCCGCCTTAGGCGGTGGTTGGCGAGTCGAGCACAATCGTAACGGGCCCGTCGTTGAGTAGGCGCACCTGCATGTCGGCCCCGAAGATGCCCGTGGGCACCGGCTGGCCCAGCTCCTGCGCCACCAGGGCCACAAAGCGCTGGTAGAGCGGCTCGGCTACGGCGGGCGGGGCGGCCCCGGTGTAGCTAGGGCGGTTGCCCTTGCGGGCATCGGCCAACAGGGTGAATTGGCTCACGGCCAGGATTTCGCCGCCCACGTCGCGCACGCTTAGGTTCATTTGCCCGTTCTCATCGCCGAAAATGCGCAGGCTCACCAGCTTGCGCGCCAGCCAAGTGAGCGCGGCCTCCTCATCAGTGGGCGCGCAGCCTACGAGCACGAGCAGGCCGGGGCCAATCTGGCCGGTAATGGCACCTTCGACGGTAACGGACGCTTCGCGGACGCGCTGAATAACGAGACGCATGGGGGTGGATGGGTAAATTGCTGGATGGTTGAACTGTTAGACTGCTGACTGGGTGAATTGCGTTGGGCTGGATACAGTCTACCCAATTCAACCATTCAACAATCCGCCCATTCAACCATTACTTCTTGATTTTCAGGCTATCCAGGTGCTGCCAGTAGCGGCGGGCGTTGCGCTTGTGGTCGGCAAAGGTTTCGGCGAAGTCGGAGAAGCCGCTGCCATCGGGGCGGGCGCAGAAGAATACGTACTTGTGCCGGGCGGGGCGCAGCACGGCATCGAGCGCCTGTGGGTAGGGCGTGGTGATGGGGCCGGGCGGCAAGCCCTTGTGCGTGTAAGTGTTGTAGGGCGAATCCACTTTTTTGTCCACGTTGAGCACGCGCTTGCGGGTGCCCAGGCCGTGCAGGGGCCACAGCAGCGTGGGGTCGGCTTGCAGGGGCTGGCCCTTGCGCAGGCGGTTGAGGTACACGCCCGCGATAAGGGGCTTATCGGTGGGCTGGGCAGTTTCGCGCTGCACGATGCTGGCCAGCACGGCCACTTGTACGGGCGTCATTTTCAGCGAATCGGCCTGGCGGCGGCGGGTGGCGCTCCAGAAGCGGCGGTGCCGGGCAGCCACCGAATCAAGAAACGCTTCGGCCGGCGTGGGCCAGAACAAGCGCAGCTGGCCGGGGATGAACAGCGTCCGGATGGTAGCAGTGTCGAGCCCAAAATGCGTGGCCAAATACGTGCTGTCGGCCAGTAGCTTGTGCAGCCGGGCGGTGTCGGTGTATAGCTGGCGGCCGGCCTGGCGCGGCAGCTGCGGCAGGTAGTGAAAGGGCGTGAGGGTGAAGGCTATGGTATCCTGCCGGCCGCTTTCGAGCAGGCGCAGCAGGTCGAGGTTGCCCAGGCCGGGGCGCAGCGTGTAGCGGCCGGGGTGCAAGGCATTTTGCTTCCGACCCAGGCCGCGCAGGCTCGCTACTACGATAAACTCGGTCGGCCGCTCGAGCACGCCCGGCTGGCGCAGGCTGCGAAATACGCCGCTCAGCTTTTCGCCCGGCCGGATGTAGAGGTAGGCCGGGCCATCGGCGTGGGCCGGCACATTGCTTTGGTACAGAAACTTACTCACCACGCCCACGCCCAGGCCCGTCAGCGCCAGCAGCGTCCACAGCGCTACCTGCCCCCAAAAACGCCACCCCGAGGTAGACTTACCGGGTAAGAGGGGCGCGGGATTGGGCTGAGGCTCGGTCATGGTGCGGCCAAATTTAGCAGGTGCCGCAGGCTTTCGCGCGGGTTGCGGCGTTTGGGGTGCAAACCTTGAAAAAACCGGGGCGCGCACCTAAGCATAACACGGCAAGCCACAGCTTACCGCAACCCGGCTACCGACCCAGCCGGTGTAGCAGGCCCACGCCCAGCAGCAGGTGGCCCAGCCGCCACGGCGCAGCCGGGGCGGGCTGGCCGGCTACTATCAGCTGCACCTCGCTGGCGGGCAGGTCGAGCGCACTTTCACTATCGAAATGAAAGAAGCCGCCCTGCTCGGTGGCCAGCAACTGCGTGCGGGTGCGCAGTGGCCAGAGGTAACCCAAGTCGGCCACAACTTCCCATTTGTGGCTGAGCTCGACGCCCAAACCCAAGCGCGGCTGCACGCCCTCAGTTACGCTTTGCAGGGCCAGGTTCAGGCGGTCGGTAGCGAGGCGAGTGCCGGCCAGGCGCAACCCGTCGTCGGGGTTATCGAAGGTGCCAAAGTCGCGGCCGAGGCTTTGGCGCAGGTAGGCCACGCCCAGCCGCGCCACGATGGGCCGGTGCCGGGGGTTGAGGTTGTGCTCCCACCCCAGGCCGATTTCCCAGCCCTGCCCCTGCACGCCCCCAAAAGCCGACCGCGTGAGGCCGTACACGGACAGGTTTTTGGGCAAATCGAACTGCACGCCTAGCGCGTAGCTGCCTGCCACGGCTTGCGCGCGGGCCTCGGCCGCCGCCGTGGCCCGGAACAACGAGCCCGCCGGGGCTACTACCGCGCCCAGCGCCGACAGCGCCCCTTGCACCGGCAGCAGCCCCAGGCCGTAGGTGTAGCGCACGCGCACCGGCCATTTTTTAGGCGTTGGTTTACTACTAGTCAGCGCGGTATCGGTGGCTGGCGGGGCCACGGCGGCGCGCAGCAGGCGCTCGGCCTGGCGCTGGCGCTCCTGGTCGAGCAGGTCGAGGCGTAGCTGGGTGGGTGGCAGCAGCGTGGTATAGTTGTTCCAGAAAGCCGAATCGTAGGGCGCGGCGGCGTGCAGGAAAATATCGTCGTACTGCGCCCGCTCGGCGTAGGGAATAGTGGCCGTTTGGGTGGTGTCGAGGGCCGTGGTCAGAAACTCGGCCAGGTGCCGGCGCACCTGCCCGCCCACGGGCTGGCCCAGCGTGTTGTACCACACGCTTTTGAGGTGCCAGCGCCCGGCATAGCGCTGGTAGGCTACGCGATAGGCCCGCTCGCTGGCCTCGAACAACAGCACGCCCTCGCGCCGGATGCCGCTGGGCGTGCGGTGCCAGCTGGCCCCCAAAAAGGCGTAGCTCTGCTCATCAATATAGAGCTCGCCGGCAAAATTGGCGCGGTCGGTGCCGGGCCGGGGGCCGAAGGCAATAACGTACACCGGCCGCCCCTGAAAGGTAGTTTGGGGTGTGAGGCGGTACTGGTAATCCTTGAAGTGCTTTTCCTGAATGAACTCGGCCCGGTTGTGCACGAAATCGAAGCGATGCGGGATGAACGAGCCGGCAATCCAGTTTATCGGCACCAGGCCCACGCCATCGGGGCGGGCGGGGCGCAGGTCTACCTTGCGCAGCTGCACTATTTTCACCTGCCCATCGTCGCGCGAGTGCTGGTAGCCAGGTTTTTGCACTTCCAGCAGCGCCTCGCCGAGGTAGTAGTACTGGTGGCTGGTCGCGTTGTCGTCCGACTCGCGAAAGAAGCCCGTCAGGCGCGTCGGTCGCGTGGGGTAGTTGCGCGGAATGCGCGCCACCGCTTCTTTTACGATGCCCAGCACCGACGACGACACGGCGACCGTGCCCAGGCTGGCCGGGCTGCCTTGCAGCTCGATGCGCAGCTCGGGGCCGGGCAGCGGCGGCAGCGCCCGCACGTAGCGGCGGTAGCCTAAAAGGGCTATTTCCAGCTCGGTACTGGCGTAGGCGACGGGCACCCGCAGCGCGAAGCGGCCTTCCTGATTGGTGCTGGTGCCCAGCTTATTACCCGCGATGCCGACCTGCGCGTTCGGCACGGGCTGGTGCGTATCGGCATCGAGCACGAGGCCGCGCAGCACCTGCGCTTCCTGGGCCAGGGCGGGCAGCGCCAGCCAAAGGAGCAGAAAGGCAATGAGCTTGTTCATCAGGCAATAGCGCAGAGTTTTGCAAAGTTGGCGGAGTTTCGCAGAGTTCTAAACTACCAGGAAAAACTCTGCGGAACTCCGCCAACTTTGCGAAACTCTGCGCTACGCCAGCGGCTCCTCCAAATCGGCCATCGGTAGGCCGTGCTGGCTGGCCGTTTCGCCCAGCAGCTGGCGCTGCCAGGGGCGCAGGGCGGCCAGGCTGCCCTGCTCTACTACGTCGCCGATGAGGCGGTTACTGAGCACGGTGTTGGCCAAAACCGGACTGTAGTCGGCCGCCAGGTGGTTTTTGAGGGCTTGCAGCAGGGTTTCGCGGGCTTCGGCGCGGGCCGCGATGGGGCCGTTAAACCGGCGGCGGAAGGGCTGCGGGCGGCGCTGGTCGGCGGGCAGCGGGCCGTCGGGGGCGAGGTCGGCGTTGGCCAGCGCCACCAGCTCGTCGGCGTAGGGCGCGCGCTTAAGGTCGGGGTGCAGGCCGCCGGCCCCGCGCAGCGCGCCGTGCGAGGCGATGGGCATGCGCGTGAGCTCGGCCAGGCGGTCGTTGCTGAGCACCATGTAGCTGGGGCGGTCGAGCTGGCGCGCCACGCGGTCGCGCAGGGCGTACAGCTCCCGAAAAAGCGGCAGTTCCTGGGGCGTGATGCGGTATTTCCCGGCCAGGCGCAGGTGCGGGCGCAGCTCGTCGCGGCCGTAGCGCACGGCTTCGAGGGCGTGGTTTTCTTCGGCGGCCCACTGGGCGCGGCCCTGCTCTTGCAGGCGCGCGGTGAGGCGGTCGGTAAGCTCGAAGAGGTAGAGCACGTCATTGGCGGCGTACTCTTTTTGGGCCTCGGTGAGCGGGCGCTTCAGCCAGTTCGACTTCTGCTCGCCCTTGTCTACCTCAAAGCCCAACTCACTCTGAATGAGCCGACCCAGCGAAATATTATTATCCTCCAAAGCCAGCAGCGTAAACTGCACGCTGGTGTCCACGATGTTGCGGCAGTGCACGCCAAAGAGCTCGTCGAGCAGCAGAATATCCGACTTGCAGGAGTGGAACACCTTGGCCACGGCCGGGCTGCGGCACACCGCAAACAGCGGCTCCAGGCCGGCGGCCATGTCGGGCTCGAGCGGCAGCGGGTCGATGAGATACACCGTGCTGCCATCAAACACCTGGATAAGCGCCAGGTGGCGGCCGTAGCGGTAGCGGTTATCGTCAAACTCCAAATCGATGCCGATGCGCGGCAGCGTGGCGAGGTGGGAAGCTACGTCGGCCACCTGGGCCGCCGTGGTGAGGTACTGGATAGGGGTCATGCGTAAGCGCAAAGGTAGGGTGTACCATCGCGCGCCAAACTATCAAAAATTACTCTTCATCCTCGTTTCTGGCGTCAAAATCCAACTGGCGCGCCTGGTCCACGGCCTCATCCGTTACCTGGGCCAGCAGGTCGGGCGCGTCGGCGTCGAGGGCGTGGGCAAAAAGGTCGAGTAGCGCCTCGCCTTCCTCATTGACGTAAAGGTTGGTATAAATCTGGTCGAACAGCTTGGTTTCCTTGTGAATCTGCCGGTCGATGTCCTCGGGCGAGCGGGCGGTACTTAGCGCCCGGTGCAGCACGTCGGAGGCGCGGCGGGCCTCGTCGTGGTCGCCGAGGTCGGCCAGCAGGCGCAGCAGGCTGGCCGCCACACCCAGCCGCCACTGCTCGAAGCGAAATGCCTGCTCGGCGCGCGGGGCGCGTTCAAAAGCGGCGTAAGCGCCGAGTGCTACGGGCGTCAGATACTTGGCCTGGTCGGCGGGGTCGCGAAAGGCGAGGTGCAGCAGGGTTTCGTAAGAAGTCATTTCTTGGCTTTTAGCTAATAGCCGCTAGCTATCAGCCTTTTATATTGACGGAAAGCTAATAGCCAGCAGCTATTAGCCAATAGCTTAACTAAACACTTGCCACACCAGCAGCGAGGCGGCGTAGGCCAGGCCGGTCATGTACACGAGCTGGCCGAGCGGCCAGCGCCAGCTTTTGGTTTCGCGGTAGGTCACGGCCAGCGTACTCATGCACTGCATGGCGAAGACGTAAAACACGAGCAGCGACAGCGCCCGCACCGGCGTGAAAAACGGCTGGCCATTGATGTCTTTCTCGTTGGCAAGCTTTTGCTGTACGGTGCCCAGGTCGGCATCCTGGCCCACGCTGTAGATGGTGCTCATGGTACCCACAAATACCTCCCGCGCCGCGAATGACGTGAGCAGCGCAATGCCTACCTTCCAGTCGAAGCCCAGCGGCCGGATAACCGGCTCGATGACGTGGCCAAATGTGCCCGCGTAAGAGGTTTCGAGGCGGGCGGAGGCTATTTCACGCTCTAGCTCGCCGGCCTCTGGCGGTCGCCGCTTGGGGTATTGCCCGGCGGCATTCGGGGTATCGAGCTGCTCCTCGCGCTGGCGTATCTGGGCTTCGGCTTTGTCCTGCCTATCGCCCGGCCCGTAGCTGGCCAGTACCCACAGCAGCACCGAAATGGCCACAATTACCTTACCGGCCTGGAAGATGAACGCCTTCACTTTCTCCACGATGGTGAGGCCCACGTTTTTCCAGCGCGGCCAGCGGTACACCGGAAACTCCATGATGAAGTAGCTGCGCTCGCGAGCTTTGAGAATTTTTTTCAGGACGAACGCCGACACCAACGCCGACACTAGCCCGAGCAGATACAAACCCATGAGCACCAGCCCGCGCATGTTGAAAATGCCGAGCCACGCCTCGTCGGGCACCACCAGCGCCACCAGCACCGTGTACACTGGAATGCGCGCCGAGCACGACATGAGTGGCGTCACAAAAATGGTGAGCATCCGGTCTTTCCAGCTCTCGATGGTGCGCGCCCCCATGATTGCCGGGACGGCACAAGCAAGCCCCGAAATGAGCGGCACCACGCTCTTGCCACTCAGCCCAAAGGGCCGCATCAGCTTGTCCATGAGAAAGGTAACGCGGGCCATGTAGCCCGTTTCTTCCAGTACCGCCAGAAAGGCGAACAGCAGCGCAATCTGCGGAATGAATATCACGACTCCGCCCAGCCCGGCAATGACGCCCTCCGTGAGCAGCCGCACCAGCGGCCCGTGGAAGTGCGCCTGTATCAGCTCATTCAGGCTGGCCACGCCCTGGTCGATGAGGTCCATTGGGTACTGCGCCCAGGCAAAAATGGCCTGAAACAGCAGGAACAGCACCGCCAGAAAAATGAGGTAGCCGAAGACCCGGTGCGTCAGCACCTTGTCGATGCGGTTCGACACCGGCTCGCGCTGCTCGGTGCGCGTCACGGTCACTACTTCGAGCAGCAGCTCGTTGATGCGGGCGTAGCGGGCAATGGTTTCCTCGGCCTGCCGGGCGGTCGAATCGAACTTATACTTATCGGTAAGCTCTTGAATATAAGCCCGTTCGTCGTCGCTCAGAAAGCGCAGGCCCCGAAACTGGTGCGCGTAGTGCAGCGCCAGGTAGTCGTTGTGCAGGTTGAAGTAGTAGCGAATCTGGCGCACCAGCGGCAGCAGGTCGTCGCCCAGCTTCCAGAAGCGCAGGGCGGGCGGGGCGGCCAGGCGCTCGGCCATCACGATGCGCAGCGCCGCCACGCCCACGCCCTTGCGGGCGTTCATGGGCACCACGGGTACGCCCAGCTCGCGCTCCAGCGCGGGCAAATCAATCTGGATGCCGCGCTCGGCGGCCACGTCCGTCATGTTCAAGGCCAAAATAGCGGGCAAGCCCAGGTCGGCCAACTGACTGAACAGCAGCAGGCTGCGGCGCAGGTTACTGGCATCCACCGTCACCACCACGAAGTTGGGGTAGTCGGCCGAATCGGGGTTGTAGAGCAGGTCGGTGATGACGCGCTCGTCGAGGCTTTTGGGGTAGAGCGAGTAGGTGCCGGGCAGGTCGATAATCTCAGCCCGGCGCTGGCCGCCGAGCTGCGCGATGCCCGTTTTGCGGTCCACGGTCACGCCGGGAAAGTTGCCGACTTTCTGGTTGAGGCCCGTGAGCTGGTTGAACAGCGAGGTTTTGCCCGAATTGGGGTTGCCGATGAGGGCAAGGCGGGGCAGGTGGTCGGCAGCCGGCCGGGCCTGGGCGGGCGGCAGCGTAGTCGGCCGGGGCGCAGTGGGAATATCCTGCATCGGCGGAAAAAAGGTCGGTAGAATTAGTCTTTTAGTTGAATCGTGGCCGCCTCACTCACGCGCAGCGACAGCGTATATTCTTCATCGCCAAGCACCAACATCAGTGGGTCGCCGAGGGGGGCACGGCCCGCCAGACGCACCTGCGTGCCGGGGATGCAGCCCATTTCGAGGAGCTTGAGGGCCATCTCGGGGTCTTTGAGGCAGCACACGGTAGCGCGCTCGCCTACCTGCAAATCGTTGGCGGTGCGGCGCAACGAAACCGGGGCGGGCGCGGTGGCGGGAGAAGAACGACGAAGGAAAGCCAAGGTGCCGGAGCTATTTAGACAGGATTTAAACAAAGATACGTCCGTTTGGCGCTCGGAGGTTCACGATTGCGGTGTGTAGGGTAAGCTTTAGCTTGCCTTTACCACGACTGGCAAGCTAAAGCTTACCCTACCCGCTCCAGCAGCTAACTTTTTTATGTGCTACTTATGAAACCATTCGCTATTAGGTTATAGATTTGTATTCCCGCAATTAAATAGCTATTATTTATGTACAGAAGCCTACTTTACTTTGCATTATTCTTATTTTGTCTGCCTAGTTTAGCGCAAGCGCAGGCCCCGGTATTATTATCCGGGCACATTGTAGATAAAGAGACCAAGGAGCCGCTGCCCTTCACCTCAGTGAGCCTGCGCGAAGAGCAAACCGGCGCGCTTAGCAACGAGTTTGGCGTGTTTCAGCTGCCCGCGCCCACCAAGAATGAGCAGGACTCGCTGATAATTATGGCGCTGGGCTACAAGCATATGGCTATCGTAGTAAAGCGCGGCCAGGCCCAGGCCAACCTCACCATTGAGGTGCCGCGCATGGCCATTGCCCTCAGCAACGTAACCGTGAAGGGCGGCAAAGTCAAAAACCTGGGCCTCGGTGCTACTTCCAACCGCCCCGGCGAGGGCCTGCTGCAAGGCCAGCCCGGCAGCCAGTGTGCCTTTTTCATCAAGAATGACAAAAACCACCGCCTCGGCAATATCCGCTCGGTGTCGTTTTATATCGGCGAAAACGGCTTTCCGCGCGAGCCGTTCCGCGTCCGTATCTACAAGCCCGATGGCAACTACAGCGCGCCCAACACCGACATTCTGACCCAAAACGTGGTAGTGTCGGCCCCCGGCGGCGGCGCGTGGTACACGGTAGACCTCACTAGCTACAACATCGTAGCGCCCGAAGAAGGCTTTTTTGTGGCGATGGAGTGGATTGTGAGCGGCGATAAGTTTTTCAAAACCGACTTCATGGACGAGAGCTACACGCCCTTCGGCCAGATTATGCGCCCCACCTTCGAGTTTAAGGAAAGCCGCACCTGGAACTACACCATCGCCCGCGGCTGGAACCAGCTGACGCTGGCCAACGGCAACGGCCAGCGCTACAACGCCATGATTAAGGCCGAAGTAGACATGATAAAGTAGCACAGCCTGTCCTTGCGAGCAACGCGAAGCAATCGCACCAAGACGAGCCTTCAAGGTTCTGTTTTGGTGCGATTGCTTCGTTGTGCCTCCTCGCAATGACGAGCGTGTTTTACTTACCTCTTCGCCCGGCCCTAACTTGCCGGCTCATCAGTTGCGCGCACCTTGCTAGCCTCTTCTACCTGGAACCGGCTGCTGGGCGTGCGCCCCGACGAAGGGCGCACGGTCTGGCTGTTTTTCCTGCACAATTTTTTGCTCGGCATCGGCACCATTCAGGTGTACGTGGCGGCCAACGTACTGCTCCTAGAGCACAACCCCGAGCGCAACCTGCCGCTGGCCTACGGCGCGGCCGCGCTCGCCATGATGGCGGCCGGGCGCATCTACACGCATTTCGAGCATCATTTGCTCTTGCAAAAGTTGGCCGGGCGGGTGCTGCTGGCGGTGGTGGCGCTGGCCGGCGTGCTGGGCGTGTTGCTGCTGGGGCACTCGGTGGCGGCGGCGGTGGCCATCATGGCGGGCTACCGGGTTATTTATCTGTTAACTAACCTGGAGTTTTGGGGCGTGTCGGCGGTGGTCTTCGATGTGCGGCAGAGCAAGCGGCTGTTTGGCCTCATCAGCGCGGGCGACATGCCGGCCAAGGCGCTCGGTGCGGGGCTGGCGGTGCTCATTCACGCCCATACCGACCTTTTTTACCTGCTGCTGGCAGCGTTTGTGGCCTACGGCGCGGCGTTCGTCGTGCTCCAAATCACGCTGCGCTCGCACGACGTGGAGCCGCGCCCGGCGGGCCGGCGGCAGCGCGAGGCCGGCAGCAGCGCCTGGCGGCAATTATTTGGCGATAATAATCTGGTGCTCAGCATTTGCCTGAGCCTCACGGCCATTGCAGCCGTGACGACGGGCGTGGAGTATTCGTTTTTCGTCAACGTCAAGCACAAGTTTCACGACGAGGCCACGGTGATGCACTACGTGGGTGGCGTGCTGGCCCTCACCTACTTACTGGCTATGCTCTTCAAAATTGGGCTGGCGCAGGTCACGCTCGACCGCCTGGGCATCCGGCGGATGCTGCTGGCGCTGCCGGGCACGGGGCTGCTGGGGCTACTATTGTTTGGCGGCCTCAGCTGGGCCGGGGCGGGCGAATCGACGCAGCTTATCTACTTCGTGGGGCTGTATCTGGGGCTGGAAGTACTGCGCCGGGCCGTGTTCGACCCCGTGTTTCTGGTGCTATTTCAGCCGCTGGCGGCCCACGAGCGCCTGCAAGCGCATACCCTCGCCAAGGGCTACTACGAGCCGCTGGGCATGGCCCTAGCGGGCGGCCTGCTGTATTTGCTGACCGGCCACGAGGCGGTAGCGCACTGGCTGCCCTTCGTGTGGATGGCGCCGCTGATGGCCAGCGCGCTGTTCTTCCTGGCTCGCACCTACCGGCACTACTTGGCTGAATTACAGCACGCCCTCAGCCA
>Ga0182232_1000405_pt1 | contig 11064 bp, 9 predicted proteins | sample G6R1MG_30_FD_155484 | JGI IMG/M metagenome (GOLD analysis project Ga0182232, IMG submission 155484) | Phyllosphere microbial comminities from miscanthus, Michigan, USA - G6R3_NF_07NOV2016_LD2 MG | ecosystem: Host-associated > Plants > Phyllosphere > Phylloplane/Leaf | place: USA: Michigan... | reverse complement strand
CCGATGCGGTCCTCGTCGGCGCCGGGCGCCTCGCCGATGAACATGAGCTTGGCCGCCGGGTTGCCGTCGGCGAAGACGAGGTTCTTGGCCGTGAACTTGAGGGGGCAACCGTCGAAGGTCGCCAGGAGGGCTTCGAGTTCGTCGAGGGACGTCGTGTCCTTGGCGCGCGCGCGGGCGTCACCGGCTGCGGCGTCGGGGCGCGCGGCGGCCGATTGGCCGTAGGTCCGCGCCGGGGGAGCGGCCTCTCCGCGCGAAGGCAGCTCGCCCCGTGGGGGCAACTCTCGGCGCGGAGGAGCAACCGGTTCGGGAGCGCGGGCCTCCGAACGGGCCGGGGCATCCACCTCCGCGAAGCGATCGTGGGGCTGTTCGTCGAGCATGAGGTCGACACCCGCCGCGACGTGGAAGTCGAGGGCGGCGATGAGGTCGCGCTGGCGGTCTTCGCTCGCAGTCATGGGATGGATGTGGCGCGTTCGACGCCTGTGGACAACGGGGCAGGAGCCCTGCGCGGCGCGGCGGACCCGTCTTTCACACAACGCGACTTTTCACCACGACGGATGTCCCGGGATCGAGGCCGCTTGCCTTCCTATCTTGGAATCGATTGAGAGTGATCGGAAGCGATGAGTTCGTGCCCCGCCGCGCGGCGGGCGTGACAGGAGGATGACGGAATGGCACTGCCCGAACGCGAGGGGATGGATTTCGACGTGGTGATCGTCGGCGCCGGGCCGGCCGGCCTCGCCGCCGCCATTCGCCTCAAGCAGCTGTCTTCCGACGTCAGCATCGTGGTGGTCGAGAAGGGCTCCGAGGTCGGCGCCCACATCTTGTCGGGGGCCGTGGTCGATCCGGCCGGCCTCGACGATCTTCTCCCCGAGTGGCGCACGGACGCCGACCGCCCCCTAAAGACGGCGGTCGAGCGGGACGAGTTCATGTTCCTGACGAAGAACAGCGGCGTGACGATGCCGAACCTGTTCTTCCCCAAATTCATGTCCAACCACGGCAATTTCGTCGGTTCGCTCTCGAACGTCACGAAGTATCTCGGCGCCAAAGCCGAGGCGCTCGGCGTGGAGATCTATCCGGGCTTCCCCGCGTCCGAAGTCCTCTACGACGACCGGGGCGTGGTGGTCGGCATCGCCACGGGCGACCTCGGGATCGGACGCTCGGGCGAACCGAGGGACGACTACACCCGCGGAATGGAGCTGCGCGGCAAATACACGATCTTCGGCGAGGGCGCCCGCGGCTCCCTGACGAAGACGCTCATCGACCGGTTCAGGCTCAACGCCAACAGCGATCATCAAAAGTACGGCCTCGGCGTCAAGGAACTCTGGCAGCTCAGCCCCGACAAGTTCCAGGCCGGCCTCGTCCAGCACACCATGGGCTGGCCCCTGCCGAACAAAGCCGGCGGCGGCTCGTGGCTCTACCATTTCGATGACCACCTGCTCTCCGTCGGTTTCGTCACGCACCTGAACTACGAGAACCCGACCCTGTCGCCGTTCGAGGAGTTCCAGCGCTTCAAGACCCACCCGATGATCGCCGAGACCTTCGAAGGGGCGAAACGCATCGGCTACGGCGCGCGCGCGATCATGGAGGGTGGCTGGCAATCCGTGCCGAAGCTCGTGTTCCCCGGCGGCTGCCTCGTCGGCGATTCTGCTGGTTTCGTGAACGTGCCGCGCATCAAGGGGTCTCACAACGCGGTGCTGTCGGGCATGCAGGCGGCGCAGGCCATCGCGCAGGCCCTCGAGGCCGGGCGACAGGGTGACGAACTCACTGCCTACGAGAACGGCTGGCGCGACAGCGCCATCGGCCAGGATCTCAAGCGCGTGCGCAACGTCAAGCCGCTCTGGTCGAAGTACGGCACCCTCGTCGGCGTTGGTCTCGGCGGCGCCGACATGTGGGCCAACACCCTGCTCGGCACCTCCCTGTTCGGCACGTTGAAGCACGGCAAGCCGGACCATGCCTGCACCAAGCCGCTCTCCGAGGTGACGCCCATCGTCTACCCGAAGCCCGACGGCAAACTGACCTTCGATCGCCTCTCGTCGGTGTACCTCTCCAACACCAATCACGAGGAGGATCAGCCGCCTCACCTCAACGTGAAGAACCTCGACCTGCAGAAGGCGTCCGAGCACGACGTCTATGGCGGTCCCTCGGCGCGGTACTGTCCGGCTGGCGTCTACGAGTGGGTGGCCGATGCGGCCCAGAGCGACGGCGTGCGCTACCAGATCAACGCGCAGAACTGCGTCCACTGTAAGACCTGCGATATCAAGGACCCGAACCAGAACATCAACTGGGTGACGCCGGAGGGGCCGGGCGGGCCGAACTATCCCAATATGTAAGTCTGACGGCGCGAGCGGACGGACGGCGGCCTGCCTCTTCCTCCCGCTCAAGCGCGGCGGCGTTACGCCTTGCGGGGCGGAGGGGAAGAGTCCAGTGTCCCGCCCGATCAAGCGCCGACCCCGGTTCGGGTCGGCGCACAGACTCCGTGAACGGTGCCCATGAACGGAAACGCCGCAACCCGCCGAACCCTCTCGGCCCTCGCCCTCTGCCTTGCGGCCACTCTGCCGGTTCAGGCGGCGCAGCCGCGGGAATCCACACCCCTGCCGGAGTTCGAGCCCGCCGAATCCCTGGAAGGCAATTTCCTGGCCGCCTACATCGCCGGGGCCTCGAAGGACACGGCGGCGGCCGCGAGTTTTTATCGCGAGGCCGTGAAGGCCGATCCGCGCAACACCGAGCTTCTGGAGCGCGCCTTCGTCTCGCTCCTCGCCGACGGCGCCCTTCCGGACGCGTTCCGTGCCGCTGAGCGCCTCACCAGCCGCGACGGCACCAACGGTCTCGCGCAGCTCGCCCTGGGTGTACGCCAGATCAAGGCGGGGCAGTTCGCCCAGGCGCGCCAGAACTTCGCCCGCAGCGGACGCGGTGCCGCCGCCGACCTGACGGCGACGCTTCTCACCGCCTGGGCCTTCGCCGGGGCCGGCGACGGCAAGCGCGCGCAGGAGACCATCAACAAGCTCAAGGGCGAGCGTACCTACAACACCTTCCGGGATTACCACGCAGGCCTGATCGCCGCCCTCACGGGAGACCAGGCCGAGGCCGAGCGGCGCCTGAAGGCGGCCTATGACGGCGACCGCAACACACTGCGGGTGGTCGATGCCTATGCGCGATTCGAGGCCCAGGCCGGCCGCACCGATCTGGCGATCCAGGCTTACAGCGATTTCGACAAGCTGCTGCCGCGCCATCCCATCGTGCGCGATGCCCTGAACCGGCTGAAGGAGGGTAAGCCCCTCACCCGCCTCGTGACCACGGCGCAGGAAGGCGCCGGCGAGGTTCTGTACGGTCTCGGTTCGGCCGGTTCGACGCAGGGCGACGAGCTGCCGGCCGTGGTCTACCTGCGCCTCGCGCTCTACCTCGCGCCCGAACACGCCCTCGCCCGCCTGACCCTCGCCGATATCCTCGACCGGATGAAGCAGCCCGAGCGCGCCAACGAGGCCTACGCGCAGATCCCGACGAGTTCGCCGCTGCGTCTCAACGCCGACGTGCAGATCGGCCTCAACCTCGAACAGATGGGCAAGGGCGACGAGGCGCTGCAGCACCTCGATGCGGCCATGAAGGCCCATCCCAACGACATCGACGTGATCACGGCGCTCGGCAACGTCCAGCGCTCGCGCAAGAAGTACGAGGAGGCGGCCGAGACCTACAGCCGTGCCATCGCCCTCATCGGCGACCAGCCGGCGTCGAACTTCTGGACGACGTTCTACTTCCGCGGCACGGCCTACGAGCGTGCCAAGCAATGGGCCAAGGCCGAGGCCGACCTGAAGAAGGCCCTCGAACTCGTGCCGCCCTCGCAGCCGGGCGCCCGCGCCCAGGTGCTGAACTACCTCGCCTATTCTTGGGTCGACCAGAACATCAACATCGACGAAGCCTTCACGATGCTGAAGCAGGCTGTGGATGCGAGCCCCCGTGACGGTATGATCATCGACAGTCTCGGGTGGGCCTATTTCCGACTCGGGCGCTGGGACGATGCCATGCGAGAGCTGGAGAAGGCCATCGAGCTGAAGCCCGGCGATCCGACGATCAATGACCACCTTGGCGATGCCTACTGGCGCGCCGGGCGCCGTCTCGAAGGCAAGTTTCAGTGGCAGCACGCCAAGGACCTGAATCCCGAGCCGGAGGAGCTCGAGAAGATCAACGCCAAGCTCAAGGACGGCCTGCCCGAACTCGACAAGCCGGCCGCCACCGCCGAGAATCCGCCGGACGGCAAGGCCAACCCCGAACTGCCCAAGGGCGCCCCGGCTCCGAGCGAACCCCCGGGCGCCGCCGACAAGAAGAGCGGCGGCTGATCTGCGAGACTTGACGCGCATGGGGATGCGGGGCCAGACCGGCGCCCCGATCCCCGGAACAACAGAACGCCGAGAGCCCGTGTCCGTCCTCGTCACCCGCGCTCCGGCGAAGATCAACCTCACCCTCCACGTCCTCGGCCGTCGCGCCGGGGACGGTTACCACGAGCTCGAAAGCCTCGTGGCGTTCACGGGCGCGGGCGACACCCTGTCCCTCACGCCGGGGGACGATCTCGCGCTGACGGTTTCGGGCCCGACCGCCGGACCCGCCGGCCCCCTCGACGACAATCTCGTCATCCGCGCCGCGCGCCACCTCGCCGCGCGCCGGCCAGGCTTGAGGCTCGGCGCCTTCCACCTCGTCAAGCGCCTGCCCGTGGCGGCCGGAATCGGCGGCGGATCGTCGGATGCGGCCGCCGCCCTGAGGCTGCTCGCCCGGAGCAACGGCCTCGATCCGGTCGACCCAGCACTCCTGGAGGCGGCGCGGGCAACGGGGGCCGACGTGCCCGTCTGCCTCGATCCCCGGGCGCGCATGATGCGCGGCGCCGGAGAAAACCTCGGCGCCGCCCTCCGGATGGCTCCCCTCCCCGCCATCCTCATCAATCCGGGCGTGCCCGTCGAAACCGCTCCGGTGTTTCGCGCCCTCGGCCTGAGCGTCGGAGAGCGGTATCGGCCGGGGTCGCATCCGGAGATCGCCGAGGGGGCCGATGCCGCGACGATGCTGGTAGCGATCGCTCCGGCGCGCAACGATCTCGAAGCCCCGGCGCTCGGGATCGCGCCGGTGATCGGCGAGGCGCTGCGGGCCCTGTCCGGCGAGGCCGGTTGCCACTTGGCCCGGATGTCGGGCTCGGGCGCGACGGTATTCGGCCTGTTCACCGACCGCGCCGCGGCCGTGCGCGCCGCACGCCGCATCCGGGCGACCTCCCCGGGTTGGTGGATCATGCCGACCTTGCTGCGCTGACGATTTTCCGAGCGAGGGGCTGATTTCGCCGCTGTCGGGCGGAGCCGAGGTGCGCTCTTGCGCCGTCTCTCACGAAAGTCAGGATGAATTTCACGAAACGGGGCGGCGCCTTAACGCTTAGGAAGGCGTCGCTTCGCCACTCTCGGCTCGCGGGAGAGTGGCTGATGGTTGAGACGAGGCAGACCTCCTGGGGCGAAGGAGAGTTGCGTGAGGCCCTGTGCCTGATGATGATCGGCGTCTGTGCCTGGATCGCCGGAACGCAGCTCGGCCTCTTCGGCGTGTTTTTGACCTTCACCACCTTCCATCATCTCAACGACCTGCTGATGCTCGGCGTCTGCATGAGCTTTGGGCTCGTGGTCGCCTCGGTGCGCAAATCGCTCACGTTGCGTCGGGTGATGATCGCACGGGACGCAGCGCGCGATCGGGCCGAGCTGGCAGCCCGCCACGATGCCCTCACGGGACTGGCCAACCGGCGTCTGTTCAAGGAGACCCTGGACGAGCGCCTGTCGCGCGCCGACCCCCCGACGATCGCCGTGCTTCTGATCGACTTAGACCGCTTCAAGCCGGTCAACGACGTCTACGGCCATGCCGCCGGCGATGCCGTGCTGTTCGCCGCCGCCGAACGGATGCGCGCCCTGAATCCGCCAGGTGGCATGACGGCGCGTCTGGGAGGCGACGAGTTCGCTGTGATGTTCGATTACGGATCCGACAGCGATGCGGTCCCGCGCTTTACCCAGCAGCTCATCGCCAGCTTGTCGAAACCCGTGGATTGGGACCGGAGCCGGATCGAGATCGGCGCCACGGTCGGCATAGCCCTCGCCACGGCGAATCATTCCGATTCCGTGTCCCTGCTGCATGCCGCCGATGTCGCCATGTACAAGGGCAAGCGCGACGGCCGCGGCACCTTCCGCTTCTTTCAGGAAGAGATGGGACACGCCATCAAGCTCCGCGCCCGCATGGAGGCCGAACTGCGCCTTGGGATCGGACGCGGCGAGATCGAACCTTTCTATCAGCCGGTGGTACAGCTACCGAGCCGGGAGCTCATCGGATTCGAGGTCCTGGCCCGCTGGCGCCACCCCGAACGGGGTCTCCTGGGTCCGATGGAGTTCATCGGCTTGGCGGAGGAGACCGGACTGATCGCCGAACTCAGCTGGGCCGTCATGCGGAAGGCATGCACGGATGCCCGGTCCTGGCCGAGCCACCTGCAACTCGCCATCAACATCTCGCCCCTTCAACTCCAGGATCGCTTGCTGCCGGAGCGCATTCTCGCCATCCTGACGGAGACTGGGTTCGCTCCCGGGCGTCTCGAGATCGAAATCACCGAGACCGCTCTTGTGAACGACCTCGAAGCCGCTCGTGTCGCCCTCAAATCCTTGCAGAATTTCGGGGTGCGCATCGCGTTGGACGATTTCGGGACCGGCTATTCAAGCTTGTATCACCTGCGCGAACTGCAATTCGACAAACTCAAGATCGACCGCAGCTACGTGGCTTCGATTCCCTTGGGTGAGGACCGCGCCAAGCTCGTGGATGCCATCATCGCCCTGGGGTCGAGCCTCGGTCTGGCGACGACGGCCGAGGGCATCGAGAATTCATCGAGCGTCGACTGGCTCGCTGACCAGGGCTGCGCCTACGGCCAGGGCTTCCTGTTCGGCAAGCCCGTGAACAAGGAAACCACCGACGGTCTCCTCGCGCTCTGGTCCGATATCGCGGGTAAGATCGTTCTCACCGACTCGGAAACGGCTCCTTCGGACCAGACCGGTCCGACGGCCGCCGCGGCCTAGGGCACAGTCCCGGAGGGCGGCTCCGGGCTTCGAAACGCGTGGCGGAGTGGCACACGCCACGGCATCGCGTTGTGGAAGGCGCTCGGGACGATGCCTCGACTCGGTGCCCGGTTCTCGTGGCCGGTCACGCGCACGCTCAGTGGGCGCGGGCGATGCAGAAATCCACCACCTGCAACAGAGCGTGTTTCATCGGGCTCTTTGGAAAGAGCGCGAGGGCATCCCGCGCCATGGCGCCGTAGTGGCGGGCGCGCTCCAGGGTGTCCTCAAGGGCGCGATGGCGGCGCAGGATTGCGAGCGCAGTGGCGAGATCGTCCTCGGAGACGTCCCCGTCCTCGAGGGCGCGCTTCCAGAAGACGCGTTCCTCCTCGGTACCGCGCCGGAACGCCAGCACGATGGGCAGGGTGATCTTGCCCTCGCGGAAATCGTCGCCGACGTTCTTGCCGAGGCTGACGCTGGTGCCGCCGTAATCGAGCACATCGTCCACGAGCTGGAAGGCGATGCCGAGGTTCATGCCGTAGGCGCGGCACGCCGCCTGTTCCGCCCGGGGGCGCTCGGCGATCACCGGCCCGACCTCGCAGGCGGCGGCGAACAGTTCGGCGGTCTTCGCGCGGATGACGGCGAGATACTCGTCCTCCGTCGTTTCGGTGTTCTTCGCGGCGGCGAGCTGCATCACCTCGCCTTCGGCGATCACCGTGGCGGCGGCCGAGAGGATGTCGAGGGCCCTTAAGGAGCCGACCTCGACCATCATGCGGAACGCCTGACCGAGGAGGAAATCGCCCACGAGGACGCTGGCCTCGTTGCCCCACTTGATCCGGGCCGCCACGGCGCCCCGGCGCATGTCGCTCTCGTCCACGACGTCGTCGTGCAGGAGGGTCGCCGTGTGCATGAACTCGACGCTGGCCGCGAGCTTGACGGCGCCGTCGCCCGCATAGGCGCAGAGGTCGGCTGTCGCGAGGGTCAGGATCGGGCGAAGACGCTTGCCGCCCGACGCGATGAGGTGATTGGCCACTTCGGGGATCATCTGAACCGATGAGCCGGTGCGCGACAGGATGGTCGCGTTCACACGCTCCATGCCCGTGGCGACGAGAGCCACGAGGTCCGTGAGGCTCGCCTCCGGATCGGGACGGCTTTCATCCAAGGGTATTACGACGCCCAAAACCCCGTTGCCTCCCAACTCGACGCATCCGGTGCGGATCGGCCGGAAGCGGCAGACCTCGATACCAAACCCGTCTTGCGTGACCGACTTCCGTGCGGCACCCCATCGCATGGGCTCGGAGGCGCTGCAACACGCACCATGCCGCAAGGTTTCCGGGGGCGTACGATTCGTCGGCCCCGGTCATCCCTGCCCCACGTCGTCCACCGACCGTCTCTCCCGGAAACCGTGATGACCGAACTCATCCGCAGCAACGACATCGTCCTCATCGGTTTCGCCGAATCCCTCCTCAAGGGGGCTGAGATCCCGGCCTTCGTGGCGGACGGGCATATGAGCGGACTGGAGGGCTCCATCGGAGCATTCGCGCGGCGCCTCCTCGTCCCGGCGGACCACGCCGCACAGGCGCGGCGCCTGCTCACGGAGGCGGGCCTCGCCCATGAACTGCGTGACGCCTGAGGCACGGCCGCCCGACGCATGGCTTGGCGACAATCTCAGGCTCCGGCAACCCGGGCGGGGCGCCCACCGAGCCGGCACGGACGCGGTGCTGCTCGCGAGCCTCATCCGACCGAAGCCGGGCCTGACGATCTGCGACGTCGGCGCCGCGACGGGGGCGGTGGGACTCGCCGTCGCCCTCCGCGCGCCGGACTGCCGCGTCGTCCTCGTCGAGCGCGACCCCGACCTCGCTAGCCTCGCCCGGGGCAACGCGGCCCTGAACGGCCTGGAGGACCGAACCGTTGTCATCGAGGCGGACGTGCTCGCCAGGGGCGCCGCCCGCCGGACCGCCGGTCTCGTTCCGGACCTCACGGATCTCGTCCTGACCAATCCCCCCTACTTTGAGGCCGGGCGGCACCGGGCCTCCCCTGATTCCGGCAAGGCCACGGCCCATACCTTCGCGCCGGGCAGCCTCGAGGGGTGGCTGCGAACCTGCGTCGAGATCCTTCGCCCCCGGGGTCGCCTCGGGATGATTCACCGCGCCGATGCCCTGCCGGACTGCCTCGATGCCCTGCGGGGGCGATTCGGGGCCATCACCGTGCGGCCGATCCAGCCCCGAGCCGGTACGGCTGCGATTCGCGTGCTGATCTCCGCGGTGAAGGGAAGCCGCGCCCCGTTCACCCTGCTCCCTCCCCTCGTGCTCCACGACGCGGACGGGTCGTTCACGCCGTTCGCCGCGGCGCTTCATGCGGGACTTGCCTGGATCGGAGACGACGACGCACCCTGACCGTGCTGGCGGCGCCGTCGGAGCGCCCCATCTCTGGCGGGACCCTGCTTCAACCTTACCGAGCGAGACACGATGGCGTTCACGATTCCGACCGGCCTGCGGTCGCTTCTTCCGGCGCGCTGGCGCAAGCGTAAGCCGCGAGTCGCCGTCCTGCGCCTCGACGGCGCCATCGGTGCGGTGTCGCCGTTCCGGCCGGGGCTCTCCATCGCGGGCCTCGCCGGTCCCCTCGAACGGGCTTTCGCCACGCCGCATGTCGCGGCGGTCGCCCTGGTGATCAATTCCCCCGGTGGGTCGCCGGCCCAGTCCCACCTCATCCATCAGCGGATTCGGGCGCTGGCGGCGGAGAAAGCCCTGCCGGTCTATGCCTTCGTGGAGGATGTGGCGGCCTCCGGAGGCTACATGATCGCCTGCGCCGCCGACGAGATCGTGGCCGACCCGACGTCCCTCATCGGCTCCATCGGCGTCGTCTCGGCGGGCTTCGGGTTCGATCGACTCATCGAGCGGCTCGGCGTGGACCGCCGCGTCCACACCCAGGGCGACGCCAAGGCGATGCTCGATCCGTTCCGTCCCGAGAACCCCGACGACATCGCACGCCTGAAGCGGATCCAGTCCGATGTGCAGGATCTGTTCACCACCCTGGTGCGCGGCCGGCGCCCGAGCCTCGATCCCGAGGGGGAGAACCTGTTCACCGGCGCCGTCTGGACCGGCCGCCAGGCCCTGCGCCTCGGCCTCGTTGACGGCTTGGGCGATACACGCACGACTTTGCGGGCGCGCTTCGGTGCGGAGGTTCAGCTCGTCATGATCGCGGAGAAGAAGGGGTCCCTCATCGCGCGGATTCTCCGCCGGGCCGGACCCGGCAGCACCGCCGGCCTCGCCGGCGAGGCTCTGGCGGTCATCGAAGAGCGTGCCGCCTGGGCACGCTACGGCTTGTGAAAGCGCCTGAACCTAGAGGCGCGGAACGGCCTCAGCGTGCGCAGTTCCCGCCGCCATAGCCGGCATAGACGATCCGAACCTTGCGGGTGCAGGTCTCGGCCTGCACGGGAGCCGGCACGGTGACGACGTCGATGGGCGTGACCACCGCCGGCATCTGCACAGCATGGGTGCCGTCCTGCGTCGCGAAAGCCTTGGAGGCGCCCATGACGAGGGGGGTTGCCGCGAGGGAAGCGGCGGCGAGGGCGGCGAAGACTGCGAAAGACGAGCGCATGGCGCGTTGATCCAATTGATGTCCGTCCGATGACGACGGTAAAGACTGCGTGATTGCTGGATCAACTTGGCAGGGAGCGTGACAGTTCCGGCCTGGGCGAGCGAATGCGGCGAAAATGCGTGCGGTGGTGAACCGGCTTCGCTTGACACCCCCGGCCCGCCTCTTAAACGCTGGCCGCCCTTTCACGGACCGGATTGCCCATGTCGAGCGCCGTCGATCTCGCGCCCCAGACCTCGTTCCAGGGGCTGATCCTGACGCTGCAGCGGTTCTGGGCCGAGCAGGGCTGCGTGATCCTGCAGCCCTACGACATGGAAGTGGGCGCGGGCACCTTCCATCCGGCGACCACCCTGCGGGCCCTCGGGCCGAAGCCCTGGAAGGCGGCCTACGTCCAGCCGTCGCGTCGCCCGAAGGACGGGCGCTACGG
>Ga0182232_1000404_pt1 | contig 11068 bp, 7 predicted proteins | sample G6R1MG_30_FD_155484 | JGI IMG/M metagenome (GOLD analysis project Ga0182232, IMG submission 155484) | Phyllosphere microbial comminities from miscanthus, Michigan, USA - G6R3_NF_07NOV2016_LD2 MG | ecosystem: Host-associated > Plants > Phyllosphere > Phylloplane/Leaf | place: USA: Michigan... | reverse complement strand
CTACAAGGCCCTGCGCCGGCATCTGACCCTGCGCGGCCTCACCCCGGAGGCCTACAAGGCCAAGTGGGGCCTGCCGGTGGACTACCCGCTGGTCTCGGCGGCCTACAGTGCCCGGCGCTCGAAGATTTCGCGGGAGATCGGCCTCGGCCAGAAGCTGCGGATGCAGCAGGCGGCGGAATAACAACGGTTCACGTCATGTCGGGCAAGGCCGGCCGTGCGCGTCACGGCCGGCCTTCCGCCGTCGAGACCTCCTGAATCAGCAGGGCCACAAGCCCGGACCAGCCGGTCTGATGCGCGGCGCCGACGCCCCGGCCGGTATCGCCGTGGTAGTACTCGTAGAACAGCACCAGGTCCCGGAAATGCGGGTCCTCCTGCTCGATCCGGCTGTCTCCATAGACCGGCCGATGCCCGTCCGGGCCACGGGTCGAGAGGCCGATGAGCCGCCGCGAAAGGGTATCCGCGATCTCCCGGAGCGAGTTGGTCCGCCCCGAGCCGGTCGGCGCCTCGACGCGAAAATCCGGGCCGTAATAGGCGAAGAACTGGTTCAGCCCGGCGATCAGCAAATAATTGACCGGCATCCACACCGGCCCGCGCCAGTTGGAGTTGCCGCCGAACAGGCGGGAGCGGGATTCCGCCGGCTCATAGGCCAGCCCCAGATCCCGACCGTTCCACGGGAAGCAGAACGGCTGATCCGCATAGCTGCGTGAGACCGCCCGCAGACCGTGCTCCGACAGGAACTCCGCCGGGTCGAGGGCGCGGTGCAGCAGCGCCTTCAGCCGGTGGCCCCGCAGCAGCGACAGCAGCACGGTCTGGCCCTCGCCGGGCACGCTCCAGCGCGAGACCAGGGCCGCCAGGTCCGGCCGGTTCTCCAGGAAGAACCGCATCCGGGTCCGGAGCGCGGGCAGCTTGTCCAGATCGTGCTCGCTGATCGTGGTGACCGCGAAGATCGGGATCAGCCCGACCATGGTCCGCACCCGGATCGGCAGGCGGCTGCCGTCGCGGGCCTCGATCACGTCGTAGAAGAACCCGTCCGCCTCGTCCCAGACGCCGTCGCCGGTCGCCGCCGCGATGAGCAGAAAGTGCTCGAAGAACTTTTCGGCCATGTCCTCGTAGGTCGGATCCTGGAGCGCCAGCTCGATGGCGATGCGCATCAGGTTGAGCGCGTAGGCCGCCATCCAGGCGGTCGCGTCGGACTGGGTGAGGGTGGCGCCGTCGCCGACCGGCTTCGAGCGGTCGAAGATGCCGATGTTGTCGAGCCCGAGGAAACCGCCCTGGAACAGGTTGCGGTCGTCGGAATCCTTGCGGTTCACCCACCAGGTGAAATTCAGGGTCAGCTTGTTGAAGATCCGCTTCAGGAACACGTGGTCGGGCGTGCCGGTGAGCGCCCGGTCCAGCTCGAACACCCGCCAGGCGGCGAGCCCGTGGATCGGCGGGTTGGCGTCGCCGAACCCCCATTCATAGGCCGGCAAAGCCGCGTTCGGGTGGGCGTAGGCCTCGTCCACCAGGAGCAGCAGCTGGTTCTTGGCGAAATCCGGATCGATCAGCGCGAACACGATCGCCTGGAGCGCGAGATCCCAGGAGGCGAACCAGGGATATTCCCAGGCATCCGGCATTGAGATGATGTCGTTGGCGCGCAGATGCGTCCAGTCGGCGTTGCGGCCGTGCCGGCGCGCGGGGGAGGGGGCCGGCTGGGCCGGATCGCCGGCCAGCCACTCGCGCACGTCGTAATGGTAGAGCTGCTTCGACCACAGCATGCCGGCCAGCGCCTGCCGCTGCACGAGCCGCATCTCGGGATCGGGGATCGACGCCTGCAGGGCGTCGTAGAACGCATCCGCCTCCGCCTCGCGGGTCGCGAACACCGCATCGAAATCGCCGAAGGGCTCGCCCGGGCTGGTCTCGGGGCGCAGCCGCAACCGCAAGGTGCGGGTCTCGCCCGGGCCGAGATGGAGGTCGTAGCGGGCCGCACATTTCGTGCCGGACAGGGGATTGGCCGCCCCGGCCTCGCCCTGGACGACGCGCCGGTCGATCCCGTCCTTGTAGAATCCGGCCTCCGCACCGCTGCCGTAGAGCCGGTGGGTGTTGGTCTCGTTCTCGGTGAACAGCAGCTCGGCCGCGCCCTCGGCGAAGAAGCGCATTGGCGGTACGCTCGGATGGCGCGCCCAGACCGACCCGTCCGAGCCCGCCTCCAGCTCCGGCTTGGCGGTCCCGGCTTTCCAGGACCACAGGTTCCGCGCCCAGAGCTGCGGCAGCAGGGTGAGGTCGGCGGGCTCGGGACCGCGGTTGGTGGCGGTGACCCGCATCAGCACGTCGTCGGGACCGGCCTTGGCGTAGGCGATCTCGACGTCGAAGTAGCGGCCCTCGTCGAACAGGCCGGTGTCGAGCAGCTCGAATTCCGGGTCGTCGAGGCCGCGTCGCCGGTTCTCTTCGAGCAGGCGCTGATAGGGGAACGCGCCCTGCGGATACTTGTACAGCATCCGCATGAGGGCGTGGGTGGGGACACCGTCGAGGTAGTAATAGAGCTCCTTGACGTCCTCGCCGTGGTTGCCCTCGGCGTTGGTCAGGCCGAACAGGCGCTCCTTCAGGATCGGGTCGCGGCCGTTCCACAGGGCGAGCGCCAGGCACCAGTTCAGGTGCCGGTCGCCGAAGCCGCCGATGCCGTCCTCGCCCCAGCGATAGGCCCGCGACCGGGCGTGGTCGTGCGGCAGGGAATCCCAGGCCTCGCCATCGGCGCTGTAATCCTCCCGGACGGTCCCCCATTGCCGGTCGCTGAGATACGGCCCCCAGCGCCGCCAGGCCGGGTCGGTCCGTGCCTGCACGAGCCGCTGCCCCTCCGCGGTGTCGAAGAGGCCCGGGACGCCGTTCGGCTTGGTCATCGGCTCGCTGTCCCGGCTCGGTGTCTGACTTCGGACCCGGATATTGCCGTGGGTTGTCGGGGAGAAGTCAACGCCGTGCGCGGGCGGTCAATCGCCGGAGACGACGCGCAGGCCCTCCGGTGCCGCATCGACCGTCAACGCCCGGTAATCCGGGATCGTCGCGTGTTGCGTCTCGATCGGCGCATGATGGGTCGCGGTGACGACGACGACGCTGGCGCCCGCCGCCTCGCCGGCCCGGATGCCCGCCGGCGCATCCTCGAACACCAGGCAATCCGCGGCCGCGACGCCCAGGCGCTCGGCGCCCAACACGAAGCAATCTGGTGCGGGCTTGCCCTCGCCGATGTCCTCGGCGGCGATCAGCAGGGCCGGGACCGGCATGGCGGCGGCCTCCAGGCGGCGCAGGGCGAGTTCCCGGGGTGCCGAAGTCACGATCGCCCAGCGCTCCGGCGGGAGGGCCCGCAGGAACGCCCGGGCGCCCGGGATCTCGACGATGTCGCCGACATCCGCGATCTCGGCGCGGGTGATCGAAGCGGCCTCGGCCTCCGGATCGACGCCGGGCAGGCCGAGCCGGCGGATCGTGTCCACCGAGCGCACGCCATGGATCGTCGGCAGGAAGGTCGCCACGTCGAGGCCGTGGGCTTGGGCCCAGCGCGTCCAGGCCCGTTCCGCCGAGGCGATCGAGCTGATGATCGTGCCGTCCATGTCGAAGAGGAACGCGGCGAAGCGGCGCGTCGGGAGGGATTCTGCGGTCATGCCTCCCGGCTACGCGGGCGGGGACGGGCGGACAACCGCGCCGCGCGCACGGCCGCTGCCCGCTCCACCGGGGGCGCCCGCTTCACGGGCCGACCCCGATGGTGTAGCGCGGATACAACCCTGGACCGGATCCGGTCCTGCACGCGCGAAAACCGTATCAGATCCATGCCGAGCCGCATCGACGCCACCTTCGCCCGCGCCCGCGCGGAGAACCGGGCCGTCCTCGTCACCTACGTGATGGCGGGCGATCCCGATCCCGAGACCTCCCTGGAGGTGCTGAAGGCGCTGCCCGGCGCCGGCGCCGACATCCTGGAATTCGGCCTGCCCTTCACCGACCCGATGGCGGACGGCCCGGCGATCCAGGCCGCGGGCCTGCGCGCCCTCAAGGCCGGCCAGGGCGTGGCCGGCACCCTCGACCTCGTGCGCCGCTTCCGCGCCGGGAACGACGGCACGCCGATCGTGCTGATGGGCTATTTCAATCCGATCCACACCTACGGGGTCGAGCGCTTCCTCGACGACGCGGTCGTGGCCGGGGTCGACGGGCTGATCGTGGTCGACCTGCCGCCGGAGGAGGATACCGAGCTGTGCCTGCCGGCTTTGGCCAAGGGGCTGGCCTTCATCCGGCTCGCGACGCCGACCACCGACGAGCAGCGGCTCCCGGCCGTGCTCGCGAACACCGCGGGCTTCGTCTATTACGTGTCGATCACCGGGATCACCGGCACGGCGACGCCGGATTTCGGCAAGGTGTCGGAGGCGGTCGCCCGCATCCGCCGCCACACCGATCTGCCCGTGGTGGTGGGCTTCGGGGTGAAGACCGGCGCCCATGCCACGGCGATCGCCAAGGGCGCCGACGGCGTCGTGGTCGGCTCGGCCCTGGTGGACACCCTGGTCCGTTCGCTGGATTCCGAGGGCCGGCCCCAGGCCGGCACGGTCCCGGCCGTAGCGGAGCTGGTGCGCGAACTCGCCGCCGGCGTCCGCGCGGGCGGCGTGGACCGGGCGGCCTGAACCGCGGATCGCCGCCCGCCCTGGCGGCGGGCAGGACGGCACCTGATATCAGCGTGAGCTCGAAGCGAACGGACGCGAGTCGATGGTCGAACCGATGAACTGGATCTCGGAGGTGGTGCGCCCCCGGATCAAGACCCTGTTCAAGCGCGAGACGCCGGAGAACCTCTGGGTCAAGTGCCCGGACACCGGCCAGATGGTGTTCCACAAGGAGGTGGAGGCCAATCACTGGGTGATCCCCGGCTCCGAGCATCACCTGAAGATGAGCGCCGCCGCGCGGCTCAAGATGATGTTCGACGAGGGCACCTGGATCGACGTGGCGCTCCCCGAGGTCGCCGTCGATCCGCTGAAGTTCCGCGACGAGAAGCGCTACGTCGACCGCCTCAAGGAGGCCCGCGCCAAGACCGGCCTGCAGGATGCGTTCAAGATCGGCTTCGGCCGGGTCGGCGGCCTGCCGATGACGCTCGCGGCGCAGGAATTCGGCTTCATGGCCGGCTCGCTGGGCATGGCGGCCGGCGAGGCCTTCGTGCGCGGCGCCGAAACGGCGCTTGAGAAGCGCACCCCCTACGTGCTGTTCTCGGCCTCCGGCGGCGCGCGCATGCAGGAGGGCATCCTGTCCCTGATGCAGATGCCCCGGACCACCGTGGCCGTGCGCCGGCTCAACGCCGCGCGCCTGCCCTACATCGTGGTGCTGACCAACCCGACCACCGGCGGCGTCACCGCCTCCTACGCCATGCTCGGCGACGTGCACCTGGCCGAGCCCGGCGCGCTGATCTGCTTCGCCGGGCCCCGGGTGATCGAGCAGACCATTCGGGAGAAGCTGCCGGACGGCTTCCAGAGAGCTGAATACTTGCGCGAGCACGGCATGGTCGACCAGGTCGTCCACCGGCACGCCTTGAAGGAGACAATCACCCGGATCTGCGGTCTCCTGACCAACGCCGCCACGGCCGAGGCGCCGGGTCCCGCCCAGGCCGCGGCCTAGCCCGCCGCCATGGCCTCCTCCGACGCCCTCATGGCGCGATTCCTCGCGCTCCATCCGCGCACCATCGACCTGTCGCTGGGCCGGATCGAGCGGTTGCTGTCCCGGCTGAATCACCCCGAGCGGCGCCTGCCGCCGGTGATCCACGTGGCTGGAACCAACGGCAAGGGATCGACCATCGCGTTCATGCGGGCGATCCTCGAGGCCGGGAGCCTGGCCGCCCATGTCTACACCTCGCCCCATCTCGTCCGGTTCCACGAGCGGATCCGGCTTGGTGGAATCGGCGGCGGCCAGTTCGTGGACGAGGACCGCCTGGCCGACGCCTTCTCGCGCTGCGAGGCCGCCAATGCCGGCGAGCCGATCACCATGTTCGAGATCACCACGGCGGCGGCCCTGCTGCTGTTCTCGGAGAGCCGCGCGGACGTGCTGCTGCTCGAGGTCGGGCTCGGCGGCCGGCTCGACGCCACCAACGTCATCGCCCAGCCGGCCTGCTCGGTCGTGACGCCGATCGGGCGCGACCATGCCGAGTATCTCGGGGATACGGTCGAATCGGTCGCCGCCGAGAAGGCCGGGATCTTCAAGCGCGGTTGCCCGGCGGTGATCGCCGCGCAGGATTACGCCGAGGCCGACGCCGTCTTGTGCCGCCACGCCGAAGCCGTGGGCGCGACCCCGATCCTGATCGGCAACCAGGATTTCTCCGCGCACGAGGAGCGCGGCCGCATGGTCTACCAGGACGAGACCGACCTGTTCGACCTGCCCCGGCCGCGCCTCGCCGGGCGCCACCAATTGGTCAACGCCGCCACCGCGATCACGGCTTTGCGGGCGGCAGGCTTCGGCGATATCGGCAATGCCGCCCTGGAGCGCGGCCTCACCGAGGTCGATTGGCCCGGCCGGCTCCAGCGGCTCGGCCGCGGGCGGCTCGCCGCGCAGCTCGATCCCGGCGCCGAGCTGTGGCTCGACGGCGGCCACAACATCGACGGTGGCCGGATCCTCGCCGCCGCCATGGCCGATCTCGGCGAGCGCAGCGACGTGCCGCTGGTGCTGATCGTCGGGCTGCTGAGCACGAAGGACGCCGACGGCTTCCTGCGCAACTTCGTCGGCCTGGCGCGGGCGCTGATCGCGGTCCCGATCACGACCTCGATGGCGGCACGGCCGGCCGAGGAGGTGGCGCGGATCGGCGAAGGCGTCGGCTTGTCGACCCGGACGGCGCCGAGCGTCGAGGCTGCGCTGGAGCAGGTGAAGGACATCGCCTTCGAGCAGCCCCCGCGGATCCTGATCTGCGGCTCGCTCTACTTGGCCGGGCTGGTGCTGGCTGCCAACGACACGCCGCCCGTCTAAGCCGCACCTTACCTTTGTCTTTGGCGCTAGCTTTTTTCTTTCGTTTGGTTAGCGCCTCGGTAATCGCCGTTGATTCGCCGCATTCGAGGGAGCGAATTGACTCTAGCGGCCACGCTTTCCCTCCGCTGTGGCAGCGAAGCTACATCCCCGGAAGGCCCGATCGCCTAACTTCGGCATCGATCGGGCTTGTGCTGGGGATCACAGTAATGAAGACGCTTCTCACCTCTCTTGCGGCATTCACGGCGCTCACCGCCGCCGCCACCGCTGCCGACCTGCCGCGCCGCGCTGCGCCGCCGCCGGTGTTCACCCCCGTTCCGGTGTTCACCTGGACCGGCTTCTACTTCGGTATCAACGCCGGCTACGCCTTCGATGCCAGCGACACCGACAGCAACCGCGGCTTCGTCCAGACCGCCGGCAGCCCGGCCGTTCTCGGCGCCGGTGGCCTCGTGCCCTACCGCGCCCTGGCGCCGCTCGGCTCGTCGCTGATCTACAACCGCAACAGCCGCGAAGGCTTCTCCGGCGGTGGCCAGATCGGCTACAACTACCAGTTCACCCCGGGCTCGGGCGTCGTGATCGGCTTCGAGGCCGACGCGCAGTACCTCGATTTCGGTGGCCGTCCGCGCTACGCCACGAACGCCGCCGCGATCAACCCGGGCTTCATCCCGGTCAACGGCACCCTGAACACGCTGGACTTCTTCGGCACCGTGCGCGGCCGTCTCGGCTACGCCTTTGACAAGACCCTCGTGTACGCCACCGGCGGTTTCGCTTACGCCACCGGCGACCAGGGCACCCAGGGCGTCGCCTTCCAGAACTTCGCTGGCCGTCGCGACGACTTCAAGACCGGCTACACCGTCGGCGGCGGCGCCGAGTTCGCGCTCCCCACCGACTCGTTCCTGAACTTCTTCCGCTCGTCGGCCGTGACGTTCAAGGTCGAAGGTCTGTACGTGAGCCTGGACCGCAACCGCACCGGCCTGCCGCTGGTCGGCGCTGCCCTCAACACCGGCGCCGTCCTGCCGGTCTACGCCGTCACCGGCAACACCAGCCGCAACACGAACGACTTCGCCGTCGTCCGCGCCGGCCTGAACTACAAGTTCGGCTCGTACTAAGACCGAACGATCGGCCCCGGGCATTGCGCCCGGGGCCACAGGGATTGGGTCCCGAAACCGAGAAAGCCCGGCCTTGCGGCCGGGCTTTCTTTTTGCGTCGCGTCGAAGGCGTCAGACGCTTACGCGACCTGCGCGCCGATCCAGCGGGAGAGATCGCCCTTGGGGGCAGCGCCGACCTTCTGATCGACCCGCTCGCCGTTCTTGAACAGCAGCAGCGTCGGAATCGAGCGGATGCCGTACTGGGCGGCGATCTGCGGGTTCTCGTCGACGTTGACCTTGGCGATCTTCACCTTGCCCTGGAGATCGGTGGCGATCTCCTCGAGCGCCGGGCCGATCTGGCGGCAAGGGCCGCACCATTCCGCCCAGAAATCGACCACGACGGGCTCGGCGGACTTGAGAACGTCCTGCTCGAAGCTCGCGTCGGTTACTTTCACCGTCGCCATAACGTCACCTTTCGGAACTGGCCACCGATCGGGCGGCCTCGGACGGGCAGGGGCCCGCGCGGTTCGACCAGAATTGGCGACGGGCCGGCGCCCGGTCAAGAAGGCCGCACGCCCATGCATGGGGGCAGCTTGAAGGGCGCATCGCAATGTGCGCTGGCGCATGCGGGGCGGGGAAGGCCGTGGAGGAAGCCCCTTCCAACGGAGGAAGCCGCGTTGCGGCTTCTATCCGCGACAGCCACGCCCCACTGTCCTTGCGAGCGCAGCGAAGCAATCCAGGGACACGCCAGCTTTCGAGATCGCGTGCCACACCGGGTTGCTTCGCTGCGCTCGCAAGGACGGCGTGGGGCGGGCGCCTCTCAGCCCTCGATTCCCGCCTGGCCCAAAGCCGCCCGGATGTCGGCGCCGCTCAGGGTCCGGATCACCGGGCCGGAGGTCCAGATCAGCATCGGCCGAATCGTCCGGTCCGGATAGATCTGGCCCAGAAGCTCGGCATAGAGCGCGATCTGACCGGCTTCGGCGGGGGGCAGGGGCTCGTCCTCGGCCGGGGGGCGTCCGGTCTTGAAGTCGGCGATCCGGATCGTGTCGGCGGCCACGGCGAGGCGGTCGACGCGGCCCTGAACCACCCGCTCGCTGCCGCCGGCCCGGACGCGACCCGACAGGTTCACCTCGGCCCTTGCGTCAGGGGCGAAGAGCGGCGCCAGCTCCGGATCGTCGATGAGGCGCAGCACCGAGCGGACGATGCCGTAAGTCGCCGGGCGGGGCAGGCCGGGGGCGCGGGCCCGCACGAAGGCGAGGCCCGCCGCTTCCCGGCGTTCGGGCTCGATTCGGGGCAGGTGCTGCAACAGGGAATGGATCAGGATGCCCCGGCGGCGCGCCTGGGCATCCGCCAGGCGGGGTGGCGGCACCCGCGAGCCGTCCGCGGCCTGAAGGGCGCCGGACGGGTTGAGGACCGGGATCTCCGGCTCGGCCGGTACCGGGCAGCGCAGCCAGTCGGGCTCCGGCGTGCGGACCTTCGTCGCGGCCGGCGTCTCCGGGGGGCTGAACGTCTCGGCACCGTCCCGCCACAGGGTCGCGGGTCCGTAGGGCAATTCCAGGGCCTGTCCCGCGCCGAGGGTCGCCTCCAGGCCGGCCCGGATCATCCGGCACCACGCGGCTTCGCTCTCGCGTTCGTGGCCACGGAACGGCGCGACGATCAGCCGATCGGCCGCCCGGGTCATGGCCACGTAGAGCAGACGGTTGTGCTCCTGCCGCGCCCGGGCGAGCAGTGCCGCGCGAGCCTCGCCGGTGGCGGCACAATCCTGCGTCTTCCCGCTCGACCAGACCGGCGGCAGCACCGTACCGTTCCCCGCCAGCGGCAGCAGAGGCGGGTCGTTGCGCCCGAGCGGCTCGCAGCCATCCATGACCACCACCACCGGCGCTTCGAGGCCCTTGGCCCCGTGCACGGTCATCACCCGGACCTCGTCGCGGCCCGATTCCATGTCGCGCTTGACCGTGTGGCCGGCCTCGGCGCCGACGTAGCGCGCCAGGAAACCACCGAGGGACGGCGCATCCTCCCCGGTCTCGGCCTGGGCGGCGGCGGCCAGGAAGACGTCGATGGCGTCGCCGGCCTCACCACCGAGCCGGGCGACCAGCTTCGCCCGCCCGCCCTGCGGCCCGAGGAGCCGCGCATAGAAGCCGAACGGGCCGTGGAGCCCGGCCAGGGCGATCCAGTCTTCGAGCGCCGCCAGCCCACGGATCGCCGCGGCATCGCCGGCCTCGGCGTGGCGGTGCAGGGCATCCTCCAGGGTCTCCGACAGGTCGCGGCGGGCGGCGAGCCGCACCAGATCCTCGTCGGTGAGCCCGACCAGAGGCGTCTTGAGCGCGGTGGCCAATGTCAGGTCGTCGGCCGGCAGCAGCCCGGCCCGCCCGGCGGCGACGAGATCGGCCACCGCGATATGGGCGGAGACCTCCAGCCGATCCTGGCCGGCGACCGGGACGCCGAGACCCTTCAGGGCGCGGATCACCTCCTCGAAGGCCGGCCCACGCTTGCGCACGAGGATCAGCACGTCGCCGGGACGCCAGATCCGGCCGGTCGCATCGCCGTGGTTCGTCCAGGTCCGCACCGCCTGCGCCACCCGGCGGGCGGTGACGATCGCCGGGGCGCTGGTCTCGGGGGCGTCCACCGGCGCCGTCCAGGCATCGGGCTCCGGCGTCGGCTCCGGCTCGGCGATCGGCCACAGTTCCACCGCTCCGGGGGCGCCGGGTCGGGCGCTGGCATGGACGGTCCGGCGGGCGGTGTCCTCGAAGGCCAGACCCTCGTTATGCGCGTCGAGGGCGAACACAGCGTCGACCGCCTGGAGGACCAGGCCGGTGGAGCGGAACGAGAGGGTTAGCGGCACGTCCTCGAATGTGAGGCCGGCGGCGCGCGATTCCTGGATCCAGGCCGCGCGGGTGAGGGCGAATTCCCGGGGCTCGGCGCCCTGGAACCCGTAGATCGACTGCTTCGGGTCGCCCACCGCGAAGCGGGTCCGGGTCCCGGCCCGGGCCCCCTCGCCGGCGGCGAATTCCTGGGTGATCGCCCGCAGGATCTCCCAT
>Ga0182232_1000403_pt1 | contig 11080 bp, 7 predicted proteins | sample G6R1MG_30_FD_155484 | JGI IMG/M metagenome (GOLD analysis project Ga0182232, IMG submission 155484) | Phyllosphere microbial comminities from miscanthus, Michigan, USA - G6R3_NF_07NOV2016_LD2 MG | ecosystem: Host-associated > Plants > Phyllosphere > Phylloplane/Leaf | place: USA: Michigan... | reverse complement strand
TGATCATGATTGCCCGAAAGGTATTCAGAAAAGCTGTGTGATGGTTTGTCATGGTTTCTCCCATAGCTTTATAAACCAGGGCTGCCATCTTCTGAGCATCCTCCTCTTCAGTGTAATCAGTTTGATGCGGAAGAAGAACCCTTGGCATTGACTGCTTTTGAAATACTTTATTGCTCTTGTTTTTGGAAAAAGACATCAAGCACTTCCGTTGGTATTGCTCACACGCTTGTAGCACTAAATCCTTGTAATTATCTGGCAATTCTGCCATGCTTACATCCAGAACATGATCATTGTTGATCTCAGATGCCATCTTGAACTAGCAGATTGTCCCACCGGGCGTGCCAAAAAGTGTGTTGACACAAAATGTGACGCACTGTGCCGCACACACAGCAAGCCGAAAAGCGTAGCTTCAATCGGGTGCCCGGGTGCTTCGTGATCCGGAACGTGCCAGTCAGTTTGACCTGAAAGAAACTGACAAGGGATAAAACAGTTAAATGTCAAACCGGAACATGTCGGGTGAGACCAGACAGTTCCGTATATACGGCCCTGAAGCCACTTACAACGACATACAGCTATAGGAAGCTGTCTGCCAACAAGTTTATAAATCATTCGGCTAATCGTAGGATGGACATACGTAAAGATCTGATTGCCGAATGCATATGCATGGGAAGACATGTTTGAACAAGTGAAATTGATTATGCGTTAATGCATATCCAAGCTCAGCAATCCAGCCGAGTTGGGGTCCATGAAGAAGGAACGTGTAGATAAACACGATTAAGCCAATCTAAAACCTGCGTCTGCCGCACGACACCTAGTTTCGTCAAAAACTTAAACGTGATTAACATGCATGAACCCACAACATGTGACAATCTAGATTAAAATAATTCAGCCATTACGAGCATGTTATCTATTTGCAAAGGTATTATGAAAGTAATGATCATTGAAGCTCGAATAAAACCACAGAAGAGGGCCGAACAATATCAATCTAGATTGGGCAAAAGTGTGTTACAAATATATAAAATATTTAAAACATGCAACACAGGATAACTTGATGAATCTATTTAGATTTTGCCGTAATCTAATAGAGCCGATAACTGTCTTGCTTCCACTAAGCATATTGAGCAAACGCCTGCCGCACGGTATCTACTCATAAACAAAGTATAAGCAAAGACTTCTTGATTGTCAAGCAAAGATCCGCCGCACGATCATTGAAAACAAACAAGACTACTTGCATCACGTCTAAATCCACCGCATGATACTAAACATGATAACAAGGTTGTCGGAACTTACGGAGGTCGACGGATCGATGACTCCTCTCGAAGAACTCGACGACACGACAAAAGGACTCGAAAGTTGGCACGGGGCCGGTTGTATTGATTTGGTTGTGAACGCCTATTACAATGGTCGAGGGTCAATATTTATACCCTAGACGAAACACGAGTCCTAAAAGACTACGATTTACAAAGGAACTCTTAAATAAACTTGGAAACTACGATTCCTTGCCCCAAACTCTCAGAGTCCTTTATTATTACAACTTTCATCTTTTCGATCGGCTTTGCTTGCCATCTTCTGCTTTCCCGAATGGAGTTACCGCCTTCCAGAATAACCGACCGCACAAGCATTTAGCCGACCGCTTGCGTTATTTGCCGAACACTCTTCTTCCTGCATGTGGGTCCACCTGTCATCTTCCAGAATTGACCAAAATCCAGTGTTAACACATGCCCCCTCAATTTCGGGATAAAAGTTGTTTTATTCTGAAATTGACCACAAGCTCTTTCATCCTCCTAGGTCATCACCGTTCAAAACCGCAGCCGCTGCCCAAAATTTCAATCTTTCAGCGCAACTTCGAACCTCCTTTAAATCTTCAATGGCGACCCAGGATGAAATCCCAGAGGTAAACTTTATTTCTATTCGGCAACTTTCATCCCATCCTTCCGCTCCTCTTTTGACTTATTCCCCTCTGATTTCAATCATCTTCTAAAGGAGTACAAGAGCCAGATTTTGATCCCTTACGCTGCCAACCCCGACTCCTATTTCCTTGGCCCAATGGGAAATCCTGACCCTTCTGAAATCATTGAGAAGGAAACTCAAAGAATTCCTTTCAAGTCTGGAATTACCTCACCAAACCGATGGCCAAACACGTTCAAGAATTGGCCATTTCCCCCAATCACCGGATGGCGCAACTGGTACAGGAGAATGTTGGAGAAGAGCAGCAGCCACTGGGAAAGTCAGGACATCAGTCATTGTCTGGAGTTATCTTTAGCAGAGACACCCAGGAATGATTCCCTTCTGATAGCAGCTTCTCATTTTTGGTCTGACGCTACCAATGCCTTTATCTTCGGCCATGGTATTATGACCATCACTCTAGCCGACGTATACATGATGACTGGTTTGAATGTGTCATTGCCAGTATATCCTTATAAGTACAAGAGCAAGAGTAATCAAAGAGCCGTTAGTTCTGGATGTGGATGGGTCAAACATATTCAGAATTACATGAATGCATCTGGCGCCGTCTCTGACAAAGAGTTGAAAGCTTTCATGAATATGTGGCTATGCAGATTCATTTTTTGTGGAAAATCCAATGAACCAACCCTGAATCACATGGTAATGGCTGAAGACTTAGCTGCAGGCACCCAGATCCCATTAGGCAAATATCTTTTAGGGTCTGCTTATCATATGATGCATCAGATCACCCTTCAGATGTGCCAAGGTGGAGAAATTTCTTGTGTGAATGGTCCCTGGTGGCTAATTCAAATGTGGCTCCAACTATATATGCATCAGATAACCCCTGTGAGCCTCTTCAACCTAAGCTTCCCCTCAGTTAACTATGCTGAAGGCAGTACAGCAAAGGTTAAAGCTTGTCAGACTTATGGGGAAGCAGCAGCATCTATAAGCATTGATATAGACATTGGTCATCTCTTCAAGCTATTTTTCAAAGGATTCGGCAATGTGCTCTGGTTTCCTTACAGGGAAAATGAAGATCTGACTTTGCCCTGCAAGTTTAGCTATGAAATTGGTTGTTCAGGCCAAGAATCCACAGAGATTTTCAACTCCTTTATCAAACCTTGCACTTTGCCAGCCGAATTTCATCATGGGAGATTAGTACAATCCACCTATGAGTTCTATTATCCCAACATGGTAGCCAGACAATTAGGATGCGGCCAACTGCCCCCAAAATTCCTCTTCTCAACAATCATAAAATCAAGGGAAGCAATAACAGAAGGAATGGAAGCCAAGAAGGTCTTTGAATTAGGATGGGAATTACCAATATATGAACCATCTCCATTTGGGCTAATAGATGCTGCTCATCCCCTCTTTGTCTCTTGGTGGCAAGAATGGCATGCTCATATCTTCAATATAGCAGTTCATTCTTTATGCAAAAACTTGCAACCCGATTTTGCTTCTGACAGTGAGGTAATTTCATTATGCCCATCATTTCTTATTCTTGAATCCACTTCTTATTTTAACATCTGGTTATGCACAGGATCTTGAGTTTACTTCCCCTGCCAAAGCAATTCAGTACTATCCGGCTGGTCCCAAACCTGCTCTGGGGTTTGATGCTCCAAACTTAAAGGAATTCATGAAAACTTCTGCAACTTTGGATTCAGCACCTCTAAAGGCACTCATAAGAACTCCTGCTACTTCAGCTGCTGCATCTTCCAGAGGAAAAAGCAAAAGGAAAACACCTGAAAGTTTTCTCTTACCCAAGAAACCAAGGACCAAGAAAGCCAGATTATCCCTTAAGGCATGAACCTTCTGTTTTCTTATCAGGTCAACCATTTCATTTAGCAGTAAGCCTGACTATCTCTACATTCATTCCTTCCACTGCAGCCACAAGTCGAAATTCCCATACCGGGTAATACCTCAGCGCCTGTAGAACCAACCCCTGAAGTTTCTACTGAAGATGAAGAAATCCATGATAGCGAAATTTCAGAGACCCATGAAGCTGAAGGTTCAAAGGCTCATAAACCTGATGAGACTATAGGTAACATTGCTCAACCAATTCTCCTCTCCTTTCTCTTTAACAACATCTATCTCTTATGCTCATTATCACTTACTTTACTGAGAATAGATGAGATCTTAGATGAACTGGCAAGGGAAACTTCTCCTGATCAATCTCCAGATCCGTCTCCTCTGAACCTTCAATCAAGTCCTCCAGCAAGCCAGGGTATAACCCATCCTGATGACCAATCAGCCCAACAGGTAATGCCTTGTCTCATACTATATTTTAGCAAAATTACCCAATCGGCTAACACCTTCTTTCTTCCTCTTTGTCTAGAAGAACATCACTAAACCGACCACCAGCTACTCCTTCTCTATTGAGGACTACATTATTGAGAAAGGTGAAGAGATCACTTCTCATCAAACTTTGTCACTGGAGAATCAGGCTCGGCTAAAAGAAGTGATTATTCTGCTGAATAAGGATACCATCAGTCTGGTTCAGGATGCAGACCAGATAAAAGACCTCCTTGAACTCATTGATCAAGATATCCCTTCTGCTCTCAAGGCTCCCCTAGAATCTGCAGCCCATCTTGATGATCACTTTGCTATGGTGAGAAGGGCAACCAAGAACATATCTTCGAGGGCCGCTTTGCAGAAGGATAGATCTTTGAAAAAGCTGGAGATTAAAGATCTTCACTCTCATATCCAGACTACGAGAAATTCTTTGGCAACCTTGGAGCCTGAACTGAGATCCATGGAGGATGAAAAAATCAGACTAGAAGCTCAACTAGCCGAACTGAATGCCAAAATTCAGTCTCACAGGGCCCACATAGCCAATCTGCCGAAGAACATAGAAGCAACTTCACTAAAGATAGCTTCGACCATCAAAGAAGACCAGCAGATCAAAAATAAATTGTCCAGCATCCAGAGTTCTGAAGATGAAGATCAAAAAGTGCTAGATAATGTTAGCCGAATCAGGACTGAAGCCATAGAAGCAATCAATCATCTTCTGAACCAGTAGACATTAGGCTTGTAATAAACTTTAAGTGTGATACCCTTTTTTCCTTGATTAAACAACTTTATGTTCACTTATTTTCATTCGTTCGGAAAAAAGCAATCGGCCATTTTCCCTTAAATTACTCGATTAGAATATAGCCGATTGTCTCCATTCTTCCGATAACCGAACGAATCCAATCCAAATACTGTGAAGGTATAGCCGAACAATGTTGGCTTCAATAAATCATGGAGATATTCAAGCGACATTCGACTTAACTCAGGCCTGGCCCAGTCCAGTAACGGTCCATCAAAAGGGAGAAAACCTACTCCGCCGTTCGGGATTCTCGCCCCACAACCCCGTGGAACTCGCCACGATCCCTCGCTTCGGCTTATAAATAGACTTTTCCGTTGGCCTTCATCACTATCTTCGCCTCAGCGTTCTCACATCCGTCTCTTCCACTTCTTTCATCCGATTCACTCCAGAAGGAAACCCTAACCTCCATCAAAGCAAATGACGAACAGTGGCAACCGTGGCAAGCGTCCTGCCGACGGGGAAGCTGAAGGAAGCAGGGCATCGCGCTGCCGGCGTCGTGGGTATGATTCGGCTTTTTGCCCCCTTTGCAACTTCCTTGTTCATCTCTTAATTTCGATTTCCTCTTTCTCATTCATCAGGATAAGGGTCATCAGCTCCAGCCAATACCATCTCCTTCCTCCAGTAACGGCAGCTCAACCGGGAACTCCATCATCCGGCTCCTCCGGGTCTTCCAGCTCCTCAAGCTCCTACCACTCCAATCCTTGGGGTTCAGCAGAGCCAGCAGACGCACACCATCCATACTCTCACGAGGAGGCGCTCAAGTTTCGCCAGGAGAGGGACGAAGCCCGGGAGGAGCTAGGCGACGTCTCCAAGAAGTTCGGCATTGATCAAGCCGAATGGGAGAACCAGCGGAAACAATTCTGCGACGCCATCACCGGTTTGATATTTTCATTTTAGTTTTGTCACCCTGACTTCCTTTGCTTGTCGACCCATTTCTTCTTTTCTGCCCAGCTCTTTCCGCGGAGAATGACCGCTTGAAGACGGCGGCGAACAAGATTGCCGACAAGGTGAATGCTCAAGGGGAGACATCTGAGGCACGCCTTGATGCTATGGACGGCCGCATTGATCAGGCCGTCATCCAAGGTGTGCACCTCGGCGCTTCTCTCGGGCTGGCGGCAATGACCTCCCAAACCAACGAAGACTACTCCTCCCAACCAGTTGGCTTTGTTGGAGGACGCCCAGACGAAGTTGACGACATCGATGAGCGTCTGGAGGCCTACGACGATCATGCTGCTGCCCTTGCCGAAATCACAAACCCCCAATCCGTCCTCAACAAGTTATTTGAAGAGTAGTTTGTATTAGGACGAACTTTATAAATAATCTCATCCTTTGGAATGACATTTACTTCTTTGATTCTCTTCGGTAGAATCCCAGTTGCGATTGCCAGAAAAATGCTGAAAACAACCCAGTTTCGGATAAACATTCTTGTGCTAGAGGCGATGCAAACTACATCGGCTATTTTGTGCTAAAGGCGATATAGACGATATCGGCTATTTCCAATCTCGTATCTGATTTTTAGGCTAAAGGCGATATGAACAATATCGGCTATTTTTTAGTCCTGTATCCGATCTTCTAGGCCAAAGGCGATTTTCCTTCTGTCGGTTTTTCTGATCTATATTCACGAACCAACCTCAACACTGGGGTAGTATTTCTTAAGAAATCTTCCATTAATAGCTCTGGTAAACTCTTCTCCGAATAAAGTCTTTAATATGTATGCATTGCCAGGCACACATTCTACAATTCGGAAAGGACCTTCCCAATTTGGAGACCATTTGCCGAACGCTCTATCTTTTGTCCCAACTGGCAATACAGTTTTCCAAACCAAATCTCCTTCTGCGAATTGTTTCAGCCTAACCTTTTTGTTATAATACCTGGCAACGCGTATTTTATTTTTCTCAATATTTTCCAATGCCTTGAGACGAATCAAATGTAAATCTTCCAATTCATCCATCATCAGACTCTTATAATCTTCTTTTGCCAATTCTTTCTGTAACACAATTCGCCTTGAATCTAACCGTAACTCCCATGGTAGTACAGCATGATGCCCATAAACCAGTTCATAGGGAGACGTTTGAGTGGATCCATGACAAGCCATTCGGTAAGCCCACAGTGCTTCATTAAGAACCAAGTGCCATTTCCTTGGTTTTTCATCAATCTTCTTCTGGATAATTTTAATCATAATCTTATTTGATGCTTCTGCCTGACCATTAGCTTGTGCATAATAAGGAGAAGAATTATATAACTTAATCCCCATACTTTTGGCAAAGTCACAAAATTCTGAAGAAGTAAATTGAGTCCCCTGATCAGTTGTTATAGTCTGAGGAATCCCAAATCTGTGAACTATATGTTCCTTAACAAAACTGATCATATTTTCTGACGTTACTTTCTTCAAAGGGATAGCCTCAACCCACTTGGTGAAATAATCCGTGGCCAAAAGTACAAATTTGTGTCCCTTACTAGAAGGAGGATTGATCTGACCAATTAAATCTATACCCCATCCTCTGAACGGCCAAGGCTTGATTATAGGATTCATAGCAGACGCTGGAACTTTTTGAATATTGCCGAATTTCTGACAATTGTGACACCCTTTGTAATATTCAAAACAATCTTCCAACATAGTTGGCCAAAAATAACCAGTTCTCCTAATTATCCACTTCATCCGATAAGCTGACTGATGTGCACCACACAACCCTTCGTGAACCTCATACATCACTTTCTTGGCCTCTTCCTGACTCAAGCATTTGAGCAATACTCCATCGATGGACTTGTAATATAACTGATCATCAAGAAACACAAACTTGAGAGCTTTGTACCTAAGTTTTCGGGAAACCCTTTGAGATGGATTTTTCAGATAATTGGTAACTTCGTATCTCCAATCACCATCTACTGGATCAGTATTTAAAACATCTTCCTCTATAGTAAAAACTTCCCGATTCTCTCGATATCCAGAAGCAGCTTGAGCTAACTTATTTGCTTCTTCATTGTACTCTCTAGGGATATGATGCAAGGTTACTATCAGAAAATTCTTCAAAAGTTCTCTACACTCCTCATAATATTCTCTTAACACATTATTCTTGCATTCATACTGACCATTCAGTTGATTAATCACCAACTCAGAATCCCCAAAGATTTCAACAGCAACGGCCTTTACTTCTATAAGAAGCTGAAGCCCTCTAAGCAATGCTTCATACTCTGCTTGATTGTTAGTAACATGAAATTCAATAGGGACTGCATACTCAAAAGCTTTTCCTTGTGGGGAAATCAAAAGAATACCAGCACCACCACCTTTGTTGCAAGATGATCCATCGAAGAACAAGGCCCAAGGCACAATGTTTATCGCCTCAACAGAAAGATCCCGATGTTGGGTAATAAAATCAGCAATAATTTGACCCTTTACCGCCTTTGCCGATTCATACCTTAAATTAAATTCTGACAATGCTAAAATCCATTTGCCAATTCTTCCATTCAAAATCGGCATTGATAACATATGTTTGATTACATCAAAACTAGAAACCACCACGCATTCGGAATTCAACAAATAGTGCCGTGATTTGGTACAGGAGTAATATACACACAAGCAAAGTTTCTCTGTAGCCGAATACCTTGTTTCCGGGTCTAACAGCTTTCGGCTAAAATAAGCTATGACTCTTTCTTTTCCTTCAAACTCTTGCATAAGGGCCGATCCTATCGTTAGGCTATCGGCCGCCACATACAACTTAAAAGGCTTTTCAAGTTGTGGAGGTACCAGCACAGGTGGTGCTTTCATATATTGTTTGATCTCATCAAAAGCCTTTTGTTGTATGTCACCCCATACAAATTTTTGATCTTTCTTGAGCTTCAATAAAGGGGAAAAGGGTAAAACTCTTTCTGATAAATTGGATATGAATCTTCTTACAAAGTTGATTTTGCCTAACAATGATTGCAATTCTGTGAGATTAGTTGGCGGCACAACTTTGTCTATTGCTTCCATGCTCTTTTTCCCAACTTCAATTCCTCCTTTATGAACTAAAAATCCCAAAAACTCACCAGCCGAAACTCCAAAGGCACATTTGTTTGGATTCATCTTCAAGCCATGCTTTCTTGTGCACTCCAGAGTCTTTCTTAAATCGGCTAAATGTCTTTCATGATTTCTAGACTTGACTACTACATCATCGATGTAGATTTCTACAATCTTGCCGATCAACTCGTGAAAAATATAATTCATAGCTCTCTGATAAGTTGCACCAGCATTCTTTAACCCAAACGTCATGACTATCCATTCGAACAAACCAATATGACCAGGACATCTGAAAGCTGTTTTCGAAATATCTTCTATCGCCATAAAAATTTGGTTATAGCCAGCATTACCATCCATAAAACTAATGACTTCATAACCTGCTGCCGCATCTACCAGTAAATCGGCAACTGGCATTGGGTAACCATCCATGGGAGTAGCCTTATTAAGATTTCTAAAATCTATGCAAACTCTCATTTTTCCATTTTTCTTATATACCGGTACTATATTTGAAATCCACTCTGCATACTTGCATGGCCGAATAAAGTTTGCTTCTATTAACCTTTCAACCTCCTTCTTCACATCGGCCAATACCTCCTCTTTGTATATCTTCCTTGGAGGTTGTTTATAAGGACGAAACCCAGGTTTAATGGGTAATCGATGCTCAACAATGGAACGATCCAATCCAGGCATTTCCGTGTAATCCCAAGCAAAACAGTCTTTAAACTCTTTCAACAAATCTATCAACTTTGACTTATATTCTGGGTCTAACTTTGCACTAATATACATCGGCCTTGGCTTAGAACCATCACCAACATTGATTTCCTCCAACTTATCAGCTGACATAAAACCACGCCCCAACTTTCCTTTGTTGCCATCGACGGGATTTCCCATTAAAAATTGCTATGAGAGCCGACTGCTTGGATCGGCTGTTGGCCTTCGCTAAAAACATTTACAGGACCTTCTTTCCACACTTTTCCAGAGAAACAATCGACGCCCTCATATTCCCAATAGGTAGATTCTGTGGCAGCAACACTTACCGAATTATCAGCATGTACAACTTCAACATCATCTCCAATCCATTGAATGAGAATTTGATGCATAGTTGAAGGAATGCAACAATTAGCATGGATCCAATCTCTGCCCAAGAGTAGACTATATGCCCCCTTGCCATCAATGACAAAAAAGGTAGTAATCAGAGTTTTTGACCCAATAGTCAGCTCGACATGGATAGCACCTCGGGTATCGGAAGGATTGCCAGCAAAATCCCTAAGCACCATGTCAGTTTTCAGTAATTCTTCATTAGTCATCCCAAGTTTCCTGAAGGTAGTATAAGGCATGATATTGATAGCAGCCCCTCCATCGACAAACATCTTAGTTAAAGGCTTGCCATTGACATATCCCTTTAAATAGAGTGGCCTCAAGTGACGATTCTTGATTGGTTTATCAAAAACAGCCTGCTGTGTTAATACAAGCTGAGCCATCAAATCCTGACATTCACTTTCATCAAAATCAGAGTACACCTCTTCTTGGAAATCTTGGCTTTCGGGAGCTATAAACTCTGATGGGAGGAAGAAAGCCATGCAAGCATTAGCCGAAGGACCACATCCATCAGGCTTCTTTTTAGGACGCCAAATTTGCTTTGTTTCGGCAACTTCTTGTTCCAACTCCCTATTCCTCAATCGTTGTACTCTTCTTTTCTGGCTTTTCCTTAGGCCTGGAGGACACCACTGTCCTTTTTGCCATACGTATTTACAAAAGTCAGCTTCTTCATTATGCACTCTATCATGAATCCAACCTGAACCTGCAACTCTTTTCCTTTGCTGATTCTCAAAGCCACCTATTTTTAAGCGCCGATCATCTTCAGGAACCTTCGTTCCAAGTCTTTCATAGACGGGACGGCGGTTGACTCGAGATTGCCTATACTCGGAGTACTGAGCACTACACTCCGGACAATTATTTCTTGCAGGCAACCTCAAACCTTCATTCCAACAATGCCTAAAGAACGAACAACCCCAATGAGACTGCTCCTGTTCTGTCATGTATTCTTCTTG
>Ga0182232_1000402_pt1 | contig 11081 bp, 10 predicted proteins | sample G6R1MG_30_FD_155484 | JGI IMG/M metagenome (GOLD analysis project Ga0182232, IMG submission 155484) | Phyllosphere microbial comminities from miscanthus, Michigan, USA - G6R3_NF_07NOV2016_LD2 MG | ecosystem: Host-associated > Plants > Phyllosphere > Phylloplane/Leaf | place: USA: Michigan... | reverse complement strand
GCGTGCCCTTCCACAGCTTCGACGACAACGGCGAGTGGCTGCAAATGGACAAAGTGGGCCACGCCACCACGGCCTACGCCATCAGCCGGGGCGAATACGAGCTTTTCCGCTGGAGCGGGGTCAACGAGCGCGCTTCGGTGCTCACGGGCGGGCTCATCGCGCTGCTTTATCAGACTACGATTGAGGCGTTTGACGGGCGCTCCGAGGGCTGGGGCTTCTCAAAAGGCGACATGGTGGCCAACCTCAGCGGCGTGGCCTTGTTTATGGGGCAGCAGTACGGCTTTGGCGAGCAAAAGGCGAGCCTGCGCTACGGCTGGCGGCAAAGCATTTACCCGTTTTATCGTCCTAATTTGCTCGGAAAAGGCGTTGGTAACCAGATGCTGAAAGACTACAACGGCCAGCAATACTGGCTGTCGTTCAACGTGGCATCGGTGCTGCCGGTGGGGCCGTCGTTTCCGCGCTGGCTCAACCTCGACCTGGGCTACAGCGCCAGCGGCATGACCGGCGGCCACGCCAACCCGCCCTACTTCGACGCCGAAGGTAAAGAAGTGAAATTCCGGCGCTACCGGCAGTTTTATCTCTCGCCCGATGTGTCGCTGGCCCGCCTGCCGGGCGTGCGCGGCTGGGGCGGGCAGCCGCTGGTCAGCGCCGGGCAGTTCTTCAAAATCCCCGCGCCGTCGCTGGAGTATAATCCGGTGCATGGGCTGCGGGTGCATTCTCTATTGCTACCTAAAGACTAAAATGAGGGTTTCTGATTTTTGTTCGTCATGCTGAGCGGAGCGCAGCGGAGTCGAAGCATGACGAACAAAAATCAGAAACTAGAAACCAGAAACATGACTCCCATCCGCCTCGCCACCCGCGCCTCGCGCCTCGCCCTGTGGCAAACCGAGCACGTGGCCGCCCTGCTCAACCAAGCCGGCCTGCCCACCGAAATAGTGCCCATGCAAACCGTGGGCGACCAGGTGCTCGACCGCTCGCTGGCCAAAATCGGCGCCAAGGGCGTCTTCACCGAAGAGCTCGAAGAAAGCCTGCGCCGCGGCGATACGCACCTGGCCATCCACTCGGCCAAAGACGTGCAAAGCACCATCCCGCCCGACCTGGAGCTGCTGGCCTTCCTGGAGCGCGAGCGGGTTAACGATGTAATAGTCAGCTTTAAGGAGGATTTTGACATTGCCCGGCCCGGCATCGTGCTCGGCACCAGCAGCACCCGCCGCAAAGCGCTGCTGCGCCGCTTCTACCCCGAGGCCACTACCGCCGAGGCGCGCGGCAACCTCCAGACGCGCCTGCGCAAACTCGAAGAGGGCCAGTACGATGCGCTGGTGCTGGCCTACGCCGGCGTGCACCGCATGGGCTACGACGGCCTCATCCGGCACTACCTGCCCACCAGTCAGTTTGTGCCGCCCGTGGGCCAGGGTAGCATCGCGGTCGAAAGCTCGCGTTTTCTGGATGAAGAGCTGAAAATCAAGATAAAGCAGGCCCTCGACCATGCCCCCACGCACCGCTGCCTGCTGGCCGAGCGCTCGTTTCTGCGCCGCATGGAAGGCGGGTGCAGCATCCCATCGTTTGCCCTGGCCACGCTCACTGAAGTGGGTGATATTCACCTTCATGCCGGCATCGTGAGCCTCAGCGGCGAGGAGTACGTGGACTTCGCCCAGACCGCGCCCGCCGCGCAGGCCGAGGGCCTCGGCTTGGCCTTGGCCGAGCGCGTGCTGAGCCACGGCGGCGAGGCCATTTTGGCCAGCATCCGCGAGCAGCGGGGCGAGTTGTAGCGGCCGCGCTACCGGGTGTATTTTTGCTTGTAAGGTTGAATTTATTTGTTTTTTCCAATGATGATTCGCTCGCTTCGCCTCTCGCTGCTGCTGAGTTTGCTGCTGCTAAGCTTTGCCGGCCGGGCAGCCAAAAACCCGCTAAAAAGTAAGAAAGATGAAGTAGTGACCATCAGCACCAGCTTGGGCGATATTCGGCTTATTCTATTCAGCGACACGCCCTTGCACCGGGCTAATTTTTTGAAAAAATCCAAGTCGGGTTTTTACAACGGCACCACGTTTCACCGCGTCATTCCGCAGTTTATGGTGCAGGGCGGCGATGCCAATTCCAAAGACGCCGACCCCACCAACGACGGCCAGGGCCAGCCCAACGAGCCCACCATTCCGGCCGAGCTAGCCGCCGGCCACAAGCACGACTACGGCGCGCTGGCCGCCGCCCGCCAGGGCGACTTTGCCAACCCGCAGCGCGCCAGCAGCGGCAGCCAGTTTTACCTGGTCGAAAACCACCAGGGCACGCACTTTTTGGATGGTCAATACACGGTATTTGGGCAAGTAATTCAGGGTCAAGAGGTAATAGACAAAATCGCGGCCCTGCCCAAGGATGCCCGCGACCGCCCGCTCACCGACCTCAAAATGACGATGAAGGTGGAAAAGCTCAAGAAAAAGAAAATCACCCAGCTCTACGGCTATAAATACTAACCGCGGCGGGCGGGCGCGCTACCCCAGCGGGTAGCGCGCCCGCCCATCTGGTTTTAGCGCTTTTTGCTATGAAAATTCTCCTCACCGGCTCCAACGGGTTGCTTGGCCAAAAGCTGGTAGGGCTACTGCACCAGCATCCCGAGGTGGCACTGGTAGCTACGGCTCGCGGCACCAACCGCTTGGCCGACCACTATCCCGACCTGCATTTCGTGCCGCTCGATGTGACCGATGCGGCCCGGGTGTGGCAAGTATTGGCGCAGGAGCAGCCCACGCACGTCATCCACACGGCCGCCATGACCCAGGTTGATGACTGCGAGCTAAACCAGGCAGCCTGCTGGACCCAGAATGTAACCGCCGTCGAGCACCTAGCCGCCGCCTGCGCCGACCTTAATATCCACCTCACGCACCTCAGTACCGACTTCATTTTCAACGGAAAAGAAGGCCCGCTGGCCGAAGACGCCGCGCCCGACCCCATCAGCCACTACGGGGCCAGCAAGCTGGCGGCCGAGCGCGCAGTGCAGGCCACGCCCGGCCTGCGCTGGGCCATTGCCCGCACGGTGCTGGTGTATGGCACCCTGCACGGCGGCGGCCGCAGCAATATCGTGCTGTGGGTGCGCGACTCGCTACGCAAAGGTCAGAAAATAAAGGTCGTAACCGACCAGTGCCGCACGCCCACCCTGGCCGAAGACCTGGCCGAAGGCTGCTGGCTGCTGGCCCGCCAGTCGGCCCAGGGTATTTACCATATCAGCGGCTACGAGCTGCTGACGCCCTTCGAGATGGCCGAGCAGGTAGCCGATTTCTTCGGGCTCGACAAGACGCTGCTGGAACCCGTCGATAGCACTACCTTCGCGCAGCCGGGGCGCCGGCCGGCGCGCACGGGGTTTCTTATTGAAAAAGCCGAGCAGGAACTAGGCTACCAACCCCGCTCTTTCAGAGAGGGCATTGCCTTGCTAGCGCACCAAACGTCGGGGGTAGATAATGCTCAATCAACCAAGTTGTAAGGCGTAAAAAAACCCGTTGGCAGTGCCAACGGGTTTTTCAGCTATAAACCTTCCGCTTTTTGATAAATGGACTCGAATACTGGACGCTGAATACGGCGAATGAATGGCAAAGCCTACCCGCAGGCGGGACTTGCAAGGCGATATAAATTAAGACTATTAGCTACGGCTGGGAGGGCCAAAAGCCCACTAGCAGGCCGCCTACCAGCAGCGCCGTGCGCTGGCGCAGGGCGGCCTCGCCCAAGGCGCGGGGTACCAGCCGCCCGTCGGGCGTCATGAAGTCACGCTCGGCCGACAGGTAAGAAAAATCTTCCGCTAGTGCCCCCGCTGGCGAGATGGCCTGGTTGAAACAGTAAGTATTAGTCATGGCAGATATGGCTGGAGAGGGGCAGAGTAGCTGGGGCGATAGGCACCTCAGCCTCTTATTCTGATACAATGTTAGAGGTGCTTATGAGCCATGAAAAGGACAAACCTGCTTTTTTTAAGACATCAGGTATTGTGGATGTTTGTGGGTTGAAAGGCATAAAAAACCCAGAATAATTGAAAAATATAAGCTGAGCATTAGTGATTTTTTTTAACTATAGTTCTGTTTAGCAATGAATTAAGTAAATGATGCAAATTACTTTGGTTTATTTTTTTTGCTCGAAAAGTGCGAAATTGTGACATTGAACTTACCAAAAAGGCCCGCCAAAGCGGGCCTTTTCTCCTAAAAAAAGCTGGTGCTAGCGGTTGCTGCGGGCCACTTGCTGTAGCGCCAGTAGGGTGAGGAGCAGGGCGCCCCCGGCACTGGCCACCAGCCACCAGGCACTGGGCTCCTGCCGCACCATGCCCAAAAGCTGGCCCCAACTGGCCACATCCGGGGGGCGCCCAACACCCAAAAAAGCCAGGGTGGTTTCTAGCCCAATGAGGCCGGCCAGGCTCAGCGGCACCACGGCGCGCAGGGGGCGGCAGGCGTGGGGCAAGGCGTGGCGCAGCCATACTTGGGTGGGGGAGAGGCCCACGGCGCGGGCGGCCTCCACAAAAGGCAGCGTGCGCACCTGCAGCATTTGGGCGCGCACCTGCCGGGCGGGCTCGGGCCAGGCCACGGCCCCGAGCAGCAGTAGTAGCTGGCCCATCGGGAGCGGCGGGCCAGCGGCCAGCGTGAGCACCAGCACCAGCCGGGGCACGGCCCCAAGCAGCGTAATCGCCGCTTGAAAAAGACTGTCGAGCGGCAAAGGCCACTGCGCACGGCTTACCCATGGCAGGCGCGGCGCGGCCCACCCGGCCAGGGCTGCCGCGCCCAGCAGCCCGGCGGCGGCGTGGCCCCCGCCCGGCAGCACCGCCAGCCACCACGCCCCGGCCAGGCCCAACAGCCAGGCCGCCAGCGGCAGCCGGCAGCCTCGGTTGCCCCAAAAGCCAGCGCTGCCCCCGGCCAGCGCCCCGGCCAGCGCGGCCAGCGCGGTAGCCGGCAAGCTTAGCACCACTACCTGCCGGGCCCCGAATAGCAGCTCAGTAAGCACATCGCGCCCAAACAGGTCGGTGCCCAACCAGTGCCGGGGCGCGGTGGTCCAGGCGGGCGGCTCGGCGAGGTGCAGCAGGTCGGGCACCCCCACCGCGAAGGGCAGCGGCAGCCAGGGAGCCAGCAGGCCCGCCGCCCCCACCATTACCAGCCAGCCGATGGCCAGCCGGCGCAGTGCCGCAGGGCGTGGGCGGGATGTAAAGGTCATAAGGCGAGGCGAATGCGTGGGTCGGCTAGCGCGTACAGGACATCGGCCAGGGCCAGGCATAGCAGGCGCACCCCTGCCGTAACCAGCACGCCCGCCACCACCACCGGGTAGTCGTGGGCGGCGGCGGCCTCGGCCAGCAGGCGGCCCATACCGGGCAAGGAAAAAACCGACTCTACCAGCACCGTGCCGGCCAGCAGCGTAGGTAGCAGGTTGGCAAAAGACGTGAGTAGCGGTAGCAGGGCATTGGGCAGGGCATGATGGCGGAGCAGGCGGGCAGCGGGCACGCCCTTGGCGCGGGCGGTGGTGGCATAGTCGGCGCGCAGCTCGTGGCGCAGGGCAGCGGCCAGCGGCAGTGCCAGTTCGGGCAGCACGGCCAGCACCAGCGTCAGCACGGGCATTATAAGCTGAAGCGCATAGGCGGCGGGCGTCAGGTCGGCAGGGTTAGCGCCCAGCGAGTAGGCTGGCAATAAGTTGAGCGCGTCGGGATTAGCAAAGACAAATAGCAAACCCAGCGCCAGCGCATAAACCGGAATACCCTGCAAGCTGGTGAGTGCCAAGTGCAGCGCTGCCCGCCACCCGCCACTCGCCGGGCCGCCGCTGGCCAGCGCCAGCCCTAGGCCCAGCGCCGCCACTGTGGCCCCGGCGGCGGCCAGCACCGCCAGCGGCAGCGTGTAGGCAAAAGCTGCCCGCAGCTGCGGGCCAATGGGCTGGCCCGTGCGATAGGACCAGCCCAACTGGCCCCGTAGCAGCCCGGCCAGCCAGCGGTGGTACTGGTTGTGGGGGCCGTGCCACCGCCAGGCGGCTGGGTCGCGGCTAGTGCGCGTAACGTAAAAAACGGGCTCATCGAGCCCCAGGCGCTGCTGCAGTGCCTGCCGGGCCACTGGGCTGCTGGCCACGGTGCGCGTCTGCAAGTCGGGGGCTTCGCCCAGCAGGGCTTCTTCGGCGCCGGCCGCCAGCAGCCGGCTCAGGATAAAAACCAGCGAGGCCGTGGCCCAGGCCGCCAGGCCGGCCCGTCCGATTTGCAGCAGTAGCCAGCGCTTCATACTTCGGGCTTAGTGCGCCGCCACGGTGCCGGTGGCGAGGTTCCAGGTGGCGGCAGCGGCGTAGTAGCCCGGCTTGTAGCCCGAGGGGTACAAGTGCTGCAGCTCCCGGTCGGCGGCCAGCCGGTAGGGCAGAAAAAACAGCGGCACCAGCGGCGCCTGCGCCTGCACTATCGCCTGAAAGCGCCGCAGCAGCTGCCGCCGCTGGGCCGGCGCCCCGGTGGTGGCGATGTCCTCGATGAGCCGGTCGGTGGTGGGGGTGCTGAACTTGGTGAAGTTGCTCTCTGGAATGGTGCGTGAGTGCAGCAGCGTCGTAAAATCGAAGGTGAAAGGCGTGCTGCTGACTTTACGCACGTAGAGGTCGAAGTCGCCCTCGCGCAGGGCCTTCGTGAACGACGACGACTCGGTGGGCAGCAGCGCCACCGGAATGCCAAGCGCCGCCGCCGCCGCCCTGAACTGCAGCGCGATGGTAGCAAAAGTCGGGTCGTCGGCGCGGTAGCGCATTCGCAGCGTTAGCGCCTGCGGGGCTGCTTGGGGCGGGTTTTTGGTTTGCACCCAGCCCGCTAGCCGGCGCTGCCAGCCCGCTTGCCGCAGCAAGGCTGCGGCCCGCCGGGGGGTGTAGGCAGGTAGTGGCAGGCTGTCGTTGTAGTAGCGCCAATTGTGCGGGTGCACCAGCCCCACGGTGCGCAGCCCTTGGCCCAGCTGCGTAGCCCGCTGTAGCTGGGCCGGGTCAAACAACTGGCCCAGGGCCTGGCGCGTCAGCGAGTCGCGCAGCATCGGCCGGCGAGTGTTGAACCCGGCCATGAGCAATTCATAGGAAGGAATCGAATAAAAAGACAATTCCTGGTCGGTCGAGTCGGCGGCTCGCAAGCGCCGAAAGGCACGGGCCGACAGCTGCGGCAGCACGTCTAGCTCGTGCCGCCGCAGGGCCAGCGCCGCCGTGTTTTCGTCCGATATAATAACGTAGGTGAGCTGCCGGGGCTTGGCTTGCAGCACAAACGGGGCCGGCCGCAGGGTATCGGCCCACCAGTGCGGCTTGCGCACAAACGTCAAAAACCGGTCGATGTCCCACGCCACCAGCCGGTAAGCCCCGCAGCCGGGCAGCCGCTCGGGGTGGTGGCTGGGGTCGGCGTGCTGGTAGCGGCTCACCAGGGCGGTGAGCGTGGTATCGCGCGGGGGCAGGCTCGACAGGCGGGCTAGCTGCGCCAGCGAATAGCTGCGCAGGGTATGCTTGGCATCAAGGGCGGCTTCGGGCAAAATGGGGAAGTCGCCGGTTTCATAGCTGAACCCGGGTACTTGCCCCCGGCACACCAAGGTGAAGCGCCGGGGGTAAGCGGGATAGAGTTTGACAGCCCGGATAAAACTGAGCTGCGCCTTGGCCTTCTCGTTGGGCAGGCCGGGGCATTGGTAAAGCTTGAGGGTAAACGCGACATCGCTGGCCAGCACGGGGCGGCCATTGTCCCAGGTAGCCTCCTGCCGCAGCTGGTACTGCACCTCGGTTAGCGAGTCGCCTATCAGGCGCAGGCGGGGCAGCGAGTCGGCCAGCGAAGGCATGTGCTCGCCGGTCGCGAAATCCAGCTGCAGCAAGCTGCAGTGCAACAGCCCCAGGGCCTCCACGGCATTCTGATTAGGCTGAACCAGGGGCGACAGGTTTTCGGGGTCGCGAACCCAGCGCACTCGAACGATGCTGTGGTTCTGGTGCTTGTCCACGGAGGAGCACATGCAGCCACCAATAGCCAGCAGAAGAATAATCCACGCGTACTTCATTTAACCGACGGCTTAGCAATCAACCCCGGCAAGTTAAGGAAGCATCGAGCGTTGTCTGACCTAGTCGTGGTCCCAGCCGCTGCTGCCGATAACGGGGTCTGGCGCCGGCGAGCCAGTGTAGTCGTGGTCCCAGCCGCTGCTGCCGATAGCCGAGGTCGAGGTCGAGCCGGTGTAGTCGTGGTCCCAGCCGCTGCTGCCGATGGCCGAGGTCGGCGTCGAGCCAGTGTAGTCGTGGTCCCAGCCGCTGCTGCCGATGTTGTTGGTGGGGGTGCCAGTCAGGGTGGCAAATTGGATTAGCGCGAGTACAATCAGGTCAAACATGGTAGGGGAGTGGGGTTTTGTAGGTGGTTAAGTGATACAAAATTCCCTCCTGACCGAGCGGCTGCAAAGGACAATGTCCTTGTAAACAGGACATGAAAAATTATTATAATTTATGTAATTATTGCTAGCAAAATTAGCGGCTTAATGCTTGTTTCCAGCTAGTGAAGGCCCTTTTTTTACTATTTTTTTGCAATAAAAAATACAAATTGTGACATCGCTTCGTGAGAAAAAAGCTCACCTGTTCACTTTGCAAAGGTTCAGGCTGGCCGGCAATGAAAAAAGGACAAACCGATTGTTTTTTTATGCTGTACTTTTAGTGCTTTTAGGCACCAAAATCCCGCTGTTTAGCCTTCTGAGGCACTTTTTTTATGAAAGAAATTGCGAGTTTGGCTCGAATTGTGACATTGCGCCGCCTCCGAAATGAGCCGCTGCTTGACTTGGATGCCCGGCAGCCCGGCAAGGAAACCCAGCTAGCCACTATTTTGGCTGCCGATAGCCACATCACTGGTGCTCAAGCTGCTAAGCAGATATATGGTAAGAGCTCGGAAGCCAGCCAAACAGCCTTTCGGCGCTTGCGGGCGCGGGTGCAGGATAAGTTGCTCAATCACCTGTTTTTTCTGGACCACACCGATGCCCGCCTATTCGTGGCGCGGCGCTACGAGCTGGAATGCCTGGATTTGCTGCATAAAGTAACTATTCTGTACCTGGAGGGAGAGTATGCCTTGAGCGAGCGCTTGCTGCGGCGCTGCCTGCGCGAAGCCGAAAAGGGGGAGTTTACCAAGTATGCCGAGCAGGCTTGCCAGCGCCTGAGTACGCTCTATGCTGAGCAGCGGCAGCTGCACAAGTACAACAGCCACGTTAAGAAACTGGCCAAGCTGCGCCAAACACTTGTGCATGAGCAAGAAGCCGAGCAGCTAGCCATCGAAGTGCGCCTGACCATGACGCGGGCCGTCACCATGCGCCGCACCTTACTGCCCAAAATGCTTGGCTACATCGAAAAAGCCGAGCATTTGCACAAAGAAGCGAATACGTTTGCGACGTATATCGCCCTTTATCGCCTGCGGGTGGTACACGCCGAGCTCACGGGGCGCTACGACGAGGTCATTCGCTACACCACGGCGGCCACGCAGCAGCTGCGGCAGGGCAAGCTGAACGAGCGGCGCTTCGACCAGCGCTTCAACCAGTTTATGAGCGTGTACGCGCACTTGCGTAGCCGGCAGTACAAGGCGGGCCTCAAGCTGGCCGAGGATTTCGCGGCCGACTTGCACCCTACCTCCAACAACTGGTTTTACTTCTACGAGCACTACCTGCTGCTGGCCCTGCACGCCGGCGAGTACGACCACGCCCTGCGCCTGCTGCACGTAGCGCACAAAAACCCGTCTTTTCCGAAGCAGCGCCCGGCGGCCCAGGAGCGCTGGCAGCTGCTGCAGGCCTACGCCGAGTTTGTGCAGCCCGAGGAGGCGCACTCCACGCGCCGCCGCAACCAGATGGTGACTTCGGCGCTGCTGCTGGTGCCCGAGTTCACGCGCGACAAGCGTGGGCACAACGTGGCTATTCTGGTGTTTCAGCTGCTGCACTACCTGCGCCAGCGCGAGCTAGAGCCCGTGCTCACGCGCCTCGAGCGGCTGCGCAAGTACCAGCAGCGGCACCTGCGCGATGCCGCCACCCTGCGCAGCCGCACGCTGCTGCGCCTGATGCTGCTGCTGCCCGAAGCCGAGTTTGACCCCGAAGTGCTGGCCAAGCGCGGCCAGCACCGCCTGGCCCAACTCAGCCAGGCCCCCATGGTGGGCGATGCCGACGCCGAGGTAGAAATCATCCCCTACGAGCGCCTGTGGGAGCTGACGCTGGCCATTCTGCGGGCGGGCAAGCCGGAATAAGCTGGTGGGGCTATAGTTGGCGATTGGTAGGTTGCGAAGTGATAATCATCTGGTTGTAGGTTGCTAATTGATAGAATTGCTATGGCTCTACCACCACTTCCTGGGTGGCGCAGTGGCTGCTGGCGCAGTCGCCGGGGCCGTAGCCGCGCAGGCTCAGGCGCACCTGGTAGCGGCCAGGCCGGCGAAAGGTGTGCTCGATGCGCCGGCCTTGCTGGGTAGTCTCATCGCGAAAGTCCCAGATATACTGCACGTTCTGGCAAGTGGGCAGGCCCGAGTCGAGGGCGTCGAAGGTAGCGGGCTGGCCCACGCGCGCCGTGGCCGTGGGTACGCGGAAGTAGATAACGGGCTGGGCCAGCAGGTTAACATCGAAAGTTTTTTCGGCCGGGCGCACCTCGCCGGTAGCGGGCACCAGCACGTCGAGCACCACTTGGTAGCGGGCGCGGCGCTTGTAGCAGTGGCTCACCGTGAGGCCGGTAAGGGTAGTGCTATCGCCCATTTGCCAGCGGTACACGAGCGGGCCGGCGGCCGGGTCTACCGAGCGGCTGGCGTCGAAGTCCACGCAGAGTTGCGGCAGTATCGGCGGGCCGCAGTCGGCCCCGGCCGCTTGGGCACGGGCGGCCTGGTAGGATAATAAGCTGCTGGCTGCCACCAGAATAGCTGATAGAGTACGTGATATGGGCATAAAATAAAGAGTTGGGCTACCGGCAAGGCAAAAAACCACGGCACCGACGCCTACAGCCGGTTGAGCCGCTGCAATACGGTGCGCAGATAGGTTTGGCCCACCGGAATGTGCTTGTCTTTAATCAGTAACGAATTGTCTTCCAGCGCCTGAATGCAATTGAGGTTGGCGATAAAGGAGCGGTGCACGCGTACGAACTGCGAGGGCGGAAATTTTTCCTCAATGGCG
>Ga0182232_1000401_pt1 | contig 11084 bp, 10 predicted proteins | sample G6R1MG_30_FD_155484 | JGI IMG/M metagenome (GOLD analysis project Ga0182232, IMG submission 155484) | Phyllosphere microbial comminities from miscanthus, Michigan, USA - G6R3_NF_07NOV2016_LD2 MG | ecosystem: Host-associated > Plants > Phyllosphere > Phylloplane/Leaf | place: USA: Michigan... | reverse complement strand
CTGGCTGCTCTACCTGCGCGCCGTGCAGTCCGGGCACATGCTCGACGCCAGCCTCGGCTACTTCATCAACCCGCTCGTGAGCGTGGTGCTCGGCGCCGTGGTGCTGGGCGAGCGCCTGCGCCCGGTTCAGGCCGCCGCCGTGGCCCTCGCCGCCGGGGCGGTGCTCCTGGCGGTGGTGCTGGCCGGCACCCTGCCGTGGCTGTCCCTGGCCCTCGCCGCGAGCTTCGCCCTCTACGGCCTCGTGCGCAAGGTGGTGGGGGGCGATGCCATGGTGGGGTTCGCCGCCGAGACCGCCCTGCTCCTGCCCGTGGCCCTGGGCCACCTCGTCCTGTTCGCGCCGCCCGTGGTGATGGGCGATCCCGCGCGGGCCGGGCTCCTCGTGCTCACGGGCGTCACCACCGCCCTGCCGCTGATCTGGTTCGCGGCAGCCGCCGAGCGCCTGACCCTGGCGACCCTCGGGCTGATGCAGTACCTCGCCCCGAGCTGCCTCCTCGTGCTCAGCGTCGCCGCCTACGGCGAGCGCCTGGAGCCGCACCGCCTGGCGATGTTCGGCCTGATCTGGCTGGCGCTGGCCCTCTACGCGGCGGACGCGTTCCGCGCGGCGCGCCGGTCGCGGGCGGCCTGACCCGCCCGCGACGTCTCGGCGAAGGCCGGCGCCGTCACGCGATCCCGAGCTGGCGCAGAACCGGCAGGCGGGTCTTCACGAACGTGTCGTAACGCTCGCGCAGGTCGGCGAGGTTGGCCTCGGCGCCGTCCAGCGGCTTGCCGTCCTTGACGAGGCGCTGCCCTTGCGCCTGCAGCACGGCCCAGGCCCGCTGCACCGGATCGGCCCCGCTCGCTTGTGCCGCAAGGAACAGCTGCGCCATGCGGTCGGCCGGCACGCCGCTGCCGGTCACCGGCGAGGCGAGGAACTGGATCTCCTCCGCGGCCTCGGCCCGCCGCATCACGGCGGCGTTGAAGGCCCGGGTGCGCTTCAGGCGCGCCGCGTCGTCCTTGCCCGACGGGCAGGGCTGGACGTGGCCCGAGCCGACGAGGATGCCGAAGGCCTCCATGAGCTTGCCCCAGTCGAGGGCCTTCACGGCGGGGTCGGTGAAGATCGCCTGCACGGTGGCCGGACCCTTGGCCAGCACGTCGAGGATCGGGCTGTAGACCTCTTCCTGCAGCTGCGCCTCGCCGAGGCTGCCCTGCACCTTCAGGGGCACCTCGGCGCGGGGCGTCGAGAGGGCGAAGCGCAAGGCGGTCCAGGCGGCGCGGGAGGACGGCACCGTGTGGGGCAGGGCGCCCTTGACGTAGACGTCGCGGCGGAACTGCTGGTTGACCATGTAGTCCCGCAGGGTCTCGCGCCGCACGGGATCGGCGCAGGCTTTCAGGATCGATTGCTGCTCGGCGTTGAGGTTGATGGCGTCCACCCCCTCCAGCAGGGCGGCCGAGCCCACGAAGGTGAGCTTGGCCTCGGCGAGGTCCGCCGCGACGTCGGCGAAATAGAACGGCGTCCAGTCCCGATTGAAGTACTCGTGCGCGAGGTAGCTGCGCGGCAGGCCCTTCAGCTTGTCGAAGCGCGGGGCGAGCGCCGGATTCTGGGTGAAGTACGCGGCCTTGGCCGTCCGCAGGGATTCGGCGAAGGCCACGGCCTCGTCGATGCGCGGGAGGATCGGCCCCGTGCGGGTGCCGGCGTGATCGGTGAGCAGGCGGCGCAGGGGCATCGCCGCCGCCCAGCCCGGCAGGGTGTTGTAGCTGATGTAGACGACCCCGCCGGGCTTGAGGCGGCGGCGGAGGAACTCGACGATGTGGGCCCGGTTCTCCGGGCTGATCCAACTGTAGATGCCGTGCAGCGCGACGACGTCGAAGGCCGCCGGCAGGGCGGGCTCGTGGAGGAACTCCGAAAAACTGTGGTCGTAGAAGTGGACGTTCGGGGTGCCGGCCTCTGCCGCCAGCGCCCGGGCGCCGGCGATCTGGGACGGGTTGAAGTCCGTGGCGTGGAACTCGATGGTCGGGTTGGCCGCCGCCAGGAGGTTGGTCGAGAGGCCCTGGCCGCAGCCGAGCTCGCAATAGGCGAGGCGTCCGGAGAAATCCGGTCCGCGCTGCCCTCGGGTCAGCATCACGAAGTCCAGCAGGGCCGGGGTCAGCTCACGATAGAAGCCGTGGGTGTAGCCGATATCGGCGACGTAGCCTGCCGTCCACGTGGTCATGCTGAACTCCGAAGGCGCCGGGCGTCTCGTGTGGCGCATGGGGGTGAACGAGGCGGTGCGCTCTGCTCTAACGGTTGTGTCGGGGGCCGCCTAGGGCATCGTTCCGAAGAACGGATTTGGGACGGTGCCCTGAAGTCCCTGATGTTGCATCGTCTTTCCCGAAAGACGGACGCCGCCGTTCGGGACGATGCCCTCGCGGTCCCGGCCGATATCGGCGCCCGCCCTCGCCCGGAGGGCACCCGCCATGCGACCTTCGCGCCTTCGCATTCGCCAACCCGAAGGTGCACCCGTGAGCCGCATCACCGACATTCCCGGCCTGCGGGTCGGCCACGCCCAGGACCTTCGCCTCGGCAGCGGCGTCACCGCCCTGATCTTCGACGAACCCGCCGTGGCCGGCGTCGATGTCCGCGGCGGCGGCCCGGGGACCCGCGAGACCGATCTCCTCGCCCCCGAGCGCACGGTGGAGCGCATCGATGCGCTCGTGCTCTCGGGCGGCTCCGCCTTCGGCCTCGACGCGGCGGCGGGCGTGATGGCGGCCCTGGCGGAGGCCGGGCGCGGCTTTCCCGTTGGGCCGGCCCGGGTGCCCATCGTCCCCTGCGCCGTGCTGTTCGACCTCCTCAACGGAGGCGACAAGGATTGGGGCCGGTTCCCGCCCTACCGGGATCTGGGCTACGCGGCGGCGCGGGCGGCGGACCGCGCCTTCGCCCTCGGCTCCGTCGGGGCCGGCACGGGGGCGAGCACCGCCAACCTCAAGGGCGGGCTCGGCTCGGCCGCGGCGCCAGTGCCGGGCGTGGCCGCGCGGGTCGGGGCCCTCGCCGCCGTCAACGCCTTTGGCCGGGTGACCGTGGGGGAGGGGGCGAACTTCTGGGCCGCGCCCTACGAGGTCGGCGACGAGTTCGGGGGATTGGGGTTTCCGAGGACCATGCCGGAGAAGGCGTTCGACTGGCCGCGCAAGGGGCTGGCGGGCGCCAGCACGACCCTGGCGATCGTCGCCACCGATGCGGTCCTGACGAAGGCCCAGGCCCAGCGCCTCGCCGTGATGGCCCAGGACGGCCTGTCCCGCGCGATCCACCCCGTGCACACGCCGTTGGACGGCGACGTGGTCTTCGCCGTGGCGACGGGCCGGGTTCCCCTCGCCGATCCCATCGCCGACCTCGCCCGCCTCGGCGACGCCGCCGCCCGGACGCTCGCGCGGGCCGTCGCCCTCGGGGTGCACCGGGCAACCGCCCTGCCGGGCTTCGACCGGATGCCGCCGGCCTGGGACCAGTGCTTTGGGCGAAGCAGCTTAGGGGGCTGATCCGGCATCCGCTTGATCCAAGCGGTCGCTGGATCACGAGGCCCGCGCGGTGCTTGAGCGAAGCCCAAATCGGCATCCCGAAGGGATCGACCGGATTTGGGATGACCCCGCGCGAAACCGTGATCGCCGAATCGGAACACGGCCCCGGTCCGGGCCATTGCCCGGCCGGAGCCCCTAGCGCCGCTAGATCCCCGAGCCCCACCGGGGATCCGAGCCGCCCCGTCGGAGCGCGACGGGCGCCCCAGGCCGATTCCGGTCTCGATCTCCCACACCGAGCCTTCGAGCGAGCCCCCGATGACCGATCTCTCCCGCCGCAGCCTCATCGCCGCCGCCACCGCCGGGGGCGCCCTGATGGGGTCGGCCGCCCGCGCTGCCGGCCAGGCTGTCCCCCCGGGCGGCGTCGTCCCGGAACGCGGGACGGACGGCGCCCCGATCATCGGCCCGCGCAACCCGGCGCGCGAGGCGCAGGACCCGTTCACGGTGCGGCCGCCGAAGACCGACCATGGCACCATGCCCAACCTTAAATGGTCGTTCGCCGACAGCCACATGCGCCTGGAGGAGGGCGGCTGGGCCCGGCAGACCACGATCCGCGAACTGCCGGTCTCGAAGGCCATGGCGGGGGTGAACATGCGCCTCAAGGCCGGCGTCGTGCGCGAGATGCATTGGCACAAGGAGGCGGAGTGGTCCTACATGCTTCAGGGCCGCGCCCGCATCACCGCCATCGACGCGCAAGGGCGCACCTTCGCCGACGATGTCGGCCCCGGCGACCTCTGGTACTTCCCCTCCGGCATCCCCCACTCGATCCAGGCCCTGGAGAGCGACGGCGTCGACGGCTGCGAATTCCTCCTCGTGTTCGACGACGGCGCCTTCTCGGAGGATTCGACCTTCCTGCTCACCGACTGGCTCGCCCACACGCCGAAGGACGTGCTCGCCAAGAATTTCGGGCTGCCCGAGAGCGCCTTCGCGCATCTCCCGGAGAAGGAACTCTACATCTTCCCCGCTCCGATGCCGGGGCCGCTCGCGGGGGACAAGATGGGTGGCGCCGGCCCCATCCCCGAGACCTTCAGCCACCGGATGCTGGCCCAGGAGCCGATCCGCACCAAGGGCGGCACCGTGCGGATCACGGATTCGACGATCTTTCCCGCCTCGAAGACCATCGCGGCGGCCCTCGTCGAGCTCGAGCCCGGCGCCATGCGCGAGCTGCACTGGCACCCCAACGGCGACGAGTGGCAGTTCTACATCGCGGGGGAGGGGCGCATGACCGTGTTCGGCTCCGAATCGAAGGCGCGCACCTTCGATTACCGCGCCGGCGACGTCGGCTACGTGCCCTTCGCCATGGGCCACTACATCGAGAACACCGGCTCTGGGCCCCTCACCTTCCTGGAGATGTTCCGCACGCCGACCTACGCCGACATCTCCCTGCGCCAGTGGCTCGCCCTCACCCCCCACGCCCTGGTGGCGGCTCATACGGGAATCGACCGGGCGCTCATCGACGCCCTGCCCCGGAAGAAGGACCCGGTGGTGGGCTGACGGGCGGCCGCCTCAGGCTTGCGCTTCAGCCTTGGCATCGGTGATGAGCGCGGCGAGGCCCGCATCGACCTCGGCGCCGAGCATCGCCCGCTCGGCGTCGGTGAGGTCGGCGGCCCAGCCGCGCTGCCCGAACCCTTCCGCGCATTTGGCCCGCTCGGCTGCAAGATAGGCTTCCGTCTCGGCCGGCCGCGTCCGCATGGCGTGGACGAGGCCGAACCAAGCCGCGCGCTCCACCACGGCGAGGCGGGCGCGCAGGCGGATCATCACCGCGCGGTCGGGGGCGACATCATCCATGGCGTGTTCCTTCTGGAGGATCAGCGCCGTGGTTCGCAGCGCGTCTTCACGTAGGTGTCCGGGTCGTTGCCGTGACCCGCATTGGCGGCGAGGACCGGCCCCTGCATCAGGCATTCCTGAAGCGTGTGGGCCGGACCGGTGATGATGTCGAGCGCCGTCTCCCGCGAGCAATCGGGAGCCTGGACGGTGGAGGCGCAGACGAGGGCGACGACGAGGACTGGGTTCATGACCGCTTACCTGGAGCGCCCGGCCGACGCGGCAAGAGCAGGGCGCACCCGATCCTGTACGGTAGTGCCGGATCATCGTGTCGCACTGACCCGGCTCAGCACTCGGGTGGATCTGATCCTCTTTTGTTCCTGATTTATTCCAATGGTGATGAGGCTTCGAGTGGTATAATAGTTCTATGCCTTTTATCCTAGGACTAAAGACCTAGGATAAAATAGCTGAATCGATGTGTCTGATTCCAGTCCTCTAAAACGAAGAGGGAACATAAGGGAACAAGCCTGTGGATGCCCCACGCGGGGTCCGATCCCGTCGCCCCCACGCGTGTTAAGCTTTGTGTGCGAGAGCCGTGATGCGGCGGGGCGGGTCCCGGCGCGCGGCAACCGGAGCGGGCATGAGCGTCGGCATCGAGATGGGACTGAGCCTGGGGCCGGGCGCGGAGCCCGCCTGCCTCGACCTCGAGGAGCTGCTGGCGACCCGTCTCCTCGTCCAAGGCAATTCGGGTTCGGGCAAGTCGCACCTTCTGCGCCGCCTCCTCGAGCAGAGCGCCGGGTCGGTCCAGCAGGTGATCGTCGACCCAGAGGGCGATTTCGTCACCCTGGCGGAGGCCTACGGCCACGTGGTGGTGGACGGCGCCCACGGCGAGGCGAGCCTCCAGGCCATCGCCGCGCGGGTGCGGGCGCATCGGGTCTCCGTGGTGCTCACCCTGGAGAGCCTCGACATGGAGGCGCAGATGCGCGCGGCGGCCGCCTTCCTCGGCGGCCTGTTCGAGGCCGAGCGCACCCACTGGCACCCGGCCCTCGTCGTCGTCGACGAGGCACAGATCTTCGCGCCGGCCGCCGCCGGCGACGTCTCGGACGAGGCGCGCAAGGCTTCGCTCGGCGCCATGACCAATCTCATGTGCCGCGGCCGCAAGCGCGGACTGGCCGGCATCATCGCGACGCAGCGCTTGGCCAAGCTCGCCAAGAACGTCGCGGCGGAGGCCACGAACTTCCTCATGGGCCGCACCTTCCTCGACATCGACATGGCGCGGGCCGCCGATCTTTTGGGCCTCGACCGGCGTGGCGCCGAGCGGTTCCGCGATCTCGCGCGCGGCGAGTTCGTGGCCCTGGGGCCGGCCCTGAGCCGGCGGCCGCTCGCGCTGCGCATCGGCCCCGTCACCACCTCGGCGCGGTCCGGCTCGCCGAAGCTCGTGCCCCTGCCGGCCCCGGCGGACGCGGACCTGCGCGCCCTCATCCTCACCCGCTCGGAGGAGGAGAGCGGCCCGGCCTGGGCGCCGGCGCCGCGCACCCCCCCGGTTCCGCGCGCGAGCCCGGCCGACCTCATGCGCGAACTCAGCGCCTACCGGCCCGAGCCCGTGGAGGCGCCCGAACCCTTGAGCGAGGCGGAGATGCGGGCGGGCTGCGAGGCGGTGCTGCGCGGCATCGCCGCCGATCCCGATGCCGGCGGCCAGCCCGTGGCGGTGGTGTATCAGGACTTCCTCGTGCGCTGCCGCATGCGTGGCCTCGACGGCGAATCCGTGAGCCTCGCCGCCTTCCGCCGCCGCCTCGGCGTCGCCCGGGCCGGGATCGACGAGACCGAGCCGGCGGGGGAGGCCGACGGGCGCTGGGACGAGGCGCAGGCCGCCGCCGCCGCCCTGCCCGACGAGGTCCAGGGTCTGTTCCTCATGCTCGCCCGCGCGGCGCTGGCCGGCGAGCCGTGCCCCGGCGACGAGGCCTTGGCGCGGGCCATCGGGAGCCGCTCGCCGGGCCGTGCCAAACGCCTGCTCGCCTATGTCGAGACGCGGGGCACCATCGTGTGCCGTATGGATTTTCGCGGGAATCGCATCGTCGCCCTGCCGGCCCTCGGCTGCGAGACGGCGCCGGGCGACCCCAAGGCGCCCGTGGGCGAGGGCAGGGCTGCGGCGGTCGAGGCCACGCCCGCCCCAGCCGCGCCCGAGATGCCGGGCCTGTTCGCGGCCGAGTAGGGCCCGGCCGCGCGAGGCTTGCTACTTGATCACCGCACAGGCGATGCGCGGGCCGGCGCCGCCGATGGGCTGCGTCGTGTGGTCGTCGGGGTTGGCGTGGATGATGAGCGCCGAGCCGTCGCCGTCCTTGAGCGCGCCCTCGCCCGTGAGCGGCGTGTCGCTCGACACCTCGGCGTTCACCGAGCCGTCGGCGTTGGCGTAGACGTTGGGCAGGTCGCCCTCGTCCGGGCCATCGGCGTTGAGCAGGCCGTGCTTGCTCTGGTCGTGGTTCACGTGGGCCTTCGACTTTTCGAACTTCTCCGTGTCCGAGCAATCGCCGACCGCGTGGAAGTGGATGCCGTGCCAGCCGGGCGGGAGGCCGCCGGGGTTGATCGTCACCCGCATCACGAGGGTGTTGGCCCCGTCGCGGATGGCGATCCGGCCGATGGGCTCGCCCTTGCCGTTCCGGATGTCGCTCTCGAAGGTCTGGGGGGCGGCCGGAGCGGCCGGAGTCTGGGCGGGGGGAGTCTCCTGGGCCCGGGCGGCACCGGCCGCGAGCGCCAGGAGGGGGATGATCGACAGGACGCGTCTCATGGGGATGGTCTTCCTCTCCACGCCGGGGGCTTGGTGAAGCCTCAACGGAGCCAGCGCCCGGACGATCCGGGACCGTACCGATAATGGCGCCCCGCGAAACCCCGGATGGCCGGGCTTTCACGGGGCAGGGGCGGCCGATCGCCCTCGGGGTCTCGGCCGGCAACTGTGTAGTCGGCCCCACGCGTGACACTGGGCATCCGGTGGACGCGGCGTTGAGATTTTCTTAATCTTTCGTCTGGTCCGGTCGGAGCGGATGTGATTCGGCTTCCCCTTCACGCGGGTCGGGACCGATCGGGAGAGCCCCATGTCCATCCCTGTCCGCTCCATCGCCCGCCTGCTCGCCCTGCTGGCCCTCGGCGCGGCCGGTCCCGCTGCGGCGCAATCCACCTCCGATGGCCGGGCCTGGACCGACCCTCCGGCCCGGGGGGCGGCCGTGGGCCCCGCACCCGAGGCGCCGAAGGCTGCGGAAGCCGAAAAGCCCCCGGCCGCCGTCGCGACGGCGGAACACCGCACCGCGTCGTCCGAGTCCCGCGCTGCGTCGTCCAAGCCCCGTGTCACGGCCGCGAGCCTTCGCGCGGTGTCCCCCAAGCGCCGCGTCGCGGCGATCCGGCGCCAGCCCGTCGCCGTGGCCCGGCTCCATCCCGCGCCCGTCCGGATCGTTCATGCGCGGATGCCCGATCCGCGCCGGGTGCGCTATGGCTTCGTGCCGTCGCCGCCGGCCGTGTTCGACGAGGATCCCCGCGCCCGGCGCATCCGCCAGGCCGAGGCGGCCGGTTACCTCGTCGTGCGCCGCTCCACCGTCGCCGCGCCGGACGGCCGTTTCCTCTACGGCTACCGTCCCTACACCGTGGACGATGAGATCGACGACTGAAGAGTTCGCCAGAGCCGGCCGCCGGTCTCAATGCCGAGCAGAGCCCGGTGCGACGGGCACTTCATGACCGACACCGGGACCCTACGAAAAACCCCGCCGGGCGGGGCCCGGCGGGGGAGATGGTCGGCGATGGGACGGGGGCGCTCAGCGCAGGCGACCGGGCCGGGCCGGCTCGAACACGATGCGGCGGTGATAGGCGCACCAGCTCTTGCCGTCCGGCACCGAGGCGCCGCAGCACACGGCGCGGTCGTTGGGCTCGCCGATGATGAACTTGCAGACGAACGCCCCCGACTGGGCGAAGGGAACCCGCAGGGAGGCGGACGGTTCGGCGATCGCATCGGCCTCGCCGACCTGGGACATGCGGACAAGCTGGTTCATGTTGGCGTTCGACTCATGAAGATCGGGGTGTCGCGGGCCACGGCCCGGCGGATGATCGAGGATACCCGTCGCACTCCGAAGGCTCGGTTCTCACGCCCTGAAAGCGCGCGCGGCACGGACGTGACGGCTCGACCAAGGCGGCGAAATGGGAACGGGCAGGACGCGATCACGTCATGCTGCTGTTATATATGGCGTTCTTCGCCCCACAAACAAGTCTTTGTACGTATGCCTGCCCTGGCCTGAACGCATCGGCAGGACGATGCCGAGGCCGAAGGCGGTTTTCGAGATGCGGGAACGCCGGGAATCGGGCATGCCGCCGGACGGCATTCCGCGAAGCCCCCGTCATACGATCTCGCCTCACGCAACGCGAGGATCGTGTCGCCGGATCTGGGCCGGACTTCGCGGATGACCGAATGTGGCTCGTCGGATCGAATCGACCGGCATTCGTATGAGGGATCCGATGCGTGTCCTCGTGACTGGTAGCGCCGGCTTCATCGGCTACCACCTCGGCCGGCGCCTCCTGGCGGCGGGCCACGCGGTCACGGGCCTCGATGGTTTCAGCGACTATTACGATGTCGGCCTCAAGCGCGCCCGCCACGCGGACCTCGCCGCGCATCCGGCGTTCGACGCCGTGGAGGGGCGCCTGGAGACGGAGGGCCTCCTCCTCGACACGATGGCACGGGTGCGGCCCGACATGGTCGTGCATCTCGCCGCGCAGGCGGGCGTACGCCACAGCCTCGAGAATCCGGGCGCCTACGTCCAGGCCAATATGGTCGGTACCGCCAACCTCGTCGAGGCCGTGCGGGCCCATCCCGTGCGCCACCTCCTGTTCGCCTCGACGAGTTCGGCCTATGGCGGCAACGCCCTGACGCCGTTCCGGGAGACCGACCGAGCGGTGTCGCCGCTCACCCTCTACGCGGCGAGCAAGCTTGCCGGCGAGGCGATGCTGCACGCCTACAGCCACCTGTTCTCCATTCCCACCACGGCGTTCCGGTTCTTCACGGTCTACGGCCCGTGGGGGCGGCCCGACATGGCCCTGTTCCTGTTCACCGCCAAGATCCTGGGTGGCGAACCCATCGAGGTCTTCGCCGGCGGGGCGGCGGAGCGTGATTTCACCTACGTGGACGATCTCGTGGCGGCCATCGCCCGCCTGATGGACGCGCCGCCGGAAGGGCCGGGCGGGGCCGGCCCCGTGGGGGCGTTCGACACCTTGAGCCCCGTGGCGCCCTACCGCCTCGTCAACATCGGTGGCGGCCGGCCCGTGCGCCTCGACGCGATGATCGACGCCCTGGAGGCGGCCCTCGGACGCAAGGCCGAGCGGGTGCTGAAACCCCTGCCGCCGGGGGACGTCGCCCGCACGCACGCGAGCACGGAGCTGCTGCGCGCCCTCATCGGTACCGTGCCGGAGACGCCCCTGTCGGAGGGGGTCCCCGCCTTCGTGGACTGGTACCGCGCGTATTACGGAACCTGACCGAAATCCGGGTTCGAAGGGCAAGCCCTTCGCGAGTCCAGGGCAGAGCCCTGAGAAACGTCGGGCTTTGCCCGACACTCGCCGCAGGGATGACCCCTTCGGAATCCCGGGGTGGGATCAGCCGGATTTGGTCTGGCCGACGCTGACGAGCTTGGCCGCGCCGCGCGCCTTTCGCTCGGGGAGGATGTCGCGAACGGTCTGGGCGATGGAGGCGGCGTCGAGGCCGGCCTCGCGGTACATGGCGTCGGGGGTGTTGTGGTCCTGGTAGGTGTCGGGCAGCGTCAGGGTCCGCA
>Ga0182232_1000400_pt1 | contig 11090 bp, 12 predicted proteins | sample G6R1MG_30_FD_155484 | JGI IMG/M metagenome (GOLD analysis project Ga0182232, IMG submission 155484) | Phyllosphere microbial comminities from miscanthus, Michigan, USA - G6R3_NF_07NOV2016_LD2 MG | ecosystem: Host-associated > Plants > Phyllosphere > Phylloplane/Leaf | place: USA: Michigan... | reverse complement strand
GCGGTGGTTTTTTTTGGCGAAGACACGCCGCTGCGCCTGATTGAGCTGGTGCAGCCCGACATCCTGGTGAAGGGCGACGACTACGCGCTTGACGGAATTGTGGGCCACGAATTGGTGTTGAATAGGGGTGGGCAGGTCCTGACCGTGCCGCTGGTAGCGGGCTACAGCACGTCGCGCATAGTGGCGAAAGTACGCGGCTGAGCTATCCGTCTACGGTCGAGGAAACTCCCGCCGGGCGCTAGCCGTTTACTAGCTACTTCATCTTTTCTTCACCATGTATCTTCTGCTCATTCTTATAATGGTTGCCAGCGCTGCCGTGCAGTGGCGCTTACGCAGCAAGTTCAAAGAGTACGGCCAAATGGGCCTGCGGGCCAACCTCACGGGCCGCGAGGTGGCCACCAAGATGCTGCGCGACAACGGCATCTACGACGTGCAGATTATCAGCACCGAAGGCAGCCTCACCGACCACTACGACCCGACCAGCAAAACCGTGAACCTGAGCGCCGACGTGTACAACGAGCGCTCGGTAGCCGCTGCGGCCGTAGCAGCCCACGAGTGCGGCCACGCCGTGCAGCACGCCCAGGCCTACAGCTTCTTGCAGTTTCGCTCGGCCATGGTGCCCGCGCTGTCGGCCGTGTCCAAGGTGATGCCGTTTATCCTGATAGCCGGTATTTTTATGATTCGCACCAGTATTATTCCGCTGGGTATTGGCATCGGGCTGTTCGCGCTCACCACCCTGTTTTCGTTTATCACGCTACCCGTCGAGTTCGACGCCTCGCGCCGCGCCCTGGCCTGGATGGACCAGAATGGCGTCGTGACCACGCAGGAGCACGCTGGGGCCAAAGATGCCCTGTGGTGGGCTGCCATGACCTACGTGGTCGCCGCGCTCAGCTCACTGGCCACGCTGCTGTACTACGTCAGCATTTTTCTGGGTGGTAGCCGCCGCGACTAGCGCCGGACGCCGGGTTTGAACTATCCTTATCGCAAAGTCGTCAGGCCGAAAGCACTCGGTTTGGCGACTTTTGCGTTTCGGCCCAATTGCCGCGCCGGCCGTATTTTTACGGCCGTAATTCTACCCTTTCTCCCACCCCTGGGCTTCGGCCCCCATCCACCCCCTTTATGTTTGATACCATGGCCCCCGCCTCCCCTTTTCAGCTGACTGAAGAGCAGCTGGCCGTCCGCGATGCCGCCCGCGATTTTGCCCAGAGCGAGCTGTGGGCCGGCGTGATTGAGCGCGACGAGCACCAAAAATTCCCCACCGAGCAAGTTAAGAAAATGGGCGAGCTCGGCTTTATGGGCATGATGGTGAGCCCCGAATACGGCGGCTCGGGCCTCGACACCATCAGCTACGTGCTGGCGATGGAGGAAATATCCAAGGTCGATGCCTCGTGCTCGGTTATTATGTCGGTTAATAACTCGCTGGTTTGCTGGGGCCTCGAGAAATACGGCACCGAAGAGCAGAAGCGCAAGTACCTGCCCCGCCTGTGCTCGGGCGAGATTATCGGCGCGTTTGCCCTCTCCGAGCCCGAAGCCGGCTCCGACGCTACCAGCCAGAAAACCACCGCCGAAGACAAAGGCGACCACTACCTGCTGAACGGCACCAAGAACTGGATTACCAACGGCACCACTGCCTCGGTGTACCTGGTCATCGCCCAAACCAACCCCGAACTCAAGCACCGCGGCATCAACGTGCTCATCGTGGAAAAAGGCATGGAAGGCTTTCAGCAAGGCCCAAAAGAAAATAAGCTCGGCATCCGCGGCTCCGATACCTGCTCGCTCATGTTTACCGATGTGAAGGTGCCCAAGGAAAACCGCATCGGCGAAGACGGCTTCGGCTTCAAATTCGCCATGCAGGTGCTGGCCGGTGGCCGCATCGGCATCGCATCGCAGGCGCTGGGCATCGCCTCGGGTTCGCTCGAGCTCAGCATCAAGTACGCCAAGGAGCGCAAGGCCTTCGGCGTTGAAATTGCCAAGCACCAGGCCATTCAGTTCAAGCTGGCCGACATGGCCACCAACGTAGACGCCGCCCGCCTGCTGTGCCTGCAAGCCGCCGCCGACAAAGACAACCAGGCCGACTACGCCAAGAGCGGCGCCATGGCCAAGCTCTTCGCTTCGAAAGTGGCGATGGACGCCGCCGTGGAGGCCGTGCAGATTCACGGCGGTTATGGATTTGTCAAAGAATACCACGTCGAGCGCTTTATGCGCGACGCCAAAATCACGCAGATTTATGAAGGCACTTCGGAGATTCAGAAAATTGTGATTTCGCGGGAAATCCTGAAATAGACGTTTTTGACGGAATTCTGAAGTAGTGTTTTGCACAAAACCCAGGCTTTTTGGCCTGGGTTTTTCTTTTTACTGAATTTTTCCATGGTGGATTGAATTCTTTGTTCGTAACTTTCGGGACTTTTAAGCCCTTTATACTCTAGTTACGTACCGTTAACTTATGGAAGATTACAATAAAGTCATCGAATCGCTAGGTGTCCGCTACATTAAAGCCAAGAACCTAGTCCTGCGCCAACCCTTCACGGCGCGCAATACTTATGATGTAGGCAATAATCTTATCCTATTGCATAAAGGGCAGATTCGCTTTGGTGAAGACGAGCAAATCGTGGAGGAAAGCGAGCTGCTGTTCGTGCCCGGTGGCCGCGCTACCCGCGTGGGCTACGGCGCCGGTAGCGCGGCCCGCGTTATCTCCAACGACGACCTGATTACCAACAAGGACCGCTTCTTCTCGTCCAACGATAACCTTGACCTTATCGGCGATGCTGAGGAAAGCCACAGCTTCGTATCGTTCGAGGCCAAGGTGTTTGATTCGGTTAACTTCTTCGCGTCGCTCGACGTGCCGGCGTTCGTTATTAAGGGCAATTCTAAGCTATCGAATCTTATTATCAAGGTTATTGAAGAAACGCTACAAGACCTGCCGGGCCGCGAGCGCCTTATTACTATCTATACCGAAAATATTGTAGTGGAGGTGGTGCGCTATATTCTGCGCAACAACCTGTTTGTGGAGCAGCTCGCCACCAACAGCACGTACTTTAAAGACCCGCGCCTCATCGACTTGTTCAACTTTATCAAGGAGAACCTCAGCGGCGACCTCTCGAACAAGATGCTGGCTGGCGTGGCTGGCGTGAGCGAAGATTATGTAGGCCAGTACTTTAAGATGCTGACCAACATCAACCCGCAGGACTATATCGAGTACCAGCGCATGGAGCGCGCCGTATCGCTGCTGCGCACTACCAAGAAAAGCATCCGCGACATCGGCCGCGAGGTGGGCTACAAGGACACCGCCTATTTCTGCCGCCGCTTCAAGATGATGTTCGGCATCCCGGCCGGCAAGATGCGCCGCCGCGAGTCGGCCATGAACATCTAGACCGCAGATTTCAACGGATTAAACGGATTTCGCAGATACGCTTGGCTGCGCCAAGCTGACTATGCGAGGTAAGAATGCCCAGTAAGAAGCCAAAAAAGCCGCCTTTTCAGGCGGCTTTTTTGGCTTCTTATCTTGATATTAGATAGCCAGCCCGGCGCAGCTGGGCGTATCTGCGAAATCCGTTCAATCCGTTGGAATCTGCGTTGCGGCGGCAACGGCGGCTACCGCTTCGGCTAAGAACTCAGGGTTGCGCTCGATGTGGTTGCCCACTACCACGAGGTCGGCCCCGGCGGCCAGGGCAGCACTTATTTTTTCGCCCGTGTTCAGCCCGCCGCCCACGATGAGCGGCGCCTCCACGGCGGCGCGCACGGCCCGAATCATGGCCGCTGACACGGGATTTTGGGCCCCGCTGCCGCCGTCGAGGTACATCAGGCGCAGGCCAAGCTGCTCGCCAGCCATGGCCGTAGCCGCCGCGATGCTGGGCTTGTCGTAGGGCAAAGGCGCGGTGCCACTGATGTACGAGGCCGTGGTAGGCCGGCCGCTATCAACCAGCATATAGCCGGTAGGCAGCAGTTGCAAGCCACTCTGGCGCAAGCGCGGCGCGGCCACCACGTGCTGGCCAATGAGAAAATCGGGATTACGCCCCGAAATCAGCGACAGCAGCAGGATGCCATCGGCGGCGGGGTCCACGTGCAGCGCGTGGCTCGGAAAGAGCAGCACGGGCACCTGCGGCGCTTCGGCCTTCAGCAACGCAATAAGGGCAGCCTGGTGCTCGGTAAGCACCAGGCTGCCCCCTACGAGGAAAAAATCAACGGGATGCTGCCGCGTCAGATGCAGCAGCTTGTGAATGCGGTCGGCGGCAAAGTCATCGGGGTCAAGCAGTACGGCGAGTGCTTTTTGCCCGCACGCCCGCAGCCCGAGCAACGCCTCAAGCAAGCGGTTCGCGGTAGGTGAGGTCGTCGTGTTTGGCGGCGGCAGAAACATCCTGAGCAGCGGTAGTAGCCGGCCAAGCCTCGGGCGATGCACCCGCGGGGGCCGATGAAGCCGCAAGGTCGGCATTTTTATCGGCATCGGCCACATTGCTCGGCAGGATATCCTTTACCTTGCTGCTAACGAAGGCCATGGCCACGGCCGCTACCTGCGCCAGTACCACCTTGCCGGCTTCGCTCTGGGCGAAAGCTACGATAGCGGGCACCAGCCACGGCTTTTTGGCGGACGGGGCGGCGGCTGGCTCATTTGCCTCATCAGCAAAGCTAGTCGACTCAGGCAGGCGGCGGCTGTCGTCGTAGGGCCGGGCTTGGTACGAGTTGGCCGAGGCGTAGGAGTGTGCCGTTTCCTGCTCGTCCTGCTCCTCGTCGCCGTGGTACTCATCGGTATGGTACACGGCAAGGTGCTCGGGAGCTGCTGCGTGGCTGCCGTAGGTAGTATCGGGCGCGTCATCGGCACCGTGCTGCGGGCTGGAGTGCGCCGGAAAATCGGGGTAGTCGCTCAGGCCATTGTCGTCGACATCGCCCAAATACTCATCGGTGAGATAGCCCACGCTGTCTGCACTGCTTGCCTGGTAGTCTTCATCGCCTGCCTGGTAAAAGCCATCGCTTTCGGCCCCGTAGCGGTCGGCGTGGTCATAGGCATACTCGTGCGAGTTGTAGGTCGAAGTCAGGTCGTGCAACTCCTGGTCGTGGTCGTCCTCAAACCCATCGAAGCCCGAATAGTCGTCGAAGTAGTCTTCGTGCTTAGCCTTTTTGTGCTTGTGCTTCTTCTTAGGCTTGCCGCCACTGAAAGCCTTGACGAGCAGCCAAATGCCGCCCACCACGCCAGCACCCACCAGCGCTACTTTACCAACCTGAATGGTTTGTTCTTTTATTTCCTCGACATCGCCGAGCAGAGCGCGCTCATACTCAAGCTTTTTACGCTCCAGAAATTCTTTTTCGTCCTCAAACAGTGGGTTGTTCGGCTCGGTCATGTCAAGGGGTTGTTTTGCTGAGTGGTGAAGAATAGTCGTGGCAATGGTGCCTAGTGGCTGCCTTCCCGCTTGTCCGATTTGTAAATGGTATTATTGAGCAGCTTATCGGCTACCCCCTGAAATACTTTTTTATCGACGCCCACAAAAAACAGCACGGCCAGCACCAAGTATAGCGCCGCCACGATGCCAAAGCCCGCCGAAGGGCTCTCCAGCACCTGATTTAGGGCCAAGCCTAGGTACACGGAGCCGAAAATAATGAACAGCACCCCTAGGAAAGCCAAGGCCACACCGTGCACGGTACTCACGAAAACGCCTTTTACTTTTTCTTGGGTTTCGAGGCGCACCAAATCAATGCGCGTGTCGAGATAACCGGTCAGGTTGCCGATAAGGCTGTCGTTGCGCGGCGTTTTGTCGTCGGTCAGGGTAGCCATGGGTGCGGAAATGTTTAGCGAGAAATTGCGGTTTGAAGGGCGGCGGCGGCGGCAACTGCGCGGCCGTCCGGGGCGTTCTTTACGCAAAACTTCTGGCGGGGGCTGCCTTTTGCCGCTAGCTTTTCTTTAATTTTTTCAGGGCGTGAGTCAAAATCATTACCTAGTGCTCGGAGTGCTGCCCACGGCTTCGGCCGAGGCTATCAAACAAGCCTACCGACGCTTAGCCAACCAGCTACACCCCGACAAGCACGGCGGCGACCCGCGCCACGAAGAGCAGTTTAAGGCCGTGGCCACGGCCTATCGCACGCTCGGCGACCCCGGCCGCCGGGCACAGTATGACTTTCAGCTTCAGCACGCTACCCGGCAGGCCGAGGCCCAGCGCCGCGCTACGGCCGAGGCCGCCGCGGGTGGCCCTTCGGTGTACAAAATGCCGACGCCCGCCCCCGCCCCGCCCCTGCGCACCCGCCCGCCCGCCGGTGCCCGCGAGCGCCACTACCAGCAGCGCACCTCGCGCCAGCGGGTGCGCTTCAACCGGCAGGACTTTTGGCTAGTGGCCATCATCGTGGGGCTGATTTTTTTGTTTGGCATTTCGGCCAAAATCGTGATGGACCGCGTAGCCGCTGGCACCAGCTACCAGGAAGCCCGGCGGGCTTTCGCCCAAGGCCAGTGGGACGCGGCGTATGGCCTGCTCGATGAATCGCTGACGTTTCGCGACGACTACGCGCCCGCCCTGCGCCTGCGGGGCCAGCTGGCGCAGGATATTCGCCACGACTACGCCGCCGCCCGCGCCGACTACGAGGCTGCTCTGCTGGCCGCGGCCGATGGCCAAAATACCTTGCCTACGCCCGAGGCGGCGCGCCTGCTCTACCGCCTGGGCCGCTGCCAGGCTCAGCTGCACCAGCCCCAGGAGGCCGAAACCAGCTTTTCACGGGCTTTGCGGCTCGATTCGGCGCTGGCCGAAGCCCACCTGGCCCGCGGCGAAAACCGCCTGCTCGACCTGCGCAGCCCCCGCCCCGCCCTGGCCGACCTGCACCGCGGGCACCAGCAATACGCCCGCCGGGGCCAGCCCGTGCCGCTGGGCTACCTGCAGGCCGAGGGCGCGGCCCTAGCCCACCTGGCCCGCTACGCCGAGGCCCGCGCCGTCTACTTTCAGGCGCTCGAAAGCCAGCCCGAAGATGGCCGCACCCTGTTCTTACTGGGCCGGCTAGCTCAGCAAATGGGCGATACGACGAGCGCCTGCGCTTTCTTCCAGCGCGGCGGCAAGGCGGGGTACTCGTATGCCGTGGTAGCCGCTGAGAAATGCCCACAGGCGGCGGCTGGGTTTTAGAATAAGTATAAATTAAGTTGAAGCAAACATCAAATAATTACAACTAATACCTCCTAAATAATACGCGTAATGATAATAAGCAAATTATATAATAGCCAGCGGTTTAATATGCTTGCTTACTATATATTTGTAGTGTCTTATCAATTTTTATTTCTCTAAAACCTAATGAAAAAGCTTTCCTTGCTTCTAGTAGCTGCTACGGCACTTAGTGCTTGCAAAAAAGACAGCGAAAACGCGCCTGCTACCTCCAATACTGACCTCCTGACCAGCCATAACTGGAAGCCGTCGTCAGGTACTATTTCGATAACTGTCGGTGGTGCAACTACTTCTAGCGATGCCTTTGAAACCTGCGACAAAGACGACGCTTATAAATTCAACACCGATAAAAGTCTCGTTGTTGATGCGGGAACTACTAAGTGCAGTTCTTCGGACCCCCAGAAAGAAACTGGTACCTGGGCTTTTAGCAGCGGGGACCAAAAATTGACTATGATGCTGCCCAACCAAGCTTTTCCATCCAGCGCTCTTGATATTAAGGAGCTGAATGCTAAGACGCTGCACCTATCTGGTACGCAGAGCGCAAGTGGTGCCTCTTATACCGTTGACGTAACGCTTGTGGCTCAATAAGCAGCTTAGGCAGGCTAAAATAAGGGAGGGAAGCATAGATTTAAAACTATGCTTCCCTCCCTTATTTTAAGCAGGATGTTTAGCTAAAGCCCCTGCAATCAACTGCGCGTGGTGGCGGCCGTTCTCAATAAACCAGCGGCTGGTGGCGAGCCCGCCGCACACCGTGCCCGCCGCGTATACGCCGGGCCGGGCCGTTTCGTGGGTGGCAGGGTCGTGGAGCGGCGGGCGGGCCGCGTCGTTTTCGTCCAGCGGCAAAGCCAGCATATCGGTTAGCAGCGTGTAGTCGGGCCGGTAGCCGGTGAGGGCGTACACGTAGTCGGCCGGCAGGCTGCGCGGGCCTGCGGGCGTAACGACCTCTACTGTGCCCGGTGTGATAGCCGTGATAGTAGTATTGAAATACGCCGTGATGCGCCCTTCCTTGATGCGATTGAGCAAATCGGGCCGAATCCAGTATTTCACGCTTTCCGACACCTCGCCGCCGCGTACTACCAGCGTCACGCGCGCGCCAGCCCGGGCCAGCGCCAAAGCAGCCTTGGCCGACGAGTTTTTGGCCCCCACCACCACCACCGTCCGGCCGGCGTGGGCGTAGGGCTCCTTGTAGTAATGGTTCACGTGCGGCAACTCCTCGCCCGGAATGCCGAGTGTGTTGGGCACATCGAAGAAACCAGTGGCTACCACTACGGCGCGGGCCGCAATTTCACCTTTCGTCGTTTCCACCACAAAGTCGCCGGCTTGGCCGCGCAGGCCGGTTACGCGCTCGTAGAGGCGCAAATCGAGCTTTTCGGCGGCCGCCACACGCTGGTAGTAGTCGAGGGCGTCTTCGCGGTGCGGCTTGTAAGAAGCCATCGGGAAGGGATGGCCACCGATTTCGAGCAGCTCGGGCGTAGAAAAAAACTCCATGTTGGTGGGGTAGCCCACGATGGAATTGACGAGGGCGCCCTTGTCCACTACCGTCACGGTGAGGCCCTGGCGTTGAATTTCGAGCGCGCAAGCCAGGCCCACGGGGCCAGCCCCGATTACGACGGCATCCAGCTTTTCAGTTAGCATAAAACAAGTATCGGTTCTTAGTTTAGTACTCAACCAACGGCCCGCTGCCTGGTTGGGTTCTCATGCTGAACTTTACGGGTAGAATCGGACATATTTACCAGCCAGCCAGTTGCCTGCTAAATGTTGAAGGATACCTGCTAAATGAATACTTTGCGCCACTGCGACTTGTGCGGAACCACCAGCTTCGAGCCCCTGCCCTTTTACTATCTGTTTGACGGCCAGCGCCTGCAAGGCACCCGCTGCCGCAGCTGCGACCTGGTTTTTCTGGACCCGCAGCCCACGCCCGCGCAGCTCGAAAAACTTTACGGCAAGGAGTACTTCACGGAGCGCCCCAACTATGACCGCACCGAAAAAGACAAAGCTTTTATTGAGGAAGGCAAAAACCTGGATTTGAGCCAGGTGAAGGAGGATAAGTTTACGCGCTACATGCAGCAGCACTACCCCGGCCGCAAGTTTCGGTACCTGGAGGTGGGCTGCGGCCCCGGCTACACCCTCAAAAGTCTACAAAGCCTGGGCTGGGATACCCACGGCCTCGAAATAAGCGCCCACGCCGCCGACTACGCTCGCCGCGAGCTGCACCTGCCCGTGGTAACCGGCAACATCGAAACCACCGAGGACTTCCACGAAAATCAGTTTGACCTCGCCTACCTCGGCGATGTGCTCGAGCACCTGTTGTCGCCAGCCGCCGCCATCCGCAAGTTTGGCCGCATTCTCAGCCCCGGCGGCTTGCTGGTACTGGCCCTGCCCAGCGTTACCAACCTGCCGAGCATGCGCCTGGGCTTCGCGGCCTACAAAGCATTGGGCCGCCAGCGCCGCATGGATATTCCGCCCTACCACCTCTACGAGTTCACGCCGACCACCATCCGCAAGATGCTGGCTAAGAACGGCTTCTCGGTGGTCGATTTGCAAAACCCAGTGAAAGCCCCGGCGCATATCCGCCTGGGCGGCAATTTGGCGGAGCAGGTTACCAAGCTCGGCACGCAGTACCCCACGTACTGGCTCAACAAGCTCACCGGGCGCTTCGGCGACCGCATGTTTGTAGTGGCTCGCAACGAAAAATAGCCCGCCACGCCTGGCAATGCAAACCCTGTAGCCTGAGTTTTAATATATTGGCCCCAAAAGGCTGCTTACAAGGCCTTGATAGCGACTTTGACTAGTTGCGCTTTGGATTGAAAACGCCCGTGCTCCACAGCGCAACCCCGATAAGCACCGGCTGGAAGAATAGGCGCACGTAGCGTTTGCGCTCGGTATCGAGGTTGAGTGCCGGCAGACCGCTGAGATATTGATGGATGTTGCCTGGAAAGACGGCCGCATAAAATGCCGCCAGTCCTACGCCCATGGGCGCTTTATACCGCTTGTTGAGTAGCATCAGCAAGCCCAATCCTATTTCGACTATTCCTGACTCAAGCACGACGGTATCCTTATCCTGCGGCATCCAGTCGGGCACCTGGGCCTGAAAAGGCTTGCGAGCGAAGGTAAGGTAGCCCACGCCTGCTCCGACCATGAAGGTACCGAGCACGTAGCGCGCTACATTTTGCAAAGGGGTAGTTTTTGTTTCAGCTGGCACGAGCGTAGCAATCTAGAGATACTGCCTTATACAATTGACGCGGCCAGCCGGGTACGGCTACTAGATGTAACTACTCATTCCACGGCCAGCACGCGCACCAGTTTGCCATTAAAAAGCACCTCATCCCCGGCCCGCTTGCCACCAAGAGCTAACATAATAGGCGCGGCTGGCGACACAGCCATAAACTCCTGCCCTTGGTTTGTACGCAGCTTACCGGCCCCGATACTCAAATAAAATAAACCCAGCGTAGTGGTTACCAATGCCCCAGTTCGCACAAGCTCACTCGGCAGCAAAGAATTTGTCTTTTGCAGAATACCCAGCAACTGCTGAGCCTCATGAAGCTGCATTGCATGGCGGTCGCGCTCTTGTTGGGCCATGGCGCGGCCAGTCTCGTATTTATCCCCCGCACTACTTTTCGTTTCGGTATTCGAAGACTCCTGCGCGGCCATCATACCCGCACGAGCTTCCTCAAGCCGCTGTTGCACGTATTCTAGACAAGCAGCGTGAAAAGCATGTTTGGGGGTAGAATCCACAGTAATATTTATGTTTTGGCTTGCCGGCTATGGCAACACTGCTAAGATAGCTTAGCGCGGCTAGTTAGTTTATAATTGTTTATTACGTTCTTAAGCTCAAGAAAGCAGCAGAACCCATACAACGGGACATTTATTATGCCATAATTAATAGAAGGGCTCATAAACGCAAAGCGCCCCCTGCTGGTCGCTGGTAAAAGCGAAGCAGGGGGCGCTACGATAAAGTTGGCG
>Ga0182232_1000399_pt1 | contig 11101 bp, 10 predicted proteins | sample G6R1MG_30_FD_155484 | JGI IMG/M metagenome (GOLD analysis project Ga0182232, IMG submission 155484) | Phyllosphere microbial comminities from miscanthus, Michigan, USA - G6R3_NF_07NOV2016_LD2 MG | ecosystem: Host-associated > Plants > Phyllosphere > Phylloplane/Leaf | place: USA: Michigan... | reverse complement strand
TTACGGGGCAGCCGGAGGTGGCCTCGTTTACCGACTATTTTGGCAACCAGGTGGGCGTGTTTTCGCTCGTGCAGCCGCACGCCGAGCTGCTGATAGAGTCGGTGGCCGAGGTCGAAACCCACGCCATTCAGTTTCCGATGGACGAGGCTACGGCCGCCGTGCAGTGGGAAAACCTGGCTGGCCTGCGCTTCGACGTTGAGTTTATGGACTTCCTGAAAGTAGCGCCCTCCGAGCTGGAGCCCGAGATTCGGCAGGCGCTGGGCGGCATCGTCACCTTCGGAGCCAAGCCCTTAAAGCAGGCGCTCGAACTATCGGAGTACGTGCACGATAACTTCCAGTACCAGCAGGGCGTGACAAGCATCGAAACGCCGCTGGAAGAAATCTGGCGCGGCCGGGCCGGGGTGTGTCAGGATTTTACGCACCTGCTCATTTACCTGCTGCGCCTCGGGGGGCTGCCCGCCCGCTACGTGAGCGGCTACGTGTGCCCCCGCGAGGAGGGCGTGCGCGGGGCGGGCGCCACCCACGCCTGGGTCGAGGTCTACGTGCCATTCTACGGCTGGCTCGGCCTCGACCCCACCAACAATTGCATCGTCAACGACGGCCATGTGCGCATGGCCATCGGCCGCAATTTTGCCGACGTCACGCCCGTCAAAGGCACCTACAAAGGCACCGGCGCGCATACCCTAGAGGTGTCGGTGCACATCGAAAACGGCCGCCCGATACCCGGCCACGAGGTGCCCGAAACCCCGGTCTACGTGCAGCAGTCGCCCGCCGCCACCACGCCGCCCATGAACTCGTATCGCAAGTACATCACCTGGGAGCAGCAGCAACAGCAGCAGCAGTAAAAGGCTTGCTTTTACGCCTTTTTGGCCTGTGGCTTAGGCAGCCACCGCACCAGATTGCCGAGTAGCAGCCCGAGGCCGAAAAGCCGCCAGAAGCTTTCGGCTGGAAGCTGGTGCTTGATGCGCAGAACACTTAGCATCAGCACAAACGCGATAAGTATCGTGTAGAGCGCGGGGGCGAGGCGGGGCGTTTTCATACTGCGGAGTTGGCTGAATGACGCTATCAAATTTCCTTATGGCTTGGCTTTAAACTCAACCGGCAGGGTGTAGGCCACGGCCACCGGCAGCCCACCCTGCCGGCCGGGCTCGAAGCGCGGCAGCTGCCGCACGGCGGCCAGCACGGCCGCATCGAGGGCGGGACTCAGGCTTTTCACGATTTTGACGTCCTGCACCGTGCCATCGGTGTCTACCACGAAACCAGCAAAGACTCGACCGTTTGGTAGTACTTCGCCAGGAGCCGCCTTCGGGTAGCTGATTTTGCCTTGCACCGCCTGCATAATGGCTAACTGGCCGCCCCCACCAGCAAGCTGCGGCATCTGCTCCACGAAGGTGTATACCTTATGGCCACTCCGCGTTACCGGCTGCGGAGTAATTGGCGGTATCGGCACTCGCGTGATAGTCACAACGTCCTGACCTGGTTTATTTCCATAAGCGATATTGACCTGCTGCGTAGTACCGGGCTCAAACTTGCCACCTGTACGCATAGAATCTTCGCGCTCTGCTAACCGAATCTTACGCTTAATATCCTCTTTAATGGCCTTGCGCGTCGCATCCATGGGAGCTGGTCCGACCTGCGCAAGCGCCGCGTGGCTACCGAGAAAGAACAAGCCACCCAACGCGGGCAGCACCAGCCACTGCTTCCAGCGGCGCACGGGATTTTGATTTTGCAACATGGCAATTCGGGTGAGGGTGAAGGAAAATGTGAAGGGCTGAAGCAGAGCGGAATAAGCGGGCGCGCCGAGCTGCCGCGCCGCCAGCCGGGCCAGCAGCGTGGGGTAGGCGGTAGCGCCGGTTTCGGGGGCGGCGACGCGGTCAGCCAGCAGCTCGTGGGTGAGGCGCAGGGCCGGCAGCAGCAGGTGGGCAAAGGGATTGGGCCAGAGCACGGCCCGCCACGCTTCGAGCCACAGCACGTCGAGGGTATGGCGCTGCTGCACGTGGGCTACCTCGTGGGCCAGTACGGCGGCAGCCTCGGCGGGCGTCAGGGCCGCCGTTTCATCCCAGAAAACGACCTGGCCGAACGAGCTGGTGAGCAGCCGCCCGCCGGTGCGAGCCAGCACGTAGCCCGGCCGCACCTCGCGGGGCAGGCGGCGGGCCAGCAGCCACAGCCGCCCCGCCTGCCAGGCTACGCGCCCGAGGCCCAGCGCCACCCCGGCCAGGTAGAGCGCGCCAAGCCACACCCAAACCGACCAATCGGCCTCGGCGTCGGCCACCCGGCCTACCGCTACCGTGGGCAGCAGCACCGCTACGCCGGTTTTGCTGGCTGCCACGGCCACCGCAGGGCTATTGAGCCACAGCGGCAAAGCGGGGCGCGGCAGCAGCGGCAGCGTGGCCGCCAGCACCGGGGCCAGCAGCAAAAAAGCGCGGTTGTAGCCAAAGCAGCGCTCGCCGCGCAGCGCCAGCCGATACACCAGCCACAGCGCGCCCAGGGGCAGCAGGGTACCGGCCAGCCAGGTCAGGAGGAAGGGTGCGCTCATGGCTGCGGGTCGGTTTCGGGTGCGTTTTGGGCATCGGCCTGGGCCTGGCGCAGCAGGGCATCGAGCTGGGCGGCGTCGAGGTTTTCGTCCTGGGCGAAGAAGGAAACCAGCTGCGTAAACGAGCCGCCGAAGTAGCCGCGCAGCAGCTTGCGCAGCGAAAAGCGGCGGTAGTCGTCTTGCGCTACCAGGGCGTGGTAGCGGTAGCCGCGCCCCACCGGCTCGTAGCCCACGAAGCCCTTTTGCTCCAAGATGCGCACGATGGTACTCACCGTGGTGAGGGCCGGCGCGGGGGCAGGCAGCTCGGCCAGCACGTCCTTGACGGCGCTGGGGCCGCGCTGCCAGAGGATTTGCATCACCTGCTCTTCGGCGCGGGTGAGCTCGGGGAATGGGGCTTGCATGGGTAACGCGGGTGGTTGGTTAGGCGAAGTACGCAGGTTTTCAACGTAAATTTTAGTTTATAACTAAAATTTACGTTGAAAATAAATAAAATTCTGATAACCAGATAATTTATTTCATGAGCAAACATCCGAAAACGTCTGTCATTGCGAGCACAGCGAAGCAATCGCGCCGCAACGGCACTCAGAAGGCTCGTCTTGATGCGATTGCTTCGCTGCGCTCGCAATGACAGGCTTTTGCACCAGCGTTGGCTCGACTACCCGCGTCGCCCTTTAGAAGAATAGTAGGTTTGTGTGTTACACCACCCCGCCCCCGCGCCGCGCCCCTGCGGCCCGGCCGGGCGGACGCCTCCCACCATGCCTACGTTCTCCTACCAACAACTTTTCACCTTCGCCGAGCAGGTTTTTCTCAGCATGGGCTGCCCGCCCGACGATGCCACGCTGGCCACCGAAACCCTGCTTTCGGCCGACCTGCGCGGCGTAGACTCGCACGGCGTGGCGCGGCTTTCGGGCTACGTGCGCCTCTGGGAGGCGGGCCGCATCAACGCCGCGCCGCGCGTGGGCGTCACCTACGAAACGCCGAGCACGGCCGTAGTCGATGGCGACGGCGGGCTGGGCTTGGTGGTGGGGCCAAAAGCCATGCGGATTGCGATGAAAAAGGCCGAGCAGGTGGGCACCGGCTGGGTGTCGGTGAAGAACTCCAACCACTTCGGCATCGCGGGCTACCACGCCATGCTGGCCCTGGCCCAGGACATGATAGGCGTGGCCATGACCAACGCCTCGCCACTGGTGGCCCCCACCTACTCGCTAGAGCGGCTTTTGGGCACCAACCCCATTGCGGTAGCCGTGCCCGCCGGCGAGCAGCCCGACTTCGTGCTCGACATGGCCACCACCACGGCCGCCAACGGCAAGCTCGAAATCGCGCAGCGCAAAAACCTGCCCATCCCCGCAGGCTGGGCGCAGGACGCCGAAGGCCGCCCCAGCACTGACGCTAATGCCGTGAAAAACGGCGGCGCCTTGCAACCCCTAGGCGGTGCTACCGGCTCGCACAAAGGCTACGGCCTGGGCGCGGTGGTTGACATCTTTTCGGCCGTGCTCAGCGGGGCCAACTACGGGCCGTGGGTACCGCCTTTCGTGGCGTTTTTGCAGCCCTCGGCCAACCCCGTGGGCCAGGGCCTGGGCCACTTTTTTGGCGCCATGCGGGTCGATGCCTTCCGCCCGGCTGATGAATTCAAAGCGCACATGGACAACTGGATAACTACTTTTCGCGACGCCAAAGCGGTGGAGGGCCAGCGCGTGCTTATTCCCGGCGACCCCGAGCGCGAAGTAGCGGCGCACCGGCTGCTCGATGGCCTGCCGCTGCTCGAGGCCGTGGTGCAAGACCTGGAAAGCGTGGGGGCGAAGTTTGGGGTAAAGCTTTCTTAAGCTGTTAGCCGTTAGCTGTTGGCTGTTAGCTTTTCTTGTTTAGAAAAACCAACAGCCAACAGCTAGCGGCTAACAGCCCTTGAAAAAACCAACTGCACCAGCAGCACCCAGCCCACGGCACTGCTCCAGCCGGCTAGCACGTCGGAGGGGTAGTGCACGCCCAGGTACATGCGCGCCCAGCCCACGCCCAGCGCGAAGAGTGGGGCCAGCGCCCACCAGCCGCGCCGATGCGGCGGCGTGATGAAAAACAGCGCCGCCGCCAGCGCCGCCGTGTCCATGGCGTGGCCGCTAGGGAAGCTAAACGTGTGCTCGGGCCGCAGGCTGAGCCACAACTCGGGCCGGGGCCGCGTGGCGATGCGCTTGACAACCTGCGTGAGCAGCATCGAGCCGCCCACGCCCAGCGCGAATAGCCAGGCGTCGCGGCGGCGGCCCAGCGAGCTGAGCGTTGCCGTGACGAGCACGCCGGCTACTATCATGGGGCCGGTATTACCCACGATGGTGAAAGTCAATGCCAGCTCATCGAAAACCCAGTGGGCGTGGCGGTGCAAAGCCAGCAAAATCGGCGCATCAAACGGCACACTGCCGCGCCCGAAAACCAGCGCCGCCATGCTGCCAAACACGCCCCAGGCCAGCGCGGCAGGCAGCCACAAGCTGCGGGTGGATGTGGGAGAAGCAGTAGCAACGAGCGGCGGCTGGGTAGCAGGCATAGCGGGCAAGTGAGCAGGCTGCTTACGCAAAAACCCGGCGAGCAGTGGCCGGAGCGTCAGGTTTTTGCCGCGCCGCATTTTGGCTCTCTACGCAAAACTCCGTAAGGGCGTGCTTACTACCTCAGCTGCGCGCCGCTACCCGGGCGGCAGCGGGGGCCTGCGCCCAGCCAGTTGCCAAAAAGCCGGGCCAGGCGAACGTTGTAGTTCGCCTAGCCCGGCTCGGCTTCCAAAAACGAGTAGCCAGAAAAAGCGGGTGGTAGAGGCAAATCCAAAGCCCCTACTACCCGCTTTTTCAGGCTACACATAGTACGCTACTTCAGATACTTGCCATTAACGGTAGCGCTGTCAAATCGCAGCCCCGGCAGGCTACTCCTTGTGCAGGCGCAAGGCCTGGCGAAAGGACGTGCCATCGGGCTGGGCACCCGTTACCAGCACCGTGTGCAGGCCGGGGGCCAGGGGGCTCAGGTCGAGGCGCTGGGCCTGGCCGCCGGCCACGAGCAGGCGCTGCACCTGGCGGCCGGTGGCGTCGAGCACCTGCACCTGGTAGCTGGCGGCGGCGGGCAGGGCGCTCAGGTCGAGGGTGGTGCTGGCCTGGGCGGGGTTGGGGTAGAGGCTGGCTTGCCCGGCCGCGCCGGCGGCACCCAGCTGCACCGGGCGCACCGGCGAGTAGGTGGCCGTGCCATCAAGGTCGACCTGCCGCAGGCGGTAGTATACCAAGCCGGCCGGCTGCGTGCCCAGCCCCTGCTGGTCTACGAACGTGTAGGCCGTGGCCGTGGCCCGGCTGCCCTGGCCGGCCACGCGGCCCAGCGGCGCATAGGTGGCGCCGTCGAAGCTGCGCTCTACGTCGAAATACGCGTTGTTCACCTCCGAAGCGGTGGCCCAGGCCAGCCGCGCGCTCCGGCCGCCGGGGGCCGCCTGCGCCGTAAACTCGACCAGCTTCACGGGCAGCGGGGCCGCCAGGGTGGCCGGCGCAGTGGCCGTGGTGGCCGTGCGCGTCGAGACGCTGATAATCCAGCCATCGCCGAGGTGCGTGCTGGCATTATCGCCGTGAATGGTGCCGCCGGCCGCCGCCGGGCGCAGGTACAGCCGGAACACCAGCGTGGTAACGCCCTGGCTGGGAGTCGTGGCCAGCACCGAGCCGCTGGCGGCCCCGCTGCCCGTGCCCCCATCGGGGGCCGCCGCGCTGTTCATGATTTGGGTGTTGCTGACCGCCAGCTCTGCCGAGCCGCTGAGCCGCGATAGGGTCACGCCCTTGGTCAGCAGGTCCAGCTCGGTGGTGTAGCCCGTTTTGGCGCCGCCCGTAGTGAACGAGCCGCCCAGGCCGGTGAGGTGCACGACCGGGTTCACCACGGCCCGGTTGAAGGTGAGCGTCAGGTCGGCGTATTGGTAGCGGGCCGTGTTGGCAGGCAGGGTGGCGGGCAGCGGCTCGACCGAGGTAAACACTTCAATGCCGCTATTAGCCGCCACGTCGATGCCGCCGGCCACGCCGCTGGCCGAGGTATAGTTGGCGTTGCTGGAGCCACCCACGGCATTGAGCAGCGGAAACAGCGCGAAGGCCGGGGCCGTGCCGCTGGTAGTAGACAGGCCCGAGCCGAAGGCCACGCCGGCCCCGCTGGCTATGCGGCTGGTGGGCAGCGTAAACTGCTGGTTGCTGAGCGCGAACGTAGTAGTAACTTCCGGCGAATAGGCCGTCATCGCGTTGGTGGCCGGGTTGGTGGCGTTGTTTTGGAAAGTAATCAGCTGGCTGGCCGCCGTGGGGCCGTTGGCCGTGGGGTTGCCCGCGCCGGGGGCAAATTCCAGGGTGGGCGTTTGGGCCAGGGCCGCGGTGCCGCTCAGCGTGGCGAGCAAAAGCAGAAAGGAGCGAAAAGAGGTAGCCATAACTAGTTTAGCTTAGTATTTTGCGGAAAGAGTAGGGGTGGGGAGAAGGTGAAGTTTTTTGCCTGCTGCCGTCGGATAACCGGCCAAACAAACTCCTCTTTCTCCATTCAATCTTGCACTGGTAGTCAGTACCTTGATATAACATTACAAAGGTAATTTTCGCCCCAGCCCGCTTTCTTCGTTTCTCGTTCAACCCCATTTTCCGTACCGCGAACCAGCGGATTTAATAAGCGAAGAGCGGCGCGGACTATACCGCGCCAGCCCGTGCCCCGGCCCGCGCCAGGCGCCCTCCGCCGTAGGCAGCGCCCCGGCGCGCCGGCCGGTCACCGCTATTTTGCCACGTTGCTTTTTCTTCCTTTTTATGCACGACATCAACACCGAGCGCCTGCTGCTGCGCCCGCTGCGGCTGGCCGACGCCCCCGGCATGTGGGAGCTGGACAGCGACCCGGCCGTGCACCGCTACCTGGGCGGCATTGGCGGGCCGCGCCCGGCCAGCCTCGCCGACAGCGAGGCCACCATCCGCTTTATTCAGGCCCAATACGCGGCCCACGGCATCGGGCGCTGGGCGGTGGCGCTGCGCGCTACCGGCGAGTTTATGGGCTGGGCGGGCCTGAAACTGGTGGCTGGCCCCATCAACGGCCAGCGCGATTTTCACGACCTGGGCTACCGCTTCATGCCACGCTACTGGGGGCAGGGCTACGGCTACGAGGCCGCGCGAGCGTGGCTAAAAACCGGGTTTGAGACGCTGAGCCTGCCCCGCATTTGCGCCTACGCCGATACGGAAAACATTGGCTCGCGCCGCATTCTAGCCAAAATTGGCTTGCGGGAAGGCAATACGTTCACCGAAGGCGGCACGGCTTGCGTGTGGTACGAAGCAAAAAATCCGGCCAGTAATAGCTAACTATTTTTTACTTTATGTAAAACAAGCTTTACATAAAGTAAAGCTTACTTATATATTTGCCTTTGGAAAGACGGTGGTCGAAACAGGCTCGATAGCCGCGAGCTTTCCACAACGCTGTATGCTGACGCGCTATTTATTTCCACATCGCTTTAAGTGGGTAGGTTGGGTGCTGGTGGTCGTGTCGGCCACGCTAGGCATTTTACACATGACGAATACGTATCAGTTGCCGCCCCTGCTACCGGGACTGCCCTCGCTCATCAATGACCCAGTGCCGGCCAACCAGCCCGTCGAGCTTTCGCCCCGCGAAAACACTGACTTATACGCCGTGCTGCTCATCATCGGCGGCTTGCTGGCCGCCTGCTCGCGCGAGCGCCACGAAGACGAGTACATCAGCCAAATTCGGCTCGATTCGCTGCTGTGGGCCTTGTATGTGTACTGTACGCTGCTGGCGCTGGCTTTTATCGTGGTGAGTGGGGGCTGGTTTTTCACCGTCATGACCTATGCCATGTTTGCGCCGCTACTGCTGTTTTTGCTGCGGTTTGAGTTGGTAGTACGCCTTTCGGCCCACGGCCTGCCCGATGAAAAATAGCCTGCGCGTGGAGCGCGCCATCCTGCGCCTGACGCAAGACGAGCTGGCCCGCCGCATCGGCGTGAGCCGCCAGACTATTAATGCCATGGAGGCCGGCAAATACGTGCCTTCCACGGTGCTGGCCCTTAAGCTGGCGCGGGTATTTGGCAAGCCTGTAGAACAGTTTTTTGAGTTGGAAGACACTGATTAGCTGCTATTGGCTGACCAGCCAGTCCTTATGAATGTAAGTTGCGGCATGAATCTTTCCACCTCCAATCTATGGCTGACGGGCACCCTGCTTTTGGGGGCTTGCTCTAGCGACAGCACCGATACCGGGTCGCGACGGCAAACTGGGCAAGTACCTAGCGCCTCGGTCGGCACCAGCATTTTGGCCGCTTGCCGGCCGCCCGCGCCGTTCACCATCCGGCACCCGGCCTGGGCCACCAATGCCAGCCTCTACCAGGTAAACGTGCGCCAGTACACGCCCGAAGGCACCTTTCGGGCGGCCGAAAAGCAGCTGCCGCGCCTCCAGAGAATGGGCGTCGGCATCCTGTGGCTGATGCCGGTGCAGCCCATCGGCGTGGAGAAGCGCAAGGGTAAGCTCGGCAGCCAATACTCGCTCCGCGACTACCGCAGCGTGAACCCGGAGTTTGGCACGATGGCCGATTTGCAGCATTTTATCGGCGAGGCGCACCGGCTCGGAATGCACGTCATTCTCGACTGGGTGGCCAACCATACCAGCTGGGACAGTAAGCTGAGCCAGGAGCATCCCGACTGGTTTACTCACAACGCGAAAGGCCAGTTTCAGCCGCCCGTGACCGACTGGCAGGATGTCATCGACCTCGACTATGACCTGCCCGGCCTGCGCCGGTACATGGCCGAAAGTATGGCTTTTTGGGTGCAAGAAGCCGGCTTCGACGGCTTCCGCTGCGACGTGGCGGGGCTGGTGCCCACCGATTTTTGGAACGCCACGCGGGCCGAGCTGGAGAAAATAAAGCCCGTGTTCATGCTCGCCGAGTGGGACGAATTGCACGACCCGCCCTTCCTGCCCAAAGGCACCTTCACGCCGCACACGCACCTGCTCGAAAAGGCCTTCGACGCCACCTACGCCCTCAGGCTGCACTACCTGCTGGACAGCATCGCGCAGGGCAAAAAGCCGGTGGCGGCGCTGCCCGGCTACTTTGCCGCCGAGCGCAAAATGTACCCGAAGGGCGTGTACCTGATGAATTTCACCAGCTCGCACGACGTCAACAGCTGGGACAACCCCGAGGACGTGCGCCTCGGCCCGGACGCCCAGGCGATGGCCGTGCTCACGACCTTGCTGCCCGGTATTCCGCTGGTGTACAGCGGGCAAGAGGCGGCTTCGACCAAAAAACTGCGCTTTTTTGACAAGGACACGATACAGTGGGGTGGCTACGCGCGGGAGAAGTTTTATACCACGCTATTGCAGCTCAAGAAGAGCAGCCCCGCGCTGCGCAATGGCGACGCCTGCGCCAAGTTCAGCATCCTACCCGCGCCCACGGGCTGCTTCGCCTTCGAGCGCGCCACGGCCGATGGCAAGCAGTGGGTGCTAGTACTAGCTAATCTTAGCGCGAAAAAACAAACGTTTACGCATCCGAGGGGCGTAGTCGCTTATGAAGACCCATTTGCCGAAACTGATTTTAAAGCGCCCGGACCGTGGCTGCACGTACCCGCCCACGGTTGGCGCGTGCTGGTAGCCCGGTAGCCCAGGTGCCCCCGCCGGCAACCCCCCGCGATGATAACGACCAGCCGCCGCCGGCCGTAAGAAAATATCCGAACCATTCCAGGCGCGGACTCGCAGAGTCCGCGCTACTTGTTTATGACTGACCAACACCCGCACGCCGACCGCTTTACCGTGGCCCACCCCGAGTGGGCCGCCAATGCCACCATCTACGAAGTAAACGTGCGCAACTACACGCCCGAAGGCACCTTTCGGGCCTTCGAGGCGCACCTGCCGCGCCTGGCCCGCATGGGCGTCGTCATTGTGTGGCTGATGCCGATTCACCCCATTGGGCAGGTGGGGCGCAAAGGCTCGCTGGGCTCGCCCTACGCGGTGCAGGACTACTTCGGCGTGAACCCCGAATTTGGCACGCTTGCTGACCTCCAGCACCTCGTGCAAACGGCCCACGGCCTGGGGCTAAAGGTAATTCTCGACTGGGTAGCCAACCACACCAGCCGCGACAATGCCCTCATCGCCGAGCACCCCGACTGGTACCAGCACGACGCGGCCGGCGAGCTGGTGCCGCCCGTGGCCGATTGGACCGACGTAGTTGCCTTCGACTACCGCAGCCGCGAGCTGCGCCAGTACATGACCGAGGCCCTTTGCTACTGGGTGCGCGAGGCCGACCTCGACGGCTACCGCTGCGACGTGGCCGGCCTGGTACCCACCGACTTCTGGGATGAAGCCCGCCCCGCGCTCGACGCCCTCAAGCCCGTGTTTATGCTGGCCGAATGGGACGAGCTGTATCCCTCCGGCGGCCTCAGCTGGGAGGAGTTCAACTCCGACACGCGCCTGCTCGAAAAGGCGTTTAACATGAGTTTTGGGCTGCGCCTGCACTACCTGCTCGACCACATTGCGGAGGGCAAAGCCGACCTAGCCGACCTCGACACGTACCTGGCCGCCGAGCGTGAGAAGTACCCGCCCAGCGTGTACCTCATGCACTTCACCAG
>Ga0182232_1000398_pt1 | contig 11106 bp, 9 predicted proteins | sample G6R1MG_30_FD_155484 | JGI IMG/M metagenome (GOLD analysis project Ga0182232, IMG submission 155484) | Phyllosphere microbial comminities from miscanthus, Michigan, USA - G6R3_NF_07NOV2016_LD2 MG | ecosystem: Host-associated > Plants > Phyllosphere > Phylloplane/Leaf | place: USA: Michigan... | reverse complement strand
AGGGCCTCGACGGTGGCCGCGCTCAGGTCGACGATCTCGTAGCGCGCGAAGGTGCCCTCGCTCGTCGACACGTCAGCCCCATCGACGATGGCACCCGTCGTCGGACCCGAACCCGGAAGGATCGAGGTGCAGCCCGACACGAGGCATGCCGTCAGGGCTGCGAGAGCCACCGTGCGAACCATTCTGTTCTCCTGGCCGGTTCCGCGCGGAGCGTGGTCCGGCGGTGCCGTCCGTCTCGCGACGCCGGTGGGGCGGCGCTCATGTATGATGTTGGATCCGATGGCCTGCCCAGACCGATCCGTCAGCCCCGGCGAACCCCGGGAGAGCAGGCCCCCGCCGAAGTCCGATGCCGGAGCGGGATCAGGGGGATCTGCACCGATCGGGTCTCCGGAGCGAAGCTGTAGGCGCCAAACGCTGCCATGACCTTAATCGATCGTTGCCGCGAGCGTCTGGAACCGTCCGTTTCCCCAAACCCCTCGGCCAACAATGCGTCACGAGGGTGGCACGGTCACGCTTAGGCTGGGGAGAGTTCCGCGCGTAGCTTCCGCCCGAGGGCGTCCGCCGTGAGGTCGCGCCGCAGGGGCGCTACTGCCGCGTCCCCGAAATGCAGCAGCGCGTAGTCCGTCGCCGTGCCGCCGAAGCCCGGCCGGCAGGAGGCCAGGGACGGCGCGTGATCGCCGAACACGCAGAGGGTCGCGGGCAGGCCCTCGAGCCCCGCGATGAGCGCCGCCACGGCATCCCCCGTATGGGCGACGTGGTGGAGGTATTGCGCGTGCGGATCGTCGAGGCCGGGCAGGCGTCCGGGCTTCCACGGCCCGTGATTTTCCATGGTGACGCAGAACACGAACAGGGGGGCGGGGCGGGCCCGAACCTCTTCCAGAACCCGCTCGGCCAGGGCCACGTCGCCGACATAGGGGCCGATGCGGGGCGCACCAGTGAACGCCTCCTCCATGATGAGGTGGTCGAAGCCGAGGCGCGTCATCACCGAGGCGCGGCCGAAGAAGTCGCGGTGGAAGGGATGGATGAACACCGTCTCGAAGCCGGCGCGCCGCGCCAGCCGGGCGAGGCTCGTCGGCTCGGCACCCCCTTGTGCGAGGTAGGGGTCGAACACTCCGAAGCCGAGGCTTTCGGGCGTGCGCCCCGTCAGCACCGCGTGTTCCGTCCGCATGGTGTAGGCGCCGTGGGCCGGCACCCGCAGGCGGCCGTACTGGGTGGCACGCGCCCTCAGAGTGTCCATGAGGGGCAGGGCCGGTCCGCCGAGGCGCACGGGATCGACGAAGGATTCGAGCTGAACCACGACCACGACGCGGTCCCGTGCCTCCGTCGATCCGACTGGATCGGCGGGCCCGGACTCCTCGTCCGGCCGCGTGCTCCGCCAGCGCGCCGCATAAGCCAGGATCGTCGCCGGCAGGCCGGAGCGGGCGACGTCCCGCTCCAGGTCCGGCGCGGGGAAGCGGGTGGCGAGGCGGCGGCCGAGGGCACCGTATCCGGAGAGCCGCACGAGGGTCCACAGGGCGAGCGGCAGGGCGATCACCGCCAGCACCGCGACGCTGGGCTCGTGCGGCAGGGCGGCCGGCTCGATCCCGTACCACAGGGCGACGGCGAGGAGGCTGGCGAGAAGTGGGCCGGCCATCCGCGGGTCGGTGAGCGGCCGCGTGTAATAGAGCTCCGGGTGGCGTGGCACCTGACGCAGGAGGGCGAAATCGCTGAACACCAGGGGTTCGCCGATGACGCCGCGCTTGAGCCGGCTCACCACCGCGAGGATCGCCACGGTGAGCACGCACGAGAACGCCGCGAGCCAGGGCCGCCAGGAGAACGCGAACCAGAACGCGAAGAGAAGCGCGTAGGCCGCGAGCCGCAGGGCGAGGTCGCCCGGATTTCGGCTGATGGGGCGTACCCCGCGCCCGTCGAACGCCTCGATGGCGAGGCTGGCGGCGAGGGTGAAGCTGAGGGCGATGAGGATCACGCGGGATCGGCCTTCATTCCGGAGCGTCGCCTTTCGGCGGACGCGCGATCCCGCGCCGGGCGCGCAGGGCCCGGACGATGGGGTTGAGGACGACGTAGCGCGCCCGCATGGTCAGGAGGGTGCGCTGGCTGAGCGCCAGGGCCGAGGGGGCAGCCGCGTCGCGTTCCTGCGCGAGACGGTCGAGGAGCTGCTCGGCCGAGCACGGCTTCATGGCCACGGGATCGAGGTAGAGCGGATAGAGCAACAAGGTTCCGGCGACGAGTTCGTCGAGGGCGAGGCGGCGTCCGCGATCGGCGTTGGGGGCCAGATCCTCCGTGAGGCCCCAGCCGGAATAGAACGGGCGGCCGTGGACCGCCACGGTGAGCCCCCGGATCAGGGCCTCGAAGCCGGCGAGCGACGTCATGGTCTCAACGTGGTGCGCCCGGTCGAGGAGATCGACGATGGAGAGGCCGCCGACGATGCGGTCAGCCAACGTCAGGGCCTCGGCTTCCGGAATCTTGCCTGGCCGGAAGCCGGCCTCCACGTCGGGATGCGGCTTGTAGAGGAGGAACGCATCGGGGTTGCGGGCGCGGGCCGCCGCCAGGAGGGCGCGGTTCGAGCGCACCACGGGCGAGCCGTGCCGCACGGAGGCGTCGTCCTCGACCTGCCCCGGTACGAGGACGATGCGCCGGTCCGTCGGCCAGCTGTTGGAATCGTCCGACAGGCCGACATTGTATTTCGTCAGGCGCCGCGCGATCACGAGGCGCCGCAGGGCCTCGGCCCGGGCCACGAGGTCGGGCGGGAAGCTGGCACCCTTGAGGATGAGGGCGAGGCGGCTGTCCCGGCGCGGATCGTAATAGATGCCGGCATCGTCCACGACGATGGAGGCGCCCGGCTGGAGGCTGGCGCCGAGGCCGACGGAACGCAGGAACCCGTCCTCAACCCGCGATAGCGGAAGCCCGGCCTTGGCGCACAGGTCTTCAAGGTGATCGGGCATCCGCGTCGCCCAGGCCAGGACCCGGGCGCCGGGTGGAGCCAGGCGGATCGCCTCTTCGGCGCCCATGGCGTGAACCGGTGGCCCGAACGGACCGGTGGTGAAGGCATCGAGGCCGGGCCGCTTCCAGCCTGAGATCCCGACGAGCACCGTCGGCCGGTCGTTGTCGCGAAACCGCGCCCGCAGCCATGCGATCCTGTCGAGGCAGTCCTCCCGGGCGATGGGGGTCCGGGTCCATGGGTCGAACCAGTGGACGCCGACACCGAAGGCGTCCTCGATCCCCGTCGTCGGGCCGTCCTCGAAGACGTCGGCACCGGACAGGCGCGCCGTGCAGGCACTCACGGCGTCGGCCACGAAGACCCGCGCCGCCGATGCGCAGGCGGCCCAGGGGTCAATGGGATCGTGCAGCACCCGCAGGCGCGGCGTTGAGCGGACGCCCCCGCCGCCCTCGGGGCCGGCTACTACGAACGCCGTTCCGGGATGGCGTGCGAGCACCCTCGCGACGAACTCCCGGTTTCGGGCCGGCGTCGCGTTCCCGTCGAGGAGGATCAGGGCGGCGCCCTTAGGCACGGCATCGCCGCCGCCGGGGAAGCGGTTCCGCCCGTGCAGGCGCAGGGCGCTCAGCCGGTCCGCTAGGGCCCCTCCGGCGGGCACGCCGCCGAACGGCATTCCGTCGAGGGTGAGGCGCAGGCTCGCGAGCCCGGTCGCGGGCGTATCGTAGGGGCTCAAGGCTGGGCCCGGCGCCACACGTAGCACCGGCCGCCCGAGGCGGCTCAGGGCTTCCGCCGCGCTGCGTCTGCCCCAGACGACCGCGACGGCGCCGGGCCGGAACGGCTGCGCGAACCGGCCCTGCGTCGCCGCTTCGATCTGCGCCCGCAGCGACCGGATGGTTCGGCCTGTGGAAAACAGGGAGGGCGGCGGGCTCGGGCGCATGAACGCTTCGCTCAAGATAAAACAGTCCGACCGGCACGGGAGGGCCGCATCCGGCCCGATGGTGCAGGCTCTAAAGCATTGATTTGCGAAGGGGCACCCGCTTCCTTGGAAAAGCCCGCGCGATCCGTTCGCTGGGCATCCACCGATCCGGCGTGGCGCGCGGGGCACAGGGATTAAAAATCGTCTCACCTCATCGTGCCTTAAGATTGCTGCCTTTGGACGGCTATGCGACGTCTTCGCTCGTGACATTCGCCTGGTTCTTCCCGGGCTTCAGGACCCTGCGCCTCCGAATGCTCCAACCCCGCGCCCCCGCGCATCGCGACGGACCCGCCACGTTCCTGTTCCTGCAGGGCGTCGCCTCCCCGTTCTTTTCCGACCTCGGGCGTGCCCTCGAGGAGCGCGGCCACCGGGTCCGGCGGATCAATTTCTCTTCCGGCGATTGGCTGTTCTGGCGCCTGCCCGCCGATAATTATCGCGGGTCGTTCGAGAATTGGGGCGGCTACGTCGCCGACTACATCGCCCGGCACGGGGTCACAGACATCATCCTGTTCGGCGATTGCCGGCCCTATCACGTCGCCGCCCGCGCGGCGGCCGAACCGGCGGGCGTGCGCCTGCACGTGTTCGAGGAGGGGTATCTTCGGCCGAACTGGATCACCTGTGAACTCGGCGGTGTGAACGGGCACTCGTCCCTGCCCAAGACCGCCATGGAGATCCGTGCCATGGCGCGGCGTCTGCCGCAGCCGGGTCGCGCGATGCCGTCGAGCGGCGACATGGCGCGCCGCAGTCTCTGGGACGTGGCCTACAACATCGCCAATTTCGGGTTCCCGTACTTCTTCCCGCATTTCCGCAGCCATCGGCCGAACCACATCGCGGTGGAATATGCCGGCTGGATCAAGAAGTTCGCCCGGCGCGCCCATACGCGGCGCGAGGCGGCTCGCCTCAACGAGGCCTACACGGCGGTCGGCGTCGACTACTTCCTCCTGCCGCTCCAGCTCGACAGCGACTATCAGATCCGCGTCCACTCCCCGTTCCTCGGGGTTGAGGCGTTCATGGACCGGGTGATCGCCTCATTCGCCGCCGATTCGGAGGGCGCGACGCGGCTCCTGATCAAGCTCCATCCCCTCGACAGCGGCCTCATCAACTGGCGTAAGTACGCCCGGCATTCGGCCAAGCGCCACGGGGTCAACGACCGCCTCGACATCATCGACGGCGGCGACCTGCCGAGCCTCATCGCCGGCAGCCGCGGCGTCGTTCTGGTCAACAGCACCGTCGGCATGTTGTCCCTCGAACTCGGCCGCCCGACCCTCGCCACCGGCGAGGCGATCTACAACCTCCCCGGCCTCACCCATCCGGGCGGCCTCGGAACGTTCTGGACGGCGCCGGTGGCGCCGGACGCGGACCTGATGCGGGATTTCCGCCGCGTCGTTCTCCACCGCACTCAAGTCAACGGCGGCTTCTTCTCGCGGGAGGCCATCGCACGGGCCGTCGCCGGCACGGTGCCCCGTCTAGAAGCCACCCTCCCCGCTGCGGCGCTGGCCGCCGCCCAGGCGGGTCGCGCCGAGCCCGGCGACACGCAGGACTTCGCGCCGGTCTACTGACCGACCAGCTCCTTTCCGAGAACCCGTAAGAACCGATGCCCGTCATCCTGATCACCGGTGCGTCGAGCGGCATCGGCGCGGCCCTCGCCCGTCATTACGCGGCGCCCGGCACCACCCTCGTCCTCCACGGCCGCGACGCCGCGCGCCTCGACGCCGTCGCGGCCTCCTGCCGTGCTCTCGGCGCGGGCGTCGAGACCGAACGCCTCGACGTGCGCGATCGGGCCGGAATCGCCGCTTGGCTCCGGGCGGCGCATGCCGCCCATCCCCTCGACCTCGTCATCGTAAATGCGGCCATCAACGGCGGCGATCCGGGGGGGGGGGTCGAGACGGCCGCCATGGCGTTCGAGACCGTTTCGGTCAATCTCGACGGCGCCCTCAACGTCGCGCTCCCGTGCGTCGATCTCATGCGTGCGCGGGGCGCCGGGCAGATCGCCCTGGTCTCGTCGCTCGCCGCCTTCGCGCCCCTGCCCGATGCACCGGCCTATAGCGGCACCAAGGCCGCCCTCCTCGCCCATGGTCTCGCCTTGCGCGAGAAGCTGAAACCCCACGGGGTCAAGATCAACGTCGTGACGCCGGGCTACGTCCGGACCGCCATGGGTGGCGAATATCAGGGCTGGCGCCCCATGGAGATCGAAGCGGCGGACGCCGCCGCCCGCATCGCCCGGGGGTTGGCGCGGGACCGGGATATCGTCGCCTTCCCGTGGCTCATTGCGGCGCTCGCCCGGGGCTCCGCCCTCTTGCCCGAACCCCTGCGGCGCCTCGGCATGAGCGGGTTCAAATTCAAGATCCGGACGGGCCGGTGACCCGCCCCCGCCTCGCCCTGTTCGTCCTCGAGGCCCTGCCGAATGCACGGGCCGTGCGCCGCTTCGTCACCGACCACGCCGCCGACATCGCCTTCGTCGGCCTGTCGAATGCCGAGCGCCCGAGTTCGGGCGGCCTCGTTGGACAGGTGCGCCGGCACCTCGCCCGCTCCGGACCGGCGATCCTGCCCTATCTCGGCGTGAATTTCGGGGTGCCGGACCTGCTCTCGCCTTTGTCCGGGCTGACGCGCCGCCTCGCGGGGGCGAAAAACGCTGCGTCCGCGACACCCCTGCGATCACTGTGCCGCAGTCTCGGCGTTCCGACGCTCACGGTGGACGACGTCAACGGGGAGGAGGTCGCGGCCTTCTTCGCGCGGCACACCCCCGATGCGATCGTCACCTTCCACTTCGACCAGATCCTGTCGGGAGCCACCCTGGCCTTGGGACCGCTCGGCGGCGTCAACGTCCATCCGGGCCTGCTGCCGCGCCACCGCGGGCCGGTGCCGACGATCCATGCCCTGGCGGAGCCGGACCCGGCCTTCGGCGTCACCGTGCATCGCCTCGCCGTCACCATCGATGCCGGTGCGATCCTGGCCCAGGAAGCCGTGACGTTGCCCGCCGACACCACGGCGACGCGGGCCTCGGTGATCCTGCACGAGCACGGGCGGATGCTCCTCGACGGCGTGCTGGCGCAACTCGCGGCCGGGACCCTGCCGCCCGGCGAGACGGTGCCCACACTGCCCTATTGTCCGTTCCCCGACCGGACGCTGCTGGCGGATCTCAGGCGGCGCGGGCGCAAGCTCACGGATGTGCGGGATCTCGGCGAGGCGCTGGCCCTCAGCGCGCGGGCCTGAGACCGTAAGCGCTCCCTTCGGGGCGACCGGGCTCCGCGCAGGTTCATCTTCCTCCCTGCGGGTAAGGTCGCCTTTCCTGCGGGACTTCGTCTCGGCTTACCTCGGCGGTCGGCACCCTCCCCCGTGACCGGGGAAGGGTGGTTCGAGATGTCCGCTTATCGCGAAAACTTCTTGTACTTGATCTTCTTCGGCATCAGCGAATCGGCGCCGAGACGACGCTTCTTGTCTTCCTCGTAATCCGAGAAATTGCCCTCGAACCACTCGACGTGGCTGTCGCCCTCGAAGGCGAGGATGTGGGTGGCGATGCGGTTGAGGAACCAGCGATCGTGGCTGATGATCACCGCGCAGCCCGCGTAATCCTCCAGGGCCTCTTCGAGGGCCCGCAGGGTCTCCATGTCGAGGTCGTTGGTGGGCTCGTCGAGGAGCAGCACGTTGGCGCCGCCCTTGAGGGTCCGGGCGAGGTGCACACGGTTGCGCTCACCGCCCGACAGAGTGCCGACCTTCTTCTGCTGGTCGGAGCCCTTGAAAGCGAAGGCGGCGCAGTAGGCGCGGGAATTGATCTCGCGCTTGTTGAAATAGATGATGTCGTTGCCCCCCGACACTTCCTGCCAGACCGTGGCGCCCGGATCGAGGGCGTCGCGCGACTGGTCGACGTAGCCGAGACGCACGGTCTCGCCGACGGAGATCGTGCCGCCGTCCGGCTTCTCCCCGCCGGTAATCATCTTGAACAGGGTCGTCTTGCCGGCACCGTTCGGGCCGATGACGCCGACGATGCCGCCCGGCGGCAGCTTGAACGACAGATCCTCGATGAGCAGGCGGTCCCCGAACGCCTTGTTGAGGTTCTGGAACTCGATGACGTTGTTGCCGAGTCGCTCGTCGATGGGGATGACGATCTGCGCCGACGCGTCAATTTTGTCGTTCTGCTTGGCCACGAGTTCGTCGTAGCGGGTGATGCGGGCCTTGGACTTCGACTGCCGGGCCTTGGGCGAGGCGGCGATCCACTCCTGCTCGCGATTGATCGCGCGCTGGCGGGCCATGTCCTCGCGACCTTCCTGGGCGAGGCGCTTCTGCTTCTGGATGAGCCAGGCCGAGTAGTTGCCCTCGTAGGGGTAGCCGCGCGTCCGGTCGAGTTCGAGGATCCAGCTCGTGACGTTGTCGAGGAAGTAGCGATCGTGGGTCACGATCAGGATCGCGCCGGGATACTGCTTGAGGTGGCCCTCCAACCAGTTCACCGTCTCGGCGTCGAGGTGGTTGGTGGGCTCGTCGAGGAGCAGCAACTCGGGCTCCCACAGGAGGAGCTTGCACAGGGCGACGCGGCGGCGCTCACCACCCGACAGGGTGGCCACGGGCTGCTCGTCGCTCGGGCAGCCGAGCGCCAGCATGGCCTGATCGATCTTCGAATCGAGCTCCCAGAGGTTGGCCGCCTCGATCTGGTCCTGGAGGGCGGTCATCTCGTCCGCCGTCTCCTCGGAATAGTTCATGGCGAGTTCGTTGTAGCGGTCGAGGAGGGCCTGCTTCTCGGCGACGCCCTCCATGACGTTCTCGCGGACCGACTTGTTGGGGTCGAGCTGAGGCTCCTGGGGCAGGTAACCGACGCGCGCGCCCTGGGCGACGAAGCCCTCGCCCGTCCACTCCGTGTCGATGCCGGCCATGATCTTGAGCAGGGTGGACTTGCCCGATCCGTTGATGCCCAGAACGCCGATCTTGGCGTCCGGGTAGAACGACAGGTTGATGTTGTCCAAGACCTTCTTGCCACCGGTATAGGTCTTGGTCAGACCTTTCATGTGGTAGATGAATTCGCGCGCCATGCCGGTATCCTCGAAACTGCGGGATCGGTTCCCTCGCGGGTCTGGCCGATGCCGAATGATGGGGTGCGCGGCCCCGCGGCGACCCCTGGTGGAGCCGGCCGGGCCTCGCGCGGTCGCGACCGGATGATCCGGTGCTCGCTGTTGGCGCGCCGCTCCCGGTCCATGGTCCGGAGTGGTGCGCTTCGCGGATGAGTGTTGCGCCGGAGTATCAGGGCGGCGCCGGACCGGCAAGAAGATCGGGCGTGCCGTCAGGCGAACGGGTTGCGCACCGTACCGGGCTTTTCGACCGGCGCCGCCGCCTCGTCGGGCAGGTCCGAACCCGAGAGCGCCTCGACGATGGCGGTGATCGCCGCCTGGAGGGCACGGGCTCGGTCGAGGCCGACCCGATCCCGCGTCAGATCGAGGGAGCCGTGCACCGCGATGACGTCGGGGCCGTTCTCGAGGGACAGGCCGCCGATGGTCTGCACGGCGGCGGCATCGGCATAGGGTCGGAACATGGGGGTCGGAGCGGGGGGAGGTTTCGGCGTCATCCGGACTGTCCTCAGAAGATCGCCCGCATGAGGTCGCGCCAGAGGCGCCGGGCGAGGCGGTGCAGTTGGTCCCGGGCCCAGGCCTCGAACGAGTCGCCGTCGCGATGGCGTCCGCGCGGCGCGGCGCCGGCCTCGTCGCCCCGCGAGAAGGTGCGCGGTTCGGGCAGGGTCATAGCCCGGCCCTTGACCGCGTCGGGGAGCCCCGGGAACACGTCGATCCCGGCGAGGCCGCGCAACTCGGTGAGGGATACGCTGCGCCAATCGGTGTCGTCGCGGTTGGGCACGAGGTAGGCCCCCGCCTCCCCCCGGGCCGGGTCGTAGACGGCCTTGAACAGCTGTGTCGGCACCAGCACCCGGCCGTTGATCGCCTGCACGCTGTCACCGCCAAAGATCGGGCCGGTAACGACGAAGAGCGCGCGGCGCTCGGTCGCGAGGCGGCGTACGCTCTCCTCGATGGCTGCCCAGAGGCCGCGATTCATCGCGCGATCCTGGGGCACGATGTTGGCGAGGGTGAAGGATTGCGCCTGGGCGACGCCCGTCGGCATGTCGCCGGCCGGCGCCATGTGGCCCCGGTCGAAGCCGCTATGGACGTAATCGTCGAGGCGCGAACGATCGGCCTCGGGCAGGGCGTCCTCGTCGTGAAAGGCGTCGACGCGGTCGACGGTGCGGGCCGCCGCGACGCTCGCCCGGGTGAGGTGTTCGGCGGCATAGACCGGCGTGCGCGAGAGGCCGGAATACAGCACCGCGAAGGCATCGTAGCAGAGCGGCGTCGTCGCCCGTGCGAGCTTCGGATTGACGAGGTCGGGCCGGCGCCCGTCCGCGAAGTGATCGCCGCATGGGAACGCCGCAGCCGGCCCGGCCAGCAGAACGAGGAGCGCGAGGGCGCGAATCAGAAGCACACCCGGACCTTGCGCGGGCCCGACGGCGTCTCGCGCCGACGATAGGCACAGGGACGCCCGAGGGAGCCTTCGAAGGGATCGACCTGCCGGTCGGCAGGACCCGGACCGGCCTGGGGACGACACGGTTGCGGCCCCGGACACGCGAACGTGAAGTCTGCCGCCTCGGTCCCGCGGGTGTGCCGAGCCTCCACGGCGACGGCGGTGCCCGTCGCCGGGACACCCGCGAAGGCGAGGCCGAGGAGAGCGGCCGTCGCGGGGCGCGGACGGCCGAAGGCGGAGAGAAAACGCATGGTCTGTCTTCCACACCGCTCCGGGATCGAACGATTCGGCATGAGGTCCCTCGTCGAGCGGGGTGGATGCCGCTGCCCTTACGCCGGGGCATGGCTCCTGTCATGTGGGCGGCGACCGGCCGGCTTTGACCCCATGCGTGGCAAAATCGGGTAAGGACGTTATAAGTGCGGATTCAAGGGTCCCGGTTCGGTCCAGGGATCCAGAGCCGTTGTGAGGGGGTTCCGGCGCCGTGTGTGGCGACGGGTCGGCCCGTTCTGGCGGCATCAGGCGAACAACGGGTCAATGCCAGTGTCCTCAAGCAATTCCTCGATTCTGGACGGTCTTTCGGAGACGTCCGCCCTTCGGGCCCTTCCGGAGAGCGATCTGCCGGCGGTGGCCGAGGCCGTGCGCCGTGAGATGATCGAGGCGGTGTCGGTGACGGGCGGGCATCTCGGCTCGGGGCTCGGCGTCGTCG
>Ga0182232_1000396_pt1 | contig 11127 bp, 10 predicted proteins | sample G6R1MG_30_FD_155484 | JGI IMG/M metagenome (GOLD analysis project Ga0182232, IMG submission 155484) | Phyllosphere microbial comminities from miscanthus, Michigan, USA - G6R3_NF_07NOV2016_LD2 MG | ecosystem: Host-associated > Plants > Phyllosphere > Phylloplane/Leaf | place: USA: Michigan... | reverse complement strand
GCCGTGTTGAGGCCGGTGTCGGTGAAGGTGGTGGCCGTGGCGGGCACCGTGCCCACCTGCGCAAAGCTGCCCACGCCGGCCGCGCGCCGCCATATCTGCACCGTGCCGGTAGCACTGCTGCTGGTAGCCAGAGGGTTGAGCGTCACGCGCGAATTATCGGTTTCTTCGACTGAGGCCACCGTGAGGGAAGCGGTGGGGGCGTCGAGGCTGATGGTGCGGCGCACGGGCGCGCCCGTGCAGGTGCCCGCGGTGGGCGTTACCTGCACGACGTAGCTGGTGGCCCCGGCGCTAAACTGCACCGTGACTTGGCTGGTGCCCTGGCCCGCCGCCACGGTGCCGCCCGTTATCACCCACTGGTAGCCGACGCCCGCCGCGCCGGGCACGCTGTACTGCACGGGCTGGCTGAAATCGCACACCACGGCCGGGCCGGCGATGGCGCTCACGGTGGGGCCGGGGTTGGGGGCCAGCAGGGTGCCGACCCAGGGCGTGCCCCCGGCACGCGTGAGCGAGATGCCGCCCAGCGCCAGCGAGTTGGTGAAGTCACCCACCACCGTTACGCGGTCGTTGCAGGCCTGCTCCACCACGCTGAGCGCGAAGATGTGGTCGCCGTTGGGGCCGCCGCCGCGCTGCGCCGCCTTCCAGTTGCCGGCCGTGTCGAGGGCCGCCACAAACACGTCGGTGCCGTCCGTGGAGCCGAAGCCCCCCAGGTTTTGGCCGCCCACGTCGATGGTGGTGCCCAGGTTGGCCACGTACCAGCCGCCCACGTAGAGGCGGGCCGTGGGGCCGCGCCCGGCCACGTCGATGCCCCAGCCGGCGTCTTCGCCGGTGCTGCCGCCCATGCGCTTGGCCCATAGCCAGTTGCCATTGCCATCGAGGGCCGATACGAAACCATCGATGCCGCCGCCGGGGCTGTAGCCGGCCAGCGTGGTAGTGCCAAAAACAGCCAGGGCGCTGGTGCTGCCGCTGTACGAGCCGGTCAGGTAGAGGCGGGTGCTGGCCCCGCTGCCCGTGCCGCACGCGCCGTAGCAGAAGTCGTAGCCCGCACTGCCGGCGCGCCGCGCCCACAGCCAGGTGCCGCTGGCGTCGAGCGCGGCCACGAAAATGTCGGGGCTGGCCGAGGTGCCGATGCCTCCCAGCAGGAAAGGCCCAAACTCGGCCGAGGTAGCGTTGCTGGCGTAGTAGGTGCCAAACATGAAGACGCGGGCCGAGGCCCCGCTGCCGGTCACGACCAGGTTGTCGGCCATCTCGTCGGCGGTGCCAGCCGTGCCCAGCGGGCTGCCCGCGCGGCGCGCCCACAGCCAGTTGCCGCCGGCATCGAGCGAGGCCACAAACAGGTCGTTGCCAATGGAGGTGCTGTAGCCCGGCAGCGAAATAGTGCCAAACTGCATGGGTACGGTGGTGCTGGTGCTGCAATAGCCCGTGATGAATACCTGGGCGCTGGCCCCGCTGCCCGCCACGGCCAGGCCGGGCGCAAAGTCGTGCCCGCCCGCGCTGCCGGCGCGGCGCGCCCACAGCCAGGTGCCGTTGCCATCGAGGGCGGCCACGAAAATGTCGGCCGTGGCGATGCCACTCGCGTAGCCGCTCAGCGTGAAGGGCCCAAAATCGGCCGTGGAGTTCGTGGTCGTCATGTAGCGCCCCGACAAGAACACCTGCGCCGACGCGCCGCTGCCCACCACGGCCAGCCGGTAGCCAATGTCGTTGCCGTTGCTGACGGTAGTGCCCGCCCGCCGCGCCCACAGCCACACGCCCGCCGCGCTGCGCTTGGCAATGAATATCTGGCCGCTGCCCTGCGGCACCAGCGTGGTGCCGCCAATAACGAGCGTGCCGCTGAAATTGCCCGCCACGTACTCGTCGCCCAGGTCATCGTGGGCCACGGCAAACGCGCCGCCGCTGCCGCCCAGGGCCTGGGCCTGCTGCCAGGGCAGGCTTTGGGCATGGGCCGCCCCGGCCAGTAGCAGCCAGGCCAGCAGCCAACTAGCCGCCCGGCTCCATAACGATGAGTGGGCCGCCGCCCCCGGCCGCGCTGGCGAGCCCGGCTGGTTTAGAAGGGTATTTTTTGCAAGCATACTTGGTAGTAAAGGTGAATGAATAGGCAGGTGGTACTGAGGAAGTTGAAATACGGCGGCCAAGATAGTGGTCAAGTAAGTAATAACCTGAACTGAATATTAAAATAATAACATTTTTTTGTGCCGACCGGGGTGGCAATGGCCCACTGACGCGGATAGGCAATGCCTTCGATGAGTGCCCCCAAACCCTGGCCAACCGGGGGCATTGCCGACCTCCGCTGGCTATATCGGCACGGCTAAACCGGAGCCGGCTGGTATAAAAAAAGCGCCCCGGCCAAAGCCAGGGCGCTTTTTAGGCGACCAAAAAACTGCGCTTACTTCTGCACAATGTCCTGCTCAATTTCTTGCTCTTGCAGCGACGGGTAGTCGATGTAGCCGTGGTCGTCGCCGCCGTAGAAGGTGGCCGGGTCGGGCTGGTTGAGGGCCGCGCCCTGCTCGAAGCGCTCCACCAGGTCGGGATTGGCGATGTAGGGCACGCCGAAGGCAATGAGGTCGGCCTCGTTGTTTTCGAGGGCTTTTTCGGCCGTTTCCTGGGTGTAGCCGCCGTTCAGAATGAAGGGGCCGGTGAAAGCGCGGCGCAGCGCCGGGCCTACCGGCTCCTGGCCGGCTTTGGCGGCCATGGGGTGGCCGGGCAGCGCCTCAATCACGTGCAGGTAGGCTAGGCCGAACTTGTTGAGCTGCTCCGTAACGTAGCTGAACGTGGCCAGCCGATTTTCGTCGTGGATGCCGCCCGTGGTGCCGGTGGGCGAGAGGCGAATGCCCACGCGGTCGGCCCCGAGCACGTCCACCGCGGCCTGCACTACTTCGAGGGCAAAGCGGGCGCGGTTCTCCACGCTGCCGCCGTACTCGTCGGTGCGCTGGTTGGTGCTGCTCTGGATGAACTGGTCGACCAAATAGCCGTTGGCGCCGTGGATTTCGACGCCGTCGAAGCCGGCGGCTTTGGCATTTTCAGCGGCCTTGCGGAAATCTTCGACCACGGCCTTTACCTCGCTGGTTTCGAGGGCACGGGGTGTCGGAATTTCCTCCATACCCTTACCCGTGAAGGCTTTTACACCCTGCGGCTGCACGGCCGACGGGGCCACGGGCAGCTCGCCATTATGAAAGAAGGGGTGCGAAATGGCGCCCACGTGCCAGAGCTGCATGAAGATGCGGCCGCCGGCGGCGTGCACCGCGTCGGTCACTTTCTTCCAGCCCGCTACCTGCTCGGCGCTGTGGATGCCGGGCGTGTCGATGTAGCCCACGCCCTGCTTCGACACCTGCGAGCCCTCGGTGATGAGCAGGCCCGCCGAGGCGCGCTGCACGTAGTATTTCACCACCGAGTCGGTGGGCACGTTGCCGGGGTTTTTGGCGCGGCTGCGCGTCATGGGGGCCAGGGCCAGGCGGTTGGGGGCAGTGATGGCGCCTACTTGAAAAGGCGTAAAAAGCGGGGATTGGGACATTTCGAAAGAAAAACCGGGAAACGGCTTTGAGTTATTTAATTGTGAACAACCGAATGGCGGGGGAAATGTTTGCTGTAGGGTAAGCGTTAGCTTGCCAGCGGCCTTGGCGCAGTACGGTATTTTGCGCCAGCTGGCTGAATACGGTGGAGGTTTTTTGCCCGGCTGGGGCGGGGAGCTCAACCTGCATATTGCGCTGGCGCGCTGGCAAGCTAAAGCTTACCCTACCCCAAATTTTACTGATAATCGTAGCGCACCACGCTGGGCTGGCCGAAGCTGAAATCGGCAAACTGGTACGAGTCGCGGTTGGTCTCGAACAGGCGCAGGCCGTTGGGCGTGAGCTGGCCGCGCGGATAAAAGCCCAGCAAAATCTGGAACGTGCGCAGCACCGTCAGCTCGTTGCGAAAGCGGAAGCCGATGCCGAAGCCGGTGTAGGGCGCCTCGGCCCCAAAAGGCGAGCCCCCGCCAATGCGCTGGTTGATAAAGGCCATGTCGGCAAAACCCAGGATGGCCATGCGAAAGCCCAGCAGCGAGAGCGGCGTGTACACGGTGCCCTCGTAGCTGGCCACGAAGCGGCTGGTGGGCAAAATCTGGCCCTGGGGCTGGAAGCCCCGCACCGCCCCCGCCACGCCCCCCAGGCCGCTGAGCAGCACCTCGGCGGGGTAGCGGTTGAAGCCCGCCGCGAGGCGGGTAGAAACTAGGTTGCGAAGCTGGTAGCTACCCAGGCGGTAGCGCCGCGTAAAGTACAGTACCTGGCTGGTGAGCAGGCCCTGCTCCCAGCCGCCGCGGCCGGCCCGCTTGAAGGTGCCAAAATCGAGGCTGCCGTAGAGGTAGCCCTGCCGCAGCGAGTAGCCGGCCGTGGCAATGCGGGCGTCGAAGTAGTGGCGCGGGCTCACGGCATTGTTCTCGTAGCCCGCCGTGAAGCTGAGCAGCGTGCCGGCCGGCACGTCTTCGGTGCGCCCAAAGCCAAACAAATACTTGTCCTTGTAGTAGCGGCGCACCGAGTAGCCCACCGTGCCGAGCACGGTGGTGCGGGTGCGGTCGTCGGGGGTGTTGGTGGGGTTGGTGGTGTGGTCTTCGTGGCGCACGCTGCCCGCGATGATGAGGCGGCCGGGGTTTTCGTAGCCCAGGTCGTAGGAGCGCAGGCGCAGGGCGCGGCCTACCCACAGGCTGTGGCTGGTGTAGGAGCGAAACTGAAAATTGGGCTGCTCGCCCTCGCGCGGCGGGGCATCGCGGGGCAGCACGAGGCGCTGGTTGATGACATCGGAGGAGAGCGCGCCGGCCCAGCGGGCGCTGGGCGAGTAGAAATCGCGCTGTACCGACACGCCGCCCGAGTGCGACTCGAACTCGTTGAAATAGTAGCCCTTGGCGTACACGAAATTGCGAAACGGCACCTGGTACGTGCCCTCGTAGCCCCAGGTTTGGGGCAGGTCGCGGCCGTACTGGTAGCGGTTGTCGAGCTGGTGGCCGAGGCCCAAAAAGTTGCGGTCGCCGGCCGTCACGATGGCCTCGGTGGCGCTGCGCACGTCGAAGCCCGCGTTGATGCTGAACACGTCGGTAGTGTACACCAAGATGTCCACGCTGTCGCGGCTGGCGGTCAGCTCGTTCACGAGCACGCGGGCGTCGAGCAGCTCGTCGGTTTGGCGCAGTAGGCGCTCGCTTTCGGCCAGGGCCTGGGGCAGCAGCGGCTGCCCCGGCCGAAACAGCAGCAGCTGCCGAATGCGGCTCGGCGCGGTGCGAATATGGATGGCGTTGCCCGACTTTTCGAGGAAGGTACGCGGCTGCCGCAGCGAGTCGTTGAGGCTGTAGCCGAAGGCATCAAAGGGCGTGATGCTGACGCGGCGCACAATCTTAAAATTGTGCTGGTCGAACTGCCGGTTGAGTAGTACCGCATCGAGGCCGTGGTCTTCTTCGCGGGGCCGCGAGAGCCGAAAAAACGCCTGCACCGCCCGCCCCGCAATGGTTTTGCGCTGTGTGAAGCGCTGTAAATTCAGGCGCACGCGCTCCTCGTCGAAGCGGCGGCCCAGCGAGTCAGTGGGCAGGCTTTCGGCCTGCTCGGCGGCGCGCAGCGAGTCGGGCGGCACCGCCAGGCGCGGTGAAAACTCCTGGGCACGCGCCGCCCGCCCGGTGCCGAAAGCCAGCAGCCAGCTTAGCAAAAAGAGAAGACGAAAGGTGAAAAGCCTGGGCATAGGGCGCGCCGCGCAAGTTACTGCAACGGGGCGAGCAGCACTAAAATTTCCCCACCAAGCACGTTGGGACAAGTAGTTGCGCGGCGCGCGCCCGGCGCCGCGTGGGCGCGGCCGGGTGCCGGCGTAGCGGCCACCCAAAACCCGCCCCACGCCACCCCGCCGGCGGAACCATTTCCAAGAAAATTAGCTTGTGGAGTGCTTGCTAATCTGGCGAGCACCGCCTACTTTTACCCCAGCTAATTGTCTTAGTCAGCATGAACGAGCGCATCCAGGAAAAGCTAAGCATACTAGCCGACGCCGCCAAGTACGATGTATCGTGCAGCAGCAGCGGTGGCAAGCGCAAAAATGAGCAGAAGGGCCTCGGCAACGCCGAAGGCATGGGCATCTGCCACAGCTACACCGAGGATGGCCGCTGCGTGAGTCTGCTCAAAATCCTGCTCACTAATCACTGCATTTTCGACTGCGCCTACTGCGTGTCGCGCCGCTCCAACGACGTGAAGCGCGCCGCCTTCACGGTGGAGGAAGTGGTGGATTTGACCATCAACTTCTACCGCCGCAACTACATCGAAGGCTTGTTTTTGAGCAGCGGTATCTTCTCGTCGCCCGACTACACGATGGAGCGCTTGGTGCGCATCGTGAAGAAGCTGCGCACCGAGCACAATTTCAACGGCTACATCCACGTCAAAACCATTCCGGGTGCCTCGCCCGAATTGATTCAGGAAGCCGGCCTCTACGCCGACCGCTTGAGCGTGAATATTGAGCTGCCGTCGGAGCTGGCTTTGCAAAACCTGGCTCCCGAGAAAAATTACGCTGAGATTCTGACCCCGATGGGCCAGATTCGCGACGGCATTATTCAGAACAAGGAGGAAAAGGCGCTCTTCAAAAAAGTGCCGCAGTTTGCCACCGCCGGCCAAAGCACGCAGCTGATAGTGGGCGCCAGCGACGAAACCGACCTGCAAATCATCAAGCTCTCGGATAGCCTCTACCAGGGCTACGGCCTCAAGCGCGTGTACTACTCGGGCTACGTGCCCATCACCGACGATGCCCGCCTGCCGCAGGTGACCCAGCCGCCGATGGTGCGCGAGCACCGCCTCTACCAAACCGACTGGCTGATGCGCTTTTACGGCTTCGAGGCCGACGAAATTCTGGACCCCGCGCATCCGCACCTCGACCTCGAAATCGACCCCAAGCTGGCCTGGGCGCTGCGCAATCGCCACTTGTTTCCAGTCGATGTCAACGTGGCCGACCGGGCTACGCTGCTGCGCATTCCGGGCGTGGGCGCGCGCTCGGTCGAGCGCATCATCCAGACGCGCCGCTTCGGGCCGCTCACGGCCGAAACGCTCAAGCAGCTCGGCGTGGTAATGCGCCGCGCCAAGCACTTCCTCACCTGCCGGGGCTCGGCGCCGGCCCGCCTGGGCGAGCTGGATGAGCAGCAGATTCGGCGGCAGGTGCTATTCGGGGGCAAGGCCGTGCGCTCGGCCTTGGTTACGCAGCAGCTCGATTTGTTTGCCCAGCCCGTCTAGTTTTTAGCCCCGCTGGTGCGCCGGGTCAGTAGCTTGCAGCGTCAACCACCTTTAACGTTTTTAGCTATGACGCGCTTTTTTTGCTTACTCGCCGCCGGCCTTGGCCTCACCAGCTGCCTGGGCAGCGGCAAGGAAACCTGCGCGGCCAGCGCGCTGGAGCCCGTGCAAACGGTGAGCGGCCCCAAAACGATAGCCGTCAACCAAACCGCCAGCTTCCTCCTTACCTACGTGCCCCAGCTCACCTGCAACCGGCTCGAAAGCGTGTACGAAACCCAGGGCGCGGCCCCCAATACCCTCCTAATTGGCCCGCGCGTCACGTACCCCGACTGCACCTGCCCGGCCAATACGCTCCCGGCGCAAGCTACCTACACCTTCAAGCCGACTGCGGCCGGCACCTACTACCTGAATTTTATAGCTGCCAACGGGTACATAACCGACACGCTGGTAGTGAACTAGCTGTTTTTGCTCAGCCTGCCCCGCCGCCTTGGCGAGGATAATCCCGGTTCGTTTTCTGCCATGAAAATCACCCATCGCGCTCCCGCCGCTGTCCCGGCCCCGCTCGCACTCGTAGCCGAGCCGGCCGTTGCCTTACTTGCCCCCGCCTCGTTCGACAAAGCGCCGCGCCTCTCGTGCTGCTGCCGCCTTTCGGAGCTGATGCCCAAGGTGCGCGAGGTGCACGACGCCGTGCGCGCCGCCCGCCTGGCGGCCGAGCAAAGCGACGTAGCTGCCTAGGCAGCAAGAGTATTGGCCCAAAAGCCGGCTTTTGGGCCAGCTAGCGCTGCAAGCCCAGGCGCGCCACCGTTTCGCCCTCAAAGTCGAACTGGATGAGCACCGCCGCCTCGTCGCCCACCACCCAGCCATCGTGGCCGGGGGCGATGGCCACCACCTGCGGCGCCACGAAATCCTCAATGCCCCCATCGGCGTACTCGATGCGCAGGTGGCCGCTGGCCAAAAAGCCGACGTGTGCGTGCTGGCACAGCGCGGTGCCGATAAGTGGCTTCAGGTTGACAGACCAGCGGAAGCCCGCCGGGTACACGATGCGCTTGACGCGCGAGTTGCCGGTGCGGACGGTGTCAATCAGTACGCCGCCCATTTCGCGGTGGTCGGCGTGGGGCAGCGGGGCCAGCAGGTCGGTAGTAGCCATGGCGTGAGTAGGTTAGGTGGGAGGTGGTGAAGGTAAGCGCCGTGTCGCACATACCGGCGAATGATTGCCCATTCAGTACCTGATTTTACGTTATTACTTTGAGTAGTCTAATTCCTTTTGCCGGGCCGGCCGCCAGCACGGCCGTTGGTGCGGCCGCCCCGCGCCGGGCCGCGCCCGCGCTGCACCACCCACCCGCCGACTACACCTACGACGGCAGCTTCGAGGGCCTGCTCACGGTGCTGTTCCGCATCTACGACCGCCGCTCGGCGCCCAGCAGCATTCAGCCCGAAACTGCGGCCCAGGGCGGCCTTTTTGCCCACCCCGTGGCCATCGACACCGATGAGGCGCTGGCTACCCGCACCTGGGACGGCCTGCTGCGCTTCATGCCCGAGCCGGCGCGGGCGCGGCTCTACCACGTGTTTTTGAGCGAGGATGCCGAGCGCGAACTGCTCATCTTTCGCTACGCCGACCTGGCTTTGCGCACGGGCCGCGACATCTCCGAAAATTACGCCGATGCCACCGTGCGCCGCTGCCAGCGCCTAGCCCAGCAGATGTTTCGCGAGAAGCACCGCATGGAAGCCTTTGTGCGCTTCGAAAAGGCGCAAGATGGCTTGTTTCACGCTACTATCGAGCCCGATTTTGACGTGCTACCGCTCATCGCCAGCCATTTCACCAAGCGCTACGCCGACCAGCGCTGGCTTATTTTTGACAAGCGTCGCCACTACGGGCTGTACTACGACCTCACCCGCACCGATGTCGTGAGCTTCGAGGCCGGCAGCGCCACTACCCTGCGCCGGGGCGAGCTGTCGGCCACGGTGCTCGACGAGCGCGAACCGCTGTTTAAAATCTTGTGGCAGGCGTATTTTGACCACGTTAATATTCCGGAGCGCAAAAACCTCAAGCTACATCACCGCCACATGCCGCGCCGCTACTGGAGGTATCTCAGTGAGAAGCAGCCCCGCGAGCGGCGTTTCGAGCCAATAAAAAATAAGCGCGGCCCAAATGCGGGATAGCCAGTGTAGCGTAAGCTTTAGCTTACGCTACACCGGCAGGCGCTAATTTGCGTGCTCAACGCACTCGCACGCACCGCACACATGAGTACTATTCTGGTTTTTGGGGCTTCGGGCCAGCTCGGCCAATGCTTGGCGCACGTGGCCCAGGAGCGCAACACGCCGGGCCTCATTTTGCCGCCCGAAGGCCAAGCCAACCTCTTGGATACCGAGGGCTTGCGGAGCCTTTTCGAGCAGTATAAGCCCGCCTACGTCATCAACTGCGCCGCCTACACGGCCGTGGATAAAGCCGAGGATGAGGTAGAACTAGCGCGTAAAGTAAACCGCGACGGCGTCGAAAACCTGGCCTGCCTGTGTGGCGAATTTGGCACGGTACTCATCCAGATTTCGACCGATTTTGTCTTCGCCGGCACCGGCAACCAGCCGCTACTCGAAACCGACCCGGCCGAGCCCATCAGCGTCTACGGCCTCACTAAGCTGGAAGGCGAGCAGGTCATTGCGCCACTCACCGACCGGTATTTCATCCTGCGTACCAGCTGGCTGTACTCAGAGTTTGCCAGCAACTTCGTGAAAACCATGCTCAAGCTGGGCCGCGAGCGCGACGAGCTGCGCGTCATCTGGGACCAGGTGGGCACGCCCTGCTACGCCATTGACCTGGCCGGCTGTATCCTCACCATCATCGAAACGCAGCATACGGCCTACGGCATCTATCACTATAGCAATGAAGGGGTTACGTCGTGGTACGACTTCGCCACCGCCATCTTCGAGCTGAGCGGCTTGCCTACGCGCACCGTGCCCATCCGCACCGCCGAGTATCCCACCAGAGCCACGCGGCCCGCGTACTCGGTGATGGATAAAACCAAGGTAAAGCGGACCTTGGGCCTCGCCATTCCGCACTGGCGTACCAGCCTGCAAACTTGCTTGAGTCGACTGAGGTAACCTGCTATCAAACAGCATACTATCACCAAAGTAACGGCCTGGGCGCGAGCCCGGGCCGTTGCGGTATCGGCGCAGCAGCCCAGCTTTGGGCCTCACGCTCCCCACGCATTACATGGCCGTATTTCTCCTGCGAATTGCTTTTCGCAACCAGCCCAGCGGCAGCGATTTCCTGCTGACTGGCCGGGTTTATCCACCCGAACCCCCCCTCAAAGCCGGTGACTGGCTGCTTTTCGGGCAACTCAAGGTTTCAATAAAAACCGTGCAGAAGGCTGCCTACGAAGGTGTTATGCTCACAATTGGCCAAGACGCCGTAGAAACGCTCCGGCGCATGGGCATCATGCTGCCCAGCCTATACGGCACCGAAATTCCCATCGAAAGCGCCACCAAATGAAGCCACTAAAACCAAAAAGGCTACTCACAAGAGTAGCCTTTTTGGTTCGCGTACACTAGCTTAACTATCGAGCAGTCAGCCTGCGTAGCAGGCGTATCTGCGAAATCCGTTTAATCCGTTTGAATCTGCGGTCTTGAAGCTGCGATTAATAGATGTACTCGTTGGCCTCAATCAGCCCGGCAGCCACGCGGCGGCGGGCATCTTTCACGTTGAAGAGGTCGGGCTTGGTGAAGCGCTTGAGGCCCATGCTCATTAGACGTTGCTCGTCGCCTTCGGTCATGCTTGCTATGGCTTCGCGGCCCGATTTTTCGACCAGGTCAATGGCGTCGGAGAGGTACACGCGGGCCATGTCGAGCTGGCGGCTCATCGCCTCCTCGCCTTTGGCGGCGATTTCCTTTTCTACGCGCAGCAGCGTGCTTTCGGCGGTGT
>Ga0182232_1000395_pt1 | contig 11135 bp, 11 predicted proteins | sample G6R1MG_30_FD_155484 | JGI IMG/M metagenome (GOLD analysis project Ga0182232, IMG submission 155484) | Phyllosphere microbial comminities from miscanthus, Michigan, USA - G6R3_NF_07NOV2016_LD2 MG | ecosystem: Host-associated > Plants > Phyllosphere > Phylloplane/Leaf | place: USA: Michigan... | reverse complement strand
TGACGAATATCTTGCAGCTGCTCGAAGAGCGTGGCCACGGTCATGCCGTTCTCCAGCGCCTGCTGGTTGCTGCGCTGAATGGTTTCGCCGTCGGCCACCGGGTCGGAGTAGGGCATCCCGATTTCGACGAGGTCGGCGCCCGCGTCTTGCAGCGCTTTCAGGATGGAAACGGTATCGTGGAGCCGGGGAAAGCCGGCCGTGAAATAGACGTTGAGTACGTCGGCCGTTTTGTGTTGGAAGAGTTCGGTGAGGCGGTTCATAGGTAAGAGTGAAATCCATCCGTCATGCTGAGCGGAGCGGAGTCGAAGCATCTCTACCGCACCGTTGGATGAAGCGGTAGAGATGCTTCAGCAAGCTCAGCATGACGGACGACAATGCAGATTAAGAGTATTCTTCTAAGTGCTTGGTGTAAGTAGCCAAATCTTTGTCGCCACGCCCCGACAAGCACACTACCACCACGTCATCCGGCTTCGCCCCAATCAGCGGTAGGCAGGCCAGCGCGTGGCCCGTTTCGAGGGCCGGAATGATGCCCTCCAGCCGCGAAAGCTGAAACGCTGCATCCAGCGCCTGCTTGTCAGTAATTGACAGAAATTCAGCCCGCCCGGTGGCAAATAGCTGCGCGTGCTGCGGCCCGATGCCGGGGTAATCTAGGCCCGCCGAAATGGAGTACGGCTCCGTTACCTGCCCGTCCTCGGTCTGCATCAAAATGGTGCTGGCGCCGTGCAGGATGCCGGGCTTGCCTAGGGCCGTGGTGGCGGCCGAGTGGCCCGAGGCGATGCCCTGGCCGGCCGCTTCGGCGGCAATCAGGCGCACGCTGGGCTCATCCAAATAATGATAAAACGCGCCCGCCGCGTTGGAGCCGCCGCCCACGCAGGCCAGCATAAAATCGGGCGTGGCGCGGCCAGTCTGGTGCAGGAGCTGGCTGATGGTTTCGGCCGAAATAACGGCCTGAAACCGGGCCACCATGTCGGGGTAGGGGTGCGGCCCCACCACCGAGCCGATGATGTAGTGCGTATCGGTGGGGTTCGAAATCCAGTGGCGCATGGCCTCGTTGGTGGCGTCTTTCAGCGTTTTGCTGCCGCTGCGGGCGGGCACCACCTGGGCGCCCAGCATCCGCATCCGGTCCACATTAGGCTTCTGGCGCTCGATGTCGATTTCGCCCATGTACACGATGCACTCCAGGCCCATGAGGGCGCACACGGTGGCCGTGGCCACGCCGTGCTGGCCGGCACCGGTTTCGGCCACGATGCGTTTTTTGCCCAGCCGCTGCGCCACCAGTATCTGGCCGATAGTATTATTAATCTTGTGCGCGCCGGTGTGGCACAAGTCCTCGCGCTTGAGGTAGATAGTGGTGTTGTAGTGGGCCGACAGCCGCTTGGCCAAAAACAGCGGCGTGGGCCGCCCCACGTAGTCGGTCAGCAGCTGCTGAAACTCGCGCTGAAACTCCGGCTCCTGCGTGATGCGCAGGTAGTTGTCGCGCAGCTCCTCCACGTTGGGATACAGCATTTCGGGCACGTAGGCACCGCCGAAGGGGCCGTAGTAGCCGTGGGCATCAACCTGGTAGGGGGAAGGCATGTCAGTTATCATTTAACAATTATCAGTTATCAATTATCAGAAGGTTTTGGGCGTTATCAATTAGTAGTGAAGCAATTATCGCAATTGATAATTGCTTACTGCTGCTTGATAATTGAAGCAAGCAGCGCGCTGGTGGTGGCCACGTCCTTTACGCCGGGCGCGGTTTCGAGGTGGCTGTTGAAGTCGAAGCCGTAGAGCTGCGGGTGGTGAAAACCAAGCAGTGTAGTCAGGTTATCCGGCCCCAGGCCGCCGCTCAGGAAGAAGGGCGTAGCACCGGTGTAGCCGGCCAAAATCTGCCAGTCGAAGGCCGTGCCGTTGCCGCCCGGCAGCGCGCCCTTGGTGTCGAAGAGGAAGAAGTCGCAGCTGGGCTCGTAGGCGGCCAGGGTCGCGAAGTCAAACGTTTCGCCCACGGCAAACGCCTTGATAAGGCGCAGGCCCAAATCCCGCGCCTGCTGGCAATACGCGGGCGTTTCGTGGCCGTGCAACTGCACGTAGTCGAGGGCGTAGGCGCTGGCGGTCGTGTGCACGTTGGCCAGGTCCGCGTTTACAAAAACGCCCACGCGCTTGATACCGGCCGGCAGATTGCGCACCCGGCTGGCACTGAGCGTGTCGCGCATGTAACGCGCCGACTTGCCGTAGAAAATAAACCCCAGGTAATCGGGCTTCAAATCGGCCACCGCCCACAGATTGGCCGCCTCGCGCATCCCGCAGATTTTAATTTTCATAGTCGATTAAGAAGCCGAAACCGGGCCGGATAGTTCGGCCACCAGCCCCGCCAGCGCCGCCGCCGGGTCGGTGGTTTTCATAAACGTCTCGCCGATGAGAAAGCCCTGGTAGCCCGCCGCCCGCAAGGCCAAAATGGTGCTGGCGTGCTGCAAGCCGCTCTCGGCCACCTTCACAAACGTGCTGGGAATGAGTACCGCCAGCCGCGCCGACGTGTCCACGTCGGTAGCGAAGGTGGCCAGGTTGCGGTTGTTCACGCCCACCAAATCGACACTCTCGCAGAGGTGGCTGCGCAACTCGGCCTCGTCGTGCACTTCGAGCAGCACTTCCAGCCCCAGCCCGTGCGCAAATTCGCTGAACTGCCGCACCTCGGCCGGCGTAAGGCAGCTGGCAATGAGCAAGATTAAGTCGGCGCCCATCGCCCGCGCCTCGGTAAGCTGGTACTCGCTGACGATAAAATCCTTGCGCAAAATCGGTGTATTCGGGCAGGCTGCCCGCGCCGCCCGCAGGTCGGCCGGCGTGCCGCCAAAAAACGGCTCATCGGTGAGCACCGACAGCACGGCCGCGCCCGCCGCCGCGTAGCCCGCCGTGGTCGCGCCGGCCTCCGCCGTGCCATTAATCAGGCCCTTGGAAGGCGAGCGCCGCTTAAACTCGGCAATGATGCCCGACGAGCCGGCCGCCGTAAGCGCCGCCCGCGCCGACAGCACGGGGCGCGTAAAATCGGGCTGCGCTTGCAGGGCTTCTACGGGGGTAGCGGCCTGGCAGCGGGCTACTTCCTGGCGTTTTTCGGCGATGATTTTATCGAGGATGGTCATGGGCTAACGTAGCGCCTCACCCCCGGCCCCCTCTCCAAAAAGGAGAGGGGGAGCCGGCCGAAGGTGTTGCGAATTATTATATTATACCTAATTACAATTATTGTTGACGACTGACTCTCCCTCTCCTTTTCGGAGAGGGGGCCGGGGGGTGAGGCCCCACGGTCGCTCCGTCAATTCAGCGCCAGCAGCTTCTCAAACGCCCCCAGCGCCCGGCCGCTGTCCAGCGACTCGGCCGCCAGCGCCAGCCCACCGGCCACGTCGGCAGCGCGGCCGGCAGTACGCAAAGCCAGCGCTGCGTTGGCGAGCACGGCATGGCGGTGGGCGGCGGGGGCTTCGTTGCGCAGCACCTTCATGAAGATGCGCGCCGCCTCGGCCACCGTGTCGCCGCCAAACAGCGCCTCGGGCGTAGTTTGCGGCAGGCCCAGGTCGGCGGGCGTCAGCAGCTCCTCGCCCTGGCGGCTGATGAGTTTCACTGGCCCCGTGAGCGACACCTCGTCGTAGCCGTCGAGGCTGTGCACAATGAGAAACTCGCGGCCCACTTCCTGCTGGTGCAGGTAGGCGTAGAGCCGCGCCAGCTCCAGGCTGAACACGCCCACGAGCTGCAAGCGCGGCCGAGCCGGGTTCACGAGCGGCCCGAGCATGTTGAAGAAGGTTTTTACGCCTAATTCTTTGCGCAGCGGGGCCACGTTTTTTAGGGCCGGGTGAAACAGCGGCGCGTGCAAAAAGCAGATATTGGCTTCGTCAAGCTGGCGTTTGAGCTGGTCATTATCGGCCGTGAAACGCACCCCTAGGTGCTCTAAAACAGTGCTGCTGCCGCTGATGCTCGACACGCCGTGGTTGCCGTGCTTTGCTATGGGCTGGCCCGCGCCGGCCAGCACGAAGGCCGATAAGGTGGAGATATTGAACGTGTTGCGCCCGTCGCCGCCGGTGCCGCACACGTCCATGGCATCGGCGCCGCCCAGGTCCACGGGGCGGCATAGCTCCAGCAGCGCGTTGCGAAAGCCGGCTAGCTCCTCCACCGTCACGCTGCGCATGAGGTACACGGTGAGGAAGGCCGCGATTTGGGCCGGGTTGTACTGGCCCTGGGCTATGCCCAGCACCACGCGGTGCGCCTCTTCCTGGGGCAGCGTGCGGTAGGCAAAAAGGTGGTTGAGCGTGTCTTTCACTTTGGTGATTCTATGTTTTGGTCGTCATGCTGAACGCAGTGAAGCATCTCAACTAGTGACATTTAATTAGCAGATTAGCAGTGCAACGGCGCGGTAGAGATGCTTCACTGCGTTCAGCATGACGACCTTTCTCAAACAGCAAAAAGCTACCCGTTCACCCAATTGGCCAGCATGGTCTTGCCGTGCTCGGTCAGTACCGATTCGGGGTGAAACTGCACGCCCAGCACGTCGTAGTCGCGGTGGGCGAGGGCCAGCACCTGGCCGTTTTCGTCTACGGCCGTTACGCGCAGCTCGGCGGGTACGCCGTCGGGCGCGATGGTCCAGGAGTGGTAGCGGCCCACGCGCACGTCGGCGGGCACGTCGTTGAAGAGGCGGTTATTGGCCGCGTCGGGCGTTTGGTGCAGCGTGTGGGCCACGCCGTGGTGCACCTCGCCGAGGTTGGCGAGCTGGCCGCCAAAGGCTTCGCCGATGGCCTGGTGGCCCAGGCACACGCCCAAAATGTGCTTGGTGGGCGCGTAGCGCTTGATAAGCTCGGGCATAATGCCCGCCTCGCTCGGGATGCCGGGGCCGGGCGAGAGCAAAATGTGCGAGTACTTCTCCACCTCATCGAGGCTGATTTTATCGTTGCGAAACACGTCTACTTCCTGCCCCAGCTCGCGCAGCATATACACGAGGTTGTAGGTGAAGGAGTCGTAATTGTCGAGAACCAGGATAGGCATTGTAGTAAGCTTTATTTTTAGCGTTTGTCATGCTGAGCGCAGCGCAGCGGAGTCTAAGCATCTTGGCTGGTGAACTAACTTCTCTTTTAGCAACGAAGCGGTAGAGATGCTTCAACTCCGTTGCGCTGCGCTCAGCATGACAGAATTTATTTGATTATGCTATTCGGTAGCTACACTTTTTCCGCCTGCTGCATCGCCGCGCGCAGCGCGCCCAGCTTATTGTGCACTTCCTGCAACTCGCTGGCCGGCACCGACTTGGCGACTACGCCCGCGCCGGCCTGGTAATACAGCGTATTGTCTTTGCTGAGGAAGGTGCGAATCATGATGGCGTGGTTGAAATCGCCGCCGAAGTCGAGCGCGCCGATGCAGCCGCCGTAGAAGCCGCGCTGGGTGCTCTCGTACTGGTCGATGAGCTGCACGGCGCGGTATTTGGGCGCGCCCGAAAGCGTGCCGGCCGGGAAGGTTTCGCCCACCACGTCGAGCGGTTCGGTATCGGCTCCGAGCTGGCCTACTACCTTAGACACCAGGTGGATAACGTGCGAGTAGTACTGAATTTCCTTGAAGCGCTCGACGGCCACCACGTCGCAGCGGCGGCTGAGGTCGTTGCGGGCCAGGTCTACGAGCATCACGTGCTCGGCGGTTTCCTTGGGGTCGTCGAGGAGCTGCTGGGCGAGGCGGGCGTCGGCCGCGTCGTCGCCGGTGCGGCGGAAGGTGCCCGCGATGGGGTAGAGCACGGCCTGGCCCTTGTTAATCACAATCTGCGACTCGGGCGAGGAGCCGAAAATCTTGTAGCTGCCGTAGTCGAAAAAGAACAGGTAGGGCGACGGATTGAGCGAGCGCAAGGCCCGGTACACGTTGAACTCATCGCCCTGAAACCCCTGCTGGAAGCGCCGCGACAGCACAAGCTGAAACACGTCGCCGCGCTGGCAGTGGTGCTGCCCCAGGCGTATCAGTTCCAAGTATTCCTCGTCGGTGGCGTTGGAAGTTTCGTCGCCCGTGAGCCGAAACGGGTGGGTGGCAAAATTGCGGCTCTGGATGAGCGTTTCTATCTGGTCGAGCGTGTCGGGCGCGGGCGCTTCGCCCGCGGCTAAATACTGATGCTCAAATAAATACAGCTCGTCCTTGAAGTGGTTGATAGCAATGACGTAGCGAAACGCCTGGTACACGATGGCCGGCACCGTGCTGGCGCTGGGTTTGTCGCGCAGGGCCACGTCCTCAAAATTCTGCACCGCCTCGTAGGCCATGTGCCCAAACAGCCCGTTGGTGATAAACGGCAGCCCCGAGGGCGCGGCCGGCCGGAAGCTCTCCCGAAACTCGCGCAGCAGCCCCAGCGCCTGGCGCGGGTCGGCTAGGGTATCGGTGTGGGCCGCCTGGCCGGGGCGCTGGGTAGTGAGCTGATTCTTATCGAGCTCGAAGCGCGCTACCGGGCTGAAGCAGAGATAGGAAAAGCTGTTGTTGTTGCCGTGGTAGTCGGAGCTTTCGAGCAGCAGCGTGCCCACAAACTGGTCGCGCAGGCGCAGGTAGAGGCTCACCGGCGTGAGGGTATCGGCCAGCAGCCGGCGGTGGGAGGAATGAACGAGGGTGGTCATGATTTTGGATTTCTGTGCTCCGTCATGCTGAGCATTCTGCGCATCAAGCAGAATGCTCAGCATGACGGACGCTAAAACCTGGACAACAAAAAAGCCCGCTGCGGTGAGCAGCGGGCTTGGAGAATCTCTAGGGGTTCAACCAACGATATATGCCTAATGCTCAGCCTTCGGGGAAGGTTGAGTGCCACCAGCTTTGCGAAACGGTTGCGAAAAAGGTCATGGGTCGTGGTCGGTTTGGGAGCGCAAAGGAACGACGCTTTTGGCGAAAAGCAAATTTTTGGTGGCGAAAAGCCCGTTTTTGCTACGGCTTTAAGTAAAAGTGCATTCAGTAGCAGGCACTACCCACGGCCGCCCGCGCTTGTGACCTCGTCGTCGTTCAGCAGCTTGCGCAGCTGCTGAATCTCCTTCGGGTTCAGGCTTTCCTCGACCATGTACGAGACCAGCGCGGCGGGCGAGTTGTCGAAGTAGCGCGCCAGCATCCGCTTCAGGCTTTGCGCCCGATATTGCGCTTTGCTGACGAGCGGGAAGTACTCATGCGTCTTGCCGTAGGCCGTGAAGCTCACGTAGCCCTTGCGCTCCAGAATGCGCACCACCGACGACACGGTGTTGTAGGGCGGCTTGGGGTCGTCGGGCAGGTGCGCGATGATGTCCTTTACAAATGCCCGCTTCAACTTCCAGAGCGCCTGCATAATGGGCTCCTCGGTTTTGGTTAGTTCCTCCATAAGGCGAAGGTATAACTGGTATTTCAGTTTAAAAACTGCTTTGTGCGTTTCATAACGTATTTTTCAGTTATCAGTTAAAATGCAGAGTCGGCTGCGGGCACACAGGTTGCAGCAGTTTTTGCCAGCGGGTCAAAAAAAGCCCGCTGGCCGGGTGGCGCAGCGGGCTTTTTGGTACTGATAGGTTGCCGCAACAGCGGCAGAAGACGCGCCTAGGTAGGCCGCCGCTATTCGGCGCTGGCCAGCCGGGTTTCCTCCGGGGCCAGCGTCACCAGGCCCTGCTTGTAGAGCGAGCCAAGGGCTTTCTTGAAGGTTTTTTTGCTCATGCCCAGGCGGCGGTACACGTCGTCGGCTAGGCTTTTATCGCCCAGGGGCAGGCGGCCGTCGGGCTTGGCGCGCAGGGCGGCGAGCACCAGGTTGGCGGCGGTTTCAATCTCGTCGTAGCCGGCCTGGCCGAGGCGCACGTCGAGCTTGCCATCGGGCCTGATTTGGCGCAGGTGGCCGGGCAGCAGCTCGCCCGTGCGCAGCGGCCTGAACACCTCATTGCTATAAAGCAAGCCCGCGTGCGTGCCATTCACGATGACGGAGTAGCCAAGCGGCGTTTCCTCCGCAATGAGCAGCTGCACGCTCGCGCCCTCGGCCCCGTCGAAGGGCTCAGGGCTTAGGAATTGCTGCCACTTGGCCGAGGCCACGAGGCGGTCGGTGGCCTCGTCGAGGTACACGTATACCAGCACGCGCTCGCCCACCTGCACGGCGTGGCGCTGGTTGGCGTGGGGCAGCAGCAGGTCTTTTTCGAGGCCCCAGTCGAGGAAAGCGCCGGGCGCGCCCACGTCGCGCACGCTGAGGGCGGCGAAGCTATCGACCACCGCCAGCGGCTCCAGGGTGGTGGCAATGAGGCGGTCTTCGGAGTCGCGGTACACGAACACGCGAATGACATCGCCGACGTGCGCGCCCACGGGGCGGTACTTTTCGGGCAGCAGCAGGTCGCCGTCGTCGCTGGTGAGGTAGAAGCCGATGCTGACTTCGCGGGCTATTTCGAGGTCGTTAAAATCGCCGAGGTGAAGCATAGGGGAAGGGCGGGGTGCGCGGTAATGAAACGCGGCGAAGGTAGCGCCGGCCCGGTAGCCGCTGGTTTGTTAGGTTAAAAGAAGAACTTTTAGGGTAATTAAAAGAATCGACCGTAGTTGAGCGAAAGGGCTAGGGACGTGCGCGTTATGGGTAGTATATTTGGATGCTTATGTTGTTATTACCGCTATCTATAGTTGCACTTTACGCTAACGTTTTATGGCATCTTATTTCTTGCGTTGTGTAGCCCTGCTTGGCTTGAGTGCCATTGGCTCGGCGGCGGCCCAGCAGGCCACCCCTCGCCTGGCCGCCGTGGTGCTGCCCGCCCAAACGAGCGGCCCGGCCCTGGCCAAGGCTACCCCCGCCGCCGCCCCGGCTGCGCCCGCCGCGCCCACGGCCGCTGCCCCGCTGTTCAAAGCCGATTCTATCTTCATCAACCCCCAGGTGCTGCCGCAGTTTACGGGCGGTGAGGCCGCATTCAGCGCCTACCTAAAGAAAAACCTGCGCTACCCGGCCGAAGCCCTGCGCCAGCACGCTACCGGCAAGGTAATGGTGAACTTTGTGCTGGGGGCCAACGGCCTCGTGACCTACGCCACGGTGCTGCGCGGCCCCCACAAGCTGCTGAACGAGGAAGCCCTGCGCCTAATCTGGCACATGCCTGCCTGGCAGCCCGCCCGCCAGCACGGCCAGCCGGTACGGGTGTCCTGCACCATTCCGGTCGTGTTTGTGGAGTAAGCCAGCCGCTGCCTAACCAGTGCGCAAGCCAGAAAGGCCAGTTTTCGGAGCGAAAACTGGCCTTTCTGGCTTGCAACTACCCCGGTACTTAGCCGTTGGTCGTGGTGCTGAGGTTCACCTCGATGTTGCCGCGCGTGGCGCGCGAGTAGGGGCATACCTGGTGGGCCTGGGCCACCAGCTCTTCGGCCCGGGCCTGCTCGAAGCCGGGCAGGTTCACTTTCAAATCTACGGCCAGGCCGTAGCTGTCGCCGTCTTTGCCAAAGCTCACGTCGGCCGCCACGGTGCTGCCCGTGATGGGGGTTTTGGCCAGGCGGGCCACCAGGTTGAGGGCACCGTCGAAGCAGGCCGCGTAGCCGGCGGCAAAAAGCTGCTCGGGGTTGGTGCTGTTGGCCTTGCCGGGGCCACCCATTTCTTTGGGCGTGCTCAGGGGCAGGTCGATAACGTTGTCGGAAGAAATGGCGCGGCCGTCGCGGCCGCCGGTAGCAGTGGCTTTCGCCGTGTACAAGCGTTGAATGCTCATGGCAGTCAAGAAAGGAGAAAAAAAGTGAAAATTATTTGGTGGTCAGCCGGTTGATGAGCGGCTGAAGCTGCCGGTGCAGCTCGTTTATCTGCGCGAGCGTCATGTCGAAGCACACGCTCAGTTTGTGCGGAATATCCTGGGCCTGCCGCTCCAGGGCCCGGCCAGCGGGCTGAAGGGTAGCAATCACGGAGCGCTCGTCGCGCGCGGCGCGGCGTCGGCTAAGCCAGCCGCGCTGCTCCATGCGCTTGAGCAACGGGGTGAGGGTGCCCGAGTCGAGTAGCAGGTTAGTGCCTAGCTCCTTCACGGTCAGGGCCTCGTGCTCCCACAGCAGCAGCAGCACCAGGTACTGCGGGTAGGTCACGTCGAGGTCTTCGAGTAGCTTTTGGTACGTTTTAGTGATGAGACGCGAGAGCGCGTAAACGGAAAAGCAAAGCTGATTATCCAGCTTCAGCAGGGGGTTGCAGGCGGGGTCAGAAGAGTGAGTCATTGCGCTGATAAGTACACGATTATGGTTGTGAAAGTTTTAATTGTGTAAAATCATAATCTACCCCTCAAGGATTGTATTGCGCAATTAGCTGTAAAAAAGATAATTAACCTAGAAAATGATTTTATAAAAATTAGTATATGTTGCCCACAATGCGTCGACTCAACGGCTGGCGGCACCAGCCAGCTATCCCGCCCGGCACGCCCGTCGGCGTGGGGGCGGGGTGCGGCGCGGGCACAAAAAAGCCGGCTGAAAGCCGGCTTTTTTGTGCCCGCGCGCGAGGTTGCCAAGGAAGCAACCTGGGTGGGTTAGCAACTGGCCTCGCTCGTCCCGAACAGTGGTTTTTTCGCCCGCTTTGTGCCAAGCCAGCGCAGGTAGTGTCTATTTAACTACATCTACCCAGCCCTTTACGGTGCCCCGGGCGGGCACCGTGAGCAGGTAGTAGTAGGTGCCGGCCTGCACGTCGGCGGCGCTGCCCCAGTTGTTCTGGTAGTTGGTAGCCGCGAATACCTCGCGGCCCCAGCGGTTGAAGATGCGCAGGTCGTTGCCGGGGTAGAGCGTGATGTTGTCGACCACAAACACGTCGTTGAGGTTGTCGCCGTTGGGCGTGATGATGTTGTAGGCGCGCACGGGGTTCTCAAACTCAACGCGGACCGAGTTGGAGTTGGCCCGCAACGCGCCCGCGCCCACGGCCACTACCCGAAACTCCTGCCCAAAACCCGCGCCCGTGGCCGGGGTGCTGGCCGCCAGGTTGGGCACGGTGGCCGCCAGGGTAGTGCTGGCTACGGTGCTGAGCAGCTGCCAGGTGCCGCTATCGAGCCGCCGGTAAATAAGGTAGCTCTGCACCCCAAAGCCCACGTAGGCATTCCAGCGCAGCTGCGTGCTGCCCTGGTTGGGGCCGCCCGTGCCGGTGGTGCCGGCGTTGCTGGCCTCCAGCCGGATGGTCTGGACGGTAGCGCTGCGCACGGTGGTGCCGCAGGCAGTGGGCGTTTCGAGGCGGTACTCGTAGGAAGTGCCCGCCGTGT
>Ga0182232_1000394_pt1 | contig 11154 bp, 9 predicted proteins | sample G6R1MG_30_FD_155484 | JGI IMG/M metagenome (GOLD analysis project Ga0182232, IMG submission 155484) | Phyllosphere microbial comminities from miscanthus, Michigan, USA - G6R3_NF_07NOV2016_LD2 MG | ecosystem: Host-associated > Plants > Phyllosphere > Phylloplane/Leaf | place: USA: Michigan... | reverse complement strand
GACGATTCTGCCGCCCGATGTGAAGATCGAGCGGATCTACGACCGCTCGGGCCTGATCCACACCACGACCCACACGGTGATGCACAACCTCGTCTTCGGGGTAGTGCTGGTGTTCATCGTGCAGTGGCTGTTCCTCGGGTCCCTCACCAGCGCGATCATCGTCGCGGCCACGATCCCGTTCGCGCTGGGCTTCGCGATCCTGATCCTCGTGGTACGGGGCGATTCCGCCAACCTCCTGTCGCTCGGCGCGATCGATTTCGGCCTGATCGTCGACGCCACCGTGATCATGGTCGAGAACGTGTTCCGGCACCTCGCCGAGCCCGAGCATTCCGAGGGTCAGAAGGCGCCGGGGGGACTCGAGGGGCGGCTCGGCATCATCGCCATCGCGGGCGTCGAGGTGAACCGGGCGATCTTTTTCTCGGCGATCATCATCATCGTCGGCTTCCTGCCGCTGTTCACGATGAGCGGTGTCGAGGGCCACATTTTTGGACCGATGGCCAAGACCTACGCCTACGCGCTGGTCGGCGGCCTGCTGGCGACCTTCACGGTCTCGCCCGCCCTCTCGGCGCTGATCCTGCCCAGGAAGCTCGAAGAGCGCGATACGCTGATCGTGCGGTTCCTCCGCGCCGGGCATGAGCGCATCCTGGCCTTCGGTCTCAAGAACCGGGTGCTGGCGCTCTCGGTGATGCTGGTGGTGCTGCTGGCCTCCGGGCTGGCGGCCCGGAACCTTGGCCTGGAGTTCCTGCCCCGCCTCGAGGAGGGCAACCTCTACGTGCGCGGGACCATGCCGTCCTCGATCTCGCTGGAGGCGGGCAACGCCTATGTCCAGCGCCTGCGCAAGATCTTCCAGGAGGTCCCGGAGGTCGTCACGGTGATCTCGCACCAGGGCCGGCCCAACGACGGCACCGATGCCACCGGGTTCTTCAACGTCGAGATCCTGGCTCCCCTGAAGCCCATCGACCAGTGGCGCAAAGGCCTCGACAAGGATACGCTCATCCACGACCTGAGCAAGAAGCTGGAGGCGGAGTTTCCGGGCATCGAGTTCAACTTCTCGCAATATATCGAGGACAACGTCCAGGAGGCGGCCTCGGGCGTGAAGGGCGAGAACTCGGTCAAGATCTACGGCAGCGATCTCGCCCAGCTCACCAAGACTGCCAACGCGGTCAAGGCGGCGCTTGGCACCGTACCCGGCATCACGGATTTGGCGGTGTTCGAATCCCTCGGCCAGCCGACCGTGCGGATCGACGTCGATCGCCACAAGGCGGCCCGCTACGGCCTGTCGATCGGCGACGTGAACACCACGATCCAGGCGGCGATCGGCGGCCAGACCGCTGGCGACCTCTACGAGTACGGGTCGGACCGCCACTTCTCCATGCGGGTGCGGCTGGCCAAGGAGTACCGCTCGTCGCTGGCCGGCATCCGCAACATCGCGGTCGGCGCGCAGAACCCCAATGGGGGCGTGATCCAGGTGCCCCTCTCCGAGATCGCCGACGTGGATCTCGTCTCGGGCGCCTCGTTCATCTACCGCGAGGATCAGGAGCGCTACATCCCGGTGAAGTTCTCCGTGCGCGGGCGCGACCTCGGCAGCGCGGTGATCGAGGCGCAGCGCAAGGTCGCCGACGCGGTGGACCTGCCGCCGGGCTACCGGATGGAGTGGGTCGGCCAGTTCACCAACCTGAAGGACGCCGCGACCCGGCTCAGCCTGGTCGTGCCGGTGACCCTGGTGCTGATCGCACTGCTGCTGTTCATCAATTTCTCGTCGGTGGCGGACATGCTGCTGACGCTCTCCGTGATCCCGATGGCGATGATCGGCGGCATCTTCGCCCTGGCGTTCACCGGCACGCCGTTCTCGATCTCGGCGGCGATCGGGTTCATCGCGCTGTTCGGCATCTCGACCATGGAGGGCGTGATCCTCCTGGCCTACTACAATCAGCTCCTGGATGAGGGCTGGCAGCGCAAGGACGCGGTATGGAATGCCGCGATCGTGCGGATGCGGCCGGTGATGATGACCTGCGTGGCTGCCTGCGTCGGCCTGCTGCCGGCGGCGATATCCACGGGCATCGGCTCGCAGGTGCAGAAGCCGCTGGCCCTGGTGGTGGTCGGCGGCATCATCCTGGCACCCAACCTGATCCTGGTGGTGGTGCCGGTGCTGATCTCGCTGTTCTCGCGGCGGCGTCCGAACCCGAATGGCCGGGCCTTGACTGAGCATCGGGTCGCGGCATGAGCCGGATGAGAGTGGCGCGGGCGCCGGGTCGTCACGTGGCCGGGGGGCCACAGCGCGGCTCCGGTACGCAGGATCGGGGCACCGTCGGATTGACTCGGCCGTCGGCCCGGACGCTCTACCAAGAGAGGGGTTTCGGGGGCATGATGGTGGAGTTGGCGCCGAACCGGTGCGGTCGTGCGGCCGCCATGCTGGCGGCGGCCCTGTCCCTGTCGGCCTGCGCGGTCGGCCCGAACTACGTGCCGCCCGAGGCGCCGCCGGTCGGCCGCTACACCAAGGAGCCCCTGAAGAACCCTTCGGCTGCCGACAACATCCGCACCCGTCAGGGCGGCTCGGCGGACCAGAGCTTCGTCTCCGGCGCGGACATCCCCGGGCAATGGTGGACCCTGTTCCACTCGAAGGCGCTCAACCAGCTGGTCGAGCAGGCGCTGGCCAACAATCCGACCCTGGAGGCGGCGCAGGCTTCGCTGCGGATCGCGCAGCAGAACGTGCTCGCCCAGAAGGGCACGCTCTATCCGAGCCTGACCGCGACCCCGCAGGCGCAGGGCGTCCTGGCGCCAGGCCTCGACCTGCAATCGCCGCTCAACAACCAGACCAACTACCTCTACAGTCTCTACACGCCGCAGGCCGTGGTCGCGTACAATCCCGACGTGTTCGGGGGGAACCGGCGCCAGATCGAGTCGCTGGAGGCCACGACCGAGAACCAGCGCTTCCAGCTGGAGGCGGCCTATCTCAGCCTCACTGCCAACGTGGTCGCCGCCGCCATCCAGGAGGCGGCCCTGCGGGCGCAGATCGACGCCACCCGCAAGGTGATCCAGGCGCAGACCGAAGTGCTGCAGCTGTTCAACAAGCAGCTCTCGCTGGGACAGATCGCCGGGGCCGACGTGGTCCAGCAGCAAGCCGCGCTGGCCCTGTCGCAGCAATTGCTGCCGCCGCTGGAAAAGCAGCTGGCGCAGCAGCGCAACCTCCTCACCGCCCTCGCCGGCCGCCTGCCCTCCGACGAGATCGCGGAGACGTTCCAGCTTTCGGCCCTGCGGCTCCCGACCAAGCTCCCGGTGAGCCTGCCCTCGCGCCTCGTGCAGCAGCGACCCGACGTGAAGGCGGCCGAGGCCCTCGTGCAGCAGGCGAGCGCGAGCGTCGGCGTCGCGGTGGCCAACCGCCTGCCGCAATTCAACTTGACCGCCACGGGCGGCTCCAGTGCCGTGAAGATCGCGCAGGTCGCCAATCCCGGGGCCGCATTCTTCTCGATCATCGGCCAGGCGACGGCGCCGATCTTCGACGCCGGCACGCTGTTCCGGCGCCAGCGGGCGGCCGAGGAGGGCCTGACTCAGGCCCAGGCGCAGTACAAGGCGACGGTGATCACCGCGTTCCAGAACGTCGCGGACGCGCTGCGGGCACTCCAGGCCGATGCCAAGGCGGTGGCCGCCGCAGAGGCTGCAGTGAGTGCCACCAACCAGAGCCTTGGGTTGATCCGGAAGCAATACACGGCCGGCGCCGTGACCTCGGCCCAGGTGCTGATCGCCCAGCAGGGCTATCTCTCTGCGTTGATCACCTCGGCGGCCGCCCGCGCCACCCAGTACGGCGACAGCGCGGCCCTGTTCGTGGCGCTCGGCGGCGGCTGGTGGAACCGCAACGACGTGGCCCCGCCCCCGCCCGAGACGGATCCGCTGAAGTTCCTGTGAGGTGCGCCCTCGGGCTTCACACATCCATCGCGATGGCGTCCTGCAGCATCTGGTCGGCGGCGCTCATCACCTTGGTGTTGGCCGTGTAGGCCTGCTGGGTCTCGATCATCTTGGAGAACTGGTCCGAGATGCCGGCATTCGACTGCTCGACCGATCCGGCGGCAATGGTCGCGCCCGCGAGCCCGAAGCTCGGCGCGCCGGACCGGCCGTTGGCCACGTAGGTGCCGCCATCGAGGGAGGTCAGGTTGTCCTGCCCGCCGAACTGCGCCAGCGTCAGCGAACCGAGCGCCTGCGTGCTGCCATCGGCGCCTGTGCCGGTCAGCGTGCCCGCGGGCGAGACCGTGAGGCTCGCCAGGGTGTCCGTCCCGGTGGGGACCTGAACCGGTGCAGTCGCCGAGGGGCCGGCGAACAGGTAATAACCCGCGCCGTTGACCAGGTAGCCACTCGAATCCGCCGTGAAGTCGCCGCGTCGCGTGTAGGCGGTCTCACCGGTGAAGCTCGGGCTCTGCGGCGTCCCGGTGTTCGACCGCACCACGAAGTAGCCGTTCCCCGAGATGGCGAGGTTGGTCGACACTCCGGTAGACTGGATCGTCCCCTGAAGCCCGAGGGTGTCGCGCGTGCTGGTCGCGACGCCGCCGCTCGATTGCGCCTTTGCTGTAGTCTGGGCCAGCATGTCGGCGAAGCTCGTCTCCGTGGTCTTGAACCCCGCCGTTTGGGTGTTGGCGATATTCCCGGAGATGTTGTTGAGGGCGTAGGACTGCGCCGACGCGCCCGAGATCGAGTTTGAAAGCGCGTCGTAAAGGCCCATCGGGGTCTCCATGCCCGAGATCAGCCCGGGACTGATCCTGATGCGGTCCATAGGCGCGGAGCGTGGTTAACTCGCGGTGTGTCAGCAAATGTTGCTGTCGGGGCCCTGCGATACGCCGCGACCCGGGGCAGCACGCCTTACGCCCCGATCACACTCATCAGGATCTCCCGCCGGTGCGGGCGGTCGCGGTGCTCGATCAGGTAGATCCCCTGCCAAGTGCCCAGAGCCAGCCTGCCTTCGACCAGGGGGATGCTCAGGGCTGAATCCGTGACCAGGGTGCGGATATGCGCCGGCATGTCGTCCGGCCCCTCGGAGCCGTGGACGTAAGGGGCGCCGCGGGGGGCGAAGCCGTCGAGCGCGGTCATCAGGTCGGCCTGCACATCCGGGTCGGCATTCTCCTGGATGGTCAGGGATGCCGAGGTGTGCCGACAAAACACCGTGACGAGGCCGTCCCGGATGCCGCTGCCGCGCACGAACTCCGCCACCGCCCCGGTAAAGTCCGTGAAGCCTGGCCCCGGGGTCGCGATGGTCAGGCGGCCGCTCGCGTGCCGCTCCACCGCGCCGGAAGCCAGGAGTTCGACCGAACCGATCCTGCCCTGCCTCATGCATCCGTCTCCGTCAGCGTAGCCCCCGACGCGATCTCGCGCTCACCGCGGGCCAGGATCCGTTCCAGCACGTCGATCCGGTCGGCCTCCGCGGAGGGCTTGTCCCAGCGGATGCGGCTGACCCTGGGGAAGCGCATCGCCACGCCGGACTTGTGCCGGGTCGAGCGCTGCACGCCCTCGAAGGCGATCTCCAGCACCAAGCCGGCCTCATGCCCGTGGGTGACCTCGCGCACCGGCCCGAACCGCTTGGTGGTGTTGTTGCGGACGTAGCGGTCGAGCTTGGCGAGCTCGGCGTCGGTAAAGCCGTGATAGGCCTTGCCCACCGGCACCAGCTCATCGCCGCCCTCCGGCGCCTGCCGCCAGACCCCGAACGTGTAGTCCGAGTAGAATGACGAGCGCTTCCCGTGGCCGCGCTGCGCGTACATCATCACGGCGTCGACGATATGGGGCTCGCGCTTCCACTTCCACCAGGGACCCTTGGGGCGGCCCGGCAGGTAGGGGCTGTTGCGGCGCTTGAGCATCACGCCCTCGATCGCGTCCGCATCCTCGCCGGCGCCCACGGAGGCCGGATCGGCCCGGGCGGCGGTGAGCGCCTCCCAATCCGCGAACGGGACCACGGGGGAGATGTCGATCCGGGCGTGGTCGAGGCGGGTGACCAGGGCTTCCAGCTGCGCCCGGCGGGCCTCGAACGGCTCCGCCCGCAGGTCGTCGCCGTCCAGCGTCAGGAGATCGTAGGCCCGGACATGGGCGGGGAATTCCTCCAGCAGCTTGCCGGTCACGGCCTTCCGGTTCAGGCGCTGTTGCAGCACGTTGAAGCTCTGGACCCGGCGCTCGCGCAGGATCAGCAGCTCGCCGTCGAGCGTCCCCGTGAAGGTGATCGCCTCGGCGAGATCCGGGAACGCCCCGGTGATGTCCTCGCCGGTGCGGGAATAGACCTTGGCGACCTGGACGCCGGCCCGGTCGCGCCCGCCGACGAGCTGGACGCGGATGCCGTCCCACTTCCACTCGGCGGAAAAGGCCCCCGCTTCGAGCTTCTCGAGATCGGCCTCCTCCTCGATCGGATGCGACAGCATGGGTGGACGGAACGGGGCCGGGTTCAGGGTCTCGGGCCGCTCGGCCCGGCCCTCGACCCAGGCAAACAGGGTCTCGAACGGCGGGGTGAGGCCGTGCCAGACCTCCTCCACGGCATCCGCCTCGTGGCCGCCGAGCGCGCCGACTGCGGTCTTGGCCAGCCGCGCCGAGACCCCGACCCGCAGGTTGCCGGTGACGAGCTTGAGGAGCGCCCAGCGCCCGGTCTCGTCGAGGGCGTCGAGCCATTCGGCCAGATGGCGGGGCAGTTCGCGCTTCGGGATGGTGCTGAGGGTTTCGACGACCTCAGCCAGGCTCGGCGGCGGAGGGTTATTGTGGCCGAGACCAGCGTGCGCATTACCTCCCCCCTCTGCGGGGGAGGATAGGCCGGGTCGGGAGAGGGGAACGACGGTGCCGGACGAGTCGCGACGGGCCTCATGTCCCGCATCGTCGCGCTGCCCCTCTCCCGCCCTCCTTCGGGGGCCACCGTCCCCCGCAGAGGGGGGAGGGAGAGGCGTCGAGGGCCAGATCAGCGCCGTGGTCTCGGCCAGATCGCCGACGTAGTTGTGCGACAGGCGGAACAGCACCGGGTCGATGCGCTCCTCCACCAGCCCGCGGATCAGGGCCGGCTTGGCTTCGCGAAAATTCAGCGTGCCGGTCATGGCGCCGAGCGCGTAGCCCCGCTCCGGATCCGGTGTGCGCGAAAAGAAATCCTGGAGCATGCGCAGCTTGGCGTTGCGGCGCGGCTCGTAGGCGAGGCGATCGAGGAGGTGGGCGAAGTCGTTCACGCGGCCACCTCCGGCTCCGCGGCGTCGGCTGGGGCTGGTTCCGCCTCGCCGTCGTCACCATAGCCCAACAGGTGCAGCGGCTTCGCCTTGATGCCTTGCGTTCCGCACCAATGGACCAGGGCATCCTCTTGGCCGTGCGTCACCCAGACCTCCCCGGCGCCGGTGTCCCGGATCGTACGGCACAGGTCCGGCCAGTCGGAATGGTCGGAGATCACCAGTGGCAGCTCGACGCCCTTCTGGCGCGCGCGGGCACGGACCCGCATCCAGCCCGAGGCGAAGCAGGTGACCGGATCGGGGAACTTGCGCGACCACAGGTCCTGCATCGCGCTGGGCGGGCAGATCACGATGGCCCCGTGCAGGTCCTTTCGGTCGGCGGCCACAACCTTCGGAGTATCGCCCAGGGGGATGCCCTCGCGCTTGTACAACTCGGTCAGCTTCTCCATCGCCCCGTGCAGGTGGATCGGCCGGTCCCAGCCCTCCTCGCGCAGCAGCGCCATCACCCGTTGCGCCTTGCCCAGCGCGTAGGCGCCGACGATGTGGGCCCGCTCCGGGAACAGGGCCACCGAGGCCATCAACTTGCGGACCTCGTCGCGGGTGTCCGGATGGGTGAAGACCGGCAGGCCGAAGGTCGCCTCGGTGATGAACACGTCGCAGGGCACCACCTCGAAGGGCAGGCAGGTCGGGTCCGGTGCCCGCTTGTAGTCGCCCGACACCACGACGCGGACGCCGTCCCGCTCGATGGCGATCTGGGCCGAGCCGAGCACGTGGCCGGCGGGGGCATAGCGCACCGTGACGTCGCCGACGCGCAGCGCCTCGCCGAGCCGGGCTTCCTGGCGCTGGCGGCAGAAGTCTTCGCCATAGCGCACCGCCATGATCCTCAGGGTCTCGGGTGTCGCCAGCACATGGCCGTGGCCGGCCCGGGCGTGGTCGGCATGGCCGTGGGTGATGAGCGCGCGCTCCACCGGCCAGGTCGGATCGACGTGGAAGCCCCCGAGCGGGCAGTAGAGGCCCTCGCGGGTCAGGGTCAGGAGATCGCTCGCGCGTGTCGGCATCGGGTCCGTCGCTGCCGGTGGAGTCCGCCGGTGGCCCCGGTATATAGGCGGCCCCGACCCGGCAGACGCATGGCCAAGCAACACAGTTCCGGCGACCTCCTCGCCGACCGCCGCTATCGCTACGCCGAGGCCTGCCTGGCAGACGGCGATCATGCCGGGGCCGCCGATCTCGCCGAGCAGGCGCTGGAGATCGCGCCCCGCTACGCGCCGGCCTGGCTCCTGCTGGGCCGCGCCCGGGAGGGACTGGCCGTCCAGGGCGACGATCCGGCGCTGCGGGCGGCGGCGACGCGGGCTTATGCCTGCGCCCTGGATATCGATCCCGACGATACCCTTGGCGTCCGGGTGCATCTCGTCCGCCTGGGCGAAGGCGGCAATTTGCCGGCCCTGTCGCCGGCTTATGTCCGGGCCTTGTTCGACGGCTACGCCCCGCGCTTCGAGCGCCATCTCGTGGACGGGTTGGGCTATGTCGGCCCCCAACTCGTCATGGACGCCCTGCCGCCCGGGCCGCAGCGGTTCGACGCGGCGCTCGATCTCGGCTGCGGCACCGGCCTGATGGGCGCGGCGATCCGCGAGCGAGTCGGGCATCTTACCGGGGTCGATCTCTCCCCCGGAATGCTGGCTCTAGCTCGAGCCAAGACGCATCACCGCCGGCCGCTCTACGACCGCCTGGCCGAGGGTGATCTCGCGGCGTTCCTGGCGTGCGAGCCCCCGGCTTCTGTCGATCTGTGCCTGGCCGCCGACGTGCTGATCTACGTGGCGGATCTGGCCCCGGTGTTGGCAGGGATCGACCGCGTCCTGCGGCCCGGCGGCCTCGGGGCCTTCACGGTACAGTCCCATGACGGCGACGGCGCCGTCCTTGGTACCGATGGGCGCTATGCCCACACGGATTCCCACATCGCCGCCTCGGCCGTCCAAGCTGGCCTGGAGATTCTGACCCTGCGTCCCGCCGATGTCCGGCGGGAGGGAGGACGTCCGGTGCCGGGCCGCGTCGTTGTGTTGCGCCGCACTGCGGCATGAAACCGCCCGGCTATTCGTCCATTGTCAGTCGGCTGCAACAAGCGCGGCGGTAAAATCGGGGATGGGCATGGCGGATTTCGGCGGCGGGAACGATGGGCGCGCACCCGAGCGCAAGCCCGACCCGCCCGTGGATCGCTCCTTCCCGGCCGATCCCCGAACGCGCATCTTCTTCGCCATTGCGCTGGCCACGCTGGCCGGCTGCGCTGATTCCATCGGCTTCCTGGAATTCTCGCAGCTCTTCATGTCGTTCATGTCGGGCAACACGACGCGGTTCGGCGTGGCCGTGTCGAACGGCGACTGGGAAAACGTCACCCGCGTCGCCAGCACGATCAGCCTGTTCTGCTTCGGCGCCTTCTTGGGCACCTTGATCGCAGCCTGGGTCGGGCGCTGGCGGCTCGCCGTGTTGCTGACGATCCAAGCGCTCCTGCTCGCTGGCGGCCTGCTGATGCCGTGGGGCACCTTCGCCTACCCGCTGCACGCCTATCCGATCGTGCTGGCCCTGGGCCTTCAGAACGCGACCCTGCAGGACGAGGGTGGGCGGTCGCTGGCGCTGACTTACGTCACCGGTGCGGTGGTGCGTTTTGGCACCGGCTGCGCCAACCTGCTGCTCGGTACGGTGGCGCCCTCGTTCTGGCTTCAGGCGCCGCTCTGGGCCGGCCTCAGCACCGGCGCGGTGCTGGGCGGCCTGCTCGATATCCGGTACGGTGAGTCTGCCTTCCTGTTCCCCGCCGCCCTCGCCGCCATCCTGGCGCTGATCGCGATCGCCCTGACCATCGCCAAGCCCGGCAGCACCCTGGTCGCCGGCTCGGCGCCGGCTCCCGACGCGAGCCCGAAGGCGAGGGTGATCGACGCGATCCATTGAAGCCGATCCGCTGGCCTGTCGCAGAGGCCAGCGGATCAGCCATCCGATTCCCGGTAGCTGCCCCGGCCCTGCTTGATCACGGCACGGTTCTTCTTGGCGCCGATGCGCCGCTCCTTCGAGCCCTTCGTGGGCTTGGTCGCGCGTCGGATCGGCGGCGGCGGCTTGGCCGCCTCTGTCACGAGGTCGACCAGCCGCTGCAGCACATCCGCACGGTTGCGCTCCTGGGTCCGGTGTCGCTGCCCGGACAGGATGAGAACGCCATCCTTGGTCAGGCGCCGGCCCGCGAGCTTGTACAGGTTCGCCTTGACCCGCTCGTCAATCGCGGGCGAGGCGAGGATCGACCAGCGCAGCTGGACCGCGGTCTCGACCTTGTTGACGTTCTGTCCGCCCGCACCGGAGGCGCGCATGAACGACAGCTCAATCTCGTCGTCCTCGATGGCAATCCGCGCGTTCACCCGCAGGGACATGACGACCTCCGGCCAGCGTCCGGTTTGTACCCGACGCCGGCATACCGGACCACCGCGCCCGGAATGGAGGCGCCGATCTCGGAAGTGCAGACCGGAGCCACGATCGCCATATCCTCACAGAACAATCCGAAACCGGCACATCGGTCGCGCCGGACCAGCAGGCTCGGTCAGGCGGCCTCGGCCGGGGTCCGGGCGCGCAGCGCCAAGGCATGCAGCCCACGCTTGAAGGCGTCGTCCAGCAGGCCATTGACGAGGCGATGCCGCTCCACACGGCTCTTGCCCTCGAACGCCGAGGCGACGATGTCGAGCCTGTAATGGGTCTCGCCCCCGGGACGTGCGCCGGAATGGCCCGCATGCAAGTGCGATTCGTCGATCACATCGAGGTGTGCCGGCGCGAGTTCCGTGCGCAGCTTAGCCTCCATCCAACCCCGAAGGGTGCCGTCTTCACCAGTCCTGTAAGCCATCGTGCCCTCACGTCATGTCGCCGGCATCCGTCAAGCCCGATCCCGCGCATGCGTCATCAGGCCCGGTGCTCTTGTGTCTCCGGTTTGCCCCCTCATAATCGGCCCGTCATGGATCTCAAC
>Ga0182232_1000392_pt1 | contig 11197 bp, 6 predicted proteins | sample G6R1MG_30_FD_155484 | JGI IMG/M metagenome (GOLD analysis project Ga0182232, IMG submission 155484) | Phyllosphere microbial comminities from miscanthus, Michigan, USA - G6R3_NF_07NOV2016_LD2 MG | ecosystem: Host-associated > Plants > Phyllosphere > Phylloplane/Leaf | place: USA: Michigan... | reverse complement strand
CGAGAATGACCCCGCTCGCTTGGCCGCCCTGCGGAACCTGCGCAGCCGGCGTCAGCGCCTCGGGTTTCCGTTGCGCATCATCCGCGAGGCCGTGGTCGACCGTGAACCGCGTCTCTCCAATGCCCGGCTGATCCACGAATCAGCCGGGTTCCACCCCTCTCGTCCGGCCACCGAGCGCCTGCTGCGCCATCTCTTCATCGCCGGGGGATGCGACAGCCTGCGGTCCTGTCTCGTGCCCCTGCGGGGCGAGGTCGATCCGGCCTGCGCCGTCCTCGCCCTCGTCGGATCGAACCGCCTTGCCGTCGATCTCGACCAGCCCCTCGGACCGGCGAGCCCGGTGCGCCGACTGCCGAACCGCGTGACCCAGGGCTGATTCGCACCGGCCGCTCCACCGCGAATTCACCGCGACGCGGCCGGTCCCACGCGCCTGCTCCCCTTCCCGATCCCCGTCCCTCCTGAAAAGGCCGCGCCCGATGCCGAAGACGACCGTGCCCTCCCATTCCGACGCGTCCGAAGACGCCGGCCAAGATGCTGCCGCCGCCACCCCGTCTCATGCCTCCGACACCCTGGCGACCGATACCGAATCAGCCGAGCCAGCCCAGGCAGCGGTGGCGCGCGAAACCGACATCGACGACTTCTTTGGTGTCAGCGACGCCGACACGGCGCGTGACGGGTCGGGTCCTTCGGCCCGCGCCAATGGGGGCATGGCTTGCGGGCAGGCTGGCCACCCCTGGCCCGATCCGGCAAATCTCCTGGCCGAACTCGCCCTCGCCCGGGCACTGGGGCGCCCCGCCCTCACCCGGATGCGTCGCGGCCGAAACGAGCTCGTGATCATTCAGGTGCCGAATGCCGGCTGGCTCGCGCCGGTCGGGGCCGTGATCCACCGCGACGTCCAGAACGCCAGCGTCGTGCGGTTGCAGACCGAGCGCCAGCGTGGGCGGGACAACGCGACGGCCGAGGTGAGCTTGTGCCTGTTGCGGGGGCGATTCGTGGCGGCCCTGACCACGCGCCTCGATGCCGTCCCGGTCGCCCTCGCCTCGGCCGCCGACCACGTGGTGAGGCTCGCCCTACCCGATGCAGGCCTCATGACCCGGGCCATTCGGGTCCTCACCCGTCGGCGTTCGGGCTTCCGAATCGCGGCCGCCGACATCGCGGGGCTCGGTCTCAGCGATTTCGTGGCGGCGATGCGACCGGGATCGAGCCCCGCCGTGATCGCAGGGCGCCTGCGCCGCGCCACCGCGCGATTGGCCCGGGGGGATGATCGACACGGTGCACCGGATCTCGCGACCCTTGCGGGCTACGGGGCGGCGAAGGATTGGGCGCTCGGCCTCGTCGCGGATATCGGCCGTTTCCTCGCAAATGAACTCGACGGCAATGAGTTGGAGAGCGCGATTCTGGCCGGCCCACCCGGCACGGGCAAGACCGAATTCGTCCGGGCCGTGGCGCGCGCCGCACGCGTGCCCCTCATCGAGACGAGCGTTGGCGAATGGATGAACGGGTCGAGCTACCTCGATCAGGTTCTAGCCAAGCAGAACGCCTTCTTCGATTCCGTCCTGGCGAAGGCGCCTTGCGTCGGATTCGTCGACGAGCTCGATGCCCTCCCGGGCCGCGGTCAAGTCACGTCGCGCAACGCTGACTACTGGAATGTTGTGTCGGCTAACCAACTTCTGCGTTGCGCCGAACTGCGTTCCTCCGGCAAGGGCGCGGTCTTGCTCGCCGCCACGAACTACCTCGATCGGATCGACCCGGCCCTCAGGCGTCCGGGTCGGTTCGACCGGATCTTCACCATCGCGCGCCCCGACGCCACGGCCCTCATGGCGATCCTGCGCCAGCATCTCGGGACGGAGTTGCCCGGCGCCGATCTCAGCGAGGTTGCCCGTCTCGGCGAGGGCGGCACCGGTGCCGACGCCCTCGGCTGGATCCGCATCGCCCGTCAGGTGGCGCGGCGGGCGGATCGTCCCCTTCGTCTCGACGATCTCTTGAAGGTTGTGCGGCCGATGGACGATCGTCCCGATGAGTTCGTCCGCGCCGTCGCCTTGCATGAAGCGGGGCATTGCATCGCCGCTTTTCGCCTTGGAATCGCGATTGAGCGCGTCTCCGTCGCGCCGCGCGGCGTCGCCGCGGGCTGGACCCAACTCGGAGTGGTCCACGACGTGCCGACGCGGGCCCGCATCGAAGCCGAGGTGATTGAGATCCTCGGGGGACGCGCCGCCGACATCGTGCTCGGATCCGGCCCCCAGGCGGGAGCCAGTCACGATCTGCACATGGCCACCGTCCGGCTCACCGCCTTCCATACCACCCAGGGTCTGGGAGAGGCGCTGATTTATCGGGGCACGCCGGAGGGCGCACCCAATCTCGGGGCCCTGGAGCCCCGCCTCGTTCAGTGCGTCGAGGAGCATCTCCAACGGCTGATGGCCGCAAGCCTCGCGCTGATCACAGCCAACCGCGGGGCGGTGGCCGCCCTCGCCGAAACCCTGGTGCGGCGCCGGGTGATGACCGGCGCGGAGGTGGCCGGCATCGCCGCGGCCCATCCGGGCAGGGGTGACACCCCCATGCGCCCGCGCCGGCCCGCCGCCGGGCAATCGATCCGCTCCGCCTGAGCTCGGCGGGACGACCCGTTCGCCCTCCCATCCCTCACGCCGAGCAGTCCTGCCCCCGGCCTTTGCCGGCCAACCCCGTCCGCGCCGTTGACGCCGCGTCCCCGGCATTCGCCCGAGCGCCCGCCCCGGCCCCAAACCCGAAAGGACGTCCATACCATGCGCTACCATTCCGATCTGCAGCTTCTCCTTGCCGTCGATGACGCCGTGCGGCTGGAAGCAGGGCTTGCAGCCTTCGACCGCCTCACCGCCGGGACGGCGCCCGATTCCTACGAGCTCGCCGATGCACCGGTCCTGTCCGACTGGCGCCGCAGCCTCATCCCCATCGTCGAACCGATCCTGATGGGAACCGTCGAGGGCCATCCCCGCCTGTCGGGCCGGCGGCGTGTGGCCACCTCCCGCCTCATCGCCCTCGACCCAACCGCTGGCTGGGCCAGAACCATGAGCCGCTGGTACCGCCTCGCCGCCCCGGCCGAGTGAGGTTCAGCGCCACCGCCCTCCCCGCGCGAACACCTGGAGCCCTCAAACCCGATGCCCGATTGTCCAAACCACTCTCGCCGACCCCACCCGCAGCGCCGCAACCCCGGTTCGGACGAGTGCTGCGTCATGGTGTTCGACCTCGAAACCGTCCCAGACCTCGACGCCCTGACCCGGCTTTACGGCCTCGCCCCAACCGAGACGGCGCAAGCCGAAGCGCGCCTCAACGGCAAGTTTGCAAAGCTGCCGTTCCATCGCATCGTTTGCATCGGCGCCCTCGTGGCGCGCTTGCGGGGCGGGGCCTGGTCCGTCGAGACCCTGGACGCCCCCCATTGCGGCGCGCACGACGAAGCCACCCTCATCGGCGACTTCGCCCGCCAGGTCGAGGCGTTGCGCCCCCAACTCGTGACCTACAACGGCAATGCCTTCGACCTGCCGGTGCTTCGGTACCGCGCCCTCGTCAACCGGGTCCAGGCGCCCGGATTGACCGGCCGCCCTTATTTTCATCTCTACGCGGACGCCGCCCTCGACCTCTGCGACGTGCTGTCGAACTTCCAGCCGGGCGGCAAGGTCGGCCTCGATGCCCTGTGCCGAGCCCTCGACCTTCCGGGCAAGCCCGACGGGATCGACGGGTCCCGTGTCTACGAATTCCTGCGGGCGGGACGGATCGCCGAGATCGCCGCGTATTGCCGGGCCGATGTCGCCGCCACCTACCGCCTGTGGCTCGTCCTGCAGCACACCAGCGGCAACCTTGACAGCAAGGCCTATCGCCAGAGTCAGGCCGACCTCGACCGGCACCTCACGGAGGGGATTGTGCCGTCGACGCCGATCGCGATTGCAGCGGCATGAGCGCTCCCTCGCGGCCCCGAACAGGCTCCCCGACCCCGCGCCGATCCCGCGTCCTGCCGGCGTCGTCTCCGGTCGCGGAGGGGGAGGCCCGAACCCTTCGGCCCGGGGTCGATCGGTTCGGCCAGGCCTGCGCACCCCCCAAACCCGTCCCGTCCGCGAACCCCCGTGGCTGCCTGCGATCCCCGCAGGGTGACCGGGACCGGTGCCGTGGTCCGCCTCGATGAAGTTCGGGCCCGCGACCTCTTCCCAAGTCCCAAACCTTCTTCAGGAGAACCCGCATGAGCCAAGTTCTGCCATCGATCCTCCACGAGTTCCGCCTCGCGACGCTGATGTCGTGCCCGACCCCGAACACGAGCCTGCGCCTCGTCACCGACCGCCTGTCCGGTCAGCAAGTTCTCGCCGCCGATTGGAGGGATCTCGGCCACGTCTGCGCCTGGCTCAATCGCAATCGGCGCAGCGGCGCCTACCTCCTGGTTGGTCACCAGAACGGCCGACGTCGGGTGCGGGTCGGCGAGGGAGTGAAGCTCTGGCGCCGCCTGCCGGACCACCGGGCGGATGCCAGTCTCGGTTTCGTGGACGAGATCTACCTTCTCGTCTCGTCGGGCTACAACAAGAGCGCGACGGTCTACCTCCAGGAGCAACTCTCGGAGATCGTCGCGGGTGACGCCGAGATCGACTGGCACAAGGGCTGCAAGCACTTGCAGGATTTTCCCTTGAGCGACGCGGATCGTAAGATGCTCGATCTGGCCTTGCTCCTCGGCCTGAACCTGCTGAATGCCGCGGGCTTGCGCCTCATGCGGCCGGAGCAGAGCCGTCTCGCCGGACAGGTGCTCGCCATCCTGACCCAGGGGGGCGTCGGCTCGGTCCGGGTCTGATACCCGATCCGTCGCGTTCGGTGGGACGCGGGCGCTCGGCCGGGAATGCTCCGGCCGGGTGCTGGCGCCCCCCAGTTCGCGCGGCTCCTCAGTCTTGCGCGTAAGGCTGTCCACTTGCGAGACGGGCTGCGCCGCCCTCATGCGGCGCAGACGCGCATCCGGGTCGGCCGCCAGGTCCGGCGACAAGGGCTCGGAACCGGCGCGCCTCGCAGAGGCCGTCATTCACCGACGTAGTGGTGCCGTCCCCGCGAGACCCTCATTCCTGGGTAAGGTTGCAGGGGCTGCCAGGATGCCGTCCTCGTGATGCCTGAACACGGGGGTGGGCGGTATGCCGGCGTATGGTCGTGAATCGAGATCGGAGGACGCAGAGTGACGAACCGAGCCCCCATCGCACTGGCAATCGTGCTTGTCTGTGGTCCGGCCCTGGCGGCGCAGATCAACGGGCCGGGACCGAACGAGGACCCCTCGCTGCGGGAGGCCGGCAACGTCAATGCCTTGAGCTTCGTCGCCCTCTCGGATGTCCTGGCCGGGATCGACGTCTCGGTGAAGCTGCAAGCCGCCCTCGACGCGGCGCGCACGGCGCGCAAGGCCCTGTATCTGCCGAATGTGGGCCCCTGCTACATCGTCAACACAACCATCGATCCGTCGGACGTCGAACTCTTCGGCACCGGGACGTGCATCACCACGACGGCGAACGTCGATACGATCCGCACGGACAAGTTCGGGACGAACGTCCACGACCTGAAATTCACCCATTCGGGCGCGGCGGGTCGGGTCGCCAATTTCATCCAGGGCGAGGGAAACCAGTTCTGGCGCAATCGGGTGGTCGCGACCAATCCGGACAATGTCGACCCGATCGTGTTTTTCGCCCTGTCGAACAACCGCATCAAGGACAACAGCTTCACCAACTTCCGCGCGAAATCGTCCTACACCTGGCAGCAGCAGACCACTCACCCGAAGAGCATCTCGATCAACAATCAGGTGGTGGGCAACTACATGGGCGGCACCGGGCGGGGCGGCCTCATCGGCGACAACGGCACGGTGGCGCGACCGGAGGGAACCCTCATTGCCCACAACGACAGTGTGCTTCTCGGCGGGCCGTTCATCACCCTGAATTCCGTGCTGTCCGTGCGCCTCATCGGCAACATGATGGACCAGAACAACGACGAGGGCGCCATCCGCATCGAGCCGAAGGGCTTCTCCGGATACGGCGTCGACGGCATCCTGGTGTCGGCGAACTACATCTCGGCCGTGGGCAACAAGGCCGATGCGCCGGCGATCCAGTCGATCAAGACGGGCGGACACGCCGACGGATTCACCTTCACGGGCAACGAGATCGCCTTCGGTTCCATGGCTGCGCGCTTCGCGGACGGCATCACGAACGTTCAGTTCACCGGCAACGTCATGCACGGTTTCTCGAAGCCGTACTGTATCGAGCTCGGCGCGCCGTCCCTCCTGCAGCAGGTCACGGTCGACGACACGAAGCAGTGCCAGGGTGGGGGAGCGCTGTTCGTTCCGGGGCACGGGAATGCCGGCTCGGCCAAATCGACCCGCACCGTCACGTATCACTCAGGGACGGGGGGCAACTACATCAACGTGCCGCACGGTCTCGCCGGCATCCCGACGCAGTTCACCACGGGGGCATCGACGGCCCATGGCGGCACCCTGCAGGCGGTTGCCGTCAGGGTTATGGTCGTCCGGGCCGACGCCACGAACGCCGTTCTCCAGGTTCAGCCGGACGGCGTGGTGAAGAACGGCACCGTTACCATCACGCTGACGTCCGAAATCGCCCGGTAAGCAGTTTTCCCGCCGCCGACACCGATCCGGAGCCGACGGGATGGGCGCGAAACGGAACCGGATGTGACGGGTTCCGCCCGCGCCGCCCGCCGGCGCGGGCTCGTCTGCGCGTTCACGCCGCCCGAACGGTGGCGAGGAAGCTACCGACCTCCGCGCGCAAGTCCGCCGCCTGGCGGGCAAGGTCGGTTGCGGCGGTGAGGACCTGATTCGAGCCGGCCCGGGCGGAGTCCGCCGCCGTGCTCACGCCGGCGATATGGATCGAGACCTGACGCGTTCCCTCCGAGGTGTGGACGGTGGTGCGGGCGATCTCGCGGGTGGCGGCGTCCTGCTGCTGCACGGCCGCCGCGATGTCCTGCGACAGGGTGCTGAGGCGCTGGATCACCTGCGCGATGCCCCCGATGGTCTCGACGGAGGCCGCCGTCGATGCGGTGATCTGTCCGACCTTGGCGGCGATCTCGTCCGTCGCCCGCGTGGTCTGGTTGGCGAGTTCCTTCACCTCCGCCGCCACCACGGCAAAGCCCCGGCCTGCCTCACCGGCTCGGGCCGCCTCGATGGTGGCGTTCAGCGCCAGGAGGTTGGTCTGGCCGGCGATGTTGGAGATCAGCCCGACAATCTCGCCGATGCTGCCGGCGGCGGTGGCGAGCCGGCGGATGTCCTCGCCCATGCGGGCGGTGTCGCGCTCGGCCTCGCCCGCCACGGTGGCCGACATCTCGACGCGGGTGCCGATCTCGCGCACCGAGGCGCTGAGTTCCTCCGTTGCCGCCGCCACGGTGTCGGCGCTCGCGGCGGCCTCGCCCGAGGTGCGCGCCACGGCGCCGCTGAGGCGCGAAGTTTCGCCCGAGGCCTGCGACAGGGCGTGGGCGGCGGCCTCCAGTTGCGCTGCGGCGGCCGAGACCGCTTCGACGATGCGACCGGCCCGGGCTTCGAACCCGTCGGCGAGACCAAGCATCGCTTGGCGGCGCTCGGCGGCTGTGGTTTGCGTCAGGTGGTCGGCTTGCGCCCGGATGCGCTGGCCCTCGGCGAGGCTGTCGCGGAACGCTCCCGCGGCCGCCGCGATGGCGCGGACCTCGCGGGCGCCCCCCGTGGGGAGCGGACCGGCGCTCGCCCCCCGCCCGATGGCCGTCAGGGCGTCGGCGATCCGTGCGAGCGGTCGGGCGATGGCGGTGCCGCAGCCGAAGGCGACGAGGCAGGACAGGGCAAGGGTCGCGAGGCTGGCCGCCAGCCACAGGGTGACGCCGCGCTCGGCGTCCCCCCGCGCGGCGGCGGCCGCGGCGGCGAGGTCCCCGGCGATCCTGTCCTCGATCCCCTTCAGGGCGTCGATGCGCTGGGTGGCGGTGGTGAACCAGGCCGGCGCGTCGGTGAAGCCCAAGGGCTGGCCGGGGATCGTCGCGAGGACGATCCCGCGCAGGCGCTCGACCTCGCGCCCCGCCGGGCTCGTGCCGACGGCATCGAGAAGCGTGGCCTGGGCCGGTTCGGCGGTGAGGCGGAACAGGTTGTCGTAGGTGGCCTGGCCGGCGCCCAGCGCCGCCATCCGCGTGAGGCCGGGCAGATCGAGTTGGCCGGCGCCGAAGATCCCGGCCGCCGTGGCGCGCTCCTGGCCGGCGAGTTCCTTCAAGGACAGGAACGCCGAATAGGCCGAGATCCGGGCGCTCAGGGCGGGATCGGCCGCCAGACCGGACATTTCGCGCACGAGATCGAGGGCCTTGGTGATGAGCCCAGTATAGGCGGCGAGATTCTCGCGCGGCGTCCGGGCCAGATCGTCCACGGCCTTGCGGTGGGCGGAGAGGCCGTCGAGGGCGCTGGCGAGGGCGGCGCTGCGCGCGGCGAGGTTTCCCGTCGGGGCCGCGGCCGCGGTGGCCTGCATCAGGCGCGTCCGGCTCGTGTCCGTGCGGAGGCGCTGGGCATCGAGTTCTGCCCGGAAGCGCGTGCCCTTCGCGCCGAGAAACAGGCTCGAAGCGCCGCGCTCGCGCTGGGCCTCGTGGACGAACACGCCGACCTGACCGCCGAGATCGAGCACGCCCTCGACTTCCGTCATCCGGGTCCGTTCGGCCATCCGCTCCTTGATCGCCAGCGCCGCCACGACGGCGAAGGCGAGGCAGGGAGCCAGGGCGACGAGGAGGATGCGGCCCCGGAGGGACGCGAGGAATCTGCGGAGCATCGACGGAGACCTGTTGATCGGAAGATCGTCAACCTCGGTCTGAGGCGTAAACACAGGGTTGCCGTATGAAAATATGCCTTACATTTCAGCATTCGTGGCGCATTGCCGGGCGCGTTGCAGGGCACGTTTCAGGGTTGGTCCGCAATGAAGGCCATCAGACCCGGGACGAAGGGCGGCAGGGATCGACGTTAGCCTCGAGCCACGAGGCTGCGCGCCGCGATACTGCGTGATGTCCTACCAAGAGGGGGAAAAGCTTCTCGGGGACATAGTCGTCCCACACCAGGGCCAGTGCCCAGCGGCGTGAGGGGTGTCCGCCCTCGCCCGCTCGCGGCGCGGTTCAGCAACCTTGTTGCTGTACTTACTTTGTTCTAGAACCGCGTTCCAGACTCCCTGTGGCGTTCGCCGCGACCGCGTGGGAGCCAGACCCCGCCGCGCGTATTCCCTCGTCCGGGCGATCGCCGCACCTTGCCCGGGAGGCTTCAGTGCCCGACATGCGGGGCGAGGGCCAACGAGACCCTGTCCTGCCGGACCTCGCCCGACCGGACTTTGGGCACCCGCCGCGAACCGACTTCGAAGAGACCCCATGGCCAAAGCCAAAGCCGCCGCCCGGCAAGCCCGCGCCGAAGCCATCGAAGCGGATATCGAGAAGCTGTTCGACGGCACCCGCGAGTCCCGCGTCATCTCCGTCCGGGGGGCACGCGAGCACAATCTCAAGAATGTCGACCTGACGATCCCGCGCGACCGGCTGGTGGTGTTCACGGGGCTCTCGGGCTCGGGCAAGTCGTCGCTGGCCTTCGACACCATCTACGCCGAGGGTCAGCGCCGCTACGTCGAATCGCTCTCGGCCTACGCGCGCCAGTTCCTCGAAATGATGGGCAAGCCCGACGTCGACCAGATCGACGGGCTGTCGCCGGCCATCTCCATCGAGCAGAAGACCACCTCGAAGAACCCGCGCTCCACGGTCGGCACCGTCACGGAGATCTACGACTACATGCGCCTCCTGTGGGCGCGGGTCGGCATCCCGTACTCGCCGGTCACGGGGCTCCCCATCGAGAGCCAGACGGTGAGCCAGATGGTCGACCGGGTGCTGGCGCTGCCCGAGAAGAGCCGGCTCTATCTGCTGGCCCCGGTGGTGCGCGGCCGCAAGGGCGAGTACCGCAAGGAGATCGCCGAGTTCCAGAAAAAGGGCTTCCAGCGCCTGCGCATCGACGGCGAGTACTACGCCATCGACGACGTGCCGGTGCTCGACAAGAAGCTCAAGCACGACATCGACGTTGTGGTGGACCGCATCGTCGTGCGCCCCGACATCGCCGCCCGTCTCGCCGATTCGTTCGAGACCGCCCTGGAATTGGCCGACGGCATCGCCCTCATCGAATTTGCCGATACCCCTGAGGGCGAAGAGACCCGCGAAAAAATCACGTTCTCGTCGCGCTTCGCCTGCCCCGCCTCCGGCTTCACCATCGCGGAGATCGAGCCGCGCCTGTTCTCGTTCAACAATCCGTTCGGCGCCTGCCCAACCTGCGGCGGCATCGGCCACGAGATGCGGATCGACCCCGAGCTCGTCATCTCCGACGCGAAGCTCAGCCTCAAGCGCGGCGCCGTCGGCCCCTGGGCGAAATCGACCTCGCCCTATTACGGTCAGACCCTCGATGCCCTCGCCCGGCACTACAAGTTCAAGACCACCGTGCCCTGGGCCGAGTTGCCGGAGACGGCCCGCAACGTCGTCCTGCAGGGCACCGGCCGGGAGTCGATCCGCTTCGCCTACGACGACGGCATGCGCGCCTACGAGGTCAACAAGCCGTTCGAGGGCGTGATCCCCAACCTGGAGCGGCGCTACAAGGAAACGGAGAGCGACGCGTCGCGCGAGGAGATCGCCCGATTCATGAGCGCCACGCCCTGCGCCACCTGCGCGGGCAAGCGCCTGAAGCTCGAGGCGCTCTGCGTGAAGATCGCCATGCAGGACATCGGCGAGATCACGTCGCTTTCGGTACGCGATGCGCACACATGGTTTTCGGCCCTCCCCGAGAAGCTCACGGACAAGCAGAACGAGATCGCGGCCCGCATCCTGAAGGAGATCCGCGACCGCCTCACCTTCCTCGTCGATGTCGGCCTCGACTACCTCACCCTGGCGCGCGGCTCGGGCTCGCTGTCGGGCGGCGAGAGCCAGCGCATTCGTCTCGCCTCGCAGATCGGCTCGGGCCTGACGGGCGTGCTCTACGTCCTCGACGAGCCCTCCATCGGCCTGCACCAGCGCGACAACGAGCGCCTGCTCGGCACCCTCAAGCGCCTGCGCGATCTCGGCAACTCGGTGATCGTCGTCGAGCACGACGAGGATGCGATCCTGCAGGCGGATTACGTGGTCGATGTCGGCCCGGGGGCGGGCATCCACGGCGGCCAGATCATCGCGCAGGGCACGCCCGAGGAGGTCCTGAAGAATCCTGCCT
>Ga0182232_1000391_pt1:0-7500 | contig 11206 bp, 11 predicted proteins | sample G6R1MG_30_FD_155484 | JGI IMG/M metagenome (GOLD analysis project Ga0182232, IMG submission 155484) | Phyllosphere microbial comminities from miscanthus, Michigan, USA - G6R3_NF_07NOV2016_LD2 MG | ecosystem: Host-associated > Plants > Phyllosphere > Phylloplane/Leaf | place: USA: Michigan... | reverse complement strand
TTCTCGATGATTTCTCAGCGAGACCGACTATATCTTAAGCAGCTCACGAAGAGCCACCCACTTCCACTTAGTCTGTGAACCTATCTCATAGTGCGACATATGTGCACCTTAGAGCTTGGCTGCGGATTATCCAATCTCAATTCCTTGTGACCATCCCATGGTATTAGCATAGGCCCCGAGCAAGGTTTCCCCTGCCGGTTGGTAGAACTGAGCTCTCAGGACGTCCCCGCAATTCGAAAGTGTTGCCAAGCGAGCTGACTTGCATTTCATGGCATTCTTTACTGTCGCGCCAACACCTCTTGCGAGGCTGCAAAGGCTTCTGTGAGTGTCACCGCGGAAGGATCAATACAATCCATCCTCGAATACTCGAGAACAAAACCTTGTTACGACTTTTACTTCCTCTAAATGACCAAGTTTGACCAACTTCTCGACAAAGAGCCGTCGTTGCCAACAGCTCAACGTCAATCCGGAGGTCTCACTAAGCCATTCAATCGGTAGTAGCGACGGGCGGTGTGTACAAAGGGCAGGGACGTAATCAACGCAAGCTGATGACTTGCGCTTACTAGGAATTCCTCGTTGAAGAGCAATAATTGCAATGCTCTATCCCCATCACGACGGAGTTTCACAAGATTACCCAGACCTTCCGGCCAAGGAAATGAACTCGCTGGCTCCGTCAGTGTAGCGCGCGTGCGGCCCAGAACATCTAAGGGCATCACAGACCTGTTATTGCCTCAAACTTCCATTGGCTTTATGCCAATAGTCCCTCTAAGAAGCCAGCGAGCAGCAAAAGCTAGTCGGGCTATTTAGCAGGTTAAGGTCTCGTTCGTTATCGCAATTAAGCAGACAAATCACTCCACCAACTAAGAACGGCCATGCACCACCACCCAAAGAATCAAGAAAGAGCTATCAATCTGTCAATCCTTACTTTGTCTGGACCTGGTGAGTTTCCCCGTGTTGAGTCAAATTAAGCCGCAGGCTCCCATTTCGAACTTTTCTAGACCAGAACGTCTCCATTCTGGATTGGACTATATCTTAAGCCAAACTGTTCACAAAGCAATACATCAAATATGATGTACCTGTAGGAACATGTGTTCGACCCACAACCATCTAGTCTCTGAACCTTCTTCCCGTGAAGGAAGCTTGGCTGCGGATTGTCCAATCTCAAGCGTTGTTACCATACCCGAGGTCATTAACCTGGTGCAGACCGTCTATTACTAGGCGGCAGCGGTAGCTTGAGTTCTAAGGAGTTTCCCGCAATTTGGATGTGTTGCCACTTGGAACGTGACTAGCCATAAAGGACACCATAACTCTTTCGAGCGGCTTTCTGGAGCAGAGTTAACTGCGGTTAATGTTTACTCCTGGTGGTGCCCTTCCGTCAATTTCTTTAAGTTTCAGCCTTGCGACCATACTCCCCCCGGAACCCAAAAACTTTGATTTCTCATAAGGTGCCGGGCGAGTCAAGAAAAGAACATCGCCCGATCCCTAGTCGGCATAGTTTATGGTTAAGACTACGACGGTATCTGATCGTCTTCGATCCCCTAACTTTCGTTCTTGACTAATGAAAACATCCTTGACAAATGCTTTCGCAGTAGTTAGTCTTGAGTAAATCCAAGAATTTCACCTCTGACAACTCAATACTAATGTCCCCAACTGTCCCTATTAATCATTACGGCGGTCCTAGAAACCAACAAAATAGAACCACACGTCCTATTCTATTATTCCATGCTAATGTATTCGAGCATAAGCCTGCTTTGAACACTCTAATTTTTTCAAAGTAAAAGTCCTGGTTCCCCTGCACACCCAATAAAGGACATACAGGCTAGCCAGAAGGAAAGGCCCGGTCAAGCCAGTGCACACCGTTAGGCGGACCGGTCAACCAGGCCCAAGGTTCAGCTACGAGCTTTTTAACTGCAGCAACTTTAATATACGCTATTGGAGCTGGAATTACCGCGGCTGCTGGCACCAGACTTGCCCTCCAATTGTTCCTCGTTAAGGTATTTAAATTGTACTCATTCCAATTACAAGACCCAAAAGAGCCCTGTATTGTTATTTATTGTCACTACCTCCCCGTGTCGGGATTGGGTAATTTGCGCGCCTGCTGCCTTCCTTGGATGTGGTAGCCGTTTCTCAGGCTCCCTCTCCGGAATCGAACCCTTATTCCCCGTTACCCGTCAAAACCATGGTAGGCCTCTATCCTACCATCGAAAGTTGATAGGGCAGAAATTTGAATGAACCATCGCCGGCGCAAGGCCATGCGATTCGTAAAGTTATTATGAATCACCAGTGAGCCCGAAGGCATTGGTTTTTTATCTAATAAATACATCCCTTCCAGAAGTCGGGATTTTTAGCATGTATTAGCTCTAGAATTACCACGGGTATCCAAGTAGTAGGGTACTATCAAATAAACGATAACTGATTTAATGAGCCATTCGCAGTTTCACTGTATAAATTGCTTATACTTAGACATGCATGGCTTAATCTTTGAGACAAGCATATGACTACTGGCAGAATCAACCAGGTAACGATCGTGCCTGCGGTTGGCATGGAGGGGATCTCGAAAGTGCCTCCAAGCCGAGAGCAGAGGGCCCGCAAAAGAGCAGGCCCAGATGTTTCCTTGTTCTTGCCCGAAGGCAAACTTCCTTTTGGAGAGTCAGGCCGCCCGCAAAGGCAGCAACAACATCCAGCAGAAGCATTCAATTTTCCAGTTTTCAGGTTTTCACTAGTCGTGGTCCGCCATCAAGAAGCCGTATGGCTGCTGATCGCATGCACAACTTAGTAGGGAGGTTCGGCCGCAGGTCACTTCGCCGAAGCAAAGGCTACCTACAGCATACTACACCCGATTGTGTCTTTGTGGAGTTTTAGCCTATCGGCCAGTCATCTACAATGCAAGACATCGCCAAGTGAGCCGCAATGGAACTCTTGGACTTGGTTGAGTGCGCCAGGGCCTCAGGCAGAGTCGAAACTCGATGCCATCGTCCAGTGACAACAACTCGTCGGCGGTTTCCCGTTGTCGAAGGCCTTTCCGCCTGAGCGAAGCAGCCTTGACCCCAGGAACCTCCCGAGACTTTTTGGTACATGCTGGCTTTCCCGAAGGATGGATGCCCGAGCACCTCGCCGTGAACGGCAAGCCTATGCTCTCCACCGAGGACCAGTCCATGCCTTTTGATCGTACATGGAGTGCTTCTCGCAAGCTGGCACACAGATGTGCGCCAACTTCTGCTAGATCACTTCGCCCGGAGCGGGAAGAGTTACTATTCATTCTCTTCATGACCTAGGGAGGCACCAGCAGCAAGCTGCTAGTGTTCGGAGCCTCATTACAAGCACTCCTTGATCAGAGTCGGCATTTCATTACAATTTGCCTTCCAAGACCTGAGGCAACACTATCGCGTACCTCGTCCCTCTTACAGTACCTGGAGACATTTGTATGGTTGTTCTTTTGCGTGCGAATTTTTGTGTTTTTGCTGGGCGGAATTTTGTTCGTTCCCAAGGATCACCACTATAGTTTGCGTTCGCTAAACGAGATTGCCGAAAAAACGCAAAACCCGCACCACGCACCCACTGCCAAGTGACTCGGGGAGGCCAGGCGATGGGGGGAAAAGCAAACTAAGGCCACTGTGGCTAGTTTGGGGCTTGCACGCCCACAAAATGCACGTGCTGAGTAGATGAATAGCCGAACAAGAGCCTCTACAGCCTGCTACAAACCAGATCTCGGAGGTCTGAGGGTCATTATGGCTATATGTAGGGTCTACAAGGCTTCGACATCGGTTTGAGAGCGATAGCTTGCCTATAGAGCGCCCAAGATGCATTTGAGTGGTCAAGATGTGTCTTGTACCTGACTTGTTTGAAATGGCCAGTACAAAGCGAGGTGCCTTTCTAGGCTTCAAGGTGATGAAGGAGCTTTCAATGCATACAGCAAGAGAGATGGCCGGAGGACTCTTTGTACGTGTTGTATCGTTGCCGGAGCCTCTCTGCCGCTGTATAGGACCCCTCCAAGCGCTCTGCTCGAGGCGTAATCGTCGATATGGCAATAGCGCTCGCTGACTCAGCCTCCAAAAAGGCCACCAAGAAGCCCGAGGCTTCTTCCACTGCACGAGCAAGACTCTAAAGCATCAGAAAAGACCCTTTCTCTGCGATGACCGCTTCGAATTCAGATACTACGGCTATCACGTGCCTCGAATCGGATGAAAGAATGATTCTACGACGCTATGAGCTGCCAGAAGTGTAAGACAGAGCCAGTGCTTTATCATAGATGCCTTATGCTGGTCCATCCCAGTCACGATGACCTCTCACCGACGATGAAAGTGTGTGTGTGTGGCCGCTTTTCCGGCGTCGCCGCAGCCAAACCTTTGATTTTGGGTCGATTTGTGAGGCGACCATGGGCGAGAGCACTTGTTTTGCCGCCTTTCGCGCGATTTTCACGCTGCTGCCACTCCGCTATCACTCACTTTCACTCCATCCTGACGCCGGTCTCGCTCCCTCTTCCCGCCGCCCTCACTCCGGTCTGGTTCTTTGCCGCAAGTCTGGCGTGAATCACAGCAAACTCACCCATTCTCAAAGGTTTGGCTCAAGTCCGGCCGCTGGTGCAAAAGCACAAAACCTTTGATATTGGGGCGTCCCGCAATGTCCAGCCGTTCCGGTAGCGTTCTCTGACCGTTCTCATAGCGTCCTCACCTGGACCTTCTGCTCGATGCCCAATTGGAAATCGCCGGATCTCAAAGGTTTGCGCTGCGCAGCCCAAGACATAAAACCTTTGATATTGGGTGAAAACTTTTGCAGAAATCGCAGTGAAGCGCACTTTGTACGTGGAATTTTTGGGTTAGCCGCTGTTAAAGACCCAAAGTCAAAGGTCCATCCTTTCGATGGACTTTTGATCCTGGGCAGGAACATGGACCGGTTCGTCCTTTCGCTTATCCTCACTCGAGAATTTGCGAGACCTTGCGTAGCGTGTTTGGCCATGGTCAGGGCTTCGAACTCGTCGGATCTCAAAGGTTTGGCCCACTCGAGTGCAGAACCTTTGAGATTGGGCGAAGAATTTTTGGAGTTGATCGAATAGATGGTTGAACTTTGTAGAACGAGTAACCGGGTTTCTCTGTAGAGACCCAATATCAAAGGTTTTGCAACACCGCAGAATCGGGCAGGGGCGATCTTCGACAGGCTGCAAACCTTTGATGCCCGTCGAGCGTTGTGGCTCGCAGCTGCCACGCCTATTCTCATACACAGTAGGAGCTCGTGTCACTCACCCAGGACCAAAGGTTGGCCGATTCCGCTGCAAGTGCGAAACCTTTGATATTGGGTGATTTTGCTTGAAATTGGCCGCGCTGTTAGACAGCTGTCGTTGTTCTTTTCGGGTTACCCTGTCCAAAATCACCAGATGTCAAAGGTGGAGGCTCCTGGTTGCGGCGAGTACTGCAGGTTAAACGGATGCTGGGCAAAAGTCCACGAACTTTGCGGCAGAGCTTCACGAAGTCACCCAATATCAAAAGTTTGTCCTTCGTACGCTGTGTGAGCTGATCATGGTGCTTGGCGAAAATCTTTGACGCAGGGCAATGCAGCAGGTCTATAAAGAAGAGGACTCATACCTGTTGAGCAAAAAGAGAGAACTGCAGCAACCCGGATTCCCATCTGGTCTCCCACGATAGTACTAACGAATCCCTTCCATGCTTGACTTTGCTGATCGGACGGGAAGCAGTATTTTCATGGAGGTATGGCCGCAGATGTGGGTGGATGTTTTTGGTTGGATGTATAGTGATGGATTTGGGGTAAAACGCGGAATTGGCAGGAACCATGATCCATATAACATGTCTGGATGAAATTGTCTGCAAGACAACACCCAGCTCCTTGGGCACCAACCACTACAGCAACACTCTCCTTCTTCCATTCTCAATTCGCCAAGCTGCACGTCAGTACAACCGGCAAGCCAACAATGGAGGGAGGAGAAGTGTGCAAGGAGCACAAATCTAGAAGTCACAAGCTTAACCTCAGCAGGTCGTAACAACAAGGCTACTTCACTGCTTACAGTACTCGGACTCACATTTAAGTCGTCTGCAAAGGATTCATCCCCGCGCATATTTCAAATTGCCATACGAGTTCGAACTGGAAAGGCCTTTCCGCCCAACCAGCCGGTGAACCCATGATACGATACAGGAGCCGAAGCTCTATTCATATTCGTCTAAGATGTGCGAGGGTAGGCATCAACCCGTTCTGGCATGGATTCTGACTTAGAGGCGTTCAGCCATAATCCAACAGATGGTAGCTTCGCGGCAATGCCTTGTCAGACAGCCGCAAAAACCAATTATCTGAAACGACGGTTCCTCTCGTACTAAGTCGTATTACCATTGAGTTAACATTCATCAGTAGGGTAAAACTAACCTGTCTCACGACGGTCTAAACCCAGCTCACGTTCCCTATTCATGTATCTTGTACCGGACTCGTCGTGCCATTTCCTGCATCGACTTGTAATATATACGTCCTCCTATCGGATCCAGACTGTAGGTCCTTCGCCGCAGGACTCGGTTTCCCGAGGGATTGGCACGTCCCTTAGGCCCTCTGCGAGAGAGAGCCCACACCTTTCCGCGCTCTACACAGGTCTTGCTGGATCGCTCCAGTAGACTCTGCTCGGGATTAGCATAGACTAGTACATTGACCAAGTCCTTAGCCTTCCCCGATCCAGGTTGTGTCGCCGGCTGACTCCTACAGATGTGTGTCAGCTCGACTAGCCAGCATAATGCAGCAAATTGTGCACCTGACTATTCCCACCAATAGGGCTTTCGTTTGTGCAATAGCAGCAACAAAACTTCAACTTTGTAGTTTAGTGGGTGAACAATCCAACGCTTACCGAATTCTGCTTCGGTATGATAGGAAGAGCCGACATCGAAGGATCAAAAAGCAACGTCGCTATGAACGCTTGGCTGCCACAAGCCAGTTCCGTTATACCTGATGCGCATCGCTGCACACCCTTCTTGCTTCTCGGCTTGTGCGACCGGTAGACAAGACACTCTCTCGAGTGGGCGTAGCCCGTACCTTAAGCCGACTGTACATAAAATAATAAACAAGTCGACCCACAACTTAGCGAGCGTTGAACCCCTCAGCCTGCATTAAGCATTGGGCCGAGTAAGCTGCGGATTATCTCTATTCTTTGGATTGTGACCCGTCTATCCTGAACAGACTCTGACAAAAGGGCGTTACCCTTTTGCCTTGGTACCAAAGACCTAGCAAGACGTTCCCGCATCCAGTTGTGTTGCCGAAACTGAGGCCAGCACTGTAAAGCCTCAGTCCGACTAGGCCATTGACAGGGGTCAAGACCTGGGACTAGTTTTTCAGTTAATCCCTGTGGTAACTTTTCTGGCACCTCTGGCCTGAAATTTCCAGGACCCAAAGGATCGATAGGCCACACTTTCATGGTTTGTATTCACACTGAAAATCAAAATCAAGGGGACTTTTACCCTTTTGTTCTACTGGAGATTTCTGTTCTCCATGAGTCCCCCTTAGGACACCTGCGTT
>Ga0182232_1000390_pt1 | contig 11211 bp, 9 predicted proteins | sample G6R1MG_30_FD_155484 | JGI IMG/M metagenome (GOLD analysis project Ga0182232, IMG submission 155484) | Phyllosphere microbial comminities from miscanthus, Michigan, USA - G6R3_NF_07NOV2016_LD2 MG | ecosystem: Host-associated > Plants > Phyllosphere > Phylloplane/Leaf | place: USA: Michigan... | reverse complement strand
AAAAGACACTCCCAAGGTCAGCATGCAACCCAGGGGCAGACAAGAAGTACTACGGACTCCACCAGAGAAGACGCTTACCGCGAACGGGGATGCAGCCGCTTCGACACCGACTGCCTCCTCTGCAACGGCAGCGGTGGTGGCAGCAGCGCGGCACCGGTGTCCACCAGTGCCAGCTGGCCTCCGTCGGACCCCGGCACCTCCTCGACCCTTCGCGGAGATAATGGGGTCGCCCCCACCGTCACCCGCTCCACCTCCGCCGTCGAACCCATCGGGCTGACGGCACGCTCCTCCGACACCCGCGCCTCGGGTGTGTCGGCCTCGGCCCCGGGACGGGCCGCCACTGGCCCCGGGACACCTCCTCCTCCTCCTAGGGGCGTCAGGCTCCTTGCCGGCGCCCCGGGAACCATCTCCCTGATGTCGGGGAGGTGTCCCAGGCAGGCCGTCCCCACCTCGCGCCCGCCGCCGTCGCTCGAAGAATCCGACACCGACGACGAGGGAGACGGTTCCAACGGGAGACCGTCGAGCTTCTGACGCCGGCGACGGGCGTCCAGCTTTTCGCGCGCGAGGAGCTTCTTCGTGCGCCTCGCCTCCTTGGCATCTTTCTTTTTCTTCTCCTCCTCGGCGCGCGCCCTGTTCGTGGCTCGCCGCCGGGCGTCCTCGGGAACGGGCGGCGGGGAGTTTCGCACGTCTCTTAGTCCCTGTGAGAACGACGAAGTAAGACAACAGACCAAAAAGGCGAAAGCCTCGACAACATCCAACTTACCAGCGAGACATACCCCCGCGACGGGCGCATCGGGAACGGCATCAAATCGTCGATCTTCGGCTTCCCGTCCACCGCTTCTTTCACCCGACGCAGGGTCTCGTCGTCGGTAAGGGCGAAGGCAGACATCTTGACACCGACGATCGAATCGCCCGGGGTCATCTCGAACAGCCGCCGCCGCCGGGCCATCAGCGGCAACACCCTCCGGCGGTGAAAAGCCGCCACGACCACGGCCGCCGAAAGGCCGTGGTCACGCAGCTTCCCCAAGGCCCTCAAGAGCGGTTCCAGCCTGGGCTGATCGGCCGTGATGACGCCGTACCCCCATTTCTCTGGTTGACTCTCTACAACCCGCCCGGTATAAGGGGGAAGTCCTCCGCCGTCGTTGCGGAGGTAGAACCAGCCGTCATACCAACGACGGTTGGACGTTGACAGCTGGGCCGGGATGTAGAGGGACTGCCGGTCTTGGCGCACGTGAAGGGTACAGCCGCCGGCCCTCTGCCCCTTCCGAGCCCCCCTCGTTCCCCCCGGCTTGGTGGTGAACGTCGCTCGGAACAAGTGGAGCCACAACTCCCAGTGGGGAGCGATCCCCAGATACCCCTCACAGACGGCGACGAAGATGGCCGCCTGGGCGATGGAGTTGGGGCTGAAATTGTGCAGCTCCACGCCATAGTAGTGCGGGAGCGCCCGCATGAAGTTATCCACCGGCGACCCGAAGCCTCGCTCGTGGAAGACGACGAAGCTCACCACGTAGCCGTCGCGCGGCCTCGGCTCCGACTCGTTCCCCGGAGCAATCCACTCCGGCTCGTCGGGGTCGGTGATCGGGCGAAGAAGACCGGCCTCCACGAGCGACTGCAGCTTCTCCTCGGTGACGTCGGACCGCCCCCAGGGATCCGCCGGGAGGATGACGGGACCACCAGCCATTGCGCGGCGGAGGACGCTGCTACGGCGGTAATCTCTCCCCCTCTCTCTTTTGGTCTCTCGCCCTCGCCCTTCTCTTCCCCGGCGCTCTATGCTCTCAGCAACGGCACGGAGGCAGCAAAAGCGAATGCGAGAGAGGTAAGAAGGGGAAGGGCGAGGCCCTTTGCGTATTTATGCAGTGACAAGACGAAACCGCCGGGCGACGAAATCGGGGAAGTTTCCCCCAAAAAATCCGGCGCGGTTATCCAGATCCGGTCTTACCGCCCACGCACACACTCCCTCCTCGTTAATCGCGCGTGCAGGTACGTCCCGTCGGCTGACGCCACGTCGCGTCCAACCGCAGCAGCAGCAGGAGCCGTTTCGCCTCCCCGAAAAAGCCGCCTCAAAAGACGCGCCTGCCATTAATTAACCGTAGGGAGAGAAATAACCCCCCCGATTCCTTCCAGGCAAAGGAACTGGGCACCGAGCCCGCTACGGTCCAGGGGTTCGAAGGCTGGGCCCTTAGGGGTTTCGACAGCCGCCCCAGGGCAACAGAGTCAGGGGCAACTACGGGCGAGCCTACACAGGCCGAGGCCCAAGCAAGCGAAACGCTTGGGACGCCCTGTGTTGTGTCCGAGACCGGCAGGGAGGTCTCCGAATGGGATCCCACCGTAGGGAGGCACCGAGCCACCGAGGCCCAGCGAACGGCCTCGGCACCCACTAGAGAAACCCTCCGGTACTCTTGGAGCGCGTCTCCGGACCGCTAGCCGACCCCCAGCGAACGGGGTACGGGCCTCCACTCGGACTTACCCGATAACAGCTCACCGGAAGTGCCATCGCTCGCGCCCACCGAGGGTAGCGTGGCACATTCCACCCCTCCTTCCGAGCGAAAAGGAAGCGCGAGGGTCGAATAAAAAGTCAGGAGAATCCCTGACGGCCCTCTTGCTCCGTGCAGAGGCTAAGGGACTCTTCCTGCAAAACGTTGCCGAGGCCCAGCGACTTGAGCTCGCACACGAGGGGTCTCGGCAAAAACCAACCCTCCTTCCGAGCGAAAAGAAAGCGCGAGGGTCGTTCAAAAAGCCGGAAGAACTCCTGACGGCCCTCTTGCTCCGTGCAGAGGCTAGGGAGCTCCTTCTGCAAAAGACGCCGAGACCCCGCGACCTAGGCTCGCACCCGAGGGGGGCTCGGCAGTCAGACCCTCACGCGCGAGGGGCGAACCAAAAGCCAGGGGACCTCTGACCGCTCTCTCGCTCCGTGCGAGAGACTCGGGGGCTCCTCCTGCAACTTTGCCGAGACCCAGCGGCTCAGGCTCGCACACGAGTGGGCTCGGCAAACAGCCCCCCCGTCCGAGCGAAAAGGACGGGCGGGGGACGGGCAAAAAAGTCGGGAGGACCCCTGACCGCCCTCTCGCTCCGTGCGGAGGCTCGGGGGCTCTTCCTGCACCCAAGATAAAAACAAGCGACCCGATCCCGTTACGGTCCAGGGGTTCGAAAGCTGGGCCCCCGGGGGTTTCGACAGCTGCCCCAGGGCAAAAGAGTCAGGGACGACTACGGGCGAGCCTGTACGAGCACGCCCTGTGTTGTGTCCGAGACCGGTAGGGAGGTCTCCGAATGGGATCCCACCGTAGGGAGGCACCGAGCCACCGAGGCCCAGCGAACGGCCTCGGCACCCACTAGAGAAACCCTCCGGTACTCTTGGAGCGCGTCTCCGGACCGCTAGCCGACCCCCAGCGAACGGGGTACGGGCCTCCACTCGGACTTACCCGATAACAGCTCACCGGAGATGCCATCGCTCGCGCCCACCGAGGGTGGCATGGCATCTTTCACCCCTCCTTCCGAGCGAAAAGGAAGCACGAGGGTCGTACAAAAAAGCCGGGAGAACCCCTGACGGCCCTCTCGCTCCAGGCGGAGGCTAAGGGGCTCTTTCCGCAACATCGTCGAGGCCCCGCGATCCGAACTCGCACCCACGGGCCCGGCAAACACGATCAAAACGCCTCACTCGAAAGAGAAAAAAGCCCCTGAAGAAGTGAAATCACTCCTCCAGGGCCTCGGGGGCTACACCCGGCGGGTGCGCTCGCGCGCACCCACCGAAACCTCGAAAACAAAACACCATCCCGACAGGAGCTATCAAGAGCCAATTCTCGTCAGAACCTCAGGGGGAGTGCCTCCACTCCCCCCAAGGCTCGGGGGCTACTGTCGGATACCGTGAGAAGGGGTACCCTAAGCAAGATCCAAAAAACGACTGCTTAGATTTCGTAAAGATCGAAACCAGCTAAACGCTGCTGGCCTCGGCCGATTCTCCGACTCGCCCGAGGCCCCATCACCGCGGGCCTCGGCCGATTCTCCGACTCGCCCGAGGCCTCATCACCGCGGACCTCAGCCGATTCTCCGATTCGCCCGAGGCCCCCTCACCGCGGGCCTCGGTCGATTCCCCGCCAAAGGCCTCGGCCGAGGCCACCGACCCTCCGTCTCGCGCAAGGCGGGCTCGGCAGCACTCCGCTACCTCTTCCTTCTCCCGTCCCTCTGGCAAAACGTCGTGTCGCATCAACTCAGCCAACTGCTGCCCCTGACAACAGCCGCATGCCCGGCACAGTACAGCAGAATGGCCGATGGGACAGGAGGCAGGACTGGGCAGGGGTTACCCGCCACTGTACTAACCACCGTGCACATGGGTTGACGCCCATGCCTCACTATGCTGCCAACTCCTGCACCGAGGACAATGCAGCGTGGGGAGCCACATCTGGGCTACTGTGGCCTCGGAATCAGTACCCAGGAGCAATAATTCCCTCCAAGGCCTCGGCAGCTTGCTCCAGGGGCTCGACAGCCCGAGGACCCATGTCCGCCAAAGCCCCCCGCGATGGCTTGGCCTCGGCACCTACAGAGCCACAGCCCCCTACGACGTCATCACGCGATGACCTGCACGTCCCCCGGACTGGGCAGGGGTTACCCGTCACTATGCTATCCACCGTGCACATGGTTGACACCCATGCCTCACTGTGCTGCCAACTCCTGCTCCAAGGACAACGCAGCATGGGGAGCCACGTCTGGGCTACTGTGGCCTCGGAATCAGTACCCAGGGCCAATAACTCCCCCCAAGGCCTCGACAGTTTGCTTCACGGGCTCGGCAGCCTGAGGGTCCATGACCACCGAGCCCCCCACGATGGCTCGGCCTCGGCATCTGCAGAGCCGCTGCTCCCTACGACGTCATTACACGGCGACCAGCACGTCGCCCGCCATGTCCTGCATCAAGCCGTACTGGAGCCCCACGACGCACAAGACCGAGTATGACCAGCATGTCACTTCCGCATGACAAGGACGGGGCCACTCCATCGACCATACCACAACAGTGGCCGACTACAGGGCTCGGACACGCCACCCCATTTACAGAAGCGCTATGTAGCACCCTGTGCACGGTCCCGGTCCTCCCTTAGAGTATAAAAGGGAGGGACACTGGGGCCATTTCTGGGAGAGAGGCCAGAAAGACGAACACGCCGATAGAACCACGCACTCCTACGCTGCTTGGGAACAACGCCTCAAGCAGCCCGCACCACACTCGCCGAGACCTGGGGCTAGTTCCCTCTCTCACCTAGCTTGTAACCCCCTACTACGAGCACTCCGGTGCAAGGAATACAAGATCGATCTCTCGGACTGGACGTAGGGCCTCGATTGCCTGAACCAGTATAAACCTTGTGTCTCTTTGCGCCACCATCCGGGATTAGGGGCACGCAGCACAAATTCACTCGTTGGTTGAGGGACCCCCGGTTCCAAAACACCGACAGTTGGCGCGCCAGGTAGGGGCGCCTGCGTGTCAGCTTCGTCATCCTAGCAAGTTCCGGATGGCAGACTACATACGACCATTGCGTCTCGGCACCATAGTTTGGTTGGGGAGCCTAGAGTTCATGTCTCTAGGGCATGAGTACGACATGGTGCTCCTCACTCCTCGAACCCCACCGTCCGACGACGAAGTCGCGCCCCGGCAGCCCAGGCGCAGGCGGCGCCCGGGCGGCCGCTCTCGCCACGCTCGCCAGGCACGACGCGAGCAAGGCCACCCCGACGCTACGCGAGCCCAGGGCGACACGCCTCTCCCCGCCGATGTCCTACGACCAGCTGTTGGTACGGGGTCCCTGGCTGGGGACCTGTCTGACCTGAGCCTGGACGAAGGAAAATCGCCGGTGGCTTACGGCGATGCCCAGTCGTCTAACCCCGCTCCGCCACTCCCTGAAGAGCCGACCCCGGCGGGGCAGAATATGGAGACGGCCCCGTCCCCATACCCCTTTGGGTTGAGAAATGCCGCCGCCTCTTACGCCTACGCTTACGCTGCCACTCACGAGCACCCCTCGGAACGCCGCCAGCGCTTCGCTCTCGACTTGAGCACCCGCTCCGACTCCTCGGACGAGGACGAGGCATGGCCCAGGGTGGATTTCTCCGAACTTCACAACCCTGGGGATTTGCGCCAATTCTTGGCCGCAAGCGACTACTGCCTCGGCTACTCCGACTCCGACGATGAAGGGACTTACGATCCATCTCGTGAGTGCTTCCACGTCGGGCTCGGGATGCCAAGGGCGGGCGAAGGGAACGAGAGGACAGGCAACCATTCCCCGCCCCGGGCAGGGGCGGGCGACGCCACACCACCGCGTCTCGAGGCCCCGGCAGCACGGAACGAGAATCCCGCCCGCGGGGGGCATCGACGCCCAGACCTGGAGCAGCTCCACGAGCTTCAAGCCAAGGTCGAACAAGATCGACTCCTTCTGCAACAGCTTCGGGACACTCTCGAGCAGGAGCAGCAAGGGCGCGGTGAGGGCGGAGGGGCCCGAGGGAGGGCCCGCGACGTCCACCACCGCATCAACGACAACGAGGGGGATGAGCCGCCCCCAATCTTTAACCGCGCTAGCCAGAATGTCGCAGCGGCCGCGATGCTAGTCCGAGCAATGCCCGAGCCCTCCACCACCGAGGGGCGACGGGTCCGCGGAGAGCTCCGCGACCTCCTCGAGACCGCAGCAGTGCAGCAGGCCGAAAGTTCCGCCTCCCGCCGGCGCGGAGGCACTTCGGAGCAACCCACGGCACGACCTCGCCAAGGCCAGGGTGCCTCGGCCCGTCCCGAGCCCGCTCGCGCGCCGACGGTCAACAGGGCCCTCTCGGTGCGCAACCGACTCAGGGACCAACACGAGGCACAGGGCGACCACGAAGTAGTTGGCAGGCGACGGCGCCACGACGACGGAGCCGCCCGAGGCTACCACCCACACCGAGGCGGTCGCTACGACAGCGGTGAGGACCGCAGTCCTTCCCCTGAGTCGCCAGGACCTCGGGTCTTCAGCAGGGCCATCCGCGTTGCTCCTTTCCCCGCCCGGTTCCGACAGCCGGCCAACCTCGCGAAGTACAGCGGCGAGACCAACCCGGAACTCTGGCTCGCCGATTACCGCCTGGCCTGCCAGCTAGGTGGCGCGGACGATGACCTGCTCATCATCCGCAATCTCCCTTTGCTCTTGTCGGACTCGGCGCGAGCCTGGCTGGAGCATCTCCCTCCCTCGCAAATCCACGACTGGCGCGACTTGGTTAGAATCTTCGTCGGGAACTTCCAGGGCACATACGTGCGCCCTGGGAATTCCTGGGATCTTAAAAGCTGCCGCCAGAAGCCAGACGAGTCCCTCCGAGACTTCATCCGGCGCTTCTCCAAACAGTGCACCGAGCTACCCAGCGTCGGCGACTCGGAGATCGTCCAGGCTTTCCTCTCCGGCACCACTTGTCGGGACTTGGTCCGAGAGTTAGGACGCAACGTCCCGCGCTCTGCTGCCGCGCTCCTCGACATCGCCACCAGCTTCGCCTCAGGGGAAGAAGCTGTCGGAGCCATCTTCCCCAACACCGATTCCAAGGGGAAGCGGAGGGAAGAGGCCCCCGAGGCCTCAGCCCCCCACCTCCCTAAGAAAAAGAAGAAAGGTCGCCCAGGGAAGCAGGAAGTTCTCGAGGCCGTCCATGTCGCCACAACGGATCGCAGGAATCCCCGCGGCCCCCGCGGCCCCGGGCTATTTGACGACATGCTGAAGAAGCCCTGCCCTTACCATCAAGGTCCGGTGAAGCACGCCCTCGAGGAGTGCACCATGCTCCGGCGCTACTACGCCAGGCTCGGGCTCCCCGACGACGACGCCAAGCAGAAGGGCCCCGGCGGTCGGAACGAGGACAAGGACGACGGGTTCCCCGAGGTACGCAACGCTTTCATGATCTTTGGCGGACCCTCGGCATGCCTCACGGCGCGCCAGCGAAAGAGGGAACGCCGGGAGGTTTTCTCGGTCAAGGTGGCCACCCCCCGGTACCTCGATTGGTCTCGGGAGGCAATCACCTTCGATCGGGATGACCACCCCGATTATGTTCCAAACCCCGGGCAGTACCCGCTTGTCGTCGACCCGATCGTCGGCAACACCCGACTTACCAAAGTGCTCATGGACGGAGGCAGCGGCCTCAACATCCTCTACGTCAACACTCTGGAGCTCCTGGAGCTCGACCAATCGCGGCTCCGAGGCGGTTCCGCGCCCTTCCACGGCATCGTGCCAGGAAAGCGCACGCGACCCCTCGGGCGCATCGACTTACCCATCTGCTTCGGCACTCCCTCCAACTACCGCAAAGAGGTCCTCACCTTCGAGGTGGTTGAATTCAAGGGGGCTTACCACGCCATCTTGGGGCGCCCGTGCTACGCCAAGTTCATGGCGATCCCCAATTACACCTACCTCAAGCTCAAGATGCCAGGCCCCAACGGCATCATCACCGTCGAGTCCACGTACGAACATGCATACGACTGCGACGTCGAGTGCATCGAGTACGCCGAGGCCATCGCGGAGGCCGAGGCCCTCATCGCCGATCTCGACCAGCTTGCTAACGAGGTTCCCGACGCCAAGCGGCGCGTCGGGACCTTCGAGCCCGCGGAGGACGTCAAGCTCGTCCCCGTCGATCCCACCGTCCCCGACGGCCGGGGACTGAAGGTCAGCGCCACCCTCGACAGCAAATAGGAGGCCGTGCTCGTCGACTTTCTCCGTGCGAACGTCGATATGTTCGCATGGAGCCCCTCGGACATGCCAGGCATACCAAGGGAGGTCGCCGAGCACGCCTTAGATATCCGGGCGGGCTCCAGACCGGCAAGACAGCGCCTGCGCCGGTTCGACGAGGAGAAGCGCAGGGCTATCGGCGAAGAAGTGCAGAAGCTCGTAGCAGCCGGGTTCATCAAGGAAGTATTCCATCCAGAGTGGTTGGCTAACCCCGTATTAGTCAGGAAGAAAAGTGGCAAGTGGAGGATGTGCGTGGACTACACTGGTCTAAATAAAGCATGCCCGAAGGTCCCGTTCCCACTACCACGAATTGACCAAATCATCGACTCCACTGCAGGATGCGAAACCCTCTCCTTCCTTGATGCGTATTCCGGTTATCACCAAATCAAGATGAAAGAGTCCGACCAGCTCGCGACTTCTTTCATCACTCCATTCGGCATGTACTGCTACGTAACCATGCCGTTTGGCCTCAGAAACGCAGGGGCTACTTACCAGCGGTGCATGATCCAAGTCTTTGGCGAACACATCGGGCGAACCATCGAGGCCTACGTGGATGACATCGTAGTCAAGTCCAGGAAGGCCGGTGATCTCGTCGGCGACTTGGAGACTGCCTTCACATGTCTCAGAGAGAAGGGCATCAAGCTCAACCCCGAGAAGTGCGTCTTCGGGGTTCCCCGAGGCATGCTCTTGGGATTCATAGTCTCGGAACGTGGAATCGAGGCCAACCCGGAGAAGGTCTCGGCCGTGACCAACATGGGCCCGATCCGAGACCTCAAAGGGGTGCAGAGGGTCATGGGATGCCTCGCGGCCCTAAGCCGCTTCATCTCGCGCCTCGGCGAAAAAGGCCTGCCCCTGTACCGCCTCTTGAGAAAGTCCGAGCGTTTTTTTTGGACCACCGAGGCCGAGGAAGCCCTCGCCAGGCTCAAGGCACTGCTCACCAACCCCCCCGTCCTGGTTCCGCCCACCGAGGGCGAGCACCTCTTACTCTACGTCACCGCGACAACCCAAGTGGTCAGCGCGGCCGTAGTAGTCGAGAGGCAGGAGAAGGGACATGCTCTACCCGTCCAGCGACCTGTCTACTTCATCAGCGAGGTGCTCTCCGAGACTAAGACGCGTTACCCCCACATCCAGAAGCTGGTTTACACCGTAGTCTTGGCTCGACGCAAGCTGCGTCACTACTTTGAGTCCCACCCGGTGACTGTGGTGTCGTCTTTTCCCCTAGGAGAGATAATCCAAAACCGGGAGGCCTCGGGTAGAATAGCCAAGTGGGCTGTTGAACTCATGGGGGAAACCTTGTCTTTCGCGCCTCGGAAAGCGATCAAATCACAGGTCCTGGCCGACTTTGTAGCCGAGTGGACCGACACACAGCTGCCACCCGTTCAAATCCAATCAGAATGCTGGACCATGTACTTCGACGGGTCTCTGATGAAGACTGGGGCTGGCGCGGGCCTGCTCCTGGTCTCGCCCCTTGGAGTACACATGCGCTACATGATCCGGCTTCACTTCGCCGCCTCCAACAATGTGGCCGAATACGAGGCCCTCGTCAACGGCTTACAAATCGCCATCGAACTTGGAGTGCGGCGTCTCGAAGTACGGGGTGATTCGCAGCTCGTCGTCGATCAGGTGATGAAAGAGTCAAGCTGCCATGACCCCAAAATGAAGGCGTACTGCACGATAGTACGTCGCCTGGAGGACAAGTTCGACGGCCTCGAACTCAACCACGTCGCTCGAAAGTTCAACGAGGCCGCAGACGAACTAGCAAAGATGGCGTCGGCACGGACCCCGGTTCCCCCGAACGTTTTCGCCAGAGACCTCCACAAGCCATCCGTCGACTACGCCTCGGCGATAGAAGAGGGCCCATCGACCGAGCCCGCCGCAGGGCTCGAGGCCCCCTCTACCACCGAGACCTCGCCAGCCAAGCCCGAGGCCATGGCGATTGACGCAGAGCCTCCCCAGGCCGACCCAGAAACGGACTGGCGAGTCCCTTTCCTTGATCGCCTCGTTCGGGGAGAGCTTCCTGCTGACAGAACCGAAGCCCGGCGGCTCGCGCGGCGCGCCAAGACTTACGTCCTCTGCGACGGCGAGTTGTATAGGCGTAGCCCATCCGGTATTCTCCAACGATGCATCACCACCGAGGCTGGCCAATCCTTACTTTGGGACTTGCACGCGGGAGTCTGCGGGCACCACGCGGCGCCTCGGGCGCTCGTGGGTAACGCCTTCCGCCAAGGTTTCTATTGGCCGACGGCGGTGGCCGACGCCACGAGGCTAGTACGCTCCTGCGAGGGATGCCAGTACTACGCTCGACAGACGCACCTCCCGGCCCAAGCCCTCCAAACCATCCCCATCACATGGCCATTCGCTGTATGGGGGCTGGACATGGTTGGGCCTCTGCAAAAGGCACCCGGGGGCTATACCCATCTGCTGGTAGCTATCGACAAATTCTCCAAATGGATCGAGGCTCGTCCGATCGCTCAGATCAAATCCGAGCAAGCGGTGCTGTTCTTTACGGATATCATCCACA
>Ga0182232_1000389_pt1 | contig 11212 bp, 12 predicted proteins | sample G6R1MG_30_FD_155484 | JGI IMG/M metagenome (GOLD analysis project Ga0182232, IMG submission 155484) | Phyllosphere microbial comminities from miscanthus, Michigan, USA - G6R3_NF_07NOV2016_LD2 MG | ecosystem: Host-associated > Plants > Phyllosphere > Phylloplane/Leaf | place: USA: Michigan... | reverse complement strand
GATGCTCTCGCCCGGCCTCCGACGTCACGCTCTTCGCCACGGCCTCGGAGGCTGGCTCGAATAGCCCGAGGCGCTTCTCGAGCTTGGTTCGGCTGGCATCGCGGGCCGTCGACGCCTTGACCACGACGCCGTCGATCACCAGCACCGCGCCGGACCCTTTGGTTTGGTAGGCGATGTTCTCGCGGGCGAGGTCGCGATGCAGTTCGCTCCAGGATCTCGCGCGCTTTGCGATGGGGCCCGCAATCTCGCACGCCCTACGCGCAGCGCTCTCGGTCCCACCGCGGATTTCGACGGCGGCGGCTTCAGCTGGCAAGGCGTCGCCGAGGGCGATGTTGCGCACCAGTGTGCAGTCCCGGAGCACGCCGCGGTGGGACAATCGCATCGAGACCGCGGCGAGACGCCGAGCCAGCCGCGCTTCCGGGGTATCGGCCCCGGCCCGGCGACGGGCTGCGGCAGCGCGACGGTCGGCGGCGTCGTCCTCTTCGAAGTCCCCCTCGACCGCCGGTACCTGCGACGCGCGGCTCTTGTAGGCCGCGCGCACTTTCATTGCGGTGGTCAAGCGGCGGAGGTTTGCCCCAGGGGTACGTTTGCCAGCTTGCCGGAGACGACGTCGAGCTGTGCGCGCAGCGTCGCTGTCTCCGCCATCATCACCTCCGAGCTGGACTTCAAATCCCTCACGTCTGCTCGGATGTCCCGCAGCATCTCCAAGATCAGCTCCAGCCGCTCCGCCTCTTGGTCCTGGCTCTCGATGATCGCCCCGATCGGATCGATTTCGTCGCCGCTCTCCAGGAGCATCTTCATGATCTCGCCCGTGTCGAAATGCGCACCCTGGGCCTCGCGCGCCGCGATCTGAAGCAAGTCCGGCCTTGCGGTGCCGGTCCCTGTACCGTTCGACATGATGGTCTCCTTCCCGTTCCTCGATGACTTCGAAGTGCGCACCCGGCTCGCGTTGCCAGCCTTGGGCATGCTCGATGAGGGCGACGGCGCGCCCGATGCAGTGGTGAAAGAAGGCGACCTTGGTCGACTTTTCCGCGTCCGGTGCGACCCGCGAAATCACGGCATGGAGGTGGATGTTGTCGCTGCCGCCGTGCAGCGTCCAAAGCACCCCATGCCCGCGTAGCCCCGCCGCCTCCAACAGGATCGTCAAGGCCTGCTCGATCTGACCCAGGCTCGGCTGCTCACCGGCTCGCCAGGACAGCACGATGTGCTCGACCGGGGATCGCGCGCGGGGCGCGCCCATCACGATCGCGATCATCTCGGCGACCTGCCCCGAGCGTGTCCCGGCGATCAGGTTGCGCTGTCCCAGGGCGAGCACGTCGCCCCGGTCGGCTCCGCGGCCGCTGCGGTCGATGTAGGCGGCGAGATCGAGGATCTGGCGTCCGATCGGCGCGCCATCGCGGCGCTTCTTCATCCGCTTGCCGATCATGATGCGGGTCCTGCCAGACCGTCGAGGGCGCGGCGGATGTCACGCAGGGTCAGGCGGCCATCCTCGCGCAAGCCCGGCTTGCGGACGGCGAGCATGACGCCACCGCCGAGACGCCGGAGTTCACGGATGAGCTCTGCATCGACCTGCGCCGTGATGTGCAGGCCGAGCAGCCGGCGGCGGGTCAGCGCAGCCAGTGTAAGCCCCGCAGTGGAGGCCTCGCCCTGCAGGCGTTCGAACTCCTCCGGGGTGAGGCGTATGCCCACCTGTTTGGTGAGGCGGCGGCATTCGGATCCGCTCTGGCCGGACATCGGCGTCGTCCTTCCAGGGCGCTTCAGGGATGGGGGATCGGGGGCACGCCCCGACAGGCCGAGGGGGATGTGAGAAACGCCAGCGCCGAACGGCCCCCGCCTCGATGCGGTCTGCTGCCGGCTCGGCCGGCGCGGATAGCAAAGAGCATCCTGCCCGGTCCTTCCTCCACTGGGCCACGACACGCCCTCGACGAGGCCCGTGACGCATCCGCTAACGTGGTTCGTGTCGCACCATGTGTATTTCGTCCTGTCATTCTGGTTACCGATTTTCCGTGCATTTTTTCGAACCTGCTTCGACAGGACCGTGATTGGCCGCCTGCATCGCCGATGGCTTCGAATCGCCAAGACAAACACAAGGGTACGACGGGATCGAAGAAGGTCAATATGGCCATCGGATGCGAATCGATGTGCAACGCCAGCCAGATCGCACGATGCGGGGCCGCGTTAACGAGCTTTCCCCGACCGATGAATCGCTGATTAAATTTGGGATCACGCTGAAGCGTCGTGTCAATCTCTAAATTTTCGCTGAGAACTATTGCTCGAATCGAGCATCGGCCTCAGCCTTCGATGAAGGCGGCCGTCAAATCGTAAATGCACGACGGCCGCCGACATCCGGACGCAAATGTTGGAGGCTTCAAAATGAAGGAACGAATTCCGATCAGCGACGCGCTCGTCGCCACCGTGGAGGCCCGCCTCGAGGAACGCATCGCAGCCGGGCCGCTGCCTCGAAAGGCATGGACGCGACAGGCTCTCATCGAAAAGGTGTCGGCAAAGGTGCTGACCATGCGCCGCAAAGGCTTCAGCCTGGACGAGATTGCCGACGCCATGAGCGTGGACGATCTCTTGTTCACCCCGGAAATGGTGTCGAGCTACATGAGCCGACACAAGCGTAGCGCGTCGGGCACCGGCGCCGGCAAGGCGCCGCAACGCCAGGTGCATCGAAACAGGGATCGGGACGCGCGTCGCGAAAGACCGGAAACGGAAGGCGCGCAGTCACCGGTCGGGACAGAGACCCGACACGCGGATCGACGGCGCAATGAGATCGAGGTTTTGGCGACACCGACCTCACCGGTGAATCTGCCCGATCGTGTTCCGACCGTCGAAATTGCGAATTCGAGGAGCCGGGAACCGAGCAGCACGACGCCATCGTCGATTCAGCCTGGAAATCAATCCGGCCGGCCCAAAGGCAACGGCTGGCTCAAGAACCACACGAGACTCTCAACGTCGGGCTGAGCCCGGCTTCCTCGATCCGCCCCCGCAGGTCCGAACACCTTTCTCGCGTCTCGCATGACGGCGTGAGGGGAGCCCGGCTTGCACCCTCATGCTCAGGAACAATTCCGATGAATGGACACGTGCCGATTCCGATCGAACCTTTATATGCGACGACAGAAAGAATCTCGATCAGAGACCAGCTGCTGTCGTCCGTCTTCGAGCGCTGCCTTTTCCTCTGCCTCGGCGGCAAGGGCGGTGCCGGCAAGACGAATGTCGCCATTCAGATCACCGATCTGTGTGCGGAGGTCGCAGACGTCCTGGCGATCGACGCCGACCTCGCCAACGAACACTTCTTCACCGCCTTGATGCGTCCGACCGTGCCGAAGTCCGAACAATTCGTTCCGCGCCAACCCGGTATCGATGCCATCAAGCATCGGCTGCGGGCTGAGGATCATGCCGGACGCATCGATACGACCGCGTGCCAGGATCTCATGGGCGTGGTGGCGGATGCCCGGCAGACCTTCACTGTCATCGACTTCCCCGCCGGCGATACCGCGACGACGCAGCGCTGCGCCGAGATCATCGTCGAGACCTGCAAGGAGTGCGGGATCCGCCTCGTTCCTGTCGTTGTGGTCGGCGCGATCGACCCCACACCGCTGCAGGTCCTGACAGACCTGTGGCCGTTACTGAAAGCATGCGACCGCGCCGTCGTCGCCAAAAACACCGCCCAGACCCTCAACTTCGACTTCCTCGAGGAATCCGAGATTTTCGGCAGATTGCAGGGACTGCCGAATTTCCGCGTGACCGAGATCGACAAGATCGGCGAGCGCCTGCTCGAAGGGCTGCGGATCGGCAACATTCTCTGGAGGGAACTCGCGACCACGACACCGATGCGCATCCGCGTCGAGGCACGTCGCCTCCGACGGGAATTCCATGCCGCCTGGAGGGAGGCGTTCCGGCCATGAGACCATACGACAAGTTCATGCTGAAGGCATCCGGTCGCGATACCGACCTCGAACGAATCCTGGCGGCGAAGGACGTCCCCAAGCTCGATAAGTACTTTCGCATTGTGCACGGACGCGGGCTTCGTCCGCAGGAGCGGATCTTCTTCGAGACCGTCGCCTCCGCCCTCAATACCTCCGTCGAGGACGATCACATCATGCATCTGTTCGTCGCCGGTCAGTACGCCCGGGACGCCGACTTCCTTTCGAAGCAGATCGAGCAGGCGAAAACCTCCGTGGAACAAGCTGGCGAGCGCCTCGACAGGATTGCTACAGATACATCGAACGAGAAGCGTTGGGCGATCTGGCTCCTCATCGCTCTGGTCATGGCCTCCTTCCTCGCCGACGTATTCATTGCGGGCACCGTCACGACCTTGTCTCGCCGCTTCGACGCTATGGAAGCCGGCGTTGTCTCAACGACGAGGAAATAGGCGGCACGAATCGACGGCGGAATCAGGCAGCGCGAGGTCGAGCGATGAGGTTGGCAGCTCATGCTCGACGATCGATATGGCATGATTTTCCTCGCCGGCCTGCTACTGCTGTTCGTCGTGCGCGAGATCCGCGACGGGGCGCTGACGGAATGTCTAGTTTATGACGGTGTGACGCACCGACATGAGGCCGATGCCCTCTACGCCGGCCAATGAACCGCCTGTCGAACGGATAGGCGGATCGGCTGGATCAAGTTCAGGAAGACAAGGGGCTCGGACAGCCGCGTTGCCGTTCGTAAATGCGAGATGCGCTGTTCCAGTATGCCGACGACGGTGCTGGCAACACGAGCATCAGACGGGTCGCGAAATTCCGCACAAGAGCCCGCTCTACAGGCAGATTTGCGTTGACCGAATTCTCGCTCCGTTGTCCTCGCAAGAGACGCTGGCGTCAGGTTCCTCCGGCAGCAACGCGCCATGAGCGGACCTTCGACCGAAGACATTGGAATGGCCGCTTGGAGACCGATAGGTGCCGTTGAAATGGAATGTAGTCATGGGTTTGGGCCGGTGGATGGCCGGGGGCGAGCGGGCGGTCGGAGCGGTTGCGTTCCAGCGCCTGATCCTGGCTCTTCTCGTCGATGGACAGCACCACCTCGTGGGTGGGGGGCCATGTAGAGGCCGACCACGTCCTCGACCGTGGCGGCAAAGGTTGCGTCAGCCGCCAAATCATGTCGCGCCTACACCGATACAGGAAGCTCAGGCGACGGGTTCCGTGCTCGGCACGTCGTAGAACTGTGAGTCCAGCCTGGATTCGAGCCTGTGGTTGAGGAGAGCTTGGAAGATGTGGCGGCAGGTCTCCGGGGTGGGTACGATCCGCCCCTGTTCGTCGAAGGCAATAACAAGCCTCATGTTGCCATGCTCGGCCCTGAGCCGGTCCATGAAGCCGGCGTCCTTGTAGTGCCCCTTCGACTGGATCGCGATGGCCCGACGAAGATGGATTTTGTTCGATCCCACGAACGCGTCGAGCGGACCGAGCTCCGAGAAGATCGCGACGAACTCGGCTTCCTCTTTCAGGTCGATGAACGCCTGCTGATGTCCAGCCTTGTACACCAGTACCGACTCGAAATTCGGCTTGCTCTTGATGAAGATCCGGTCCCCGAGCACGAAGAAGTCAAAGACGGGGCGGATGGTGAAGACCGGGTCCTCCTCCACGTCCAGCTCGTTGTCGGAAAAGACCGCCCGAATGAGGCCTGAGGCCTTCCGCGTCGACCAGCTTGCGTCGGTTCGGCTCACAGCCAGCAAGGTCAGGCCGTCCCGGACGAACTTGATGACGGTGAACTTGCTGTTGGCCAGGTCCTTGACGTTACGTGTCTTCCGCCCGGGCGTGTCGTCCGCCACCGCGCCTGCAATCAGGTGAACGTACGTCTCGTCGGTCTGAATGGTAAGGGCACTGCCCTCGTTGTTCTGGGCCAGCACGTCGTACTCGATGGTCTCTGTGATGCCGGCGAGCGCGCCGCCGACCGCTTCCCTGAGCCTGGCGGCGAGGTCCTCGGTGATGCCAACCCAACGCCCCGTGAACCTTGGCCGAGCGTCCTGTCCGGACGAGGTCCTGAACACCCATACCGTGACGTCCGCACCCGCCAGATCGAAACCCTTCAGGTCCGGAAGCGTGGTCATCGACTGGCGTCTTCCTCGTTATCCCGGACGACCATCACGTCCTGGAGGTAACCCTGAAGGTAGGTACGGTCAGGCTCAATATCGACCTTGGACAACATGCGACCCACAAAAATCGCTGTCGCGCCGTGATGGACGTACTTCACCTCGTACAGCTTCCAGCCGAATGCCGCGAGAACGGGATTGAGGACGATCTGGCCGGACCTGTAGGTGATCCAGAAGATCCAGCCCAGGAACACTGCGAACCCGATGAGCTTGGTGCCCTGCTCGAAGTCCAGGCTGATGAACGAAACGATGTACGGGATCACGTAGTTAATCAGGTCCGCCGGTATGTGCTTGCTCTCGGTCACCTTCACGCGCTGTGAGGTCCGCAAGACGCGGAGCGCGAGAAAGGTGGCCAGCATGCCGACCGCGCAGACGGCGACCGCCGCCAGGGAAAAGAACGGGTTCTTGAGCGGGCTCGCGCATCCGAGCGCGACCATCGACCCGACCGGGCAGATGCCGCGCTTCACGACCTCGACGTCGAGGTCCTGCGCGAGCAGGATCAGGCTAAGGGGCAGGTAGGACCCCAGGTAGATGGCCGCCGCGAAGAGGATCCTGAACTGCATGGCTGCGGGGTTCCGATCACACACACCTGCCGGAAGCCGTCGCGACCGCCCATGCCGTTGAAGTGCCACGGGATCATGACGGCCGAACCGCGCCGCGGCTAGCGGGTTGGGGCGGCGTCGCGCCTTATACCCGAGCCCGGATACCCCCGCGCGACTTCGACACGGCCCTTGATGCAACTGTTCCTGATATGTTCTTATATGGGATCGCGCCAACGCAAAACGAGGGCAAAAGTGATTGGCGCGAGGCTCCGGAGTGTGTGTTAGGCAGCTACGGTCCATCACACCAAGGGATGCAGCCAGCCAGGCGATGCTGGTCGTTAAGGTCCGACGGGCTATGCTCCGGGGTGGGCTCGGGCCATCGCGCGTCGGCCTACCCTCCAGCCGTCGCACGTAGAGGAACGTTCGCGTGACCAGCGTCGCCATACGCCTGAAGGAGCTGGAGGAGGACGAGCTTGAGGAGTTCATCGAGCTCTGGTGCGACCGCGTTGGCTCAGGCTACGAGTCCGTGGAGCGGATCGGGAAGGCCAACGACAAGGGCCGCGACGTCATCGGCTTCCTCACCCAGGCCAAGCACGAGGGCCCCTGGCACCTCTACCAGTGCAAGCGGAAGACGCGCGGCAGCGCCCTTGGCGCGCCGGAGGCGCTCGGCGAACTTGGGAAGGTCTTCCATCACCATTCCCAGGGCGCCTACCGCACGATGCCCGAGAAGTACGTGTTCGTCGCGCCGCGCGGCGTGACGGGCCCGCTGCAGGACCTGATCTTCAACCCGTCGGACCTGAAGGCTGCGCTGATCGCGAACTGGGACGACTATTGCGCCGGGTCCATCACCCAGCGCCGCAAGATCCCGCTTTCCCCAGAGCTCAAGGCCCTGATCGAGGGCTACGAGTTCGGAAAGGTGAGCCACCTGAGCGCCGCCGGCCTGGCGAAGCATCCGGCCTCCCTGAAGGCGCTGACTCAGGTCCTCGGCCTGCCGCCGGGTGATGCGCCTGTCGGCGCGGCGCCCGACCTGCTCCAGGCCGAGGAGATGAAGTACATCGACCAACTGCGCCAGGTGTACGGCGAGGCGAGGGGAACCCCGTTCGCCACCGCCGACGACGTGCTCGCCGACGGGATGCACGGCGACCATCTGCGCGAGCAGCGCAACCGGTTCTTCGACGCGACCTCGTTCAGGCTCTTCCATCGCGACAACACGTCGGTTGAGGCGCTCGTGGAATTCGAGGCCGAGGTCCACTATGGTGTCGTCGACGTCTACAGGCTGCCGTACGGAACCCGCCTCGAACGGGTCGGAGCCGTCATGCGCCATGCCTCGACAATGACCTGCGCCATCAAGGGGAAACTTGCCCGCATCCCGGTCCGCCAAGGCATGTGCCACCACCTCGCCAACGAAGGGCTGATGAAGTGGATTCCGTGAGCGTCGATTCGTTCGGGCGCCTCTTCAACTCGCCCTTGGAGGCCGGGATACGGGCGGTCATCGTCCTGGAACATCTGCGCCCGGAGAGGGTCGACCTCGCCGAGATGGTGCTGCTCGACCACGTGGTCGTCCACACCGCGGACGTCGGTGGTCCACCGAGCCTCCATCCGGACGTCCCCGGGCGGAAGGGCGAGCTCCTCGTCCGCCGTCGCCTCGTGGAGAGGAGCCTCGAACTGATGCTCCGCTGCCACCTGGTGCGCCAGGAAAGCGGGCCGGACGGGATCTTCTACCGCGCCTCGGATGAGGCCGCCTCCTACGTCGAGCTGTTGGAGACCCCGTACTCGGAGCATCTCAAGGCGTGCGCGTCGTGGATCGCCCGCGAGGTACGCGCGCAGGACAAGGACGCCTTCAAGGCGCGGGTCCGCGACTACATCGGCGACTGGAGCGAGGCGTTCGGCGTCGGCGATGGCACGAGCCCCGCCTGACATGCCCGATCCCGCCCGCTTCGTCCTGCGGCGGCTCTCCTTCACGGGGCCGCGCGTTCCCCTCGCCGACATCGGGTTCGTCCCGGGCGTGAACGTCGTTTGGGGCGCGTCGAACGCCGGAAAGACGTTCATCATGAAGGCGCTCGACTTCATGACGGGCGCCGGATCAACCCTTCCCGACATCGAGGAGATCCAGGGTTACGAACGGGCATGGCTCGAACTCGACCTGCCAGCGAGTGGGCGGGTCACGCTGGTCCGGGCGCTGAGCGGCGGGGCCTACGGCATCTACGAGGGCACGAAGGAGCCCGGCGCCGATGTCGTCGAGCCCAACCGGACGCTCGGCGCCGATCACAGGAGCAAGGGCGAGAACATCTCCTCCTTCCTCCTCGCCGAGCTCGGCATCGTCGACCGGAAGATCGCCCGCACCCTGATCGGCGACAAGAGCCCTTTCACCTTCCGCCACTTCGCGCCCTACGTCTTTACCGAAGAGACGAACATGATGGGTGAGTGGAGCCCCATCCGGATCTCGGCCCAGAGCGGCGAGACCTTCGACAAGAACGTCCTGAAGTTCATCGTCACCGGCATCGACGACAGCGCGATGCAGACGACACGGAGCGTCGACGCGCAGAAGACGGCGAACCTCGGCAAGATCGAGCTTATTGACGACATGATCGCGACGGCTGAGGAGGAACTGGAACGGCGCTGGTCGGACAGCGGCGACCTCGAAGGCCAGCTGGAGCGCATTTCGACGACGGTCGAAGGTCTTCAGCAGGCCATGACCGAGCGTCAGGCGCTGCTTGACGGACTGCGCCGTGAGCGGCGGTCTAAGGTCGAAGCCGCCAACGAGGCGATGGAGCGGCGGTCGGACATCTCGGTCACCCTCGACAGGTTCGCGCTCCTCGACGCCGTCTATGACAGCGACGTCGCGCGGCTTGAGGCGCTTGAGGAGGGCGGGGCGGCCCTCCTGGCCGGCGCGCGACGAATCTGTCCGGTCTGCGGGGCCGATCCGGCCCATCAGCAGCACGAGCACGGGTTCGGGGAAATCGAGGTCACGCAGGCTGCCACCCGCGCCGAGATTGCCAAGATCCGTCTCGAACGCTCGGACCTGCGCAAGGCCATGGCCTCGCTTGAAGCCGAGCGGGAAGGTCTGCACCGTCGCAGCGAGCGCCTCGTCTCAGAGGTCGAGGCGCTCGAAGCCGACATCGCCGAGGCGAAGCCCGCGGAGGCCTCCAGCCGTCTGGCCTACGAGGAACTCGACCGCACCCGCCACGAGGTGCGCAGGGGCATCGCCCACCTTCGGTACGTCGAGGGGCTTCGGGCCAGGCGCGCCAGGCTCGCGGCCTTCCGGCCCACGTCGGTGCCGAGGGGGTCGGTTACCGCCGGCATCGGGGGCGTCGTGGGGCACGAGTTGGCCAAGACGATCCAGTCGGTCCTGCACGCATGGCGCTTCCCGGGCCTACCCACCGTCGCGTTCGACCCGGCAAGCCATGACATCCTCATCAACGGCAAGAACCGCCGTGCGAACGGCAAGGGCGTGCGTGCTCTCATGAACGCCGCCTTCAAAATCGGCGTGATGCTTTACTGCCGGTCGAAGGAGCTGCCACACCCCGGCATCGTCGCCCTGGACAGTCCCTTGCTCAGCTACCGCGATTCCCTTTCGCGGCATGGCGCGCCCGGCGCGGATGAGAAGCAGGTCGCCGAGAGTGGCCTCAACGCGCACTTCTACCGGTTCCTGCTCGACAACGCGGACAAGGCCCAGTTCGTCGTGATCGAGAACGACGCCCCGCCCTTCGACCTTGGCGACGCGGCCAGGGTGACGACGTTCGTCGGCAGCGAGGGCTCGGGAGGCCGAAGGGGCTTCTTCCCAGCGTAGCCCGAGGTCTTCGGAGTCATCGTCGTCGGGCGCCTATCTGTCGACCCGGCCAACTTCACGAGCTTCACAGCCTCGGGGCCGACTACCCGATCCGTGCTTGGCACGTGTCGCGGCAGGAACAACGACGTCAGGTCACGCCGCCGGCCTGGCCCGCGCAGCCTTCGGAGGGAGCCTGCCCTTGATCAGGTCGTAGCGACCAGGGGACACGACCAGAACCGCACTTTGTGTCGATCCCGGCCAGGCTTCGTTGATGCGGCTACAGGTTCACAACCTCCTGATGTCATGACCGCCGCTCTCAGAGACGCTTCGCCTTCCGAGCCGACATCCGAATAGGCACGGCGGAAGGTCCGCAATGGGTCAACACCGGACGGTCGTTCAGCAGAACTTGAATGTCTCTTGCGGGGCCGTAGGTTGATGTCTGCTTATGGCTCTAACCAGAATATCAATCGAAGTCGTAGAGACTCCTTCCCGCGCCACTCCAACCAGCCTGACACCGCCGCTGGACAGGCTCTTTCTCCCTGTGAAGTTCGATGGGCTATGGTGTTGACCCAGGTCCACTGGGATGGTCCATTCCCCAGGTCCGATGCCGTTGGAGACGGGTGATTGAGAGGCTAACCCCTTGATGTCGTACCCCCTCGGTATTGGCTGAGAATCCTGGCGCCCCAGCCAAATTTCCCTAGAGAAATCAGCACTTAGCCCTGCGGACAAATCGGACAAATTAGAACAGACGGTGTTTTGGGCCGCACAAAGGCCCGCACAGTCTGTTCACGGCTCGTCCCGCCTGCCTGC